>Ga0209066_10004473_pt1 | contig 15214 bp, 12 predicted proteins | sample All_14_2_FD_187198 | JGI IMG/M metagenome (GOLD analysis project Ga0209066, IMG submission 187198) | Freshwater microbial communities in response to fracking from Pennsylvania, USA - Allegheny Zone_MetaG_DW_15 (SPAdes) (version 2) ...
GTACATCAAGGAAGCGCTCCCCCGGCACAGCTTGCTGGAGTTGGCCGAGCCCCTTTATGCCAACGTGCGCGGCTTCCAGCTTGCGGGACAGGGGCGGGTTGAGGCCGAGGCAGGACTTGATGCCGTGGCCCAGGTGGAGCAGCGGCGGTGACGCGCCGTGCCGATGAATCCGAGCTGGTGATCTACGTGGCGATTGACCAGGACAGTGCGCCGCTGCTGCATGCAGACCTGGTGCGCTTTCGCAAGGGCCCCAAACGCGTCCAGCGGCTGCGCATGCTGGCGCTACAAGGGCTCATCTTTGAAACTGGCGCACAGCCCAAGCCGCCGCGCCCGCAAGGCGGCACTTCCGCCGCTGGTGGCGTCTTCAGCGAGCCAACCGACGACTGATGTGTGCCCGGCATCGCTGATCACCGGGGTTGACTCCCCAAGCTTGCGTGTGACCGTGGTCGGGTCAATGCAAGGAGACCCGATATGCGCAAGTTTTGGTACATCACCGGCGAGCTGGCCGAGTTGCAGCGGTACATCAATGTGCCGATGCGATGGTGCGAGCAATACCCTGCCCGCGAACGGCGCGAGTTCTGGATCGCCGCCGATGATGGTCGTGATATCAAGCTCGTTGTGCACAGCCGGGTGATGCCCGCGCGGCGGGGCCATCAGGTCAATGTGCTGCTGCTGGGGGATTGGGTGGTCGGGCTGGCCAATCTGACGACGGGGCGACAGGTGAACTTCGTGTCAGAGGATCCCCCACTGTTGCTGCGCAAGTGCGATGCGTTGGCAGTGTTGGTCATCCTGGCTGGCGGCCTGGCCGCAGCGGTTGCCTGGGACGCTCGGAGCCTGGTGCTCACCGTGCCCGTGGTGCTGATGTACTTGCCGCTGCGCGTTTTGGGCCGTTGGCTGGCGACATGCCGACTGCGTGGGCAGGTGAGCCATTGGCTGGCATCCTTGGCCTGGGCGCCGTGCGCTAGAGACAATGCCGCCTTGGCCCTGCCATTGCGGACGGCTCACAACGTCTACAGGTTCTGTCTGAAAAGGCGGGAGCCAGCGGATTGAACTTTGCGGCCACGGCGGTCAACACGTCGAGTGGTGTGACCACATGCAAAACAATGGCGGGCAAGTTGCCCTATTGCTCGTTGCTTGACGAGGCCAGACACCGCTCAAGGCGCACGGCAAGTCGTTCGGCCGCTGCGGGCTCTACAACGCTTGCTGCGGCCAGCTTGCCCTTGAGGCTGTCGGCTTGAGTTTTGTCCCCGGCGGCAACGGCATCAATCATCTTCACGATTGACCGGTGTTGCTTGTTTCTGAGCCGGAGTTTGTCACCGTCAATGGCTATGCCTGTGACCAGTCCCACAGTGCCTGGCGCAATGTACTTGTCTTTGTGTGTTTCGAGGTTGCGCCGCCGTATCCGGCCTTTTATCTCATGCAGCAAAGCCTTTGAGGCACGAGCACCGGACAAGGTGATGTCATCGACATAGAGGGTCATTGTCACGCCCTGCTCAACACACAGTTGCTCTATCCCAGCAAAGAGACGTTTGTGGACAAAATATGAAAGTAGCGGGCTGAGGCAACTGCCAGTAGGCAGATGACCATCTACAGTGCAGGCGCTGGCCAGCAGTCTGGCCAGGTCAAGTGGCCACCCGAGATCCGTGTGGAAGAACGCCTTGACGTGTGAGTAAGTGGTGTGCTCGTAAAACTTGCGGATGTCCGTTTTCACGATCACGTGCGTTGGCCCGGATGATCGATGTTTGTCCGCGTTGGAGACATTTGATCGGCGTCGCGTTGCTGAGTGCAAGAAAGCTGGCCGCTGAATGCTGTCCAACAACCTTGCCACTCGGTAGTGAAGGCGCATAGTGCTGCCCATCGGCTCTTGAATATCCCGTTCCTTGTCTGTTCCCGGCTGCTCAACAAATTTGTTGTACACAGGGGATCCGGCAAGCTTCTTCAAGCTGTCAGGATCAACGCGCAGCAGCCGTGCCAAGACATGCAAGCTTGTCAGCTTCCACAACGGCGATTTCTCCAGCGGGTATCGGGCTGACTGGTTTTTTCGGTAACCGCGCTTGAGCGCGGCTTTCAGTTTCTTATGGGGCGTGTTCGGCATGCTCATCGATCCAATCAAGCACCTTCAAGAGCTTTGCTGCCAATGCAACGCGCAGCTTTTCACTGCGCTTGCCGCTGTCGATCTGCTCTGAGAAAAGCATGATGCTAGACACAGGCACATCAAAGACCTCTGCATAGCGGGTCAGCAAATCGACCGTGATGGCGTGAGCCTTAACGCCCGACTCGATTTCTGAAAGATAGGTGTTCGAAATTCCGAGCCGCACAGCTAGATCCTGCTGACGCATCCCGTGAAACTTACGAAGATGACGAAGAGCTGAGTGCAACATGATGATCACCACAAAGTTGGAAAAAGCAGGGGGTCGAACTTCCCACGTTGCCCTCAATCAAAAAGTCGAAAAATTGCTACTGCAAGCTTCAACCACATCAAGAGAACCTTTGGTGTCAAAGGGCGCATTAAAAGAAGCCCAAGCTTCTTCAGCCCTCTTTGCCAAACAGCATTGCTCGACCGTCGTCCCCGGTTGGTGGTACGGGTATCCATACAAAGTCCTTTCGTCGCGCCTGACAGCGAAATTGCTGCAGGTCCAGCTCGCAACGAGGAATGAAGAAGGACGACTTTTTTCCCTGCATATCCACACGCGCGGAGCCGCTCCAGCGGGCTCCGCCTATGACCTCTGCCGTACGTTCATCAGCGCGCTACCGCCGAATCGCGTGGCCGGGGTTCAGGTTGGGGAGTTGCCTCCCCGCAGACCAAATGGTCCGGGTACTACTCTGGAATTGTCTTCCTCACCAACACGGCCCGATGATAGTGTAAATTTCGCTGCCAGCGAAATAGTTGACTTGCCGCTGCGGTTTTGCAGTGGCAGAGAAATCGGCACCTGACGATGGCGGAGCCCTGGTCCGCCCTGCTCAATCACCTATGCCAGAACGCCCGATAAGATCCCAGCCATGATCGACGACATAAAAAAGACACTTTGGGCCACCGCCGACAAGCTGCGCGCCAACATGGACGCGGCCGAATACAAGCACCTTGTGCTCGGCCTGATTTTCGTGAAGTACATCTCGGACACCTTTGCGGCTCGCCGCGCTGAGCTGAGCACCCGTCTGCGTGACCCCAACGATGAATACTTCTATGGCGATGCGAGCCAGGAAGACATTGATGCCGAACTCGAAGACCGCGACTACTACCGCGAGGTCAACGTGTTCTGGGTGCCCGAGCCTGCCCGATGGGAAGCCATTCGTGCCGCAGCCAAGCAGCCCACCATCGGCAAGCACATTGACGACGCCTTGAGCCTCATCGAAGCTGAAAACCCCAAGCTCAAAGGCATCCTCGACAAGCGCTATGCCCGTGCCCAGTTGCCCGATGGCAAGCTGGGTGAGCTGGTTGACTTGATCTCCACCATTGGCTTTGGCACCGATGCCAGCACCGCCCGCGACGTGCTGGGCCAGGTGTACGAATACTTCCTGGGCATGTTCGCCAGCGCCGAAGGCAAGCGGGGCGGGCAGTTCTACACGCCCGCCAGCATCGTCAAGACCTTGGTGGCTGTGCTGGCCCCACATCAAGGGCAGGTGTACGACCCGTGCTGCGGTTCAGGCGGCATGTTCGTGCAGTCCGAGCGCTTCATTGAGGCGCATGGCGGCCACCTGGGCGATGTGTCCATCTACGGGCAAGAAGCCAACCCCACCACCTGGCGCTTGGCCGCCATGAACCTGGCCATTCGCGGCATCGACTTCAACCTGGGCCGCGAGCCGGGCGATACCTTCACCAAGAACCAGCACCCTGACCTGCGGGCTGACTTCATCCTGGCGAACCCGCCTTTCAACATCAGCGACTGGTGGCACGGCAGCCTGGAAGGCGACCCTCGCTGGCACTACGGCGATCCACCGCAAGGCAACGCCAACTACGCCTGGCTGCAGCACATGCTGCACCACCTCAAGCCCACCGGGCGCGCGGGCATCGTGCTGGCCAATGGCTCGATGTCATCCAGCCAGAACAACGAAGGCCAGATCCGCGCGGCCATGGTCGATGCCGATGTGGTCGAGGTGATGATTTCGCTGCCTGGTCAGTTGTTCTTCAACACCCAGATCCCGGCTTGCCTGTGGTTCTTGGCCAAGCGCAAGCAGCGCAAAGGCGAGGTACTGTTCATTGACGCCCGCAAGCTGGCCCGCATGATCGGCCGTGTTCAGTGCGAGTTCACCGACGAGGTGATTGCGCGCATTGCAGGCACGGTGGCTGCATGGCGTGGCGAGGCCGATGCTGCCGCGTATGAAGACGTGCCGGGCTATTGCCGCAGCGTGCCGCTGGCCGAGATTGCCCTGCACGGCCATGTGCTGACGCCTGGCCGCTATGTTGGCGCCGAAGAAGTGGAAGACGACGACGAAGCTTTTGCCGACAAGATGCAAAAGCTCACCGAGAAGCTGGGCGAGCAGATGGCCAAGGGCGCGGAGCTGGATGCGCTGATTCGGCAGAGGTTGGGGGGGCTTGGGTATGAGTTCTAACTGGCCATCGGTGCGTCTTAGTGACCACGTTGACGCCTGCCTTGGCAAGATGCTCGACGCACAGAAGAACAAGGGAACACTGCAGCCATATTTAGGCAACAGCAACGTCCGGTGGGGAAATTTTGATCTTGCGGACTTGGCTCAGATGAAGTTCGAGCCACACGAGGAGGATCGGTACAGCTTGCGCCCAGGCGACTTGGTCGTATGTGAAGGCGGAGAGCCTGGGAGATGCGCAATCTGGACTGGGACTGCTGGCATGAAGGTTCAGAAGGCATTGCATCGAATCAGATCAAAAGGGTCGCTTGACAATCACTACCTGTTCTACTGGTTTCGCCACGCCGCTGACATGGGGCTCCTCGAACCATACTTCACAGGTACAACCATCAAGCACCTGACTGGCAAGGCAATTGCTGCGTTGGCGGTTCCTCTGCCTCCTATAGAAGTTCAGCAGGCAATGGTGGATGTGCTCAAGCTTCTCGACGACCGCATCACCCTCGTGCACGAAACCAACGCCACCCTCGAAGCCATCGCCCAGGCCCTGTTTAAGTCCTGGTTCGTCGATTTCGATCCCGTGCGCGCCAAGCTGGCTGGTCTCGCTCCCGAAGACATGGACGAGGCCACCGCTGCGCTGTTCCCTGATGCGTTCGAAGAGTCTGCCTCGGGCTTGCTGCCCAAAGGCTGGCAGATGCGCCCCATCAGTGAAGTGGTCGAGGGCGTGTATGACGGGCCTCATGCCACACCACCCAACGCCGACGCAGGCCCAGTGTTTCTTGGCATTAAAAACCTGACCGGCACCGCCTTGGACTTCAGTGACATCCGCCACATCAACGAAGCCGACTGGGCCAAGTGGACGAAGCGGGTCACGCCACAAGCTGGCGACATTGTGTTCAGCTACGAGGCCACCTTGGGTTTCTTCGCCTTGATCCCGCCTGATCTGCGCTGTTGCCTGGGTCGGCGCCTGGCCCTCATTCGCCCCAGGTCTGAGCAGGGCGCAGGGCACTTCTGGTTTCATCAATTCGTGGCGGCGCCCTTCCAAGGCCTGCTGACCAAGCACACCATCCAGGGTGCGACCGTGAACCGCATCGCGCTGAAGGAGTTTCCTTCTTACCCGGTGCTGGTGCCGCCGTTGCCATTGCAAATGGCGTTTCACGAAGTCGCATCAAGTGTGTGGGTCAAAATTCAGCGGAACCAGGCGCAGGCCCAAACCCTGGCCGCACTTCGCGACGCCCTTTTGCCCCGCTTGATCTCCGGCCAGCTTCGCCTGCCGGAAGTGAGCGCATCCTTTGAAGAATCCGTGGCATGACAAGCTCCATCGCTGATCGCGAAAGCCTATGGACCAAGTTCCTGGAGCGCTGGCCCTTGCATAAGCTGACGGCCATGACGCTGGCCGACTATACCCAGGCTGGCACTGACGACTATTTCTGCCTGTGGGTCGAGCGATTGACGGAGGAGCTGGGTTCCATACGGGGCGGATCCTCGCTGAAGTTCGGCATCTACTCCCGAAGTGCCAACGCCACCAAGGAGCCTTCCGGCCAGACAGGTGTCCTGCAGGACTCAGCCTATGGCTGGTACACCAAGTATGGCGCCACGGCCGATGAGGCGTTTGCCACGGTGAAGGCATTGGTGGTGCAGGTGGCGCAAGCAGCCCGCGATGGCCGTGTCGATGAAGTCGAGCAGATTGACCTCTGGCCGATATACAAGCGAAAGCTGGCGTTCTTGTATCAGGACCGAAAGCGCCCTTGCATATTGCCCATCTATCTGAGCCCCCTGTTGAAGGCCGCATTCGGCCAAGGCGCCCCGACGAAAGTCAGCGACCTGTACAAAGGCTTGTTGTCGCTCAGGGGTGATGAACCCTTGCTGGCATACGCTGATCGCCTGTATGCCAAGGCAAAAGAAGCCGAGCACGCTGCCGGTAGCCAAAACAATGTGACCGTGATCCTCACCCAAGGGGCGATTGACAACGGCTACATCAGGCTGCCAAAAAATCAGACGATCTTGCCCGAGTACTACGCAAGCCAGGGTGACCAGCCGCCATCCCAGACCTTTCAGTTGTCGCTGCCCGATGGCAACACCACTGACACCTGGCTGCTGGGCCAGTACGGCCGAATTCGTGCGCGTTTTGGCGCCTTGTTTGCCGCTGAAAAACTCGTGGCAGGTGACCGCGCCATCATCACCCAAGTGGCTGATCACCAGTACCGGCTGACCTTTGATCGGCAAAGTGATGACACGCCTGAATTGCCAGACGAGACACCATCGATGGAGCCCCCCAAGACCATGAAGCCCGAGCCGCTGAACCAGATCCTCTATGGTCCACCTGGCACGGGCAAAACCTACGCCACCATTGACGCTGCACTGGCGATCCTTGATCCTGCCTTTGTCAAAGAGCACGCCAATGATCGCCCAGCGCTGAAACGGCAATTCGACCAACTGAGCGAGTCAGGTCGTGTCCGCTTTGTGACCTTTCACCAGAGCTTCAGCTACGAAGATTTTGTGGAAGGTATTCGTGCCCACACCACGACCGATGATGGCCGCCCAAGCAATGGCGTTCAGTACCGCATCGAAAAAGGTGTGTTTGCCGAACTCTGTCAGGACGCCCGCCGAAACAAGCAACTGGAATCAAGCTTGGGGATTCGAGAGGGAGCCAGGGTCTGGAAGGTGTCCATTGAGGAGACCAGCAGTGGCGGTGAGACCCGTGCCTATTGCCTCAAGCACAACGAAGCACGACTCGGTTGGCCCAACGCGGGTGATCTGAACACCGCCAACCTGAGCGACCCAGAGCTTGGTTTGGGTTCGAAGGAACAGAGTTCGCTTGATAATTTCGGGCAGCAGATTGCGATTGGTGACGTTGTGCTGTGCCTGGCCAGCAAGACCTCAATCAGTGCGGTTGGCGTGGTGACGGGCGAATACCAATACACGCCGCAGGTTCCCAATGGCGTACGTGACGACTACGTGCACATGCTGCCGGTCCATTGGCTGGTAACGGGGATCAAATTCGACATTCTTGCGCTGAACAAGGACGTGCAGTTGACCTTGCAGGCGGTGTACCCGCTGTCGCGTATCACCTGGCCTGCTCTGCTCGATGCGCTGACGGCCGCAAACATCACGCTGAGCGAGATTCCAAAGGCGCAAGCGCCTCAGAACGAGCCCTATGTGCTCGTGATCGACGAGATCAACCGGGGCAATGTATCGCGCATCTTTGGCGAGTTGATCACGCTGATCGAACCATCCAAACGTGCTGGCGCCAGTGAAGCGCTAGAAACGACATTGCCCTATTCAAAGGATCGCTTCAGCGTGCCCGGTAACGTGTATGTCATCGGAACCATGAACACGGCAGACCGTTCGCTGGCCGGGTTGGACGTGGCATTGCGTCGTCGCTTCGTGTTCAAGGAAATGCCGCCCAAGCCTGAACTGCTCGATGAGGTTGACATCGATGGCATCAACGTGGGCGCCTTGCTGCGGGCCATGAATCAGCGCATTGAAGTCTTGCTCGACCGAGACCACGCGCTGGGGCACGCCTACTTCATGCACTTGAAACACGATGCCAGCCTGCCGAGACTGGCAGACATCTTCCGCAACCAAGTGCTGCCGCTGTTGCAAGAGTACTTCTTCGATGACTGGCAGCGCATTCAGTGGGTGTTCAATGACCAGCGCAAGCCAAGTGCGGACTACCAGTTTGTTCAAGCGCTGAACATGGACACCAATGCCCTCTTTGGAGAGGGTGTCACCGTGTCCCAGCATCGATCCGGCTGGCGCGTCAACGGCGATGCGTTTGATTTGGCCGAGAGCTATCTTGGTGTGATCAACCACCTTCACGCGGCGTGAAGCATCTGGTTAGCGTCAGGGAGTACGCGCGGCTCACGACCGAGCCGTGCGAGCCCTCGCTTGACCGGGCGCAAGTCAGCGCCTCAGCCTTTGATTACCTGTGTCAGCTCAATGCCAGTTTCAGCAACGGCGGCGCCAGGTTGGTTCAAGTTGAGGGGCGTCGTTGGTTGAGGTTGGACAACCATGTCGGGGTGTTGCAGACCCCATGTGGCACGACGTTGGAGATCCTGCCTAAACACCAGGAGCATGGTGACAGCCTCAAATCGTGCCGGGCGTTGCTCAGGAAGATGATCCAGGCTTTGCTGGACCTGCCTCGAAGAGAAGCCGGGCAGGCCGACCTGGATCGCTTCGATGCGCCACTCACTGAATGGGTGATGAGTCGCTTCCTTGATGAGCTGGATCTGGTTGTCAAACGGGGTGTGAGGTTTGACTACAAGCGCGTGGCAGATGAGCTGCCGTTTTTGCGCGGGCAACTCAATGTGATGGCCCATTTGCGGCAGCCCCCCGGGAAGGCACATCACTTTCAGGTGCAGCATGACTTGTTCGTGCCGGATCGACCGGAGAACCGATTGCTCAAGCTGGCCTTGGATCGCGTGAGGCAGTCAACGGCAGATCCGGACAACTGGCGGCTGGCGCATGAATTGAGCACGAGGCTGGCTGACATACCTCCCAGCAACCGCGTTCGCGAGGACTTCCGAGCATGGGGGACGGACAGGCTGCTGGCGCATTACCGCGCTGTGAAGCCCTGGTGTGAGTTGATCATCAATCGAAGCATGCCCATGGCATTGCTGGGGGAGCAAGCGGGGCTGAGCCTGCTGTTCCCGATGGAAAAGCTCTTTGAACACTACGTGGCCCGCTGGCTGCGTCGGAGCCTTCCACCCGATGTCAGGCTCGCGGTGCAGGCATCCAGGCATGCTTTGTGTACACATGAAGGCAAGCCGATCTTTCAGCTTGAGCCCGATCTATTGTTGTCGAAGGGCGACCAGCGCTGGGTGCTTGATACGAAGTGGAAGCGGGTGGATGAATCCATGCGCGAGGAGAAATATGGCCTCAGCCAGAGTGACTTTTATCAAATGTTCGCCTATGGCAAGAAGTACATGGGCGGGCAGGGACACATGGCGCTGATCTATCCACGGTCGACCAGGTTTCATCAAGCGTTGCCTCCCTTCTTCTTCAATCCGGATCTTCAATTGCACGTATTGCCGTTCGATCTGGATCGAGAGGTGTTGATCGGCTGGGAGGCATTGATGACGTCGCCCATCTCGTATGGAGGCGAGTTTTCATAGGTGCCCCATCGCGTACATTCTCGCCACACGTCTTCCCCGCCTGAAGTCAGGGCCGAGCTGGGCGCCCACGCCTGTTGAGGCTCTCCGGAACCGGATCGGGGTAGCAAAACCCGGATTGGCTTCGAAACCAGGCGACAGGTACACTTGGCCAAATATGGAAAACGCTCAACAACTGCTCGGAACGGGCCTCTATCCGCTAGACAGGGCTGCACGCCTTGTTGGGGAAGAAGTGCGTACCGTCCGCCGCTGGTTGAAGGGCTACTCCTGGAAGCATCCCGATGGGCGCCGCACGTCAGAGCCTTTGTGGCCCATGCAGTACGCCGATGATGCGGACTTGGCCGACGACCAGGTTCTGAGCTTCAGGGATCTGCTTGAGCTGCGAACCGTTGCGCGTTTTGTGAAGCAAGGCGTGTCCTTGCGGGTGGTGCGGGCCACGATCGAGGTGGCACGCGAATACCTGGGTGATTACCCACTGCACTCGCGCCGCTTTGTGACGGATGGTCGCAAGATTTTTCTGGAAGCCGTTGAGCGCGCGGGAGAAGAAGCCAAGGTGCTGGATGTCCGTGAACGGCAGTTCGCGTTCGAGTCCGTCATCCGGCCCAGCTTGATTGAAGGCATCGAGTACGGGGACAACGCACAAGCGTTGCGGTGGTATCCGGTATCCAAGCGCAAAGTCATCGTGCTGGATCCTGAGTTGCAGTTTGGTGAGCCGATCATCGCCGATGCTGGCGTGCCCACAGACACGCTGGCCGCTGCGGTTGTGGCAGAGCAGGGTGATGTGCACCGCGTTGCGCGTCTGTATCGGGTGACGCCGCAAGCAGTCAAAGCGGCCGTCGTTTTCGAGCACAGTTTGGCTGCGTGAACTTCCTGTTTGACAACAACCTTCCGCCGGATCTGGCACATGCCATCCGCGAGTTGTGCGTTGGCGAGCAAGATGTCAAGGAGGTCTGTCACCTGACGGACCGATTTCCGCCCTCAACGCCCGATCTGAAGTGGATTGAAGGACTTGGGAAGAACTGGTATGTCGTCAGCATCGACAAGTTCACCAAGAGCCGTGGGGCAGAAAGAGAAGCCTTGCGCCGGGCGGGCCACACGGTCTATGTGCTGGATCCCCAATGGTCCTCGCATCCTTTTTGGTCCAAGTCGTCGCGATTGGTGTTGTGGTGGCCTCAGGTACTTGAGCATGCGCGGCTGATTCAGGGCGGCATTCACCGCATACCTTGGCGACACACTTCTGGGAAGAGGTTTGTCAGCTTGTGAGCTGACCACAAGACGATGCCTTGTGAAAGCGCGCTTTCACACCTCGCAATACATTAAAGATTGCTTTAATATGGTGGGGAATACTTAAGCGGGCTTTCACAACCATGCGCAGCACGGGCACCTACGCGATCTCCACGACCTTGGGCGAAGCCGTCCAAGCCTTCGTGCCGCGCCCGCTGCCACCCAGCGCACCCCCGCTTTCGCCCGATGCCTTCGCATCCCTCAACCACGCCGCCGAGTTGGCATTGGCCCGTCTGTCTGGCGTGTCGGGCCTGGTGCCCTCGGTGGATTGGCTGCTCTACAGCGCCATCCGCAAAGAAGCGCTGCTCACCTCCCAGATCGAAGGCACGCAAGCCACGCTGACCGACCTGTTCGATGAAGAAGCAGGCTTGGCCGTCAGCAACACCGATGACGTGGAAGAGGTGACCAACTACCTGCGCGCCTTCCGCCTGGTGCAGGGCCATTTGCGAGACCCAAACGGTTTGCCTATCAGCGTGCGCCTGCTGTGCGATGCGCACCGGCTGCTTCTCGATGGCGTGCGTGGCACTGGCAAGCAACCGGGCGAGCTGCGCCGCTCACAAAACTGGATCGGTGGCGCACGCCCTGGCAATGCCGCCTTTGTGCCGCCGCCGCCAGAGCACGTGGCCGCTTTGCTGGCAGACATGGAGCGCTTCATTCACGAAGAGGCCGCCACACTGCCGCCGCTGGTGAAGATCGCACTTGTCCATGCCCAGTTTGAAACCATCCACCCGTTTCTCGATGGCAATGGCCGCATCGGGCGTTTGCTCATCGCAGCCTTGCTGGAGCACTGGCGCCTGTTGCCAGAGCCCTTGATGTATCTCAGCGGCTACCTCAAACAACACCAAGCCGAGTACTACCGCCGCTTGTCGGCTATCCGCACCGATGGCGATTGGGAAGGCTGGTTGTCTTTCTTCCTGGAAGGCGTGGCCAGCGCTGCCACCGAGGCCGAGCGCGGCATTGTGGCCATTGCCAGCCTGGTGTCGGCAGACCGTCGCCGCCTGTTGGCCTCGCCCAAAGCAGGCCCGGCCAGCTACCGCCTGTTCGAGATGCTGCCGATGATGCCGCGCTTCACGGTCGAGCGCGTGCGCCAAGCCCTGAGCACCACCTTCCCCACAGCCAATGCCGCCGTTAAGGTGCTGGAGGATCTGGGCATCGTGGCAGAGCTGACAGGCCAGAAGAAAAACCGCAGCTACAGTTATCAGCCATACATCGCGCTGCTGGCGCTTTGACACGCAGGGCAGGGCATGACCGAAGACCAACTCGAACAAGAAGCACTGGGCTGGTTGGCCGAGGTGGGCTATGCGGTTCACTCCGGCCTGGACATTGCGCAAGACGGCAGCAACCCTCAGCGCGCCGACTACCGCCAGGTCATCCTGCCGTTCCGGCTGCGCGAAGCCATCCAGCGCCTGAACCCGAGCATCCCCACGGCAGCGCGCGAAGACGCCCTGCAGCAGGTGCTGGACCTCGGCATCCCATCTTTGTTGCCTGCCAACCGCGCTTTGCACAAGCTGCTGGTGGGCGGCGTGCCGGTGCAGTACCAGAAAGACGGCGATACCCGGGGTGACTTCGTTCGCCTGGTCGATTGGCTTGACGTGTCGCGCAACGAGTTCTGGGCCGTCAACCAGTTCACCATCAAGGGGCCGCACCACACCCGCCGCCCTGACATCATCCTGTTCATCAACGGCCTGCCTCTGGTGCTGCTGGAGCTGAAAAACCCCGCCGACCAGGTTGCCGACATCTGGAAGGCCTACGACCAGATCCAGACCTACAAGGCCCAGATCCCCGATGTGTTCCAGTACAACGAGGTGTTGGTCATCTCGGACGGCACCGAGGCACGCCTGGGCTCTTTGTCAGCCAATGCCGAGCGCTTCATGCAATGGCGCACCATCGATGGCGTGAGCCTCGACCCACTGGGCGAGTTCAACGAGCTGGAAACCCTGGTTCGTGGTGCCCTGGCGCCTCAGTACCTGCTGGATTACCTGCGCTACTTCGTCCTGTTTGAGGATGACAGTGCCCTGATCAAGAAGATCGCCGGATACCACCAGTTCCACGCCGTGCGCGCCGCCATTGAGCATGTGGTGGCCGCGTCGCGCACCGACAGCCCGGCCAGCATCCAAGGCAAGGGTGGCGTGGTCTGGCATACACAAGGCAGCGGCAAGAGCATCACCATGACCTGCTTTGCCGCCCGGGTGATGCAAGAGCCAGCAATGGCCAACCCCACCATCGTGGTCATCACAGATCGCAATGATCTGGATGGCCAGCTCTTTGGTGTGTTCAGCCTGGCGCAGGATCTGCTGCGCGAACAACCCGTGCAGGCCACCACGCGGCAAGAGCTGCGTCAGCTCCTGAGCAACCGGCCCTCTGGCGGCATCATTTTCGCCACGATCCAGAAGTTCATGCCTGGTGAAGACGAAGACATGTTCCCGGTCTTGTCCGACCGCCGCAATATTGTCGTGATCGCCGACGAAGCGCACCGCACGCAATATGGCTTCGAGGCCAAGCTGAAGATCCGCAAGCTCAAGCCTGAGGCTGGGAAGAGTCCCGCCACCGCAGTCATCACGAGCGATGGCGACAGCACGGTGGTGGCATCCACGGCTGACTTTGCCCCGCCTGAGTACAAGACCAGCTACCAGGTGGGCTATGCCCAGCACTTGCGCGATGCCTTGCCCCAAGCCACCTTCGTGGCGTTCACGGGCACGCCCGTCAGCAGCACCGACCGCGACACACGCGCTGTGTTCGGAGACTACATCCATGTCTATGACATGCAGCAGGCCAAGGAAGACGGCGCCACGGTGGCCATCTATTACGAGTCGCGCCTGGCCAAGCTGAGCCTTAAAGAGGACGAGCTGGCCCACATCGACGACGAAGTGGACGAGCTGGCCGAAGACGAAGAAGAGAGCGACCAGGCCAAGCTCAAGAGCCGTTGGGCAGCGCTGGAAAAGATCGTCGGCGCCACACCGCGCGTGGCCAGTGTGGCCAGCGACCTGGTCAAGCACTTTGAAGAGCGCGACAAGGCCCAGCCAGGCAAAGCCATGGTGGTAGCCATGAGCCGCGACATCTGCGTGCACCTGTATGACGAGATCACCAAGCTGCGCCCCGATTGGCACGATACGGACCCGGAGAAGGGCGCCATCAAGATCGTGATGACGGGCTCGGCCAGCGACAAAGCCTTGCTGCGCCCGCACATCTACAGCGCCCAGGTGAAGAAGCGGCTTGAGAAGCGCTTCAAAGATCCCGCCGACCCATTGCGCCTGGTCATCGTGCGCGACATGTGGCTGACCGGCTTCGATGCGCCCTGCGTGCACACCTTGTACGTGGACAAGCCCATGAAGGGCCACAACCTCATGCAGGCCATTGCCCGCGTGAACCGTGTGTTCAAGGACAAGCAAGGCGGCCTGGTGGTGGACTACATCGGCATCGGCAATGAGCTGAAGGCCGCGATGAAGGAATACACCGCCAGAAAAGGCCGAGGCAAGCCCACCGTGGATGCCCACGAGGCCTACAGCGTGCTGGCAGAAAAGCTCGATGTGCTGCGCGCCATGCTGCACGGCTTCGATTACAGCGGCTTCCTCACAGGCGGGCACAAGACGCTGGCCGGTGCCGCCAACCATGTGCTGGGCATCAAGACCGAGCAGGGCCGCGAAGGCAAGAAGCGTTTTGCCGACACGGCATTGGCCATGAGCAAGGCCTTCACCCTGTGCTGCACGCTGGACGAGGCCAAAGCTGTGCGCGAAGAGGTGGCCTTCATGCAGGCCGTCAAGGTGATCCTGACCAAGCGCGACATCTCTGCGCAAAAGCGCACCGATGAACAGCGCGACCTGGCCATCCGCCAGATCATCAGCTCTGCCGTGGTGTCTGAAAGCGTGGTCGATATCTTCGACGCGGTGGGCCTGGACAAGCCCAACATCGGCTTGCTGGACGACGACTTCCTGGCACAGGTGAAAAACCTGCCCGAGCGCAACCTGGCGGTGGAGCTGCTGGAGCGCTTGTTGGAAGGCGAAATCAAGAGCCGCTTTGCCACCAACATCGTGCAGGAAAAGAAGTTCTCCGAACTGCTTGGCAACGTCATCAAGCGGTACCAAAACCGGTCCATCGAAACCGCGCAGGTGATGGAGGAGCTGGTCGAGATGGCCAAGAAGTTCAGGGAGGCGGCATCGCGCGGCGAGACCCTGGGCTTGACCGACGACGAAGTGAAGTTCTACGACGCGTTGGCCATGAACGAATCAGCCGTGCGCGAACTGAGCGATGAAACGCTCAAGAAGATCGCTCATGAG
>Ga0209066_10004475_pt1 | contig 15211 bp, 38 predicted proteins | sample All_14_2_FD_187198 | JGI IMG/M metagenome (GOLD analysis project Ga0209066, IMG submission 187198) | Freshwater microbial communities in response to fracking from Pennsylvania, USA - Allegheny Zone_MetaG_DW_15 (SPAdes) (version 2) ...
GGCCATAGGCGGAGGAGGGGGAGGAGGGGCCGATGGTGTAGACGACAGAAAGCCCATTATTTGACGCCTCCAATTCATATGGCATTGATGATGTTCATTATGTAGTTTAGCATATGTAATGTGCTCGTGCACGCATCAAATGAGCGTGCGAATATTTCGGAGACCGGAATGGATATCGCCGCCGTTATTTCGTCAATCCCCCCGTGGGGATGGGGAGCAATAACAATCCTGGCGGTATTGGCCGTGAATTATCGAAGGCAGGTTATAGAATTAGCCAGGGGGGTGAAGGGCGTTATAGAAGAGGGTGGAAATTCTGGCGATATTGAGGCAGAGACTGATAATGCTATAGCCGACGACACAAGATGGTCGGTTCTTGACGAGATAGAGGGAGGCAGCCCTTACCCTGTTATCGCCATGGACTATGAATACATTGTCAAGGTCATTAATGACGAAGCGCTAGACCTGATCGGCTACGGGTTTCACGCCGTCATTAACCGCCCAATGGCCCGGCTTCTCCCGCATGAAGGTGAAGGCGTCATGATAGGATGGCTCTCTACCTACCTCAGGGGGTATAAATCTGGGGATGCGCTTAAAATGCAAAAGGTCCGTCGCGCCCTCACCATCATGAGAGCGGACGGACATACGGTGAATTGTGATACCTACTGGACGCACTTCGGAAATGGGCACGGTGGCTTTCGTATAATCCTCGTGCCTGAAGCTTAGCTAGATGCCCCCACCATCCATAGACAGGGCTCGTTCATACAACTTCTTGCGCTCAATCAAACTCTCCAAGTCCTCAATGGTCAATGCCTCCATGGTCACGTTCGCGATTGTCGTCGCATCGCCGGCCTCTTCGTAATGGCCAAGTTCACGTAAGGCGCGAGCCACGCGGTTATGGATGTGGGTGAAATCATGTGATGGATTTGTCAACATCATTTCTTCTTCCCTTCAGTCTTGAGGCCGCACCACGCGACAGGCTTTGGTTTCTGTTCCTCAGCTGTCACGATTGGGCTATCGGTGATCCCGGTGAAATGGGTGGGCGGATGCGGAATACGCTTAAGTTCTTGCGCTTCTTGCAACATCTCGTAAAGACTGTTGCGTGGGTCTGGCGTTTGTTCACGCGGCTTCCCCGCGCCAATCCCTCGCAAGATTAACTGCCTGACCATGGCCCGACGCGTCAGACCGCCGCGCATGGCGTCCAGCATTGAGGCCTCTTCGTCGGTTAGCTTGATGGTTGTTGCGTACATTCTTCCTCCTAATTCCGTGCCGGGCTTCCACCGGCTGCGGCGTTCTAGACGCGAACGTACAGGCGCCACTCAATCGCTCCAGTTTCAACGCAGCGCCATAGGATTTCCCACTGACCATCGCGGGTCACGCGCTGGCGCTCGGTCTGTTCCCAATGCTTATCGCCAACCTTTACGGACATAACACCATCCTTTCCGTGTATTGGCGCCTCGGATGAGCGAGCCGCACGGCGACCTCAGTAGCGAACGTACCCACGCCTCGCCACGCGGCTTTCTCGCAAGGCGTCCAACATGGTGCCTCGCTGGCGGATGAGCCTGTCACGACGCGCATGAAGTTCACCAACCTCAGCCATCTTGTCGGAAATTTCGCGCTCAAGGGCGGCGATCTGGTCCGACAGGCTGGTGGTCGAATTATCACGCGTGTTCCACATCCTTCCCTCCTTCTCTGTGCCGCGCACTCAGGCGGGGCGGTGTTACTTCGACTTTTCGGCGCGGATGGCGTCACGGATTGCCCAGCAAGCGTGGTTATGGGTGGCAACATCAGGGGGAGGCTCGTCCTCAACGTAGGCCATGGAATACCACCCGTGGCTGTGAGCAATGTGACCGGCGCTGTCTAGGCCAGCGTCGAAAGCCGCACGAAGGGCCTTTTCGATCACAGCCGCGCCTTCGCTGATAGATTGCGGCACAGTGATTTGCGGCCACAGTTCATGGGCCAATTCTTCGAAATCAGGCTTTCCCATTCCCTTCCTCCTTCACCTTCCCGAGGCCATCCGCTTGGGGCGGCTCCGGGAGCGGCATCCAGTGGGTGGGCCGAACCTGATACCCATCTGCACTCATCCAGCAGTTTTTCCCGCCGTCCTTCTCAGAAAAGTACCCGGCGCAGACTTCTCTTCCGTTGGCGTTCGGGTCGAACAGGATAATGTCCTCCCAACCCCTCGGCGCGGTCTCAATCGGCTGCCATTCCATGTTACCCTCCGTTGTTAGGTGTGCGGTTGATGGGCGAGCCTCACAGGTTTCCGTGAAGAACGACATTAATTACATCATTCGTGCCTAGACGGTACTCATCAATGGCTCGCGTAAACGCGCCTTCGTCGTAGGCCAGAGCATAGCCAGCGGATTCCCGTTCCTGGTTGGCTGCTACCATTCCCGCAATTGCTGCGTTAAGCGCGGCAGCGCGTGCATTGAGCACCGCAGCGCGAAGTTCTTCAGTTCCCATTTGCATCACATCCTCCACACATAAATCGCCTGTAGCACTTATAGCACATGGGGCGCTACAAGTACACCACAAGCACCATGCGCTAAAAGAAAAGAGCGCCCCGAAGGACGCTCTTTCTTAAATATGAACACGTTAATTACGCCTTGGCTTTCGCCCATTGACCAGACTTCAGCATGACCCATTTCACATTCTTGCGGCCTTTGGCCTTCTGCAAGCTGTAAAGCGGGTCGATAACGGCCTGACGGAGACGACGAATGGCGGCTTTCTGACTCATGTTGGTATTCTCCCGATAACGGTTTTACTAAATGTTGTTCCATTATAGCGCGTTCAGTGCGCCTGTCAACTCTATACATAACAGCACCTATATGTATAGAGTTGACGGGTTCCGTAGACATATATAGCTGCGGCTCTGCCATTGAGCTACGCCCGCTTAAAGCTTTGCCGCCATCTCTGCGAGCCCGTGGGGGGTGGGGCGGGAAGAACACGCAGAAACGGCGGCAAACTGGTCGGCAACATCGGCAAGAAACATTAATCTCAATTGCCAGTGTGCCATGTTAAGCTATTGATGTGAAGTGGTTTTTTGCATTCAAAGACCGGCAACAGGATCGGCCGCTCACTTCGCATAGGGATTATATCCACTCTCCACCGCTGATCTTACCGCATCGAATGGGTTATAGCTAGGGGAAACTGCGGTATGATTGGGGCGACGTTGCCTGCGCTCCTTGACAACTGGATAGGCGAAAGTTAGCGCAAGGGCGTCGCCACGGTTGGGGCTCGGTAAGCCGCGCTCCTTCATGTCTTCCTTGCCTTCAAGCTGGATTTTACCGTCCAGGCGTGGGACCGTCTCAAGGCCGATAAGGTCTTGATATAGCACCTCATCACGCGGATCAATCGCTCCGCCTTGCTTGAGCCATGCCTTCATGTCTCCCCACATTTCGGCTCGTTTGTTCAAATATCCTGGGTCTGTCGGCTTCTCGCTGAACCAGACAAGACGCCAATTGCGCCCCATGGTCTTACCCGCCGATACAATGCCAGTCCCATAGCCAGCGTCGATAAACACGGCGTCCGCGTTGTATTCGCCCTCAAACCGCGCAAGCATGTTGGCAATCTCAATGTCATTGTCATTCCGCGCCAAACTCTTGAGGTGCTTGCTGTATAGCCCTTGACGCATGAACACTTCCAGTGTGTCGCTTCCCGTCCATGCCGGGTCTAGGCCGATCACTACAGGAGCGAAGGAAATCATTTCCTCCTTGATTCCTGCCATGGCATTTCGCGCCCTGTCGGCGTCCTCGGACGAGATAAACTGCATCGCCGATTGAGACGGGAATTGACCGCGCACACGGACCTTCACGAAGTCGCTATCTTCGCCGTGGTCGTCGATCCATTCCTGAATCTTCTTCTTGTTGGTTCCAGGAACTGTGCGGCTGTCAATCTGCTTAGTCACCCAACGATGGCGAAACCTACGGAAGCACTCCCTAAATCTTCCCGTGTTTCTGGTCGGATTTCCGAACACAACCCATATGATTACGGTGTCTTCGTCGGTAAGAGCGCCCTCAGTTACTTCCCAAACGTTGTCATGAATCTTTGACGCCTCATCAAAGCATACAAGGATGATCTTTCCCTTATTGTGCAGACCCGCGAAAGCTTCCGTGTTATGCTCTGACCATGGCACGAAATCCATTCGCCACGTATCTTTATGCACCGCGTCTTGAGACTTGATCGTGGTTGCCTGTACATCAAACCAGTCACCGGTAATCGACATGCGGAACCAGCGAGAAACCTCTGGAACTGTCTTTGTCCGAAGCTGCGTGTCAGTGTTTGCAGTCATCGTAACGCGAGCATCATCAAAGCAGGACATTGCCCAATTCGACAGCATGCCCATCTCTGCGCTTTTGCCCACGCCATGGCCTGACGCAACGGCGATCTGCAATGGCTGAAATCTAGTCTCGGGATTGCTCAGATGGTCGCGGATGAGGCAGTTAATCTCGTGCTGCCATTCCCTAGGGCCGTCCGCGTCCTTTAGCTGGCCTTCGCCCCAATCCCACGCGAATAGCGACCACGCTTGCGGATCGTATTGACACGCAGCGGCCTTCTCTATGATTTCGTCTGTGGGGTCAACCTTCGCCATCAACTCTGGCTTTAGCTCTGGCTAGACGCGAGCCTATATCGACATTACCGGATAGCTCAACTTCCTTGCGGTCGCGCCACTCTTCAGGCTCCCGATTCTTGAGCCACAAAAACGCGGCATTCGCGTCAGGTGGGACATGCTCTATCGTCTCGGCCCGCACGATTTCGCCCTGATATTGGAAGACTTTCTCGCTTGCGTAGGAGTATCCAACGGCTCGATTATACAGGCTTCTCTTCACCCTAGTGTTCGGGGCTTCCTTTCCCAAGTCCATGGCATTACAAAATTCAGGGTGTGCTATGCGCCACCTGTAAATAGTAAGCACGTTTACCTCAAAGAAATCAGCAAGTTCCATGTCAGTTGCGCCGAGTTGACACAGCTTCCTCGCTTGCTCTACGTACTCTGGCTTGTAGCTTGTGGGGCGCCCGGCAGTCATTACACGCTTTCGTCTTTCTGCATCACGATCATAGACATAATCCTGTCATTGGTATTGGTCGATCTGAAATCTCGCCGCATTGCTTCAACCGAAGAAATACCTCCCTTGATCGGGAACTTATGATTAATCCAGCGAAGACCATCTTTATTGCGCTTCACTGGCTCTACGCATTCTTTCCACATCCACGCGTACATTTCCCCATCCGACACATATCATGTGTGATGTTTGACTATATCATGTGTAGCGCTGACAGTCATGTGGTTATTGCGGTCCGTTAGGCGTAGATGGTGCGCTTTTATGTTGACATGCGCCCTACTCGCGCTATAATGGGGCATCAAGACGGACGAAAGACACCAACCCCTTAGCCCTGGAGGCTTCCATGTCCCTTTCCCCCGTCTTCACTACCTTCTCCCGCGCAGCCATGCCGGTGAACCTGCTCACCGTTGCCGACTGGCGCGTGTTTGCCGAAAAGGCTTTCGGCCTGCGCTCTTGGGAATCCGCTGCCCACAAGTACGCGGTGCAGAGCGGAGGCGCCCTTGTCCTGCGCGCCGACGACCGGCTGGTTGTCTTCACCCGCCTTGAAAGCGGCGAAATCCGCCGCACCACTCACAAGCCCGGCACCTGGGGCTTTGACGCTTAACCAGAGAGGCCCGCTTCGGCGGGCCAATCACGCATAGGAGGGGATGAAATGAAACTGACTGGCTTTAACCACGAAGGCCCTGACGGCGAACTTTCGCAGCCGTGCGAAGACTGCCACCATTGGGGCAAGGTTCACCCCGCCGACGCCGCCGAGCGGTGCCTGTCAGAAATCTCGCCCAAATCCATGCGCGAGACGAAAGCGGGCGATACCTGCCCGTATTATCTGGCCGATTAGGCGAGGCGGTGGCGAATGACCGACTACATGCAATATCGAGGGCGCTGCAAAGAACTGTCCGAGCAGGCGATCGCGGCAGACCCGACGTTGCGCCTTGTCCGGGGTTACTACCACTGCCCGATCTGGGGCAGGCAAGAGCACTGGTGGACATCTCGGCAAGACGGAACTATTCACGACCCGTCAGCACGTCAATTCCCCTCCAAGGGGATTGGTGAGTATGAGGAATTTTCCGGCATTTGCGAGTGCGCGAATTGCGGCAAGGAGATTGAGGAAGCTGACGCCATTTCATATGGTAGCTACGCTTTCTGTTCGTCCGAATGCGTTTGCGCGTTTGTTGGCGTTTAGAGGAGAAGGGGCAAAAAATGATTGACTACCAGAAGATCAAAGCGGGTGACAAGTTGCGTGTCGTTGGCGCTGGCGCGCCTGGGTTCGCCAAACTCGGCGATATCGTGACGGTTGTTTCCGTCCAGACGAACCGCTGCGACGTGACGCACGACATAACCGGGGCGCCCGCCTACTTCGCACTAACCTGCGGCGCCGCACGGCTAGAGGCCGTGGCGTGACGCCTGAGCAATTCAAATCTTGGCGCAAGACGTGCGGCCTCTCGCAAGAGAAGGCCGCCGATGCGTTTCTGCGGGTCATACCCCTAAGCCCCGTCCCGTATGGCCTTGACCATGGCGGACCAGCGATAGACAGAATGTCCGCCGTCGTCTTCACCTGCCTGGACAACAGCCTCGCTCGGCGTCTCCAGCACTGACAGGATGGCGTCAACCAGCACTTCGGTTGGCATGTCAGCCATACCCTTGTCGCCGCCTTGGGCCTTGACCCATTCAGCAGTGGCTGTGTCGATGGCGGTAATCATCCGCTCGCGCATGGTGTCGGTCATTTCACGGCCTTCCCCTTACTAGAATTCTCCATCGACTCGCGATCAAGCGTTGTCCCCATCAGCTTGTACGCCCGCTGCTTGATTGCATCGTCAGTGCGGCCCAAGGCATGAGCAATCTCCTCAATCTGGATACGCTCCCAATTGTCCTTTAGGTATTGGTCTTGCTCTGGCGTCCACCGCTTGAAGACAGGCCCCGTCATCACCCCTCCTTGCCGGGCAGGGCGCGGATGGCGGAAAACAGGTTGCGGCATGCCTCGCAATACCCCTCGTCATAGGACTCTTTGTACTCGTTGCGCGAAAACGAAACTTCCAAAGAGAGCATGTCTATCCGCATCGCCTCGCGCCCGGCGTCGTAGGCGGCAATTGCGATCTTCTCCACCCGGTTTGCGATGTCGTCAATATCGTCCGGCGTCGGCAGTTCCGGCAGATCAAGCGCTAGCGTTTCTGCCCATGCGCGGAAATTCGGCTTATCCATCATTCCCCTCCCAGCTTGCGGGCCGCTTCGATGACTGCCGCGTGTTCGTTGGCTTTGCCGTACCACTCCCTGTAATCGGCGTTTGCCTCGTCGTATTGTTCATCGGAGCGGAATTCTGCATTGTCTGGGTTTTCTGGTTCTCTTAACAGCCACGCCATGGCCCGGTAAGCCGCGTCTAGCTCGGCCTCGGCCTTCTCAATTGCATTGGCTGCGTCACAGTAGATCGGCATCGCCGTCTCAAGGTGCATCGCTCGCAAGTGCGTGACAATATCGCTCATTCTTTCCCCCTCAGCTTGAGCAGCGCGGGCGAAGAGAGGGCGGCATTAGCCATCTTGAACGCCTCATGGAAAACGTCGAACGGCATGCACAGCCGATCCTCGAACATCTGGAACATGGCGCGGTCCCGGTAGCTCATGGATTCCCAGAAGCCGCTTTTTGCAAGCGCAATCGCCTGTTCTTTGGTTAGTTCACTCATCCTCATCTCCTCCGCACGGCGCGGGCTAGGGGGTGGCGTCCGTAGGAGGCGCTGGGAGAGGCATCCAGTGCGTCGGCTGGTAAACGGTCTGCCAATCTCCAGCGCCATCGCTCGCGGTGGCTTCCGATCCGCACGCAAACCATTTCTTTGTCGTGTCTCCATACCACCCGATGCAAACCTCGTAGTTCTCTGTCGGGGCATATAGCATCACGTTTTCACCATCCTTCGGCGCACTCTCAATCGGCAACCACTTGCTCATCATTTCGTCCCCTCAGTCTGCGCCAGCCTCGGCGCGGGTGGTTACGCCCTGCACGGGGCGCTTTGCCAACCAGAGATCGCCATTGGCGAAGCCCTGATAGATGTGCCCGGTGAGGGGCGACTTTCCGCTCATAGCCAGCGGCATCAACGCCTCGACAATCTTGACAAACTGCACGAAACCAACGCCGAACTTATCAATGCAGGCGTCGTCAATGTCGGACTCTTCGTCGTCGTCGGGGATGCAGCAAAGATGGCGGCCAAGTTCCTCGTAATCCCAAATGCTCATCTCTCTTCTCCATGCTCATGATTAACCGGGTGTGGTTAGTCTTCCTTGCCCAGGAACAGCGTGGGCGCAGACAGCCGGGCGTAATACTCGACTCCTTCGCCAGACCACCAACTGCTTCCGTCCCACGGCTCTGTGGGCAGTTCCAGGGAAACGCGCCCGAACCAGTCGCCTTCGTAATGGCGCGATCTATGCCCTGTCAGAACGTCCACTTCCGTCTCGGGCGGGAACTGCCTCAGGAACTCGATCAGTTGAGCAACCGTGGTCGTCATCTTTCCCTCCTCCTGTTGCCGCCTCGTTAGGCGGGGTTATCAGCGATACCCAGCAGCACGCGCCTTCATGGCGGCGATGACCGTAGCAAGCGGCTCAAGCTTGTGGGTGCCGACAGTCTCGTAGCCAGCCTCGCCGTACAGCGTGACATCAACGCCACATTCCGGTGCGGTGGCATCAACCGCCCGAGTGAAGCCTGAAGGAACCGCCTTCAGCGCGTCATCAATCTTGCTCGTCAGCGCATATGGCGATGACGGGTAGTGCGTCCCCGTCCACATGCGCCCATCCGCATCAATCCAGTGGTCAAGCTGATACGGTTGTCCGTCGCGACCACGGCTGTAGTCACGGACGCCATGCGTCCAGCCCATGGCATGGAGCACGGCGGCATCAAGGTCGTTCGTGCCGTATTCGGCGGCGTTCAATCGCGCAATTAAATCGTCCATGTCGCGCCCTCCATCAATCATGCTCACATCATAGCAAAATAGCGCACGGAATGCACTAACATTGTTAGCCGTTCTGAGACTTTTCAACCGTGATATCCCGGCAAGACCGTTCCACCATTTTGTAAATAGGCCGCTCGCCCATCTCCATCGCCTGATAGGCGCGACGGCACAGGCCCATTTCGGCTGCGGCCTGAACTTGGGTCATCTTCAGACCCTTGCGCCATGCCTTCAATTCTTGTCCGGTCATTTATTCCTCCACTCGCCAGTCATAGCCAGCATATGACAGAAACCATTTACGTGTGACGATTGCCACGTTTAAGCAGCCGAAGTAATCAGCATATGACCAGTTACGGTCACTCTCGATAAACGCTGCCATTTCTTCCCATCCGGTGGGATGTCCCATAGGCGTGTTCATGATAACTCCATTGCTTTCCCAAACATGGACTTCATCTTTTGTCCACCTCCGCGCTTGCCGTTGTTCAAATACTCTAGCGCTTCCTCGGCAAGATCACTGATCGTTTGTGCCGATATTTCATTGAGCGCGGAAATTCGGTCATTCCTCCATTGTTTAGCCGCCTCGACAACCTTGGCCATCTTGGCTAGGCGGCATTCGGCTGCTTTGCGCTTCGTGATTTCCCACGAGCATTCATCGACTAAGCATTGCATAAATTCTCCGGCGTCTGGGCCAACAAGTTCGCGCAGCCGTTCATTCTCCTTCACCAGGGTTTCGAGCGCGTCGGCTGCTTCGGACGCAAGACCGTGCATAACTTCAATTAACGGGTCAGCGTCGCTTCCTTCAAACGGCAACTCCGCGAACTCACGGAGGCTTTTTACCAGATCGCTAACGTCTCTCATCGCATGTCCTCCGGGGTATTGGGGGCGGCTTTGATGGCCAGAACATAGCCATCCTCGACGGGGTAATTGTATAGGTCTCCGTCGCCTTCATCTGCCAACTGGTTGATGCGGTCACGGTGCTCACTGGTCATCTTTGCGGGGATTGCAACCCATTCCCCAGACCGCAAAGCAGCCAGCACCGACAAGTCAACGCCTAGGCTTTCCAGCGCGGCGCGGGCTTTATTGGCGCAGATGGCGAGTTCCTTGGCGTAAAACCTCTCATTCATGCCCCGGATATACTCACGGTCATAAATGGCTTTTGCGGCCTCATCTACCATTTTGCTGACGTCGGAAAAATGGTCAGGCGCGGTGTAAACGTCTTCTCCTAGTCCGGTCATGGTTATTTCCCTCATACAAAGCGGTCTGTTTAAATTGTAACTTTGCGGACGGCCCGGCACCGACGGCTCCAGTCCTTGCCGGTGCCGTCCTGGCCGCCAACGTCGAAGCCCTGGACCCAGGCGACGGCGGGGGACAGTTCGGTGCTGGTCCAGTAATCGGCCCGCTCGAAGGCCTCGGGGCCGCCCTCTTTGAACGCTTCGGCGGAGGTCTGCTCGGGAACGAAGTCGGCGCCCGGCATCAGGGTCTCGGCCAGCAGCGCGGCCTCGTGGCGGCTGGGCAAGTACCAGTCGGTGAAACCGCCGATCTTCAGGTCACGGCAGAAAGCAGCGGCCGGATGGTGACCGTTGGCAATGGCGGCGGAATTGGCGAGGCCATCGCGCAGGCTGCTGGCGGGGCTCTGGCCCTTGCCCTTACTGCGCCACACCGCCACGGTCTCGCCTTCGGCCTTGGGCGCCACGATCAAAGCGAAGACCTGTTCGTTCAGCAGGAACGTGCCGGCGAAGAAGCCGCCGCCATAGGGCGCGCCGATCTCGGTTGGCACCAGACCTGCAAGGTTGCGGAGCGCGTCTTGAATGTTCGTTGTCTTGATCATAGTGGTTACTCCTGCGCATTGGGTTTGTCGACTCGTTCGCACCTCGGGACATATGCATCCTGAGCGACGGCTTGTTTAATAATTACAACTCCATTAGCAGCAGCATCTATTGTATCTTTGATAAGTGATACTGCCGTGTTCCCAATACCTGGGACATTCCGCCAGGCTTTCTCTCCTATATTTGCCAAATCCCCGAGCGTCATCTGAGACCACCTTACATCACTTTCATCAATACGGCTTGGCCTTGATTGCCGAGCTAATTCAAGACTGGCTCTACACCTTCCCTTCACCGTGTCCCAAACAACTTCAGAAAGGTTTATTGATCTCCATTCACTCATATCTCAAAACCTCCTATAATTACCATTTACTAGCGCTTGATGTTTAGCTGTTCAGATTTGAAATACGTCACACTTCTGCGCGCCGAATGCTTTCCTCTCGCAACCTGCGCTTTTCTTTTTCGCTAAGCATCTCGTCTTCGTACAAATTGAAATCATCACCTGACGTTGAAACTGATTGACGTAACGTTGTCACGGCCGAGGACGGAGAGCCGGAATACCGCTCTGGCTTTGGCTTTTTCACGATCCCAAACCGGTCCAAAAGAGCTTGAGGAACGTCAGTGTCATGCTCATCTGGTGGCGGCCCCCACCCTCCTATCCACATCTTCGCCCGAGTCCAACTTCCGAGCCGACTTTCCCAAAAATCATATTCCCGACGCGGACCGGCTTTCCCCCGGTCATTCTTCGGCGCAACCTTGGCAAAGCAAGCATCCCGGATTTCGTCAATCGACGGCCATCGTTTGACCTTGTGTCGGCAAACCGCCTCGTTCCATCCATCCTCCAAAACATCAGAAGAGAATTCGGAAAGAACGCGGACATAGCGCCGGCATGCAAGTGTAGACTGGTATAGCAAATCCGTTTCGTCATCGGCGTCAAACGGAGGGTAATACAGGCTGATCATCTCCGTCAGAATAGGTTCCAATTTTGAGACGTCGGAGTCGGGCAGCGACTGCCTCAACCCGTTCATCACTTCCCGTGGGCTTGGTTTCAGCGGCTTTGCCATTCTTTCCTCCGTTCAAACGCTCTTCAATCCAAGATATCGGATCAACCGGACTTGCTCTTGCCGCTTGCTGGAAAGCTTCTAGGGTCGCTCCGTCGCCATTCTGTGAGCACCACTTGCCAACAAGTGATCGAAGTTTGGTTACCGGCTTCCCTGATCGGTCTGACAGCCACTGTAAAGCAGGTCCAAATATCCTTGCTTTCAAATCCTCATCCTGAGTTTCGAGCGTCCCTTCTGGGCGCTCATCCGAACGTAGTGAGGATGTAATTAACTGTGGTTGTGGTTGTGGTAACGCGCACGCATGCTCATGCATTGCATCATGCATTGCATCTGCATTGATCTTCTCATTGTTCTTATCCCAGCGCTTTTTTGCAGCATTTGCGCGCTTTTCACGGCTTCCATCCGCCTTTTCAATCTCAGCGTCAATCCGCTTATGTGTGTAGCAGTCTTCGTCTAAATCGAAAAATTCTGATAGCACTGCATCTACATTCGATCTACTTTGCTCATCCATAGCTCGTGCTATGCAATAGCATTGCTCATGCATTGCAGGTAATTTGCCCTTAACCCAGTAATGACCGATCAGCAGGAGGTATGCCCCGTGCTGGCCTTGGGTTAGGTGTGACGTGTCGCGAAGGTAATCTCCCCAGTACAGGGGCATCCAACTGCGAGCGCTCATTATTGCATATTCCTCCATCCGCCAGCATATAGCTTGAGGAATGCAAACTCAGCACAGAACCACTGGAATCTCCGCAAATCATCCCGATCACTGAGGAATCGTCGCTCCGCCTCTTCGACATCGACAAGCAGAAGCGCGGTTACGTCATCACGAGGAATCACCTCACAAGACGCTTGCCATGCAGATATAGCGGTGGTATTTTCTGGCTTAGACATCGGCGACTCCAGATCGCTGCTTGTTCTAGGGCGGGCGTGATGATTGACGGTCATCGCCCGCCCGCCCCATTTATATACACCCGATCATGTGTTGTCGGCAAGAAACTTTCCCGTCATATCGGGTGGAGTCTCCCCTACATGCGTGCCGTGCTTTCCACGTCCTGATGTTTTGCAGCCGACGATATGCAGACCATACCGGGCTTGGTCATAACCGATTCCATGGGCCTGAGCGGCTTGGTGAATCGTCCATCCATCCTTGACCATGGCGGCTATGGAGTGATCCAAAGGAGTTGCGGCTCTCGGGCCAACCTTGCGCGGAATTTTCCTGACAATCCCGCTCCCGGCAGTTGCTCTTTGCACGGTCCTGACGCTAACGCCGTATTTCTTACAGATTTCCGCTTGCGGCATTCCTGCAATATAATCTTTCTTAATATCGGCATCTCTATTGATAACAATATCAAGATATTGCTGCCTGCTTTTCTGCTTACGTGTTGGTTTATTCTTAGTCTTTGTCTGTACTTTCTTCGTTTCCTTGTTATTATTGCGCATGCTTTTTGCGGCCATGATTTCACGCGCTTCCTGGCGTGCTTCGTTATGGCTCGCAATGTCCAGCTTTTCAGGCTTGGAACACATATTCCACGCCTTTTTACGGCGCTTCGGCTCGGCTGTCTTGATGTGTGATAGATCAGCCGCACCCAACACACTTGCGCAATAACGCGTTGGGCACGGGCTGACAATGTTCTTTTCCAGGTATTGCTTGATAAGTTCTTCGTCTGTCATTTTTTCATTATCCTTCCCCACTCTCTCCACCTAAGCGCTAAATCGGCGCATGATTTTGAGGCTGATAGCCTTTCTCTTTCTGACTCTCCGTCATACTCTTCTCGCTCTGCGTGATATTTAGACAGGCTATCGAGTATGCATGCCTCGCGCTCGCAGTCCCTGCCCTCCACATAGAATGGATACGGTAATTGACGTAATGGGGTAATCTTCTTACTTCGCGCCATCATCAATATACCGCAAGTCAGTTGGCTTATAAGACTGGGAAATATCGGCCCAAAGCCCGTCTTTACAAGCAATAAGCAACCCTCTTGCAATATATCTTGTCGCCGTTTACTTACACAAATCACGTCCGTTTGCGTATGAAAAACTCCACCCGCGCTCAGAATGTGTCCTGATTACGCCGCCAAATTTTGCGCATTTGTCTAGCCACTTGGACTCCCTTTTGGTCGGGATGCCAAATCTATCTTGATTGTCGGTTTTCATTTTTCGCACTCCTTCACGCGCAACAATGCAATAGCCAAATTCCTCATTGCCATTGCGGCCTCGCGGTATCTTTCGGCTTTGTGCTTCGGAAGCGATTCCGCTTTCCTGTCCATGCGGTCAGCTTCCATGGACATTTCATTCGATTTCTCGTCATACCCATCCATGGATAACATCGCTTGCTTGCGTTCGTCTTCTTGGATGTACGCCCATAACGCCCTCCGCGTTACATCAGCGGTGGTTTTGCCATTATCGGCGGCAAACTGGACAAGTCGCTTGCCAAGTTCGCTACCTAGACCTAGGAATATCTCATCGTTCATTTGGTTACCTCCGTGATTTTTATCCCGTGTAGCGCCTCGACAAGTTTTTTCTTGAGACGGTAGACAGGTGTCTTCATTCCCTTTACGTCTTCAACCACGGATTTTCCGCTTTCGTTGTACGAAAAATCCGCCCGGTATGTGCAGATATAAACGCCGTTGATCACGACCTTAAATTCTGGCTGCAACTTCAAGTCAGAGATCACGTTTGCCTTTTCCAAAAGCCGAAGCTCGGCATACCGCTTTCCTTCGGCTTGGCTGGCAAATGTGATTCCGTCGATGGTTGCTTTTTGGGCGTTGTATTTGCTGTGTCTCATTTTCTTAATGACCGTGGATAAAAAATTGGCGCTTGAATTTTTCTAGATGTTTTTTGGTCAAACAAATACCAGCATGCATTATCTTTCCCTGTCATTTTAGAATCTGGAATCCACTTAACTCTTCCAACGCTTACGATCTTGTGAAGATACCCCATATACGGAATAGATTGCTTTGTATGCATCCAATCGGCATCGAACAATAACCATGTCGGTGCAATACCAGACAGGTGCTGAATAATTGGATGAAGAACTTTCCTATCCCACGGCGGATTCGTAATAAAAAAACTTCCATAGCAATCATTACATTCGGTCGCTGTGACAATAGTTACATCGCCGCCTTTCCATCTATTTTCTACATCAGACCACCGTAAGCACGTATGGCCATGGTTCTCTAAATGACGAATGAGCGCCCCATCGCCGCAACACGGCTCATCAAAGTTGCATCTCTCCGGTAAATGTGGAAGCAATGGGCCGACTGCTTCATACGGCGTTGGGTAGAAATCTCGCTCGACCCGATCAAAATTGCTACGCTTGCCCATTATCTCTTACCTCTGCGGTTA
>Ga0209066_10004477_pt1 | contig 15207 bp, 17 predicted proteins | sample All_14_2_FD_187198 | JGI IMG/M metagenome (GOLD analysis project Ga0209066, IMG submission 187198) | Freshwater microbial communities in response to fracking from Pennsylvania, USA - Allegheny Zone_MetaG_DW_15 (SPAdes) (version 2) ...
TCCCCGCCCGCCGGGACGGGCGCGGGGCTTGGCTGCGGTCATTCGACTCTCTCGCCTGCCGGGATTGCGCTGCCTTCGGATGGCCCATCCGGGGGAGCGTGGCAAGGCGGAAGGGCCGGGCGGGGCGGCAGTGGACGTACAGAACAGCGGTTATGGGTGGATTGCGGCCTTGGCGCCGGGACGCCCCCTCCGTCACGTCGCGTATCCGCGCCGCGCCACCTCCCCCGCAAGCGGGGCAGGAGAAGAACAGCTGAACTCTCCTGCCCCGTAGCGAAGCGTGCGGGGGAGGTGGCGCGCTGCGAATACGCAGCGTGACGGAGGGGGCGTCTAGCGTTGGCCAGGTTCGCTCGGCAACTGGACAGTCCGGCGATCGTCTCACCGTGAGATTCAAGGATGGCTCCCTTCGGCGCGAAGGGGTGTTTCCCGGCCGGCGCTGCTGGCCCCCTCCTGGCCTGCTTTGCAGGCCGTCCTCCCCCTTGTCAGGGGGAAGATGAGATCATCGCCGCCTTCATCTTCCCCCTCCGGGGGAAGACGGCTGCGCAGCAGCCCGTAGGGGGCAAGTGCGGGGACAGAGCGCAATCAATCCCCGTTCTTTTCAGAACAAAACTCATCTCAATCAACCGCTTGCAAAAATCTTCATCGCGCCAATCCTCGGCGCTGAAACCGCCCGCATAATCACTCTCACCTGACAGCAACGGGAAGGGCGTCCGGCCGGCGACCAGCGACGGCTGTCAGGGGTGATCGAGCGGGGTCAGTCGGAGTCGCGAGAGCGGGGCCGGCGGACTTAAAGGAGGACAGGGGACGTAAACCTGTCCATCGGGGATCTGCCAGGGTCCCCGCCCGTCCGAAGGTTCGTTCCGGGTCCTCCGGAATCGGCGTGGCTTGCAGCTCCAGGGCTGGGTCCGCCGCGAGGAGGACAAACCCGGATGGGGGTGAAAGGTTGAATGAGACCTGCGCGCCCCGGCCAGAGGGATAACGATCACGCGGAGCGTTCGTCTTCGTCGAAACGGTACTTTCCAAACTCACATCCGGGCGAGGCCCGGACGCTCCGCGACCCTTCCCATCTCTTCAGCGGCCCGCCGCGTGAAGCCGGATCCCCGCGCCCTCAGCCCAGGAACACCCGCCACATCAGCCGGCCGGGCATGAAGGTGAACAGACCCGCGATCAGCAGGCCGCCCACGAACATGCCGGTCATGTTCCGCGCGTGCTGGCGAACCTTGCCGCGCTTGATGGCGGCGATCCCCATGGGCAGGGCGATCAGGGTCCAGCCGCTGAGCAGGTGGATGACGCTGAAATGGCCGGGATTGATCGTGCGGATGAACAGCGAGCTGATCGCCGTCAGGGCCATGGCGACCACCCAGGTCCAGCCCAGGCGCTTGTGCAGGCCGCTACCCTTGACCCCCGCCAGCAGCACGCAGCCGATCACAAAGGCCGTCACGGCGCCGGCGACATGCAGCTGGATGGCCAGGGGCGCGGCGGCCAGCAGCGACAGGTCCGGCGCATGGGGTTGAAAGCCGGCCCGCTCCAGGGCCCGCAGCGGCGTGGCCAGCACGCCGGGATTGGCCGCCAGGATCGCCAGGGTGACGAGGCCCAGGGCCGCGACGCCCAAACGACCGCTCAACGGCGTCCGGCGCATTGACTTGTCTTGATCGGCCATCTTCATCTCCATTCGCGACGCCCTCTGTCGACGCCTGCCGTCGACGCCTCTTCCCTGGAGCCCTCCGACCCGTGCCTCAATCGTCGTTGCGCCAGTCGCCGCCCCGGTTTCGTGAATGGCTGGCGGGCGCCGTTCACGCTTCGCGAATGGCCTTGACCAGTCAGGAGGCGCGGCGCGGTTTCCTGGTCTCGGCCTGCGCGGGGCTGTTCCTGGCGCTGATCGGCGCGTTCGGCTCGGACCAGGCGCCGCTGCCCGTTCGGCTGGCCTACTGGATCGGCCTTTGTGTGGCTGGCGCGGTGGTCGGCACGGGGGTGAACCAGCTGATCGGCCGCGACGGCCGGGCCGACGCCCGCCCCTGGCTGTATGGAACCCTGGTCGTGATCGGCGTCACCCTGCCGTTCACCGTGGTCGTCTGGCTGGTCACGGAGCTACTGTTCCACGGCGCCCTGCGGCCCGCAGCCCTGCCGGTCTATCTGACCCCGGTATTCATCGTCACGGCGGCGATGACGGGACTGAACTTCCTGGTCCAGCGCCAGCCGACCCAGACCCATGCGGCCGCGCTTGGTGCGCCGGCCCCGCGCTTCCTGGAGCGTCTGCCGCCGCGGCTGCGCGGGGCGCAGATCCGCGCCGTCGAAGCCGAGGACCATTATCTGCGCCTGCATACGTCCAAGGGCGAGGACCTGATCCTGATGCGCCTGTCCGACGCCGTGGCCGAACTGGAAGGCATTGAGGGCGCCCAGACCCATCGCTCGTGGTGGGTGGCCCGGGACGCGGTCCAGGCCGCCCGGCGCGGCGACGGCCGGGCCACCCTGACCCTGGCCGGCGGAATCGAGGCGCCGGTCAGCCGGGCCTACGCCAAGGCGTTGCGGGAGGCGGGGTGGTTCTAGGATTGAACGTCAAAGGCCGGACGCCCTACCCCCGCCGCGCCCGCCACTCGGCCCGGGTCTGGCCCCAGATATCGATCACATGGTCGGAGAACGGCTCGGGCAGCATGCCGCGTCCGCGATTATACGAGCCCAGCCGCTCGGCGACCTTCTGGGACGGCGTATTGTCGGGGTCGATGCAGTGGATCACCTCGTCCCAGCCCAGCGCGTCGAACACCCAGTCGATGGCCGCCGTGGCGGCCTCGACGGCATAGCCCTTGCCCCAGGCGGCGCGCGACAGGCCCCAGCCGACCTCGGTTCCGGGCCAGTCCTCCGGCTGCCAGGGACCGATGCGGCCCACCCACTGACCACTGGATTTTTCCACCAGCGAGAACATGCCGAAACCGTTCAACGCCCACGAGCCGGCCATCGAGGCCATGCCGCGCCAGGCGCTGGAGCGGGGCTGCTGGCCGCCGATGAAGCGCGCTGCCTCGGCGTCGGCCATCATGTCGGCCCAGCCGTCCAGGTCGCCCTGCGCGGTAGGCCGCAGGATCAGCCGCTCGGTTTCAAGCGTGGGCCCCGGCGCAATTCGCATGATGGTCTCCTCCCCTGACGTCTCGTCTTCAGGCCACGCAGGCGGCCAGGCCCTCGCGCCGCACGGTTCCGGACGCCGCCCCGATCTTGCGGGCCCGCTTCTTCACATAGGGGCCCGGCTTGACCGCCTTCCACTTCAGCGGGCTGGGCAGGATGGCGGCCAGACGTGCGGCCTGGGCCGTGGTCAGCTTGTCGGCCCCCACGCCGAAATAGCGCCGGGCGGCGGCCTCGGCGCCATAGATGCCCGGGCCGTATTCGATGGAGTTGAGATAGACCTCCATGATCCGCTTCTTGCCCCAGAAGGTCTCGATCAGCACCGTGAACCAGGCCTCCAGCCCCTTGCGGACATAGGAGCGCCCCGGCCACAGGAAGATGTTCTTGGCGGTCTGCTGGCTGATGGTCGATCCGCCGCGGATCTTGCCGCCCTTCTCGTTGCTGGCATAGGCCTTCTGCAGAGCCTCGAAATCAAAGCCGCGATGGTCGCAGAACTTGGCGTCCTCGGCGGCGATCAGGGCGCGCGGAAGGGCCGGCGACACCGTGTCGATCGACCGCCAGCGGTGGTCCAGGCCCTTGCCCTCGGCGGCGCGGATCAGCATCAGCGGCGTCACCGGCGGCGGTGCGAAGCGGAACACGAGCACCGCCAGCACGGGCCCGGCAACCAGCACGATGAACAGCGCCAGGAAGATGTTCCGCACCAGCTTCACGCATTGACCTCTTGTCTTGACGCTGCGGCCGGATGCTAGCGACTGGAGACGTCCCTGTCGCGGGGGCTTGATCGACCTTGCTCAGGGAGCTTTGGCATGGATGTCCTCGACGCCGTCAACCGCCGCATGTCGGTGCGCGCCTTCAAGCCCGACCCCGTGGACGCCGCCCTGCTGCGCGAGCTTCTGGAAGCCTCGGCCCGGGCCCCATCAGGCGGCAATCTGCAGCCCTGGCGGGTGCAGGCCATCGCCGGCCAGCCCCTGGAAGCGCTTCGCGCCACCATGCTGCAGCGGGTCGCCTCGCCTGACACGCCGGAATATGACGTCTATCCGGCCAACCTCTGGGAGCCGCTGCGCAGCCGCCGCTTCCAGGTCGGCGAGGACCTCTATGGCGCGCTGAAAATCCCGCGTGAAGACAAGATGGCGCGTCTGCAGTGGTTCGCCAGCAATGGTCAGGGCTTTGGAGCGCCGGTGCTGCTGTTCTTCTCGGTCGACCGCCGCTGCGGCCCGCCGCAGTGGAGCGATCTGGGCATGTTCATGCAGACCCTGATGCTGCTGGCCGTCGAGCGCGGCCTGGACACCTGCGCCCAGGAGTTCTGGTCGCACTATCATCAGGTGGTCGACCAGCACATCGGCCTGCCTGAGGGCCACATGCTGTTTTCCGGCATGGCGCTGGGCTATCGCGACGAGACCGCGCCGGTGAACAACTGGCGCTCGCGGCGGGATCCGTTCGAGGCCTGGGGCGAGCTGAAGGGGTTCTGAGCGCTTAACCGGCGAACTGGCGTGGCGCGCTGATGTCGGGCAGCGCGATCACGCCGGCCTCGCCGTCCTCGTCGCCCCAGGCCAGGCGCTGGCCGTCGGGCGACACCGACAGGGCGCTGATCGAAGCGCCCTTCTCGGCCTTCAGGGTCTCGATCCGGCCATTGCGCATGTGAGCGATCCAGATCTTGCCGTTGTCCTGACCGGCGATGGCCACCGGCAGGGCCTCGACGCCCGCCACCCGCACCACCATCGAATCCCGCGAGAACCCGATCTCGGCGGCTTCCTTGCCCATCGGGCCGCTGGCCCCGGCAAACGGCCAGACCACCGCGCCGTTAGCGCCGGCGGTGACCATCAGATTGCCCTTGTCGAAGAAGGCCATGCTCTTGATCTTGGCCGGATAGCCGCCCATCCGCATGTCCTTGCCGTCGCTCAGGCGCCAGCCATGCAGCTGGTTTTCCTGCATCGACGAGACCAGGAACTTGCCATCCGGGCTGAAGGCCACGGCGATATGGCTGCCGGCCCACTTCAGGACCTGCGGCTTCTGCTCGGCGATCTTGGCCCACCACAGTTGCACGCCGCCATAGGCCGCCGTCGCCAGACGCCGTCCCTTAGGATCGAAGGCCAGGCCCGACACCGTCTTCTCGTGAGCGAAGATGCGGGAAAAGGCCGGATCGGCGACGTCGCGGACATGGGCCTCCCTGCCGGCCGTGAAGGCGATCAGGCCCGAGGCGGGACTGGCCGCCAGATGCTCGATCCACTTGCCCTTCACCTCGGCCAGGACGGTGGCGACCACTTCGCCGCCCTCGATTCGGCTCCAGACCACCCGGCCGTCATCGCCGCCGGTGACCAGACCGAGACCCGAAGGATGCGCGACGGCGCTCAGGACGGCGCCGCCGATCGGACCGCCATGGGCCTCGACCGTGACATAGCCGCCATCGGTCTCGAGTCGGACCGTGCCGTCGCCCAGGGCGAAGGCCGCCCGGCCGGCGCGATCGAAAAGGGCTGCGGTGACAAAGGCGTCAAAGGAGAAAATCATGTCCGCGCCATACCCCGACAGGGCTCTGGCGCCTAGCCAGATGGCGCCCGGCGGCCTCAGGCGCCCTGTCGGATGCGAACGGCGTTCCGTCACAAAGAGTCAAAAAGGGGGTTGCCATCGAACCGCCACGTCGGGCTTTACTTCCGCGTCCGTCTGAGCCAGACGTGGCGACCTAACAATTGCGGGACCGCGAGTGACGCGGCCCTTGGGAGACAGTCAGGCTATGGCGGCTAAACTCTCTGGTGGTGGCGGTGGTCGCTACTCCCTGAACCAGAATTCCGAAATCAACGTCACGCCGTTCGTGGACATCCTCCTTGTTCTGCTGATCATCTTCATGGTCGCGGTGCCAATGGCCACCGTCGCGATCAAGGTCGACCTGCCCCCGGCGACGATCCCGCCGCCCAACGCGCCGAAGCCGAAAGAGCCGGTGTTCATCTCGATCCAGAAGTCGGGCGCGCTGTTCATCGCTGAAAAGCAGACCAGCCTCGACAACCTCGAGTTCGATCTGGACGCCAAGTTCACCGCGACCGGCCAGGCTGGTCCCAAGGACGATCAGCGCGTCATGATCCGCGCCGACGCCGACGTGCTGTACGCCGACTTCATGGGCGTGCTGAACCAGCTGCAGACCGCCGGCTGGTACAAGGTCGGCCTGATCAACGAAGACATCCGCTAAGGATCTTCGGCGCCGGCCAGTCTGGCGCGCCAAATTTGAAGAGCCCCGGAAGCGCCGCTTCCGGGGCTTTTCTTTGTTCCGGCTCCCGGAACCGAAAATCGCGCGGCGGGCGAGCCGTCAGTCGCGCGCGGCACGACGCTTGAAACCGTCCCTCCCAAGAGGCCTGGGGCGTCCCGTTTCCGAACAGGAGCGGTCCCCGGGCACAGACCAGGGAGAGCCGAATGCTCAACGAATGGAACCAAGCCCAGCCCGCCAACACGGGCGTGTCGATCGAAGGCGTACGCATCAACCTGCCGACGCTGGACACTGCGGCCGAAGCCGCGATCCGTCGCGCCGAGCGTGGCGAAGGCTTCACGCTGTTCACCGTCAATCTGGATCACCTGGTCAAACTGACCTCGAATGACGCCTTCCGGGCCGTCTATCGCCGCGCCACCTATGTCACCGCCGATGGCTGGCCCGTCGTGTGGCTGGCCGGTCGCAAGGCCGCAAGGCTGGAGCGCGCCACGGGCGCCGATCTGGTCGAGCCGCTGTGCTGCGCCGCCGCCGAGCGCAATCTGGGCGTCTACTTCGTGGGTCCCGGCCCCAAGGCCCAGGCCGACGCCCTGGAAAAGCTGACCCAGCGCTTCGAAGGCCTGAAGATCGCCGGCGCCGAAGCCCCGCAATTGCCTTCGGGCAGCGGCCCGGCCATGCTGGCGGCCATGGACCTCGACGCCATGGCCCAGCGCATCAACGCTTCCGACGCCCGCCTCTGCTTTGTCTCGCTGGGCGCGCCCAAGCAGGAGATCCTGGCCGACGCCCTGGCCGCCCGCTGCCCGGGCGTGGGCTTCATCTGCGTCGGCGCCGCTCTGGACTTCATCTCCGGCCAGGCTCGCCGCGCTCCGCGCTGGATGCAGCGCGGCAAGCTGGAATGGTTCTGGCGCCTGGCCAATGATCCGCGTCGCCTGGCCGTGCGCTACGCTGAATGCGCCATGCTGTTCGCCGTCCTGGCGCTGGGCGTCACGGGCGACCAGGCCGGCTCGCAGGTCGCGGCGGCCGAACCGCGCGGCGTTCTGCGATGATCCCGGCGGCGGGACGGCTGTCGCGACGGTCGCTTCTGGCCTCCAGCCTGGCCCTGGCCGCCTGCGGCAGGGGCGCCTCGGCCGATCCCGCCTCGCCGGCCCGCACCGGACCTGTCCCATTGTTGCGCGACCTGGCGCCGTTCCCGATCGGCGCCTCGTTCGTCACCGACGAATTTGGCCAGCCTGGCTTTGACGCCGCCGCCAGCACCCAGTTCTCACAGATCACCGCCGGTTTCGAGATGAAGATGGAGTACATCCTGCAAGAGGATGGCTCCCTGCGCTTCGAAGGCGGAGACCGGGTGGCCGCGTTCTGCAGAGCCAACAACCAGGCCCTGCATGGCCACACCCTGATCTGGTACATCGACCGGCCGGCCGCCTTCCAGAAGCACGTCGGCGACAAGCGCGCCTTCGACAGGGCCTATGCCAGCTACATCCAGGCCGTCACCGGACGCTACAAGGGCCTGGCCCGCAGCTGGGACGTGGTCAACGAACCCGTCGCCGATGACGGCGTCTCCTTACGCGAATCGTTCTGGACAGAGAATCTGGGCCAGGAAGGCCACTTCATCCGGGCCCATGAAGAGGCCCACGCCGCCGATCCCGACGCCCTGTTGTTCGTCAACGAGTACCATCTGGAGAGCAAGCCGCATAAACGGCGCACCTTCCTGAAGCTGATCGAGGACATGCTCAAGCGCGGCGTGAAGATCGACGGCATCGGCAACCAGACCCACATCGACGTCGATCTGCCGCCCGGCAAGATCACCGAGGCCATGCGCGATCTAGCCAGCCTGGGCCTGCCGATCCACCTGTCCGAGATTGATGTCTCGTTCCAGACCGAGGGCGTCAGCCTGAAATCGAAGGCCGAAAAACAGGCTAGTCAGCTGCGGCTGTATCGCGAGGCGATGGAGTCTTTCATCGCCCTGCCCGAAAAGCAGCAGTTCGCCTTCACGATCTGGGGCGTCCGCGACGCCGATTCCTGGCTGCGCAAGGCCAGCTGGGTGAAGGACAAGACCGACACGCCGCTACTGTTCGACGACATGGGCCAGCCGAAGGAAACCTTCTGGACCCTGGTCGACGTTCTTCAGGGCCGCTGATCCCGGTTTTTTAAGACTACGCCCTTAGCCTCGACCGCACGTTGCGCGGAGGGGTCGCCGATGAGCGGTCATCACAAGGACTATGTCGCCGGCCTGGACGGGCTGAGAGCGGCCTCGGTCAGCATGGTGATCCTGGGCCATGTCGGCCTGGGCGACCTGATCCCCGGCGGGATGGGCGTGACCATCTTCTTCTTCATCAGCGGCTTTCTGATCACCCGCCTGTTATGGGCCGAACGCGACGCCAACGGCGGCGTCGACCTGCTGCGGTTCTATGGCCGCCGCACCCTGCGCCTGCTGCCCGAGATGCTGGTGCTGCTGCTGGTGCTGACCTTCATCGTCGGCCCGCTGCTGAACCAGCCGATGCAGCCGCTGCAGGCCCTGGCGGGGCTCACCTACTGGACCAACTACTACATCATCAGCGGTATGGGCGATTGCACGAGCTGCGCGGTGACAGGACACCTGTGGTCGCTGGCGGTCGAGGAGCACTTCTACCTCGTCATGCCGCTGGCCCTGCTGCTGTGCGGCTTTGTTCCGCGCCGTTTGGCCTTGCTGTTCCTGGTCGCCATCATCGGCGCGGCGGCCTGGCGGACCTATGCCCTGACCGTGCTGCAGGTCTCGGAGGTCTATACCTACAAGGCAACCGAAAGCCGGATCGACTCGATCGCCTGGGGCTGCCTTGCCGCTGTCATCGAGCGCGCCTGGCCGGCGGCCATGGATTTCGTCAAGCGCCGCGCCTGGCTGGTCTTTGGCGGCGGGTGCGCCTTGATGCTGGCCTCGCTGGCCTATCGCGACCCGATCTTCCGCGAGACCCTGCGCTATTCGGTGCAGGGGCTTGCCCTGGTGGGGATCATCCTTCCGCTGGTCGCCGCGCCGCAGATGGGCGGACTGGTCAAGCTGCTGGAAATCGCCCCGCTGCGCTGGATGGGCCGCAGGTCCTATGCGGCCTATCTTTGGCACATGCTGGCCCTGACCCTGGGCGGCCTGATCGTGGGCTTCACCGGCGTCATCGAAAACGCGCCGCGCATGACCCAGCTTCAGGCCCTGCCCTTCGTGGTAGCCCTGTCGTGGATCTTCGCCGAGCTCAGCTATCGCTTCGTCTATACCCCGGCCCAGAAGCTGAAGCCGTGGGTCACGCCCAAGCGGCCAAACGAGGCGAACGCCGCGCGGGTCCCCCCGGACCGCGCGGCCGAGGTGGTCAGCTAGCTTCCCTGGCCTGCCGTTCCGTGCGGGGACCGAAGGCCGAGACCAGCACGAACCACACAGCGCATAGCGGCAGCAGCAGCAGCCAGACCAGAACGCTGGCGGCCAGGCCCAGGGCCGTCGCCACGCGACTGGTGGTGTCGAGAATCTTCGTCATCTTCCCCACTCCTCGAAGCCGGCGTTCCAATTTGGCTCGGAACGCCGGTGTTCTGCGGTGAGGATCGCAAGCCTTGGGCCAGTCAGGCCGCGCAGGCCTCGAAGCCGGCCTTCAGTTCGGCCTCGTCGAGATCGCGGCCGATGAAGACCATTCGGCTATAGCGCTGGTCCTCGTCGGTCCATGGGCGCTGGAAGTCGCCTTCCAGGATCATGTGCACCGCCTGGAACACCAAGCGGCGGTTTTCACCCTGAACATCGATAATGCCCTTGGCGCGCAGGATGTCGGGGCCGCGACGGGCCAGCAGGTCGTTGAGCCAGACGGTGATCTTCTGGCCGTCCACGGGCTTGTCCAGCGTCAGGGATATCCCCTTGACGCCGTCATCATGGATGGCGCTGGCGTGGTCGTGGCCATGATGGTGGTCATGACCGTGGTGATCGTGGCCGCAGTGCTCGTCATGCACATGACCATGGTCGTGCCCATGGTCGTGACCGCAGTGCTCATCATGGACGTGACCGGCCTCGCCGTGGGCCGGATTGAGGAATTGCGGCTCCAGTTCGGTGATCCGCTCCAGATCAAAGCTGTGCTTGCCGAGGATCGCGTCCAGCGGAACGTTCGAGCGCTGGGCGCGATGGATCGGGGCCAGCGGGTTGATGCGGCGGATCCGCGCCTCGACGTGGCGCAGGTCGTCTTCCGAGACCAGGTCGGTCTTGTTCAGCACGATCTGGTCGGCGAAGGCGATCTGCTCGACGGCTTCACGGCTGTCGCCCAGGCGCAGCATGATGTGCTTGGCGTCGACCACGGCGGTCACCGAGTCCAGCTGGGTGCGGGCCTTGACGTCCTCGTCGACGAAGAAGGTCTGGGCGACGGGGCCGGGGTCAGCCAGGCCCGTGGTCTCGACGATAATGGCGTCGAACCCGCCCTTGCGCTTCATCAGGCCCGACAGAACCCGGATCAGGTCGCCACGCACCGTGCAGCAGACGCAGCCATTGTTCATCTCGAAGACTTCTTCGTCCGCCCCGACCACCAGGTCGTTATCGATGCCCACCTCGCCGAACTCGTTGACGATCACGGCATAGCGCTTGCCGTGCGCCTCGGTGAGGATGCGATTGAGCAGGGTGGTCTTGCCGGCGCCGAGATAGCCGGTCAGCACGGTTACGGGGATCTTGCCGGGAGCGGAGGTCTGGGTCATGGCCGCTATTTAGGAGGTCGCGGCCCCCCGCGAAAGCCCAGCCTTCAGGTCTTGAAGAACGCCACGGCCACGCCGACCAGAATCAGGGCCACGCCGAGGATGGTTCCCTCGTAGCGTTCCACCCATTGCAGACCGAGGTGCTTGAAGCCGGCCAGGCTAAGGCCCGTGAAGATCAACATGCCCGCCGAGGTCGCGGCCAGCAGCACCAAGCTGAGAACCAGGAAGGCCTGCCAGCCGTGCTCCATGCCGGCCAGATAGTAGGGCAGAAAGGCCTCGCAGGGCGAAAGGGTGAGCAGAGTGACCAGGGCGGCGATGGCGGCCCTGTCGGAGCCATAGGTGCGCCGGCTGGCCTCGGGCATGGCGTGGTTGTGCCCCTCCTTCAAGAAAAAGGCGCGCAGCACATAGAAGACGCCGACCGCCGCCATTAGCCCGCCGACGATCCAGTGAAAGACGCCGCCCAGACTGGGCTGCAGCGCCATGCCCGCCATGACCAGGGCCAGGCCGAGCACGATGGTAAGGCCGACATGGCCTAGCCCGGCCAGCAGGGTCACACCCAGGGTGCGCCGCGTCGACCACTTCTGGGCGCGACCAACCAGCACGAACGGCAGCCAATGGGTTGGCAGGGCCGCATGCAGAAAAGCCACGACGAAGCCGGTGGCGGCGATAGAGGCAAAGAAGGTCGAATTCACGCTGGAGGCTATATACTGTTATATTGTAACGTTCCAGTCTGAATCCGTCCTGTGGAGCATCGACGTTTCATGGCCAGGAATCTGTCGCAGACCGTTGACTCAAGGTCGGTCGGCTGTATAAGTCCGCCCCCTCGCCCGCCGGGTTTCCTTGCGGGCGTTCCCTATTTTGCGAACGCACGTTTCTTAAGGCGCTAACCTATGTACGCGGTGATCAAAACCGGCGGCAAGCAGTACCGGGTCCAAGCCGGCGATCTGCTGGTTGTCGAAAAGCTCGACGGTGAACCGGGCTCGGAAGTCGCTTTCGGCGAAGTCCTGATGCTTGGCGAAGGCGAGGCCGTGACGGTCGGCGCCCCCACGGTGGACGGCGCTGTCGTCTCCGGAACCCTGATTGAAACCCGCAAGGGTGAGAAGGTGAAGATCTTCAAGAAGATCCGCCGTCAGGGCTATCGCCGCACCCGCGGTCACCGCCAGACCGAATCGGTCGTGCGCGTGACCTCGGTGTCGGGCGCTGGTTCGGAAACCAAGTGGGACGGCGTCATCGACCTGACCCCCAAGGTTATCCTGAACGCCCGCGCTCGCGGCCTCGGCGACGCTGCCGTGCCCTTCACGATCCCGGTCGCCAAGACGGCCGCCCCAGTCGCTGAAGCCGCCCCGAAGAAGAAGGCCGCGCCCAAGAAGGCCGCAGCCGCCCCGGAAGACGGCGAAGCCTAAGCGGCTGCGCCTCTAGAGTTTAGGAGAGCAAGATGGCTCACAAGAAATCAGGCGGCTCGTCCAGCAACGGTCGCGACTCCGACGGCCGCCGCCTTGGCGTGAAGAAGTTCGGCGGCGAGAAGGTTCTCGCTGGCAACATCATCATCCGTCAACGCGGCACGAAGTTCTGGCCCGGCGCCGGCGTCGGCATCGGCAAGGATCACACCCTCTTCGCGCTGGTCGAAGGCGCGGTGAAGTTCGTGACCAAGAAGCATAACCGCACCTACGTGACCGTAGCGCCGACCGCGCAACCGGCCGAGTAGTACGCACTCGACTTTTTCGGGTCGTGCTTCTCAGCCGAGAAGACGACCCGGACAGACGAACCTAAGCGGGGAGTCCGGGAAACGCCGGGCTCCCCGCTTTTGTTTTGTCTGCGACGCCATGAAGCACCCAATCGCCATGGCGGCGTCACGGTCCCCGAGCAAAGAGGGATCGAGAAACCGGGAGGCGTACCATGTGCGTCATCGACAGCAGTCCCATCATCGAGACGCGGCGGATCACGCTGCGAGCTCCGGCCATGGACGACGTCCAACGCCTTGTGGCCCTGGGCGGCGATCGCGACGTCTCGCGCATGACCACCCGCATGCCCTGGCCCTATGGCCGGCGCGACGCCGAGGATTTCGTCGGCCGCTGCCAGGCGCAGGATCGGCGGCGTGACAACACCTTCGCCATCGAGCTCGAAGACGAGGGTATAGTCGGGGTGCTGGGGCTGTTCACCCCGCCTGGCGGTCATCTTGAGATCGGCTACTGGATCGGCAAGCCGTTCTGGGGCCGGGGCCTGGCCACAGAGGCCTGTCAGGGCGCCCTGGACTGGGCCAAGCGCGCGTGGCGCAAGAAGCTGGTCGTCGCCGGACACTTCGCCGACAATCCGGCCTCGGCCCAGGTGCTGATCAAGGCTGGATTTCTCTATACCGGCGTCGTCGAGATGAAGCCGTCCGTCGCGCGTGGCGAGCCGGCGGCGACGCGGATGATGGTATGGCTGGCCTAGAGGCTTAGGCTGCGCGGTGGGTCGCGATGACCTTCTGCGCGCCTTCGCGGAACCGCTTTTCGGCGGTCAAGATGCGCTCGCACAGGGCGTCCAGATCCGACAGCAGCGAATAGGTGGCGTAGATGGGAATCTCCATCAACGCGACCTGGGCGCGCGGCATGAACTCGCAGTACTTCTTCCACGCTATGTGATTGTCGCGCGCGCTCATCGCCCTCTGGCCCAGCGGGTTCCAGAGATCCAGGTCCATCAGTTCGTCCCGGCACTGCTTCATCACCGGCAGGGCGATATAGAGGAACAGGAAGGTCGGGGTCGCGGCGCGGCTGAACTGGGGTTGCACCTGCATGTGCCAGATGCGGAAGGCCTCGAAGAAGCCGGCCTTGCGCTTGGGATCGGGCGGCAGCCAGGTGGCGTCCTGATTGATCAGCTCGCCGGCGGAAGAGGCCCGCTTGAGCAGTTCATCGGCCGAGCGGCCATCGGCCATGGTCTTGGACAGGGCGGCGATGGGAATGTTCAGCTTCTGGGCGACGTCGCTATAGGCCACCTGCTGGCCCTGCATCGGCGTCCACTGGCCAAATGACGCGGCCTTGGGGTCCTTGGCGCGCTTCATGGCGGCCGCCTGGTGCAGCAGAAGCTGCTCTTCGCGCTTCTTCTCGGCCTGGATGCGATCAAACTCGGCCTCGTGGGCCGCCTGTTCCTCCGGCGTCATCCAGCGGGCGCGGCCAGGACCATAGGTGCGCTCATGGCGATTGATCAGCACCAGCCCATGCGCCGCACTGGGACGGGTGCCGATATCCGTCAGAAACGCCCGAAAGTCGCGCCAGGTGCCGGTCACGCCGGTCCCGCGGCTCATCAGAATGTTGCGATGGATGGAGGCCTCGCCGGCATATTTTCGACACAGCGTCTGGAGCGTCAGATCGCGAAGATCCTGCGCCAGTTCCGTTGCGCTGTCTTGCGTCGTCGTCAAAGCCAGCCTCCCCATCCGCCGCCAAAAAATGGCGGTTTCACTGCAGGATCCCTTGTCGCACTCCGTGTTTTAACATTTCGTCACAGAAACAAACAGCGTTCTTAACCAGAGCCTGCGGGCCTGCGGCGCCATTTCGGCTCGACGCGGCAAGCGCCTTGCGACAAAAGACGCAGATGAAATTTCTGGACCAGTGCAAGATCTTTATCCGCTCCGGCAACGGCGGCGGCGGCGCGGTCTCGTTCCGACGCGAGAAGTACATCGAATACGGCGGCCCCGACGGTGGTGACGGCGGACGCGGCGGCGACATCTGGATCGAGGCCGTGGACGGCCTCAACACCCTGATCGACTACCGCTACCAGCAGCACTTCAAGGCCGAGACCGGGATCCACGGCATGGGCCGCGGGCGCCATGGCGCGGCCGGCGCCGACATCACCCTGAAAGTCCCCGTCGGCACCCAGGTGCTGGAAGAGGACAAGGAAACCCTGATTGCCGACCTCGACACGGCCGGCATGAGCGTGCGCCTGTGCAAGGGTGGCAATGGCGGCTGGGGCAACCTGCACTTCAAGGGCCCGGTGAACCAGGCGCCCAAATACGCCAATCCTGGCCAGGAAGGCGAAGAACGCTGGGTCTGGCTGCGCCTGAAGTTGATCGCCGACGTCGGCCTGGTGGGGCTGCCCAACGCCGGCAAGTCGACCTTCCTGGCCGCCGCCACGGCCGCCAGGCCAAAGATCGCCGACTATCCCTTCACCACCCTGACGCCGAACCTCGGCGTTGTTGACCTGTCGACCAGCGAGCGCTTCGTGCTGGCCGATATTCCCGGCCTGATCGAGGGCGC
>Ga0209066_10004478_pt1 | contig 15204 bp, 13 predicted proteins | sample All_14_2_FD_187198 | JGI IMG/M metagenome (GOLD analysis project Ga0209066, IMG submission 187198) | Freshwater microbial communities in response to fracking from Pennsylvania, USA - Allegheny Zone_MetaG_DW_15 (SPAdes) (version 2) ...
GTGCTGGTGGGTGGGGTGGCCGGGGCGGTGCACGCGCTGGCCGGGTGTCTCTGGCCCAACGGCGTGGCGGTGTTGCTGAGCATGGTGGCCACGCTGCTGCTGACCGGCGCCTTCCATGAAGACGGCCTGGCCGATACCTGCGACGGGCTGGGCGGCGGCGGCACCGATCGCACCAAGGTGCTGGCCATCATGCAGGACTCCCGGGTGGGTACCTTCGGCGTGGTGGGGCTGGTGGCGGCACTCGGGTTGAAGTTCCAGCTGCTGCAGGCGGTGCCGGCCGGCCTCTTTCTGGCGGTGTCTGTTGGCGCCCATGTGAGCAGCCGATGTTCCGCCCTTTGGGTGATGGCACGGCTGCCTTACGTGCGGGACGATGGCCCCTCCAAGTCAAGGGGGCTCACCGAGGGCCAGTCGGCGCTGGCATGGATGGCCGGGCTGGTGTGGCTGGTGATCCCGTTGTGCTGGCTGGGCCAGCATGGTGCAGCGGCGGTGCTGGCAAGCGCCATCGTGGCGCAGGCGGCGGTGTGGTGGCTGCGGCGGCGGCTCGGTGGCTACGTGGGTGACACCCTCGGCGCTACGCAGCAATGCACGGAACTGGCGTTTCTGTTGGCCTGTCTGGCCGCGATACCGGTTTTGTCAAATGCCTGAGGCACGCCCTGTGCATCATGCGCCCCCGCCGGTGCAGCCCTGTTGGCTGGGAGTTCGTCGCAGCGCAGTGGGCTGCCCGGTAGCCGTTCGCAAGGGAGACAAGAAGTTCATGGACATCATCCTGATTCGCCACACCGCCGTGGCCGCCGAGCCAGGCACCTGCTATGGGCAGCAGGACGTGCCGCTGGCCGAGCCTGCCGAGGTGGCGTTCCAGCAGGTGGCGCAGCGCCTGCCGGCGGTGGATGCGGTGGCCACCAGCCCGTTGCAGCGCTGCAGCCGCCTGGCCACCTGGTTGGGGCAGCAGCGCAGCCTGCCGCTGGTGACCGACGAGCGCTGGCGCGAGCTGGATTTCGGCGCCTGGGAAGGCAAGCGCTGGTCTACCCTGGAGCGCCATCGCATCGACCAGTGGGCGCTCGACCCCTGGGGCTTCGCCGCGCCGCAGGGCGAATCGGTGCGCGGCATGCACCTGCGTGCCCGCGCCGCGCTGGCCGCGCTGCGGGTGAAGGCCGATCTCAACGGCTGGAAGCGGCTGGCGGTGGTCACCCATGGGGGGCCGATCCGCGTGCTGCTGGCCGAGCTGATGGGCCTGGCGCCGATGAAGGTGAACGCCCTGGAGATCCCTTTCGGTGGCATGTTCGGCCTGCGCCGCGGCCCGCGTGGCTGGGAGACGGCGCCGATGCATGAGCTGCGCGAGCCGCAATCGCCGCAGGCGTCGGCAGCATGAAGACCCGGCTGACATGAAAACGTTGCTGATCGGCGGGGCCCGCTCGGGCAAGAGTGCCCTGGCCGAACGCATGGCAGCCGAGCAGGCGGCGCGCGACGGCAGCGAGGTGGTGATGGTGGTCACCGCCGAAGCGCTGGATGCCGAGATGGCCACCCGCATCGCCATGCACCGGGCGCAGCGCCCCACGCAATGGCGCACCGTCGAAGCGCCGCTGTCGCTGGCCGCCGCCTTGAAGGCCGAGGCCCGGCCCGGCCGCGTGCTGGTGGTCGACTGCCTCACCCTCTGGCTCACCAACCTGATGATCCTGGGCGTGCAGGACGTGGTCGAAGGCCATCCCTGGCTGCCCCACCCGCGCTATCTGGAAGAGCACGAGCACCTGCTGGCCGTGCTGTCCAGTTTGCCGGGCGATGTGATCTTCATCGGAAACGAGGTGGGCCACGGCATCGTGCCGATGGGCGTGCTCAACCGCGCCTTCGTCGATGAAAACGGCCGCCTGCACCAGGCGCTGGCGGCCCGCTGTGAAGCCGTGCGCTTCGTGATGGCGGGCTGCGTGCTGCCGCTCAAGGGTTGAACACAGGCGGTGCCGGTGCAGGCTTGCGCTAAGGTGCGCCCATGGTGAATGCATGGTGACGGGACTGGCGCTGTGGACCCTTGGCCTGTTGGCGGCCGTGGCCGTACTGCTGGATCGCCTGCTGGGCGAGCCGCCGCGCTGGCATCCGCTGGTAGGTTTTGGGCGCGTGGCCAGCTGGCTGGAACGCAGGCTCAATCAGGGCAGCGACAGGCGCCGCCGCTTAGCGGGTGGGGCCGGCGTGGGCCTGCTGGTGTTCGGCCCCGCGGCGTTGGTGGGCGTCGCGCTGCTTCACCTGCCGCTGTGGGTCGCGTTGAGCGGGCATGTGGCGCTACTGGTGTTCTCGGTGGGCGCCTGCAGCCTGCACCAGCACCTGCGCCCCATTGCCCAGGCCCTGCAGCGTGATGACCTGGCAGTGGCGCGTGGCCTCACCGCGCGCATCGTGAGCCGCGACACTGATCAGTCAGACGCCAGCGAACTGGCCAAGGCCGCAGTGGAGTCGGCGCTGGAGAACGGCAACGACGCGGTGTTCGGCGCGCTGTTCTGGTTTGCCGTGGCCGGCGGGCCGGTGGCGCTGGCCTTTCGGCTGGCCAACACGCTCGATGCCATGTGGGGCTACCGCAGCACGCGGTTCCTGCACTTTGGCTGGGCCGCCGCGCGTTTCGATGATCTGTTGAACTGGCTGCCCGCGCGCCTGACGGCCACCAGCTATGCGCTGCTGGGCCGCACCCGCCGCGCTTGGCGCTGTTGGCAACGCCAGGCCCCGCGGTGGGACAGCCCCAATGCCGGCCCGGTGATGGCTGCCGGCGCTGGCGCGCTGGGCCTGGCGTTGGGCCGTGGCGCGCGCTACGACGGGCAATGGGAGGTGCGCCCACCGCTGGGCCAGGGCCGTGCGGCGCAGGCCGGTGACATCGCCCGCGCGTTGCAACTGGTAGATCGCACGGTGCTGCTGTGGCTGCTGGTGCTGAACCTGGCGGGTGCCGCGGTGTACGCGGTGGGTCTGGCATGACCCCCGGCCTGGAACACGGCGGCAACCTGGCTGAAGCCAGTGCGCGCTGGGGTCACGCGCCCGAGGCCTGGCTGGATCTGTCCACCGGTATCGCGCCCTGGGCCTACCCCGTGCCGGTGCTGCCTGCCCAGGCCTGGCACCGGCTGCCCGGCGATGGCGCCGCGCTGCTGCGCGCCGCCGAGGCTTACTACGGCTGCCAACGCCTGCTGCCGCTGCCCGGCTCGATCGCCGCCATCCGGGCCTTGCCGCGGGTGGTCTTGCGCTGGAAGCCCCAGGCGCGCGTGATCGTGGCGCCGCTCAGCTTTAACGAACATGCCGCGGCTTGGTCGCGCGCCGGCCACACGGTGCGCGCCGTGCCCTGGGATCAGTTCGACGCGGCCATCGACGAGGCCGACGTGGCCATCGTCTGCCAACCCAACAACCCCAGCGGTGATGACGCCGAGCCCGCGCAGCTGCTGGCTTGGTGCCAGCGCCTGGCGGCACGCGGCGGCTGGTTGGTGGTGGACGAGGCCTTTCGCGACACCTGCCCCGAGCGCAGCGTGATCGGCTCGGCCGGCGAGCCCGGCCTGGTGGTGCTGCGGTCGCTGGGCAAGTTCTTCGGCCTGGCCGGTGCCCGCGTGGGCTTCATGGCGGCGCGGGCCATGCTGCTGGACTTGGTGGCCGATGAGCTGGGGCCCTGGGCCGTCAGTGGCCCGGCGCAGTGGGCCGCCACCGCGGCGTTGCGGGACGTGGATTGGCAAGCGGCGCAGCGCCTGCGGTTGCAAGCAGGTGCAGATCGCCTGGCGGCGCTGTGCCAGTCGCTGGGCCTGAGGGTGCGGCAGACCGACTACTTCGTCTGGACGGCCGATGCCCGTGCCCAGGCCTTGCACGAAGCCTTGGCCGCGCGCGCCATCTGGACCCGCCGCTTCGAGGTGGCTCACACCGTGAGCCTGCGCATCGGCCTGCCTGCAGATGAAGCGGAATGGACCCGGCTGCAGGACGGGTTGCAAGCAGCGCTGTGAGGCGCTTTGAATGACCGAGATGATGATGACTTGTTTGCGGGCCGCTGCGGTGGCCCTGGCGTTGATCAACGTCGCCACAGCCCAGGCCGCGCCCGTGCGCGCCAACGACGACGACGGTCGCCCCCTCGCGCTGGCCCAGCCCGCGCGCCGCATCGTGAGCCTGGCCCCGCACACCACCGAGCTGCTCTACGCCATCGGCGCCGGCGACCGCATCCTGGCCACTGTCAACTACGCCGACTACCCTGAGGCCGCCAAGAAGCTGCCGCGGGTTGGCGATGCCCACCTGCTGGACCTGGAACGCATCGCCGCCCTCAAGCCCGACCTGATCGTGGTGTGGATGCACGGCAGCGCGGCCCAGCAGATCGAGCGGTTGCGCGCGTTGGGGTTGCCGGTGTTCCACAGCGAATCGCACCGCTTCGAAGACGTGGCCGATGGCATGCGCAGGCTGGGCATGCTCACGGGCACTTCGGCCACCGCGCAAGCCGCCGCGGCTGACTATGAGCGTGACCTGGCCACCCTGCGCCGCACCTACAGCGGCCGCGCGCCGGTGCGGGTGTTCTACCAGGTGTGGCATGAGCCGCTGCTGAGCTTCAACGACCGCCATCTGGTGAGCGATGCGATCCGGCTGTGTGGCGGGGTCAATGTGTTCGGCAGCCTGCCGGCGCTGGTGCCCACGGTCAGCGTCGAGGCGGTGCTGGCCGCCAAGCCGGACCTGGTGGCCACCACCGAGCGCATGGGCACGCAGAGCGAGGACGGACTTGACCGTTGGCGCTCGCTCAAGCATTTCGAGCCCGGGGCCAAGGGCCGCTTCGTGATCGTGCACACCGACCTGATCAGCCGGCAGACGCCCCGCATCCTGCAAGGCACCAAGCTGCTCTGCGAAGGCTTCGACCGCGTGCGCCAGGAGTTGAGGCGGTGAGCGCCAAGACGTTGATGGTGCAAGGCTGCACCTCGGATGCTGGCAAGACCACGTTGGTGGCCGGCCTGTGCCGCGTGTTCGCGCGCCGCGGGTTGGACGTGGTGCCGTTCAAGCCGCAGAACATGGCGCTCAACAGCGCCGTCACCGCCGATGGCGGCGAGATCGCCCGATCCACCTGGCTGCAGGCCATGGCGGCGCGGGCCGAGCCGACGGTCGACATGAACCCGGTGCTGCTCAAGCCCAGCACCGATGTGGGCGCACAGGTGATCGTGCATGGCCGCGCGCTGGCGCAGATGGATGCGAAGGCTTACCACGACTACAAGCGCGTGGCCTGGGGCGCCGTGCAGCAGTCGTTTGAGCGGCTGCGCGCGCGCCATGACTGGGTGCTGGTGGAAGGCGCCGGCAGCCCGGCCGAGGTGAACCTGCGTGACCGCGACATCGCCAACATGGGCTTTGCGTTGCCGCACCAGGTGCCGGTGCTGCTGGTGGCCGACATCGACCGTGGCGGCATCTTTGCCCACTTTGTCGGCACGCTCGATTGCATCGCCCCCGAGGAGCAGGCGCTGGTCAAAGGCTTCATCGTCAACCGCTTCCGGGGTGACTTGGCGATGCTGCAGCCGGGCAATGATTGGTTGGCCGCGCGCACCGGCAAACCTGTGCTCGGCACCGTGCCCTACCTGCATGGCCTGATGCTGGATGCAGAAGACGCCATCGATGCCGGCCAGTCCAGCCCCACGGCCGGCCCGCGGCTGAAGGTGGCCGTGCCGGTGCTGCCGCGCATCAGCAACCACACCGATTTCGACGCGTTGCGTGCGCATCCCCAGGTGGACCTGCACTACGTCGGCCCCGGCCAGGCGTTGCCTGCGTGCGACCTGATCATCCTGCCCGGCAGCAAGAGCGTGCAGCACGATCTGGCCTGGTTGCGCGCCCAGGGGCATGACCAGGCGATCGCCCGCCACCTGCGTTATGGCGGCAAGTTGATCGGCATCTGCGGCGGGCTGCAGATGTTGGGCCAGGCGTTGCATGACCCGCTGGGCCTGGAAGGCGGCGGCAGTGCGCCGGGCCTGGGTTGGCTGGATCTGGAGACCACGCTCGAAGCCGAGAAGCAGCTGCGCAACGTGCACGGGCAGCTCACCACCGAGCTGGCCGAGGTGCGCGGCTACGAGATTCACATGGGCGTGAGCCACGGGCCGGCGCTGGATCGACCGGCGTTGCGGCTGGCCGATGGGCGCGTGGACGGCGCGTTGTCGGCCGATGGCCAGATCCTGGCCACCTACGTGCACGGCCTGTTCGACGCGCCCGACGCCTTGAGCGCGTTGCTGCGCTGGGCCGGCCTCGGCCAGGTGCAGCGGGTTGACCTGGCCGCGCTGCGCGAAGCCAGCCTGGAGCGGCTGGCCGACACGCTGGAAGCCAGCCTCGACATCGAGGCGCTGTTGCGCGCAGGCATCTAGCTGCGGCGTTGGCTCTGCGCTCCCTACGACAATGCACCTCCCCGCGCGGGGCTGATTGCCGCCGCGCCTGTCCATCGATTGAAGTTTGCATGCCTTCCTCTCGTGCCCGTTCGTCTGCTGACACTGCGCTGATCGACCCTACGCCCACGCCGAAACCGCGGGCCGCCCGCAAGACCCCCGCCGCGCCGGCCGCGGCCGAGCCAGCGCCCGAAGCGCCCAAGGCGGCGCGCAAGGCGCCAGCGCGCAAAGCGATCGCCCCGCCGGTCAAGGCTGCCTCAGCGCCACCGGTTGTGGCGGTGGTGGTCGAGCAGGCGGCTGCAGCGACAAAGGTCGTTACCAAGAAGGCCGTTGCAAAGAAGGTGGTGGCAAAGAAGGCCGCTGCCAAGAAGGTGGCCGTGGAGGGGGTGGCAGAGGTGCTGGCGGCTGAGCCGGTGCTGGCGCGGGCGCCCAGCGAAGTGCCTTTAAAAAAGCCGGGCAAGAAGACCGCCGCCAAGTCACCGGCCCAGAAGGCTGCCGCCAAGCCCGTGCGTGCCAGGGCGGCACCAAGGGCCGCAGCCGCCCCGGTCGAGCACGCCGCGGAGGCGCCTGTGGCCGAGCCCGTGGTGGACAGCGCCGTGCCGCTGGTGGCTGTTGAGGTGGAGGCAGCGGTGTCCCCCATGGTTGACGAGCCGGTGGTTGAGCCCGCGCCTGCGGCTCCGCCTCTGCCTGCCTGGAGTGAAGTGCGGCTGCATGCCGATGCCTGGGGCCAGCAGTTGCGCTGGCAGGCGGGCGAGGGTTGCCCCGGCGCGCTGCAGGCGCAGGCGCAGGCCTTGTTGGATGCCGACGGCGGCATCGACCCGCTTAACGATCAGGGCCTGCTCGCCCTGCATCAGGCCGCCGGTGATGCCGGCCACGCGCTGCGCATCGACGCTGCGGTGTGGTCGGCGGTGGCTGCTGGCCGCGACATGCGCTGGCGCGTGCATCACCTGGAACAGGCCTATCCGGAAGGCACGGCCAGCGCAGCCCTGCAGGCGCTGTGGCCGGCAGCCGCGGCACGGTTGGCGCCGTGGCAATGGGAAGGCGCGCTGTTTGCCGCCTGCGCCGGGCGCAGCCTGTTGGCGGATGACGCCGGTCTGGGCCATGCCCCGCAGGCTTTGGCGGCAGCGGCATTGCTGGCGCCAAAGCCCGGCATGCAGCGCGTGTTGATCGTGTGTCCGGACGCGCGCCTGCCGCGGTGGCAGCGTTTGCTGCAGCCGCTGTCGGCCACGAGCCCGGTGCAGCACCGGCTGTGCGGCGAAACGGCCTGGGCTGCCAGTGAGGCGACGCTGCTGGCCTGGGCGCCCGAGCTGGTGATCGTGGACGACACCGTGGCCTGGCAGGCGGGTGCCGCTCCGGCCGGCGTGCGCGCGCTGGCCCCGACCTACGCGCTGGTGCTGATGCCCGAGCCGGCGCAGCGCCCGCAGGCCCTGGCCGACTGGCTGGCCTGGCTCGACCCGCAGCGCGTGGGCGTGGCGCGCCAGTTCCAGCGTCGCCATCGTGCTGATGACGGGCAGTGGCGTGACCTGGACCGCCTGCGCGACACCCTCGCCCCGGTGATGCTGCGCCGCAGCCGTGCGCGCTGGATGCAGCCGGTGCCGGGCCGGCGCGACCGGCTGGTGTGGGTGCCGATGGACGTCGATGCCCGCGCCGCGCAGCAGGCGGCTTTGCCGCCGCTGCAAGCGATCGTGTCGCGTTGGCGCCAGGCCGGGTACGTCTCCGATCAGGATCAGCTTCGCGCCAGCCAGGCCCTGGCCTCGTTGCAGCAGGCGTGCTCGGCGGCCGCGCCGGCCAAACGCGAGGCGCTTGAAGCGCTGGGCGACGGCGGTGGGCCTGACGCGGTGTGTGCCGAGCTGCCATGGCCGCTGTCCGCGCCGCGGGGGGCGGCGCCGACGGTCTACCTGCTCACGGAAGGCGGGCTCGACGAGCAACGCCTCTGGCTGCGTTGCATCGAGCCCGGGGCGGACGATTGGCTGTGCGATCCGGCGCTGTTCCGCCAAGGCGAGGCCTTGGTGCGCCGGATGGAGGCATTGGGCCTGCTGGTGGATCGATGGGTGTTGGGGGAGGTTGATGCCGTGTTGCAGGATGCGCAGCAGTCATCCATATTGTGAAATATCGATGACATCAACGGTGGGCGTCACCACGCAGGATGATCGATTCCGGACGGGGCACACTGTGCCTGAACGCCACATCTCCCGAGGGGGCCTCGTCTTCCTGGACGGTGTACGGGCTTGGTCCCACAGGGATAATTACGGGTTAACGAGAGGCGGCATGTCATGCCGTCTGGGCCCCTTGAGGCACTTTGAAGAAAGGTTTGTTTGATGTCTGCCGTGCAACCGATCCAGATCGTTCCGACCCGGCGTGCGCCCGCGGCCAACGCCGAGAGCGCCCCGCGCTGGTCGATCGATGCGATCGAGGTGCTGTTCAACCTGCCCTTCAATGAGCTGATGTTCCGCGCCCAGCAGGTGCACCGCGAGCACTTTCCGGCCAATGACGTGCAGCTCTCGGCGTTGTTGTCCATCAAGACCGGCGGCTGCCCGGAAGACTGCGGCTACTGCCCGCAGTCGGTGCACTACGACACCGGCGTTGAAGCCGGCAAGTTGCTCGACGTGAACGAAGTGCGCACCGCCGCCCAAGCCGCCAAGGCGGCCGGCGCCTCGCGCTTCTGCATGGGCGCCGCCTGGCGTGCGCCAAAGGACCGCGACATCGAAAAGGTGGCCGAGCTGGTGAAGGAAGTGAAGGGCCTCGGTCTGGAAGCCTGCTGCACCCTGGGCATGCTGAGCGATGGTCAGGCCAAGACGCTGAAGGACGCTGGCCTCGATTACTACAACCACAACCTCGACACCGCCCCCGAGGCCTACGGCCGCATCATCAGCACGCGCGACTACCAAGACCGCCTGGACACGCTGGAGACGGTGCGCAGCAACGGCATCTCGGTGTGCTGCGGCGGCATCGTCGGCATGGGCGAGTCGCGCCGCGAGCGCGCCGGCTTGGTCGGCCAGATCGCCAACATGGAGCCGTATCCCGATTCGGTGCCCATCAACGAGCTGGTGCAGGTGGAAGGCACGCCGCTGGCCGGTACCGAGAAGCTCGACCCGTTTGAGTTTGTGCGCACCATTGCGGTGGCGCGCATCACCATGCCCAAGGCGCGGGTGCGCCTGTCGGCGGGCCGTCAGGAGATGAGCGAGGCCGTGCAGGCCCTGTGCTTCCTGGCCGGTGCCAACTCGATCTTCTACGGCGAGAAGCTGCTTACCACCGGCAATCCCGATGCCGACCGCGACCGCGCTTTGTTGAGCAAGCTGGGCTTGCAGGCCAGCTGATCAACCCCATCTCGCAAAATAACAGCGTCACCGCCCGACTCGTCCCACCCCGGAGTCCCCGATGTTCCGCACCTTCCTGAACGGCAAGATCCATCGCGCCACTGTCACGCACTGTGAGCTGCACTACGAGGGCTCCTGCGCGATTGACCTGAACCTGCTCGAAGCCTCGGGCATCCGCGAGAACGAGCAGATCCACATCTGGAACATCGCCAATGGCGAGCGCTTCATCACCTATGCGATCAATGCGCCGCGTGGCAGCGGTGTGATCTCTCTGAATGGCTCGGCCGCGCGGCGTGCCTCGGTGGGTGATCTGGTGATCATCGCGGCCTTCGGACTGGTGCCCGAAGACAAGGTCGACAGCCTCAAGCCCAAGCTGGTGTTCGTGGACGCAGCCAACCGCATGGTTGAGCTGCGTCATGAGCCGGCGCCGGGCAGTGCGCCGGGCCATGCGCCCATCCTCGAAGCCGTGTTGAACGCCTGAGTTCAGTAGACCACCATGAGTGGCTACATCGCCGAAGGCGCGGCTGCCGGGCCACGCAAACCCCTGAACCTGCCCAAATTGCTGGAGATGCGTGAGCGCGGCGAGAAGATCGCCATGCTTACCGCCTATGACGCGAGCTTCGCGCAGGCGGCCGATGCCGCCGGGGTGGACACCCTGCTGGTGGGTGATTCGCTGGGCAACGTGATCCAGGGCCAGAGCAGCACGCTGCCGGTGACGCTGGAGCACATGGCGTATCACACCGCCTGCGTGGCACGGGCCAAGCCCACGGCCTGGTTGATTGCCGACATGCCCTTTGGCAGCTACGAATCCGGGCGTGAACAGGCCATGGCGTCGGCTGCGGTGCTGATGCGCGCGGGCGCGCAGATGGTCAAGCTTGAAGGCGGGGGCTGGACGGCAGAGATCATCCACTTCCTTGTCGAGCGTGGTGTGCCGGTGTGCGCACACCTGGGCCTGACGCCGCAGCGTGTGCACACGCTGGGCGGCTACCGGGTGCAGGGTCGTGATGAGCGTGCTGCCGAAGCCCTGAAGCGCGAGACGCGCGAGGTGGCTGAGGCTGGCGCCACGATGCTGGTGCTGGAGCTGGTGCCCTCGAAGCTGGCGCGTGAGATCACCGAAGCCAACGCGCCGCTGATCACCATCGGCATCGGCGCTGGCCAAGGCACCTCAGGCCAGGTGCTGGTGCTGCACGACATGCTCGGCCTGGGCCACGGCCGCCGGCCGCGTTTTGTGCGCGACTTCATGGCCGACGGCGGCTCGATCAGCCAGGCGCTGGCCCGCTACGTGGCGGCCGTGAAAGACGGCAGTTTCCCCGACGAAGCCCTGCACGGGTACTGAGCCCGACACGACCCCCACACCGCGCCCTCGCCACGCGGCGACGGGCGCCGAGGACACGAGATGCGCGTCATCCACACCATTGCCGAGTTGCGGTCTGCCCTGCGTGCGCGTGGCGGCCTGATCGGCTTTGTGCCCACCATGGGCAACCTGCATGAGGGCCACTTGGCGCTGATCAAGGAGGCCCGGCGCCGCGTCGGCCCCGAAGGCCGCGTGGTGGCCAGCATCTTCGTCAACCGGCTGCAGTTCCTGCCGCATGAAGACTTCGATCGCTACCCGCGCACGCTGGCACGCGACGCCGAACTGCTGGCCGCAGAAGGCTGCGACCTGGTGTTTGCGCCGGCCGAAGACGAGCTCTACCCCGAGCCGCAGGGCTACAAGGTGCATCCGCCGGCCGGGCTGGCCGACATCCTGGAGGGCGAGTTTCGCCCCGGCTTCTTCATTGGCGTGAGCACGGTGGTGATGAAGCTGTTCCAGGTGGTGCAGCCCGATGTGGCCGTGTTCGGCCAGAAGGACTACCAGCAGCTCAAGGTGATCAGCGCGATGGCGCGGCAGTTTGCGCTGCCGATCGAGGTGGTGGGCCTGCCCACGGTGCGGGCGGGTGATGGCTTGGCGCTGTCGTCACGCAACGGCTACCTCAGCGAAGCCGAGCGGGCTGAGTCGGTGTTGATGGCGCAGGTGCTGGCCCAGTTGGCGCAGGCGGTGCGCAGCGGCGTGCCGCTGGCGCAGGCTGAGCAGCAGGCCGCACAAGCGCTGCAGGCCCGCGGCTGGGTGCCCGACTATGTGTGCGTGCGCCGCCGCAGCGACCTGCTGCCGCCGGATGCCGCCCAGATTGCCGCCGGCGAGCCGCTGGTGGCACTGGCGGCCGCCCGCTTGGGCGCCACCCGGTTGATTGACAACCTGGAGCTCTGAGCCGCCGTCAGGTGAAGCCGGTGTTGCCGCTCCGCGGCTGCACCAAGGCTTGGCGTGAGCTAGTGCACTGTGGGGGCCGGCACGTGAGGGCCTGGATGTCAATGACACTGGCAGGGGCTTTTAGAGTGCGCACGCCTGCCGTACGCAGTCTCAAGGCGGGACCCTGATTGGCCCAACCAGGCCGAGCGCTTTGACGCCGGCCGGAATGCGGAGTGTTCTCGCCATGCCCCTATCGTCCGTGCGTGCGTCCTTGCGCAGCGTGCCTCGTCTTGTCGCGTCCTGCGGCATGAGTGCGGGGCTCGTTGTCCCGTTCACGACGGCCGCGCAGGTCGATGCGCTGTCAGTGGTGGTGGTCACGGCGCAGAAGCGCAGCGAAGAGGCGGTGCGTGTGCCGGCGGCGCTGTCGGTGATCAGCGGGCAAGACCTGTCTGACCGCGGCACCCTGAGCGCGATGGACCTGGGCGAGCGCCTGCCCAACGTGCAGACCGACCGTGCCAATGGCTTGCAGATCACCATGCGCGGTGTCACCAGCCCCGATGGCACCGAGAAGGGCGACCCATCGGCAGCCTTTCATCTGGATGGCGTCTACCTCGCCCGGCCGCAGAGCCTGCAAAGCAGCTTCTTCGACCTGGCACGCATCGAAGTGCTGCGTGGCCCGCAAGGCACGCTGTACGGGCGCAACGCCACGGCCGGGGTGATCAACGTGGTGAGCATGGCGCCGCAGCCCAAGCTGAGCGCCCGTGCAGCCGTGGGGGTGGGTGACCACCGGGGGCGCCAGTTCGAAGGCATGGTCAACGTGCCGCTCAACCCCGAGCTGGCGCTGCGGGTGGCCGTGCTGCGCCGCGTGCGCGACACCGAGTTGCACAACAGCGTGCCCAGCACTTTCTCGCCCGGCGGCGACAGTGATGAAGCCGCCGCGCGCCTGCAACTGCTGATCAAGCCTCAGGCGGGTTGGCGCCTGCTGCTGGCGGCCGACCAAGCCGTTGAGAAGGGCCGCGTGGCCACACGCGTGCCGGCCACGCAGTTTTACGACCTCAGTAACCCGCTCGCCCCCCAGCCGGTGGACCGTGGCCGCACCGCCCAGCGAGACATCGCGCTGGCCTCGTTGCTGGAACCCCATCAGCAGTTGCGCCACCAAGGCACACGCGCCGAGCTGACGGTGCCCATCCACGCCTTGGACCAGGCCGAGTTCACCTACCTGTGGGCGCACCGCACCATCCAACGCGATGCCGACGGCACCCAGCCCTTGCCGGTGACGCTGATGCCGGGCCTGAACGTGAACCTGCCGGTGCGGGTGCGCTGGCCGGGCGAGTACAGCCAGACCTCGCATGAATGGCGGCTGGCCTCGCCGGTGGGCGCTCCGGGCCCGTGGCAATGGCTGGTGGGGCTCTATGCCTTTGACGAGGCTTCGCATGGCCTGTTCTACAGCTACGGCGTGCCCACGCTGCCGCCCGTGTATGGCTGGGACATCCAACGCACCCGCGCCCAATCCCATGCCGCCCTCGGCCAATTGGGCTATCAGCTCAATGCCGCCACGCGCCTCACAGTGGGTGCGCGGCACACGCGCGATGAGAAGTCGCGCATCGGCGACACGCTGTTCCAGCAGACCGATACCTACAACCTGCTCACTGACCTGCGCCTGCGCGACCAGGCCGCCTCACGCGGCAGCCGCTCCACCTGGCGGCTGGCGGCCGATCACCAGCTGAGCGGCGACGTGATGGCCTGGGCAGCGCTGTCCACCGGCTACAAATCGGGCTCCTTCAACGATGGCTGCGAAGCCGCGCAAGCCGGCTGCAACCAGCCGGTGCCCAACGACCTGCTGTACTACAAGCCCGAGACCGTGCAGGCGCTGGAAGTGGGCCTCAAGAGCCGGCTGAACGCGCAGCGACTGCAATGGCAGGCCAGCACCTTCGGCTACCGCTACCGCGACCTGCAGCTCAACACCATCGTCAACAACATGCAGTTCACCCGCAACGCGGCGCGGGCCCAGGTGCGCGGTGCCGAGCTGGAGGGCCGCTGGGGCGTGACCGGGGCTGATTGGCTGGATGTGACGCTGGCCTGGCTGGACGCCAAGTACACCGAGTTCATGCCGGTGGCTGGCGTCAACTGGGCTGGCCGCCAGCTGGACCGGGCGCCGCGCAGCAGCGTGGGCCTGGGCTACCAGCGCATGCAGGCGCTGGCCGATGGCAGCCGGCTCGAAGCCGGCCTGGGTGTGGTGCGCAGCAGCGCCTACGTGATGAGCGACACCCAGGTGCCGGCGCAGTACACCCAACGCGCCTTCCACAAGCTCAACGCCCGGCTGGCCTATGTGTTGCCCGGCGAGCGCTGGCGCGTCACGGCCTGGGGCCGCAACCTGAACGACAAGATCACTGTCACCGACTACCACCCGCTGGGTAACGTGGCCACGTCGGATGGGCGGCGTTGGGGCGTGCAGCTCGAAGCGCGGTATTGAGCCTTACGGGGCGCCACTGAGCGCCCGAGACGGTGCGCCTCACGACGGCGTGGCCGGCTGGCCGCCCTGCAGCTTGAGCACCAGCTCCAGCCGGTTGCCCACGCCGTGGTACGCCAGGATGGAGGACATGTATTCCTTCACCGTGTATTCCGACAGCCCGAAGTGCCGGGCGATCACCTTGTTGGAGGCGCCGCGCAGCACCAGGCCCAGCACCTCGCGCAGGCGCGGCGATAGGCTGCGCCCTGGCGCGGGTTCCGTCGGGGCCTGGTGCATCAGCGCGGCCAAGGACAGCGGCAGGTAGACCTCGCCGCGGCGCACGGCGGCGAAGCCGTCGAGCACCATGGCCGGGTCGGCCGATTTGGGGATGAAGCCGCGCATGCCGGCGCCCAGTGCCTGGCGCACCAGCGCATGCGGTACCTCGGCCGAGATCAGCACGGTGCGCGCGGCCCAGTCGCTGGCACACAGCTCGTGGAAGAAGCTGCGCTGCGGGTCGTCGGGCAGGTGGATGTCGAGGAACAGCCAGTCGGGCAAAGGCTCGACGGCCAGCCGCTGTCGTGCATCGGCTGTGGTGTGCACGCTGTGCACTTGGCGGGCCACAGGCTCATCGGGTGAGCCTGTGCTCAGCAGTGCAGCCAGGCCTTGGCAGGTGAGCGGGTGGTCGTCCACGATGAGGATGTTCATGGCGTGATCACCGGGGCGGCCGAGGTGGGTGTCGGTGGGTGGGTGGCAGGTGAGCGCGCGGGCATCAGCGCACACAGCGTGGAGGCCAGCAAGGCCGGCGAGACCGGTTTGTACAGCACCGGGAAGCCGGCCTCTTCGGCCAGTGCCTGCACGCGCTCGGGCGGCTCGCCGGTG
>Ga0209066_10004480_pt1 | contig 15203 bp, 17 predicted proteins | sample All_14_2_FD_187198 | JGI IMG/M metagenome (GOLD analysis project Ga0209066, IMG submission 187198) | Freshwater microbial communities in response to fracking from Pennsylvania, USA - Allegheny Zone_MetaG_DW_15 (SPAdes) (version 2) ...
CAACGACAACGCCGTGTACCGAACCCTCCTGGAGTCGACCCGGGCCATTCCCTGGAAAATCGATTGGGCCACCAAGAAATTCGCCTACATCGGCCCCCAGATTGAAGCCTTGCTGGGCTGGAGCCCGGACAGCTGGATGACGGTCGAAGACTGGGCCATGCGCATGCACCCGGACGACCGTGAGTACGTGGTGAACTTTTGCGTCGCGCAATCCCAGGCCGGGGTCGATCACGAAGCCGACTACCGTGCCCTGACCAAGGACAACGGTTACGTCTGGATCCGCGACGTGGTGCACGTGGTGCGCAATGAGCAAGGCGAGGTCGAGGCGCTGATCGGTTTCATGTTCGACATCAGCGAGCGCAAGAAGACCGAGGAAAAGCTGCTCGCCCTGCAGAAGGAGCTGGAGGCCTTGTCCTTCAAGGACGGCTTGACCAACATCGCCAACCGGCGCCGCTTTGATGCCAGTCTCGAACTGGAGTGGGACAGTGCCATCCGCCTGCGCCAGCCCTTGTCCATCCTGCTGTTCGACATCGATTTCTTCAAGCAGTACAACGATCTGTACGGCCATGTCCAGGGCGACCGGTGCCTGGTGGACATCGCCCAAACACTCAGCCTGGCGCTCGATGGCCCACGCGACCTGGTCGCGCGTTTTGGCGGAGAAGAGTTCATCGTCCTGCTGCCCGGCGCCGACGCCTCGGTGGCGCTGAAAGTGGCCGAACGCTGCCAGCGCCTGATTCAGAAGCAGGCGATCGTCCATGCGCACTCACCGCATGACCAGCGGGTCACGGTCAGTGTCGGCGTGGGCACCGTCGTCCCCGACGAGCACATCAAGCCCTCGCAGTTTCTGGAGCAGGTCGACCAGCGGCTGTACCTTGCCAAGAAAAACGGCAAGAACCGCGTGGAGGCCGGGCCGGTGACCGGTTGAGCGAGCCGACGACGCCCTGCGTGCCCTGAACACGCCAACCCCTGCGCCTCTGCACAGACGAAAAAAAACCGACTCCGAAGAGCCGGTTTTCACAGGAAGCACCTGGGGTCAGTAGCGACCACCGCCGTAGCCGCCCGTGCCATAGCCGATGTCCGAGCGCTTGGGGGCGCTGTAGCCCGCCGCGCTGTAACCGCCCGAACCGCCGCCTTCTTCACGGGGACGCGCCAGGCTCACGACAATCGAGCGCCCATCGACGGACATGCCATGCAGCGCGGTGATGGCGGCTTGCGCCATGTCCGCCGAGGCCATTTCCACGAAGCCGAAGCCCTTGGAGTTGCCGGTTTCACGGTCCATCATGACCTTGGCGGAGGACACGTTGCCAAACTCGGCAAAGTTGCTGCGCAGGCTGGCGTCGGTCACGGAGTAGGGCAGGTTGCCCACGTAGATTTTGCTGCTCATGGAAGAGCCTTTCTGAATGAGGGTTGCGGCATGCACGTTTCCAGCCAGCCCTGGGTGACGGCAAAGAGCCGGGCGGCGTCGCGTGAGGCAAAGGTTTTGTCAAAACGGAACACACGGGCGTAACTGCCGTTGCCCTGTGAGCGTTGGACCGAGAAGGAGGCGCGGAAGCGGCCGCAATCGGTCGGATGTGTCGCGGGCGAAACGACGTACTTGCCCATGGAGATGGTGGTATTTGAAATCTTGATCAATCAGGACCGCAGGCTTGAAACGACCTGCGTGAGCATCGAGTGGCTCGGTTGGCTGCAGCTCGGCAGACCAAAAGGGCGACAAAGGTCGCTGAATGCGACCAGCGTGGGCGGGGGATGCCTCTGAAAAGGCGCCGCCGTCACTGCGCAAGCATGCTTTATATCATCCAAAGAATATAGCCGTCAATCAATATTGTTTCCGGTTTTGAGGGCTGGACCAAGGCGCATCCCGCCCCACGCCAACACGCCCACCCGCCAGCGGCTCACACGCTGAAGTCGTAATCAATGGTCAACGGCGCATGGTCGCTGAACCACTGCTCCTTGAACACCCCTGCCTGCCGGGCCGTCTCGGCCAGCGCTGGCGTCGCCAGGTGATAGTCAGTGCGACATAAAACCTGCATTTCTGATTGTCTCGCTGCGACATCTGAATGCCGGCGCGACCCATGTTGTCGTTCCCGTTACGCGGTCGTTCAGCTCGACCTCGAGGCCTCACGGAGTACCGATTCAGTCGATGGGTGATTTGTCTGCGGCCATGGTGATTCCTTCCAGTCGCTCGCAGTGCGCCACGAAGCGTTGCAGGTTGCCCGAAAGGCGCTTTTTCTGATGGTGCACCAGATAGAAGCGGCGAGTCAGGCGAGGCAAGGTGGTTCGCAAAACGACCAATCTGCCGAGTGTCACCAGGTCCTGCACCGCGCACAGCGAAAGGCAAGCCAGCCCGAGGCCTTCGGCCGTCGCCTGCTTGATCGCCTCGGTGCTGCCCGGCTGCATGTCGCCGTTCAGGTGGTGAAGGTGCGGCAGCAACACGTGCTCCACGGCCTCGCGCGTGCCGGAACCCGGCTCACGGAGCAACCAGCGTGCCTGCCGCAAGGCCTTCAACGGAACGCGTGCCTGCACGCCCTCCTGCACCAGCGCATGCGTCGGTGCAGCCACGATGACCAACTCGTCCTGAAGCCATGGCGTCACTCGAAGCTCGGCCTCGTGGCAGGGCCCTTCGACCAGACCGATGTCGACCTCCAGGCGGGTCACGGCCGCAGCGATGTCGCGCGTGTTGCCTATGACGACGTCCACCGCGGCGCCGGGCCACGTTCTGCTGTAGCCAGCGACCAGCGCCGGCAGCACGTAATTGCCGATCGTCGTGCTGGCACCAACGCGAAGGCGCGTGACCAGGGGCGCAGTTGCAGGTCCCGTGCTGCCGAGCCCGAACTGGCTTTCGATTTCCTGCGCACCGTCGAGCAATGACCTGGCTTGCGGCAGCAGCGCACGGCCGTTGTCGTTCAGAAGCAAGCGTTTGCCAATGCGGTCGAACAGTTGGGCACCGAGAAGGTTCTCCAGTTCGTTCAGCGCGCCGCTGGTCGCCGACTGCGAGAGCGCGACGCGCTCACCGGCGGCGGTGGTGCTGCCGGTGTCGGCCACGGCCGTGAAGATCAGAAGTTGACGCAATGTCAGGCGCATCCAAACGCTTTCGTTACCTGTTCGATGGCTAGGTTATAGCGGAAGTATCCGTTTGCCGGATAGATCGCATCGGTTCAAAGTTCGTCTATGCCTTCAGAAAACGACGCGATGGAGAAAACGATGCACACCGCCACTTCCGCAGCCCACCTGACGCACACCCCTGCAGCGATGCACCGTGTACGCCTGTTGGTTCCTGGCCTCGCACTCACGGGCGCCCTGGCTTTCGCGTCGATCCAACTGGGCAGGATCGGCTGGCTGCAGTCCAACGGCATCAGCGCGCTGACCCTGGCCATCGTGCTGGGCATGGTGGTCGGCAACACCGTCTACCCACGCATCGGCGCGATGGCCGGCGCGGGCGTGACCTTTTCCAAGGCCAACCTGCTGCGCCTGGGCATCATCCTGTACGGCCTGCGCCTGACCTTCCAGGACATCGGTAACGTGGGCTGGACCGGCGTCGCGATCGACGCCACGGTGCTGTGCAGCACCTTCGGGCTCGCCTGCTTCCTCGGCACCCGGGTCTTCGGGCTCGACCGCAAGACGGCGATGCTGATCGGCGCCGGCAGTTCGATCTGCGGCGCGGCAGCGGTGATGGCGGCCGAACCCGTCGTGCGCGGTCGCGCCGAACAGGTGATGGTGGCGGTGGCCACGGTGGTGGTGTTCGGCACGCTGGCGATCTTCCTGTATCCGGTGCTCTATCACCTGGTCGCTCAATACCGCTTGTTCGACCTGTCGCCGACCGCCTACGGCGTGTTCGCCGGCTCGACCATCCATGAGGTGGCACAGGTGGTCGCTGCCGGTCGCGCCGTCAGCGAGCAGGCTGCGAACACCGCCGTCATCGCCAAGATGGTCCGCGTGATGATGCTGGCGCCGTTCCTCATCATCCTGTCGGCTTACCTCTCCCGCTCCAGTGCCAAGGACGCCGATGCTGTCGACGGCGGCGACGAAGCCAATGCCTCGCCACGCGGCGGCATCGTGATTCCCTGGTTCGCCCTCGGTTTCGTGGCGGTCGCCGGGCTCAACTCGCTCGCGTTGCTGCCCCATGCGGTGGTGACGCAGGTGATCGACATCGACACGGTGCTGCTGGCGATGGCCATGGCAGGTCTGGGCCTGACGACGCACGTCTCGGCGATTCGCAGGGCCGGCATCAAGCCGCTGGCGCTGGCGGCCGTGCTCTTCGTCTGGCTGGTGTGCGGCGGCTTCGCCATCAACGCGGGCATCACTGCACTCCTCAACTGACAGGGCGGACCTGGAATAAATCGCCCCCGCCATTCGTCCATCCATCCAGACAACCGAAAGAATCTCATGAAACTCCGTCCTCTTGCACTCTCGCTGTGCCTCGCCACCTCGGCACTCGCCTCGATCCCCTCGGCGGTCTCAGCACAACCTGCGCCTGTCGCTGCGCCCGCAAGCGCGACGCAGCGCTGGACCTTCGACGGTGCCATCCACAACAACTCGCTGGCGCTCAGCCCGGACGAGGGCACGGCCGTGGTGTCGTACAGCGAACGCCCGGACGTCGTCGTCTACGACCTGAAGACGGGCAAGGTCCGCGCGGTGCTGCACGGCTTCGTGACGCCGCGCAACGTCGTCTTCGCGCCGTCGGGCGAATTCTTTTACGTCTCGGACAGCAGCCTGGGCACCGTGGCGAAGATCGCCACTTCCAGCCTGAAGACGGTCAGCACCCTGCCCGCAGGCCCCGGCGCCTTCGGCACCGTGCTGAGCAAGGACGGCGCCACGATGTATGTGAACAACCAGGCCGCCAGCACGGTCACGCGTTTCGATCTCGCAAGCGGCGAACCGCGCGCCGTCATCACCGGCTTCGCGCAGCCGCGCCAGGGTGTGCGCCTGAGTCCCGACGGCTCGGCCCTGTACGTCACGAACTTCATGGGCGACAAGATCACCATCGTGAACACGGCGACCAACAAGATCGACGGCGAGATCACCGGGTTCAACAAGCTGCGCGCGATCTCAGTCACCGCCGACGGCAAGACGCTCTTCGCGGCGAACAGCGGCAGCAACACCATCGCGGTCGTCGACCTGGACAAGCGCGCCATCGAGTCGACGATCGCTGTCGGCAAGGACCCGTATGGTGCGGCGCTGTCACCAGACGGCCAGCGCGTCTACGCCGGCAACCTGGGCGACAACTCGCTGTCCGTCATCGATGTCGCGAGCAGGAGCGTGGTCGCCACCATCACGGGTTTCAAGGAACCGCGGCAGGCCATTGTCTTCACGCGCGACGGCAAGACGGCCTATGTGCTGAACGAAGACCTGGGCCTTGCCAAGGTCGACCTGGCGAGCAACCGTGTGGAGGCGACGCTGGCTGCGCCTGCGGCAAAGATGCAGAAGGCTGCGCCGTGAAGAAAGCGCTCTCGGACTACCTGAAATCGCCTGCAGGACAAGCAATCTTCGCCAAGTGGGGTTGGAAGACACCCTGAATAGCCACTGTATTTATCTAACAAACGGAGACAAACCATGAGATCAGGTCGCGAAGCCACACCCACCGCGCAGCACGACGCCAAGCGCGCTCCATCCCGTCGGCGCTTCGTCCAGGGCGCCGGTCTTCTCGCGCTGGGTGCATCGCCACTCGCCGCGCTGGCGGCTGGTCGCGATACTGGCGAAGGCGTGACCTTTGCCGACGGACCGCGCCCCATGGTGACGTACCCGCAAAAACGGCCGCTGATTCGCGTTCACACCCGGCCGCCGCATCTGGAAACGCCGTTCTCAGTCTTCAACGAAGGGCCGATCACCGCCAACGACGCTTTCTTCGTGCGTTACCACCTGGCCAACATCCCGCTGGCGGTCGACCCTGCCACCTACCGGCTCACCGTCAAGGGAAAGGTCAACACGCCGTTGAACCTGTCGCTGGCCGAACTGAAGGCATTGGCCGAGCCGGTGGAGGTGGTGGCGGTCAACCAGTGCTCCGGCAACAGCCGCGGGTACTCGTCGCCGCGCGTCTTCGGCGCACAGCTCGCCAATGGCGCGATGGGCAATGCCCGATGGGTCGGCGTGCCGCTGCGCAAGGTGCTCGAGAAGGCGGGTGTGGCTGCGGGTGCCCGGCAGGTGACCTTCAACGGCCTCGACACGCCGGTGCTGCCCGCGACCTCGGACTTTCGCAAGGCGCTGGACATCGAACACGCGCTGCAGGACGAACCGATGCTCGCGTGGGGCATGAACGGCAAGGACCTTCCGTTCCTCAACGGCTACCCGGTCAAGCTCATCGTGCCGGGCTACTTCGGCACCTACTGGGTCAAGCACCTCTCGGAAATCGAGGTCATCGACCATGTGTTCGACGGTCACGACGCGCTGTTCATGACGACCGCCTACCGCGTGCCCGACAACGACTGCCAGTGCGTGGCACCGGGTTCCGCAGCGGCGAAGACGCGGCCGATCTCGACGCTGCCCGTGCGCAGCTTCATCACCAGCGTCCAGGCCGGTGGCATCCTGCCTTCCGCTCGCTCGATCGAACTCAAGGGCATCGCCTTCGATGCCGGTGCCGGCATCAAGACGGTGGAAGTCTCCATCGACGGCGGCCAGAGCTGGAAGTCAGCGACGCTCGGCAAGGATCTGGGGCGTTTCTCGTTTCGCGAATGGCGGGCGCCGGTGAGCTTCGCGAAGAAGGGCCGAGCCGTGCTCATGGTCCGTGCGACCAACCAGAAGGGCGAAGGCCAGCCTGCCACGGTGGACTGGAATCCTGCCGGTTACCGCCGCCATGTGGTCGAGTCCACGCCGGTCACCATCGCCTGAGGACACGCCATGAAAACCACCACTTTTTTGGCCCGTGCCGTTCTCGGCAGCTGCGTGTTGATCGGGTTCAACGCGTTGGCCGCGCCGCCCGACATCAAGCTGCTGCCCGATACGTCGAAGCTGCGCCCGTCGAAGCTGCCGGGCTACGCCATCGCGATGCAGAAGTGCGCGATCTGCCATTCGGCGGACTACGTCAACTACCAGCCGCCCGGCATGACGCAGACGCAGTGGACCGCCGAGATGGCCAAGATGCAGCACACCTACGGTGCGCCGATCAGTGACGACGAAGTCAAGCAGGTGGGTGCCTACCTGGCGGTCGCCTACGGGTCCGCAAAGGCCACAGACGCCAGTGTGATCGCCGCATCCACACCCGCGCCTGCGCCGCCCGCTCCGCCAACGTCACCGGGTGCTGCGGCCACGCCACCAGCCGGTGGCGCGAGTGTCAACGTTCAAGCGCTTCTTGCGAGCAGCGCGTGCCTGAGTTGCCATGGCCTGACCCAGAAGATCGTCGGTCCGGGCTACCACGAAGTTGCCGAAAAGTACAAGGCCGATCCGCAGGCGCAGTCGAAGCTGGAGGCCAGCATCCGTGGCGGCAGCGTCGGCAAGTGGGGCAGTGTGCCGATGCCGCCTTTCGCCGCACTGAAACCCGAAGAGGTGAAAGCGCTGGCTGCGTTCGTCTTGAAGCAATAAGCACGCCCCCGATCGCTGGAGCGAAAACTCCGGCAACGACTAAAACCCCCACGAGATTAAAAAAATGACCTTCACGAATCGCCGCATTTTCATCTTCCAAGTTGCCGGTGCGGCAACCGCGCTGTCCGTCTCCGCCGCCCACGCACAGTCCGGCGGCCCGAAGCTGGCCGAGACCGATCCTCAGGCCGTGGCGCTCGGCTACAAGGAAGACACCACCAAGGTCGACGCCAAGAAATTCCCCAATCACGCGGCCAGCCAGAACTGCGCGAACTGTCAGCTGTTTCAAGGCAAGCCCAAGGAAGCGACGGGCGGCTGCCCGCTGTTCGCCGGCAAGCAGGTCGCTGCCGCGGGCTGGTGCAGCGCATGGAACAAGAAAGCGGCATGAGCAGCGGCTTCGTTCGTGCGGGCATCCTCGGGTTGCTGGTCGCAGGGAGCACGTTGACGCAGGCGGCCGACATGCACGCGCACGTTATGCATGCCGAAGGCGTCGTGCCACCCAGCTTCATGGCCAGCACGGCCAAGCCCTTCGATGCGCTGATGGGTGATGCCATGGCCGTAATGGACCACGACATGCGCACCGCACCCATGAACGGCCAGCCCGCGCACGACTTCATGACCATGATGATTCCCCATCACCAGGGCGCCATCGACATGGCCAAGTCGATCCTGCTCAACACGCAAGACCCGGAAGTGCGCAACCTCGCGCAGGGAATCATCACCGAGCAGGCCAACGAGATCCGGCTGATGAAGGCCTGGCTTGCACGCCACGCATCACCCGCCAAGTAGTCGCTCCAGATACGTCGAAGAAGGACCTTTCATGAATTCACTCAAACCCCTTGTCCTTGCCACGGCGCTGGCCGTTGCATCTTTGGCTGCATCGGCAGCTTCCAATCCCGGCGACCGCGTCTACACCGCAGACCAGAACACCAACACGGTGTCGGTGATCGACCCGAACACCAACGCATTGCTCGGCCAGATCAAGCTGGGCAACCAGCGCCCCGACGTGCTGTCGCCGATCTACAAGGGCGAGATCAACGTTCACGGCCTCGGTTTCTCGCCCGACCACCGCACGCTGGTCGTCATTGCCAACGGCTCGAACTCGGTGACCTTCATCGACACGGCGACCAACAAGGTCAAAGGCGTGACCTACGTCGGCCGCTCGCCGCACGAGGCCTTCTTCACGCGCGACGGCAAGGAGGTCTGGGCCGTGGTGCGCGGAGAGAACTACATCTCGGTGATCGACGCGAAGACCTTCAAGGAGAAACGCCGGATCGAGACCGCTCCCGGCCCCGGCATGGTGCTGTTCACGCCGGACGGTGGGCGCGCCTTTGTGGTGTCGAGCTTCACGCCCGAAGTGGCCGTGGTCGACACGCGCTCGTACAAGATCGTGAAGCGTATTCCGGTCGTGAGTCCGTTCTCGCCGTTCCTGCAGTTCACGCCGGACGGCAAGGAAGTCTGGATGGGTCACAAGGACGTCGGCAAGGTCACGCGCATCGACGTGAAGTCGATGGTGGTATCCGGCGTGATCGACACCGGCTTCATCACCAACCATCTCGGCTTTGCCAAAACCGCGCGCGGCACGCTGGCGTACGTCGCCGTGGGTGGCGAGAACGTCGTGAAGGTCTACACGACCGATGGCGAGGCGAAGCTGCTCAACACCATCGCGACCGGCGCGCTGCCGCATGGCGTCTGGCCATCGGACGACGGCACGCGCATGTACGTCGGACTGGAGAACGGCGATGCGGTCCAGGTGATCGACACCGCCAGCGACAAAGTCATCGCGGCGGTGCCGATTGGACAGGCTCCGCAGGCGCTGGTCTACGTTTCGAACGCCGTACCGTCGGGCGCTGGCACGGACAACCTGAAGCCGCTGGCGAACGCGGCGCCGGTCAACATTCCGCTCATGCCCGATTCCGGCGACGCCAAGGGTTTCGTGGTGGCACGCAATTTCGGCGTGGTCGATGCGCTGGAACTGTTCCTCTACAAACTCAAGCCGGAAACGGTCTACAGCATCTACGTGGGCGATCAGAAAGTGCCCGTCGCCAGCTTCAAGACCAATCCGATGGGAATGGCCGACGGCACGGCGATCGGCGAAATCCGCGAGGTCACTCGTCTGCAGTCGGAAGCCAATCCGAAGACCGCATCGATCGTGGTCATCGAAGGCGATGGGCCGATGGATGCAGCCAAGGTGGTTCTGCGCAGCCCGATGTGATCCAAGGCCCGCGCATCTTTCGTTACGTCGTGCGGCAAGACCGCGGCGGGTCGCCGAATCCTTTTCACGGCTGGTGCTCGCTCGCTGTGTGCAAGCCGCAGATTCGTCGCTCGGCACGTGTCGGCGACTGGATCGTCGGCCTGCGCAGCCGCCACAACGACCAGCTCGTCTACGCGATGCGCGTCGATGAGGTCATGGCGCTGGGCGACTACTGGGCGGCCCCGCGCTTTGTCGCCAAGCGACCTGGCGGCGATGGCCCCCCGGACAACTTCTATCGGGCGATGGCGAACGGCTCGATAAAGCAGGTGGCCAACACGTTGCACGACGACAGCGAGGCCGCGCGAGACATTGCGGGCCTCAACGCCCTGGTGTCGTGGCATTTCTGGTACTTCGGCGACCAGAGCCCACCGCTGTCGACCGATCTGGTGCACCTGACGCATTCGGGCCAGGGACACTCGCTGCACCGGCGGCGTCGAGCGGATGACGTCGCCGTGCTGCAGCACTGGCTGGACCACTGGCCGATGGGCCGCAACGGAAATCCCGTCGATGCCTGGCCCATCGGGCGCCAAGACTACTTGCGCACTTCGAGCTGGCTGTAGACCGCCTCCGCGACCCGCAGCATTTCGGACTTGCTGTCGCCTGAAGAGATGGCGTAGCCGAATTCCTTGTCGACCCAGTAGAAGACATTCACCGGGCCATCCTGGCCGAACTTGAAGGCCGTCTCGCGTCCGGCGTCCTCGCGGGTGACGTACAGCGTCAGACGCTCGCCCTTTGCGCCGCCGAACATGAACTGCGCCACCGGCCCCTTGTCGCCCGGCAGCAGCCGCCCGCCGATGAGCTCGTAGCCCAGGGCGCGCAGGTCGGGCGGCTTCACTTCGGTGCCCATGCGTTTGGTCAGCCAAGTGACCAGCGCCTGCTCCTGGTCAGCGCCGACCTCCACCGGACGACGCACGTCCGGGCTGTAGACCACGTGGGCCACGGCCGCGCGGTGGGCAAAACCATTGAGCGTGCCCGCCCGCGCCGCGGCCAGCGTGGCACTGCGCTGCAGTTGCCCGTCGTAGGCGCCACGGCCCCACCAGGCCGACCCGGTGCTGACGACCGCGATCGCCACGCCGGCTGCCAGGGAGCGCCACGGCCATTCCTGCCAGCCCGCCCCCGGCGCCGGCTTCAGCGGCAGGCGCAATGGCAAGGGCTCGGACAGGACCGGATCGAGCAACTGCCTGAGCGCCAGGTTCTGCGCGCGCCAATCGTCCACGCGCTCGCGTTCGGCCGGATGCGCATCCAGGAATGCATCAATTTCGACATGCCGGGTCGGGTCCAGAAGGTGGTCCGCGTAAGCATGCAGATCGGCTTCGGTCACCGGCTTACTGCCGTCGGTGGAAATGGGTTTGAGTGGGGGAGAGTCCATGTCACTTGATCCTGCGCAGGGGTGCGACCGCTTGGGCTGACGGCGCGCGGCCTTGCAGTTCCTGCCGCAGCTTGTCGCGGCCGCGCGCCAGCCGGGACATCACCGTGCCAATGGGCACGCCGAGCGCGGTGGCGGCTTCTGCGTAGCTCATTTCCTCGACCGCGATGAGCAGCAGCACCTCGCGTTGCTCCACGGGCAGCCGCTGCAGGACGCGGTCCAGGTCGCGGACCTCGATGCCGTCGGACTGGCTGGCGCGCTGCGGGATTTCGGGCAGGTCGTCGCCTGCGCTGTCCTCGGGTCGGCTGCCCCTGGCGCGTACGCCGTCGATGAAATGGTTGTGCATGATGCCGAACATCCAGGCCCGGACGTCTCCGCGTTTCTGCCAGAGCGAGAACCGGCTCCACGCCCGCTCCAACGTGTCCTGCACCAGGTCGTCGGCACGCGTGGCGTCCGACACCAGCCCGCGCGCGTAACGGCGCAGGTCGGGAATGCAGGCGACGATCGCGGCTTCGTCCTGTGCGCGCATGGGCTGGAAGTTCGTCCTCGTGCCGACCAGCCTGATCAGGGCTTGATGACGTGCCAGACGTTCTTGAAGTTGTCGCCGGTCATGTCGCCGGCCTTCATGTCGGACTTATAGAGGTAGACCGGCTTGCCCTTGTAGGCCCACTGCTTGGTGCCGTCGTCTCGCGTGACAAGGGTCATGTCGCCTTCGGGCTTCGCGTCCGCTTCCGCCATCACCGGCGGCCACAGTCCGGCGCACGGGCCGTTGCAGGCGCTCTTGCCGCTGCCGGCGGTGTCGTTGTCGAAGGTGTAGAGCGTCATGCCGCTGGTGTTGACCAGCATGCCGCCGGCCGTCTTCACTGGGGCGGCAGCCTGGGCGAAGCCAGCCGACGCGGCGGCGATGGCGAGAACGAGAGTCGAGACGAGGTGCTTGTTCATGGGAGTCCTTTGAAGGAAAAGTGGAAAAGACACTGCATAGACGCACGGCAGTGCCTGTCTATTCCAATGATTTCCAAAGTTTTTCGGTGAGTCGAGCGACCTGTCAGAGATCGAAGTCGTAGTCCACCGTGATCGGCGCGTGATCCGAAAACCTCACCGTCTTGTAGATGGAGACTTCGCGCGCCAGCGCCGCCATGCCGGCTGTCGCCAAGTGATAGTCAATCCGCCACCCCACGTTCTTCGCGCGCGCCTGGCCCCGGTTGCTCCACCACGTGTAGCACTCGTCGGTGGTGTCGGGGTGCAGGTGTCGGTACACGTCCACCAGGCGGGTGCGGCCTGCCGGATCCAGCAGCTTCGTCATCCAGGCGCGCTCCTCGGGCAGGAAGCCGCTGTTCTTCAGGTTGCCCTTCCAGTTTTTCAGGTCGATTTCCTTGTGGGCAATGTTGACGTCACCCAGCAAGATGAACTCGCGTTCCCCACGCAAGGCGGCCAGATGCGGCTCGATCATGTCCAGAAAGCGGAACTTGGCCTGCTGGCGCTCCTCGCTGCTGGAGCCACTGGGAAAGTAACAACTGATGAGCGACAGCTTGCGCCCCGGCTTGTCAAAGCGCAGCTCCACATAGCGCCCCTCCGTGTCGAACTCGCCGCTCGGGTCGGCGCCGCCCAGGCCCACGATCACGTCCGAGGGTTCATGCCGGGTGTACAGCCCCACCCCGGAATAGCCCTTCTTCTCGGCGTGATGAAAATGCCCATTCATACCGGCAAACGCTTTCAGGGGGGCTGGCATATCGTCGACATGCACCTTCAGCTCCTGCACGCCCATACAATCGGCCGAGACACTTTCAGCCCAGGGCACGAGCCCTTTGCTTGCCGCCGAGCGGATGCCGTTGAGGTTGAGAGAGACCAGACGAAACACAAGACACCATTCATCATGAGCAACACCCCTGCCAACGACACACTCGCTCAGGACTTCGTGGCCTTTGCAGTGCAATCCCAGGTGCTGCGGTTTGGAGAGTTCAAGACCAAGGCCGGGCGCCTGTCGCCCTATTTCTTCAATGCCGGCTTGTTCGACGACGGCGCCAAGCTGGGCCGCCTGGCTGAATTCTATGCACGTCGCCTGATCGAGTCCGGCCTGCAGTTCGACATGCTGTTCGGCCCCGCCTACAAAGGCATCACCCTGGCCGCTGCCGTGTCCATCGAACTGGCCCGCCTGGGCCACAACAAGCCCTTTGCCTACAACCGCAAAGAGGCCAAGGACCACGGCGAAGGCGGCACCCTGGTCGGCGCACCCGTGCAGGGCCGCGTGCTCATCATCGACGACGTGATTTCGGCCGGCACCTCGGTGCGCGAGTCCATCGAACTGATCAAGGCGGCCGGCGCCACCCCCTGCGGCGTCACCATTGCGCTCGACCGCCAGGAAAAAGCCACTGCCAACGGCCAGGATGCCGCCGAAAGCGCCGTCCAGCAGGTTGAACAGCACTACGGCCTGCCCGTGGTCGCCATTGCCACCCTGGGCGACCTCTTGCGCTATCTGGAGACCCAGTCCGACCCCGCCTTGACGGCCTTCCACCCCGCGGTGCTCGCCTACCGTCAACGCTACGGCGTCTGACACGTTTTATGATGAAGACGGCGGCGTTGTCTTGCCGCCTTTGCCGGAGTTGCCCATGCTGAAGTGCCCCTCGATTGCCACCTGTCCGCCACGTCGCCCGATCCCCTGGTCGATGCTGGCGCTGGCCGGTCTGGTGGTGTGGGCCGGCAGCATCGGCGGTGTGCACGCCCAGACAAAGTCTGCCACCGGGGCCATCTACACCTGCACGGACAGCCATGGCAAGCGGCTGACCTCCGATCGCCTGATCGCCGAATGCCTGGACCGCGAGCAGCGCGTGCTCAACAAGGACGGCTCGCAGCGCATGGTGATCCCCCCGCGCATGAGTCCCGAGGAGCGCGCTGCGGTCGAGGCGCGCAAGCGCGAGCTCGCGCTGGCCGAAGCCGCCCGCAAAGACGCGATGCGCCGCGACCGCAACCTGCTGATGCGCTATCCGGACGAGGCGACCCACGACAAGGCCCGCGAGGCGGCCATGGACGACCTGCACAAGGGCATCGTCCTGTCCGACAAGCGCCTGCAGGAGTTGCGTGCCGAGCGCCAGCCGCTCGACGCCGAAACCGAGTTCTACAAGGGCAAGCGACTGCCCGGCAAGCTGCGCACCCAGATTGAAGCCAACGACGCCCAGCAGCAGGCCCAGCGCGACATCATCCAGCAGCAGCGGACCGAGATGGTGCGCCTCAACGCCCTGTACGACGCCGAGCTGACCCGTTTGCGCAAGATGTGGGCCGGGGCCGCCCCCGGTACGGTGCCCGTGGCCTCCGTACCGAGTGCCCCGGCGGGTGTCATCCGGCCAGCTTCTTCTTCAGCAAGTCGTTGACCGTGGCCGGGTTGGCCTTGCCCTTGGTGGCCTTCATGGCCTGACCCACGAGGGCGTTGAAGGCCTTCTCCTTGCCGGCGCGGAACTCCTCCACCGACTTGGCGTTGGCCGCCAGGATGTCGTCCAGGATCTTCTCCAGCTCGCCGGTGTCACTCATCTGCTTGAGGCCCTTGGCCTCGATGACCGCATCCACGCGGGCCTGATCCTCGCCCGTGCCTTCACCGCTCCACAGCGCCTCGAACACCTGACGGGCGCCACTGTTCGAGATGGTGCCGTCGGCAATGCGCGCGATCATCGCGGCCAGCAAGGTGGCACTGATCGGCGAGGCGTCGATGGTCTGCTCGGCCGCGTTCAGGCGGCGTGAGACCTCGCCCATCAGCCAGTTCGACACCAGCTTGGGTTGCTGGCACGCCTGTGCGGCCGTTTCGAAGAAGGCGGCAAATGCCTTCGACTGCGTCATCATCGTCGCGTCGTACTCGGGCAGGCCGTAGGCCGTCACGAAACGCTCGGCCATCACGCGCGGCAGCTCGGGCATGCGGCCCCGCACACGCTCGATCCACTCGGGCGCGATCACCAGCGGCGGCAGGTCGGGGTCGGGGAAGTAGCGGTAGTCGTGCGCATCTTCCTTGGTGCGCATCGCGCGCGTCTCGCCCGTGTCCGGGTTGAACAAGATGGTGGCCTGCTCGATGGCGCGGCCGTCTTCCAGCTC
>Ga0209066_10004481_pt1 | contig 15201 bp, 12 predicted proteins | sample All_14_2_FD_187198 | JGI IMG/M metagenome (GOLD analysis project Ga0209066, IMG submission 187198) | Freshwater microbial communities in response to fracking from Pennsylvania, USA - Allegheny Zone_MetaG_DW_15 (SPAdes) (version 2) ...
GGCAATCGCGAGCGAGCCCGTGCAGCAGCAAGACCGTCCGCCGGAATTCGTCGAGGCCCTGGCCAAGGGCCTTGCGGTTCTGGAATGCTTCGACGCGGCCCATCCTGAAATGACCCTGAGCGAGATCGCGCGGCGGGTGGGCCTTTCCCCCGCCGCGGCCCGGCGCAGTCTGATCACGCTGGGGGCGCTGGGCTATGTCGGTCAGGTCGGCAAGCGCTTCCATCTGAAGCCCAAGGTCATGGGGCTGGGCTCGGCCTTCTACTTCTCTGCCCGGATCGACGAGGTCTTGCAGCCCGAGCTGCGCCATCTGGTGGAAACCTTCGGCGATGCCTCCTCCGTGGCGACGCTGGACGGGCATGACGTGATCTATATCGCGCATTACTCCACCCAGCGGGCAAGGCGGGCCACGGCCGTGGTCGGGGCCCGCTATCCGGCCCACGCGACCTCGCTGGGGCGGGTGCTGCTGGCGGGGCTCGATGATGGCGCGCTCGATGCCTATTTCGCCACGGTCGAGCCAGCCGCGCTGACCGCCCGAACCGTAACGAATCCCGAGGAGTTGCGGCGGATCGTCTACAAAACGCGCGAGCTGGGCTATTCCACCTCCGTCGACCAGCTCGACTATGGCATCACTGCCCTTGCGGTGCCGATCCGCGCCCAGGATGGCCGTACCCTGGCCGCGCTGAACTCCTCGGGCTATTCCGGCATGGTGACCGCCGATCAGATGGTGGCCGAACGCCTGCAGGAATTGCGGGCAAGTGCGGGGCGCATCGCGCTGGCGATGCAGCGCTTCCCGGTCCTGGCCTCGCTGCTCGGGCCGGGCTGAGTCTGAATTTACTCGGTATTCGGGAATTGACCGGGGCATGTTCTGCCCCATATCCTAGACCCAACACTTTGCGCAATGCGAAAAATGCTGCGCTGCAAGAAATATAACAGGGGAAATGCGATGTGCCGGATCTGTTTCGACAATCGTTTGGGACTGGACGGGGCGGAACGTATGCGCCCGGCCATTTCTTCCGACATGGCCCCGGGCGGCATGGCCTCGGGCGGCGGGGCGCCCCCGCCCTCCCCCTCGCCCGTTCCCGGCATGCCGCAGGGGGTGGGAACGCCTGGCCGCCGCACGCTGATCCGCGGCGGCTATGTACTGTCGATGGATGATGCGGTCGGCAATTTCGCGCCGGGCGATGTGCTGCTAAACGGCACCAAGATCGAAGCGGTGGACGCCGCCATCGAAGCCCCGGCCGATGCCGCCATCATCGATGCGGCCGGCCATGTCGTGATGCCGGGCTTCATCGACACCCATCACCATCAATTTGAAACCGCGCTGCGCAGCGTGCTGGCCGACGCCATTCTGATCAATGACGGGCGTCCGGAAAGCCGGCTGAACTATTATGAGACGATGCTGCAGACCTTTTCCCTGCACTATCGGCCGCAGGATGTGCATATCAGCGAGCTGTTCGGTTCGCTGTCGCAGATCGATGCCGGGGTGACCACGGTGATGGATGTCAGCCAGATCCACCACTCCCCGGCCCATTCGGACGCCGCCATCGACGCCCTGCGACAGGCGGGCCGCCGGGCGGTGTTCGGCTATTTCGAAGGCTGGGGCGAACGCAGCCGCTATCCGGACGACGCCGCGCGCATCCGCCAGCAATATTTCGCGGGCGATGATGGGTTGCTGACCATGGTGATGGGCGGGGAAATCTATCTGCCGGGCCATGAGAAGGCCTGGGCCATCGGGCGTGAGCTGGGCCTGCCCATCGCGCTGCATGTGGTGGGCACCTTCGGCATGCAGCCGGTCTTCGACCAGTTGGGCGCGGCGGGCCAGTTCGGCCCGGACAACATCTTCATCCATATGACGGGGATGAGCGCGGATGGCTGGCGCCATGCGGCCGATGCCGGGGCGCATGTCTCGCTGTCTGTCCCGATCGAGATGCACATGCGTCATGGCGCCCCGCCGATCCAGCAGGCGCTGGATCTGGGCCTGCAGCCTTCGCTGTCCACCGACGTGGAATGCACGCTGACGGCCGATATGTTCACCCAGATGCGCAGCGCGCTGACCTTGCAACGCCTGTTCGCCAATGAAAAGGCGCTGCGGGGGGAAGAATATCCCAAGCTGCTCTCCGCCCTGGACGCGATCCGATTCGCCACTGTGGAAGGCGCCAGGGGCCTGAAACTGTGGGACCGCACTGGTTCCCTGACCCCGGGCAAGGAAGCCGACATCATTCTGCTGGATGCGGGCGCGATCAATGTCGCGCCGCTGAACCATGTGGCGGGCGCGGTGGTGACGCTGATGGAGCGCTCCAACGTCTCCACCGTGCTGACGGCAGGGCGCATCCGCAAATGGCGCGGCCATCTGCTGGGCCATGACATTGCAAAGCTGCGGGCGGAGCTGGAGGCGAGCCGCGACCACCTGTTCCAGGCAGCCGGGATCGCACAGGATGTTTTCCGCCCGTGACCGCCAATCCGTCACAAAGCGAAATAGGGTGTTGAAAATCCAGACGACAGGGGCTAGAAAGCGCGCGTCTTCGGGCGGGGCGCAAACCGGGCGCCCCAAAGATGCCCGCCCCTGCTGGGGGATAGGTTAACGGTAGACCCACGGACTCTGACTCCGTTAGTCCTGGTTCGAATCCAGGTCCCCCAGCCACTTCTTACCCATCCCGATATTCTGCTAGCCTTGGTCGCTATGGTGAGCGCAAGGGAAGGCAGCACGGTATGGATCGCGTAACCGGCGGCTGTTTATGCGGCGATGTCCGCTTCGTGGCGATTGGTCAGCCCGATCGGGTCGGGCTGTGCCACTGCCTGGATTGCCGCAAGCATCATGGCGCGCTGTTCCACGCCTCCGCAATATTTCCGCAAGACAGGGTCCGCATCGAAGGCGAGACGCGGGATTATGCCGGGCGCCATTTCTGCCCGCGCTGCGGCTCCTCCGTCTTTTCCCGCAGCGGCGACGAGATTGAAATCCATCTGGGATCGCTGGATGCGCCGAACCAGTTCCAGCCCAGCTACGAGCTTTGGACCATAAGGCGCGAATCCTGGCTGCCGCCCTTTCCCCTGGCGCAGCACTATGAACGGGACCGGGACGACACCGACCGACCCGAGGAATAGGTATCGACCGACGCCTGCGCCCCAGGTGACATGGGTTTCCGAAGCATCCTAGAATGGCACCCGTCGGGCGTGTTCCCGTCAGAATGATCGCGGGGAGCGTTGAACGGCATCATGCAGCAGGGCGGGGAATTTTCGCTGGGGGCAAGGCTGTGGCGGATGGCGCCGCTGCTGCTGCCGCTGGCCAGCCTGATGTGGGCAGGCAATTTCATTGTCGGGCGCTTCGCCGGGCTGGAAGCATCGGGGCTCGACCCGATCAGCCTGGCCTTCTTCCGCTGGGTTGCCGCCTCGGTCCTGATCGTGCTGATCGGTGGGCGCTTCGCCTGGCGCGACCGACAGGCGATCCGCCGGCATCTGCCGATCCTGTCGCTGTTCGGGCTGTTATCCGTCACCTCCTACAACACCCTGATCTATCTGGGCCTGCAGACGACAACCGCGCTGAACGGCCTGCTGCTGCAATCGGTGCTGCCTTTGATGGCGATGGCCTTCGGCCTGCTGCTCTATCGCAATCCGGTGACGGGGCGACAGGGCATTGGCATTCTGTTGTCTCTGCTCGGCGTGGCCTGGATATTGACGCGCGGCAATCCCACCCATCTGCTGGAAGCCGGATTCGGTATCGGTGATCTGTATGTGCTGGCCGCCGTGATCAGCTATGCGATCTATTCCGCCATGCTGCGCCAGCGCCCGGCCATCCACCCCCTGTCCTTCCTGGTGGTGGCCTTTCTGACCGGCACGGCCTTCCTGTTCCCGATCTGGCTGTTTACCGGCGGTCCGGCCACCCTGCCCAGCCGCCCGGAAGACTGGCTGATGATCGCCTATCTGGCCGTGTTCGCCTCCATCCTGGCGGCATTGTTCTTCAACCAGGGCGTGGCGCTGATCGGGGCGAACCGCGCCACCGCCTATCTGCATCTGATGCCGGTCTTCGGCAGCTTTCTGGCCGTGGCACTGCTGGGCGAGCGGTTGCAGCTCTACCATATCGGCGGCGCGCTGGGCGTGATCGCCGGGCTGGTGGTGGCGTCGGGCCGGCCGCTGCTGCCCCGCTTTGGGAAAGATAGCGGCCGCCCGTAACGCAGGGAGAAGGGTATCAGCCCCCATCCCCTTCCGATTTTTCCGCCAGCATGCGCAGCCCCGCCCGATCGATCTTGCCCGTACCGGTCTTGGGTAGAGCATTCAGGAATACGATGCGGCGCGGATATTTATGCGGCAGCAGGGTTGCCTTGGCGTAATCCTGCAATTCCTTTTCCAGCGCTGCATCCCCGTCCAGCCCGTCGCGCGGCGCAATCCAGGCCCGGATGGTCATGCGCCGGTCGGGCATTTCCATGGCCAGGACGCAGGCCTCATGCACCTTGGGATGCTCGTTCAGCGCCAGTTCGATTTCCAGCGGATAAACCCACTGGCCCGACACCTTGACCAGATCATCCGCCCGCCCTCGGAAGTAATGGAAGCCATCGGCATCGCGCAGAAAGCGATCGCCGGTCTGCACCCAGCCGTCGCGCAGGGTCTCCGACGTCTTGTCCGGCCGGTTCCAATAGCCTGCCAAGGCGGAATGGCCCTGCGCCCAGAGCACGCCTTCTTCGTCATCCCCGGCTTCGCTGCCATCGGGCTTGACCAGCTTGACCCGATAGCCCGGCACCACCTTCCCGGCGGAACCGACGCGCCGGTCTTCTTCTGTGTTCGACAGATAGATATGCAGCATCTCCGTCGAGCCCAGGCCTTCGACAATGTTGAGCCCGAACCGCGCGGCCCAGGCCTCGCTGATTTCCGCCGACAGCACCTCCGCCGCGCTCAGGCAAAGGCGGACCGAAGAAAGATCGGCCCCTTCGGCATCGGCATGGCGCATCAAAGCGGTGTACAGCGTGGGCAGGCCGAACAGCATGGTCGGGCGGTGCTTCGCGATTTGCTGGAAAATCGCCGCCGGGTCGGGACGGCCGGAATACAGTACGGCCGCCGCCCCCACCGCCATCGGGAAGGTCACGGAATTGCCGAAGCCATAGGCGAAGAAGACCTTGGGCACGGAAAAGCAGATATCGTCCGGCCCGATCTTCAGAATATGGCGACCATAGGTTTCCGCCGTATAGATCGCATCGCCATGGCTATGGATCACACCCTTGGGCCGTCCGGTGGAACCGGAAGAATACATCCAGAAGGCCATATCCGCCGGCCCCGTGGGCGCTTCGGCCAGTTCGGCGGATGCATCCCGCACCACAGACCAGTCGGTCTGCCCCGGCAGCACGGCATCGCCATCCACCAGCACCGCCTTCAGCGCGGTTCCGGCCCGGAAATCCCTGTCGAACAGGGAATGGAAGGCGGGCGAAAGGACAGCGACCGTGGCGGCGCTGTCTTCCAGATAGAAGCGCAGCAGATCGGGCGGCGACAGCGTATTGATCAGGATCGGCACCAGCCCGGCGCGCATCGCCCCCATGATGGCGGCGGGATAGCGTGGCACATCGGCCATCACCATCATCACCCGGTCGCCCGGCACGGCACCCAGCGCCAGCAGCGCATTGCCGATCCTTGCTGCCTCCTGCGCCAAGGTCCGATAGGTCCAGACCCCGTCGTCGCAGTAATAGGCCGGGCGGTCGGCGCGTTCCGCCAGATTGTCCCAGAGCAGGCGTGAGGCGTTATAGCGCGCGGGTAGTGCGAATGCGTTGAACGGATCGCCGGACATCATGCCACCTCCAGCGCAATGCCGCGCGCGGCAAGGCCTTCGGCAAAGCGCGGCGAGATTTTCGCGATTTTACCGGCCGTGAGCCGCCCCGCCCTTCCCAGATAATTGAGCGCGAAAGGCCAGGGATCGATATCCATATGCCGGTCATAGGCTTCATACCAGTCGAGAGAGCGGCGGGCCGCCCCCTGCAAGCGGTCCAGCCCGGGCTTGCGTTCGGCCTGATAGCGCGGCAGCGCATCCCCTACCCGCCAATCCGTCGCCTTCAGTGCATCCACCAACGCGATCACATCCTCCAGCGCCAGACGCGTGCCCGAACCGATGGAAAAATGCGCGGTATGCAGCGCATCGCCCACCAGCACGCGGTTGCGGTGGTGCCATGTATCGCAGGACAGGTCCGGGAAGCGCCGCCAGACGGAATGGTTGGCGATCAGATGCGCGCCGTCCAGCACATCGGCGAAGCAGGCCTCGCATTCCCTGCGATAATCGGCTTCGGCCATCGCGGCGAAACCGCTGCGGGCAAAAACCTCCGCCGTCATTTCGATGATGAAGGTCGAACGCCCCTTCGCATAGGAATAGTGATGCGCATTCATCCGCCCATGCGGCGTGTCGATGAAGCTTTGCGTCAGGGTCGAAAACTCCCGATCCGCCCCGTACCAGACGAAGCGGTTCGCCCCATAACGCAGGGATTGGCCGAAGGCTTCGGGCGTTGCATTGCGGATCAGGGAATTCACCCCGTCGGCCGCGATCACCAGATCGAACCCATCCAGCGTCGACAGATCGGCCAGACGCGTATTGTAACGCGGAACCACGCCCAGCTCGGCCGCGCGACGCTGTAACAGGCCCAGAAGCTCCAGCCGGCCAATGGCGGCAAACCCTACCCCATCAATGGCGATGGCTTCACCCCGGTGCAGCACGGTGATGTCCGTCCAGCGCAGCATGGCCGGTTCGATCAGATCGGCGGTTTCGGGGTCATCCTCGCGCAGGAAGGCCAAAGCCTGATCGGAAAACACCACGCCGAAGCCGAAAGTGGCATCGGGCGGGTTCTGTTCCAGAACGGTCAGGTCGATATCCGGCCGGGCCCGCTTCAACAGGATGCCGGCATAGAGGCCGGCCGGACCGGCGCCGATGATGGCGACACGCATTTCACCCTCCCTTTGGTTCCATATTTCGTAATTGGTTACGTTATTCATAATTTTGATGCATGAGGCTGTTGAGTCAAGCACAAAACGGCTAAGCTCCGGCCACGTCGTTGGGGGAGGAATATTGGTGGCCGTGGATAAAGAGGAAACAGGTCTGCGCGGTGTTCAGTCCGTGGAAATTTCCGTCGGCCTGCTGCGTGCGCTGGCCGATGCAGGCGGGCTCTTATCCTTGAAGGAGCTGGCGGCGGCGGTCGGCATGCCCCCCGCCAAGGCCCATCGCTATCTGGCCAGTTTCGTTGAAGCCGGCATGGTCGATCATCGCCGGTCCGGCCTGTATCAGCTGGGCCCCATGGCCGCCCGGATCGGGCTGGCGGCGCTGGCCCGTGTCGATGTGGTCAATCGCGCGGCGGACAGCCTGGGCCCGCTGGTGGAGGAGACGGGAACCAGCGCCCTGCTGGCGGTCTTGGGCAGCGCGGGCCCCACGGTGGTGCGCTGGGAACAGGCCAGGCGTGCGCTGGTCACCACACTCGGCCTCGGCTCCGTCCTGCCCTTGACCAATTCCGCGACCGGGCTTGTCCTTCTGGCCTATGGCGCGCCGGGGCCGGTGGCCGACAGCCTGGCCCGTAGCGAGGGGGAGGATTACGACGCCCCGCATATCCAGGCCCTGCGCAAGGAGGTGCTGGCCCAGGGCCATGCCGTCGCGCTGCAGGATTTCATTCCCGGCCTCTATGCCATCTCCGTCCCCGTGCTGAATGCCGCCGGCATCGCGGAAGGGGCCATTACCCTGGTCGGAACCGATCCGATGGTGCTGCGCGATCCGGCCTTGTTGCAAGCCCTGCGGCGCGCCGTGGAAGGCAGGTCATGAGCCTGGAACGCTCCTTCACCCTGCGGCAGATCGAAATCGTGCGGGCCGTGATGGTCAGCGGCTCCATCGCCGGGGCGGCCCGCCTGCTGGGCGTGGCCCAGCCCGGCATCAGCCGCACGGTCAAGCATCTCGATTCCGTGCTGGGCATCAAACTGTTCACCCGCCAGGGCGGCCGCTTCCTGCCCAGCCCGGAAGCGCGCGACATCTTCGTGCAGATGCAGGAGGTGCATAAGAAGCTCATCGACCTGCAATATTCCATCGACCAGCTGGGCCGTGGCCGGGATGTGGAATTGTCGCTGGGATCGGTGCCCAGCATTGCCCATGTCATGGTTCCGCGTGCCACCGCCGCGCTGAAACGCGCCCATCCCGATATCAGGCTGAATGTGGAACTGCTGAAGATCGAGGAGGCGACGGATTTCCTGATGCTGGGCCGTGGCGAACTGGTTGCCATGAGCTATCGCTTCGAGCATCCATCCATCGATTTCCGCCCGCTGGCGACCGGCAAGCTGCTCTGCCTCGCCCCACCCGGCCACCCGCTGGCGGAACGCCAGAGCGTCACGCCGGAGGAGATCGTCGCCCATCCGCTGATCGGCATCGACCCGAAGGACCCCTATGGCGGCATCATGGCGCGCATCTTCCATGAACGCGCCCTGTCCTATGACATTGCGATCCGCGCCCGCTTCGGCACCACGGTGATCCAGATGGTGAAACAGGGGCTGGGCGTGGCGGTGATCGACTGCTTCACGCTGGCCGATGAAATCAACCGCCCCCGGGAACTGGCCGTGCTTCCCATCGCGGCCGATACGCGCTTCGACACCTTCCTGGCCGTGCGGGGAGATGTCGAGCTTTCTGGCTTTGCCGAACGGTTTGCCGGCCTGCTGCGGCAGGAGATGCGGCGGGAGGTCCAGCGCTTGAATTAACATCATGTTATGATTATTCGATCTATTGGTATTTTTGGTATGATGAAGTTTTTGCTACGATCCGCACGCATCACAGCCCTGGGCCTCGGCTGGCGCTGTGAGGGTATAAACTGACCGTCCGCCCGTCAGATCGGCGGGCCGGAAATGAACGAGGCGGCCAATGCCGCCCATGGGAGGAAATGCAATAATGATCCGTACGCTTCTGGGGGCGGTTGCCGCCCTGTCCATCCTGTCCGGCGCGGCCAGCGCGGCAGACTATCCGGAGCGCGAGGTTCTGGGTGTGGTAATGTGGGGCGCCGGCGGCGCGACCGATGTGGTGGCGCGTGCCGTCAATCCGGGTGCCGAGAAGGCGCTGGGCAAGCCCATCGTGGTGCTGAACAAATCCGGCGGCGCGGGCGCGATTTCCACCGCCTTCGTGAATGCCGCCCCGGCCGATGGCTACACCTTCCTGTATGGCGCGGAAAATCCGCAGCTGCACCCGGTGATGGGCGTCTCCAAACTGGATTATTCGGAATTCTACCCGGTCAATATTTTGGGTCGCGGCGTGGCCGTGGTCGTGGTTCCGACCGCGTCCAAATACAAGTCGATGAAGGATCTGCTGGCCGATATCAAAGCCAATCCGGGCAAGGTCAAGATGGGCTCCACCGGTCCGGGTGGCCTGCCCAGCACGGTCGGCGCGCTGATCAAGAATTCCACGGATTTCAACGTGATCGCCATCCCGTTCGACGGTGAAGGTCCGGGCCTGACCGCCATGCTGGGCGGCGAGGTCGACTTCATGCCGACGGGCATTTCCGCCTCCGCCGAACAGATCAAGGCCGGCAAGATGCGTGCCCTGGCCGTGGTCAATGCCGAACCGGTGGACGCCCTGCCGGGCACCCCGGCCATAACCGACGACCTGCCGACGATGGCGAAATACCTGCCCTGGGGTCCGTTCTATGGCGTCTTCGTACGCAAGGACGTACCCGATGATGTGAAGGCCAAGCTGGCCGGCGCCTTCAAGACGGCAGCGGGCGAAGAAGCCTTCGTCACCCTGATGAAGAACCGCGGCAATGTGCCGATGAATATTTCGGGCGATGAGGCCGCCGGCTTCCTGAAGAAGTGGCAGCAGGTCACCTCCTGGGTGCTACAGGATACCGGGGCCGCCAAGGTCAATCCGGAAAGCCTGGGCATCGCGCGGCCCTGATTAAGTTGGAGCGGGGCCGGTTCAGGAGTTGAGCCGGCCCGTTTCCCATTCGTAAGACTATTCGGGAAGGACATGTCATGTCGGGCAAGCCCACGCGCCGACCGGGGGAGCGCGCCTTTGCCGCCGCCCTGCTGGCTTTCAGCCTTGCCGCCTTCTGGCAGGCCTTTGATATATCGGGCTTTCAGGGGTTGAGCACGGCGGGCATGTTTCCCATGCTCGCTTCCGGCACGATGGTCGTGGCATCCGCCCTGTTCACGGCGAAGACCCTGACCAGCCCTGGCGATACGGGGCCGCTGAGCGCGCGTCTGATGCATTTCCAGGCCGCTATCCTGCCCTATCGCCATGTGCTGATGATCGCGCTGATCCTGGCCTATGTGCTGGTCATGCCCTGGCTTGGCTTCGTGGTGGCTTCCGCCCTGTTCCTGTTCGCCAGCATCCAACTGCTCTGGCGCCGCAAGCCCTATATCACCCTGGCGGTGACGGTGCTGGCGCTCGTGGTGATCCATTTCATTTTCCGGGTCGTGTTCCAGGTCGTGCTGCCGCAGGGCACCCTGCTGCGGGGGATGTTCTGAGATGGATATCCTCGCCAATTTCGCCATATCCTGGCTCGATCCCTGGCTGTTGATGCTAACGGCGGCTGGCACCTTTGCCGGCATCTATATCGGCGCCATTCCGGGACTTTCCGTCACCATGGCGGTGTCGATCCTGATTTCCTTCACCTTTGCCTGGCCGGTGAATGATGCGCTGGCCCTGATCGCCGGCATTTTCATGGGCGGGGTTTATGGCGGGTCGCGCACGGCGATCCTGCTCAATATCCCCGGCGCGCCCAGCGCCATCGCCACCGCCATCGAAGGCTATCCCATGGCCAAACGTGGCGAGGCCGGGGAAGCCATCGGCCTGACCACGGTGATGTCCGTCTTCGGCGGTTTCGTGGGTATCGCCGCCCTGGCCCTGTTCGCCCCGGTGATTTCCGATTTCGCGATCATGTTCCAGTCGCGCGATTATCTGCTGCTGGGTCTGATCGGTATCCTGCTGGTGGGCACGCTATCGGGCGAAAGCTTCGCCAAGGGGGCCTTCGCCGGTGCGCTGGGCGTGCTGATCGGCATGGTAGGCCTTGATCCGATGACGGCGGAAGGGCGCTTTACCTTCGGGTCGATCACGCTGATGGGCGGGGTTCCCTATGTCGCCGCGATGATCGGCTTCTTCGGCGTGGCCGAGGCGCTGGTGCAGTTGCACAGCCTGGACATGCCCGCCATCCGCCAGAAAATCGACCGCATCATCCCGCGTTTCAGCTCGGTAAAGCGCTATTTCTGGCTGGCGATGCGCGCTTCGGGCATTGGCACCATCATTGGCGCCCTGCCCGGCACCGGTGGCGATATCGCGGCCTTGCTTGCCTATGACCATGCCAAGCGTTCCACCAAAAATCCGGAAGTTCCTTTCGGTGAAGGCGCGAAGGAAGGCCTGGTTGCGCCGGAAGCGGCCAATAACGCGGCCGTGGGCGGCGCTTTCATTCCGATGCTGACCCTGGGCATTCCAGGCGATGCGGTCACCGCCGTGATCATCGGCGCCCTGTTCATCCATGGGCTGAAACCCGGCCCGCTGATGCTGGTGGAGACGCCGCATCTGTTCTGGTTCACGGTCGGCAATCTGGTGCTGGCCAATATCTTCCTGCTGATCTTCGGCCTGACCGGCATCAAGGTCTTCACCAAGATCGTGCAATGTCCCAAGGCGATCCTGATCCCGCTGATCATCGTGCTGTCGGCCGTCGGCACCTATGCCATCCAGAACAACCCGGTGCATATCTACTGGATGCTGGGCTTCGGCGTGCTGGGCTATTTCATGAAGACCTATGGTTTCGAGGTCGGGCCGGTCATCCTGGGCGTGATCCTGGGACCGATGATGGATTCCAACTACCGCCGCGCGATGATCGCCGCCCAGGATGATATCGGTGTCTTCCTGATGGATTTCACCCGCCATCCGATCTCGTTGGTGCTGGCGATCCTGTTCCTGATGATGATGCTGTCGCAAACGCCGCTATGGCGCAAGCTGCGCGAAGCAATCCAGGCGCGTTCATCAGGGGCAAACCGGCCATGACCATTACCGGCACGACCCGGCTGTACCCGCTGGTCGGTCATCCAGTGACACAGGTCCGCACGCCCCCCGCCATCAATGCCTGGCTGGCGGATCAGGCCCAGGATGCGGTGATGGTTCCGGCCGATATTCTGCCCGGCCGGATCACCGCCTTCTTCGAGATGCTGCGCGACTGGCCCAATTGCGGCGGCTGTTCCGTCACCATCCCGCATAAGCAGGCGGCCTTCCGCGCCATGGACCGGCTGACAGAGCGGGCAAGGCAGATCGGCGCGGTCAACATCATCCGGCGCGACGGGGATGGCAGCCTCTCGGGCGACATGACGGATGGGCTGGCCTTTGTGGCCGCGCTGCGCCAATCCGCCTGCGATCCGGCAGGAAAAACGGCGCTGTTGGCCGGCGGCGGTGGCGGAGCCGGCCTTGCCATCGCGCTGGCGCTGGCCGAAGCCGGGATCGCGCGGCTCTGTCTGCTGGAACCGGATGCGGAACGCCGGGCAAGGGCGATGGGCATCCTGCGGGACGCTTATCCCGCCCTGAAACTCAACACCGATCCTGGACCCGGCGGCTTCGATATCGGCGTCAACGCCTCCCCGCTCGGCATGGCGCCCGACGACCCGATGGCCTTCGACCCGGCCCTTATTCGACCCGATGGGTTGGCGGGCGATGTGGTGACGAAACCACCTCTGACGCCGCTGCTGCTGGCTGCCCAGAAACGCGGGCTTGCCATCGTGACCGGCATCGCCATGGCCGATGCACAGCTTCCCTTCCAGATGCGCCATCTCGGCCTCTGGCGAGACACCCCTTTCAACTGAACCCAAGGTACCGTCCCCATGAAAACCTCCATCGCCACCGTTTCAATCAGCGGCGATTTCCGGGAAAAGCTCGCGGCCATCGCAGCGGCCGGCTTCGACGGGATCGAGATTTTCGAGGAGGATTTCCTGGCCTTCGACGGCTCCCCGCGCGAAGCAGGCCAGATGGTGCGCGACCATGGGCTGGAGATCATGCTGTTCCAGCCCTTCCGCGATTTCGAAGGCATGCCGGAACCCCAGCGCGCCCGCGTCTTCGACCGGGCGGAGCGCAAGTTTGACCTGATGGGCGAGTTGGGCACCGATCTGATGCTGGTCTGCTCCAACGTCTCGCCGCATTGCCTGGGCGGCATCAACCGGGCAGCCGATGATTTCGCCGAGCTGGGCGCGCGCGCGGCGAAACGGGGCCTGCGCGTGGGTTATGAGGCGCTGGCCTGGGGCCGCCATATCAACGACCATCGCGATGCCTGGGAAATCGTGCGCCGCGCCGATCATCCCAATATCGGGCTGATCCTGGATTCCTTCCACAGCCTGGCGCGCAGGATCGACCCGGCCAGCATCCTGTCCATTCCTGGCGACCGCATCTTCTTCGTGCAGTTGGCCGATGCGCCGCTGATCGAAATGGATCTGTTGTATTGGAGCCGCCATTTCCGCAACATGCCGGGCGAAGGCGATCTGAACGTGCTGGGTTTCATGCAGGCCATCGCCCAGACCGGCTATGATGGGGTGATGTCGCTGGAAATCTTCAACGACCAGTTCCGGGGCGGATCGCCGCGCACCATCTCCGTCGATGGGCATCGCTCGCTGGTCTATCTGGCCGATCAGGTCCGCCGTGCCGTTCCCGAGGCTTCGATCTCCGTCCCGGCGATGCCCGACCGGATTGCCGCGTCCGGCTTTGAATTCATCGAATTCGCGGCGGACGAAACCGAAGCCGACGTGCTGGGCGGCTTCCTGCACCAACTGGGCTTCCGTCGGACCGGCCGGCATGTTTCCAAGGATGTGGAGCTGTGGCGTCAGGGCGGCATCAATATCCTGATCAATAGCGAGCAGGAGGGCTTCGCCCATTCCTCCTATCTGATGCATGGCACCAGTGTCTGCGCCCTGGCACTGAAAGTGGAGGATGCCGGCGCGGTGATGGAACGTGCCCGCGCGCTGGGTGCCGACATGTTCGAACAGAAGGTCGGTGAAGGAGAGCTGCGCATCCCCGCCATCCGTGGCGTCGGCGGCGGGGTGATGCATTTCGTCGATGCGAAAAGCGAGCTCGCGCGCATCTGGGACGTCGATTTCCGCCCGATCCGCGACGATGACATGCCCTCTCAGGTCGGGCTGATGGAGGTGGACCATATCGCCCAGATCATGCGGCATGAGGAGATGCTGACCTGGCTCCTGTTCTACACCTCCATCTTCCGTACGCATAAGACGCGCATGGTCGATGTGGTGGACCCGGCCGGACTTGTCCGCAGCCAGGTGATCGAAAATGCCGAGGGCAGCCTGCGCATCACGCTGAACGGTACGGAAAACCATCGCACCCTGGCCGGGCGCTTCATTGCCGACAGTTTCGGCTCGGCCGTGCAGCATATCGCGATGAGCACGGGCGATATCCTGGAAAGCGCCGAAGCGCTGGCCCGGAACGGCTTCCAGCCGCTGGAGATTTCACCCAACTACTATGACGATCTGGAAGCGCGCTTCGACCTTGACCCCGCGCTGCTGGCGAAGCTGAAAGCCTTCAACATCCTGTATGATCGCGACGAGGGCGGGGAGTTCTTCCAGCTCTACTCCCCCATCTATGGCGACCGCTTCTTCTTCGAAATCGTGGAACGCCGCGGCACCTATGCGGGCTATGGCGCGCCCAATGCCCGCTTCCGCATCGCCGCCCAGAAACGCGCGCTGGAGCGCCATTCCCTCTCCGCCCCGATCTAGGGCCTGTCGGGTTTCGCTGTTGCGCGCATCTCATGGTTCGGGAAAAGGTGAAAAACAAGCCGGCATGCCTCAAGGACGCCGAACACACGTCTCGCAGGGGCGGGATCAGTATCTGATCAGACAGACACCAGGGCCTGTCTCAACGCCGCCTCGTCCAGCGGCAGGCCGGTGAACAAGGTCCAGGCATCCACACCCTGGCCGATGAACAGCTCGTAGCCGGAAATCACCGTCAGCCCTTCGGCGGCGGCATCGCGCAGGAACTGCGTCTCGACCGGGGTATAGACGGCATCGAACGCCCATTCCGCCCCGCGCAGATGTTCCCGCGCCAGCGGGGTTCCGTCATGGCCCACCATGCCGACCGGCGTGCCATTGGCAATGCCTGCTGCCCCCTTCGATAGGGCAATCGCCGAAGCGCCCGTTTCGAGTGCAAGCGCGGGTTCGGCCTGCCGCAATGCCGCTGCCAGCGCATCCGCCTTCACCCTATCGCTGTCGGCGATGGCAAGATCGCGGCAG
>Ga0209066_10004482_pt1 | contig 15190 bp, 13 predicted proteins | sample All_14_2_FD_187198 | JGI IMG/M metagenome (GOLD analysis project Ga0209066, IMG submission 187198) | Freshwater microbial communities in response to fracking from Pennsylvania, USA - Allegheny Zone_MetaG_DW_15 (SPAdes) (version 2) ...
CATCTGGAAAACCACCACAGTGCAGGCGCGGCGCGGACATTTCGCCATGGGCGTCGGGCTTGAGGCTGGCCTCACAATCGACGCCATGGCCGACGAGCTGGCCGAGCTCCTAGACCGCGCCGACGCCGCAGCGCTGAGCGGTGACATCGACGAACTTGTTGATGCGCTGGGTGGCCTCGGGGAGCGCCTGCTGTTCATGCGGCCCTTCATCCCCGACAAGGCGAACGCCCTACCGGCGAATTGGAAGGCCATCCTGCGCAGTTGGGTGTCTGGCGAGGACGTCGCCAAGATCGGACCGCAGAACATGCGGGCCGTCGAAGAGGCCTTCACCTATCGTTTGGTCTGGGCGCTGGAAGCTGTCCGTACACGCCGCATGTCCCTCGGCTGGTCACCGGAGACGGTGGCGGGCGGCGCCGCAGCAGCAGTCGAAACGGGCGTGCCGCAATTTATGATGGCGATGTTGATCCGTGCCGGCCTTCCGTCGCGGCGCGCGGCCATGGCGGCGATCGAGGATGCCAAACCGGTTTTCGTCACGCCCGCCGAGATGCGGGCCTGGCTCGAATCCGACGAGATCACTGCGTACACCGACGCCGGCGACTGGCCGACGCCCGACACCGCTGCGCTATGGGCACGCTTCCGTACCGAGGCCCTCAGCGGCGGCATCCAGAAGTGGTCGATCGAACACTACAAGCGCCTGCTCGACATCGCCGCCGCTCCGGCTGCTGGCCTCTATCGGATCGTCACCGACGAGGGTGATGGGCGCACATGGCTCGCGACCCCCGATTACCAGCGGGTCGCGGCGTTCAAGAAGTCGGCTGTCGATCCCAAGCCCAGCCTCTTCTCGGGCCGGTTGCCGGGCAACACGAGGTTGGTGGAAGCCCTGCGTGTCGGACGCGGAAAACTGCGCTGGCCGACAGCCGACGCGTAAGGGGAAGCGTAGTAATGCTCTATGCATGGGTCGGAGACCAGAAACGCGCTCCCATCGCGAAGGGGGAACGGACGACCTGCCGAGATTGCGGCGGCCTGCTCACTGCCGTTATGCCAATAGAGAACACGCCTCACTGGCGGCACAAGGCGGGGGACTGCGATCCGTGGAGCGAGCCCGAGGGGCCTTGGCACTTCGGCTGGAAAGAGCTCTTCGAAATGTCGTGTCGCGAGATCGCTTTGCGCGATCCGGTGACCGGGGAGCTTCATCGCGCCGACGTCTTGGTAGGCGGCGAAACCGCCATGGCAACCGTGTTGGAGCTGCAGCACTCTTCGATCAGCGAAGACGAACGCAACGCGCGGGAGGCCTTCTATCGGCGCGAGCACCGGATGTTCTGGCTGGTCCACATCCACAGCGAAAGCTCGTTCCTGGGAACCTACTTCAGCATGTCGCTGGATTTCAAATCTCGCGTCGTCAATCTCGACGGCAAGGAATTCGCGATCATGCGGTGGATGGGACCAAACAAGCAGTTCATTGAGAAGTGGAAGCGCGCCGCTGCCCACGTTTTCTTCAATGCGGGTCCGTACATCTTCTACCTCGCCGGCCCCGGCGCAACATCCCGTCTTGGGGGTCCCTTGAAGCGCGGCGAATTTGCCCTTTGCACGCTTACTCGCGATGAGTTTGTGCGAGCCGTTCGAGGCGAGGGTCTTCGATCGACGTAGCGCGCAGGTCAGGGTTACGACGGAAATACGTGATCGATCCATGAAGCGCAGGCAGCCACGACCTCAAGCGCCATTCCCGGGGAGTGGATGTCGGACGTGCCATGAGACAATCCATTTCGAAGGGCAATCAGAGCCTCGATAGGGTCGGAGACCACTGTGGGACCGGGCACGAGCGCTGGTAGGATGCAAGCCTTCCTCGCCCTGTCGACGAGATTGCGCAGCGTCCCGCGAGCGGCGCCTCCGTGGCCGTTGAGCCGATGTTTCAGCGCCAGCTCGAACGCGCCGAATGCCTGCACTTCACCGACCACGAATAGATCGTAATCGAAGAAGGCATAGATGATGATGTTTCGGGCACGATCGAAAGCCGCCACCACGTCAGCCGGTGCGACGCCCGCGAGGCTGATGTCGGCCAGCGCCCCACGATGGTCCGCGAGCGTCATTCGGCGGGCCATGCCATTCTCGACGACACAGAGATCGGCAAAGCGAGGGTCTGGCTGCAGAATTTTTTCGACCGTTTTGAAGGTCATATGATTGATCCGATTCGTTCGATACGCGACCGGTTCGTCATGGACCTTATGCGGCCACGCGCGTCTCCTCTTCCACTTCGTTCGATTGCTGTCCAACTGCTTTGGTCAGGAAACTATCGAGCGCCGCTCTGCGGGAATCGCGGTCCAAGGCGTAAGTCGTCTGCTTGAACTCAATCCCATCGAGCAGCCCTTGAATATAGCCGGAGATGGTGTCGGCGGCCATGATGAGGGCGGTGTCGAGCGTGTGAATATACTTGCTCGTCACCGACCCCTTCGAGTGACCAACCAGCGCGGCGATCGTCACCTCGGTAAAGCCGAGATCGTTGGCGATGCTGGCAAAGCTGTGACGCAGGACATGCGGCGTGACGCCGGCGAGCGGGCTACCTTTGAAGATCTGCTCCCAATGGTTCGGGAAGCTGCCGAACGCATTGTCCTCGCCCTGACCTGGGAAGACATAGGTGCCCACGGCGGTCTTGCGGCGCTCCTCCAGGTATTCGACGACGGGCAGCCCGATCGGACGAATGGACTCGCCTTCCTTGCTATCCACCAGGCGCATGCAGCTCGCGTCGGTGTCAGCCTCGATCCACATTAGCGAGATCATTTCTGAGCGGCGGCAGCCGGTGAGTGCGATCTGCCGAATGATGTCCACCGTCAGGGCGTATTTCTCATTCGCCGCGGCCTTACGAAGCATCTGCCCGAGAGTGCGGTATTCCGCCTCCGTCAGCCGGCGATTCCGGACATTGTCCTTGGGCTTTTTGATGCCGTGTGCCGGATTGGTCTCGATGATCCCAGCATCGACGGCGTAGGTGAGGATGCCCCCCAATAAGCCGACGGTGCGCGTCGCCGTGCCGGCCCCGCCACGCACGATAGCCTTGCCACGCAGTTTCTTGGTCTTGACCGAGACACGCGTCTTGCCGGCCATGATGTCCTTCAGGACCTTGTTGATGTCCGCCTTGGTCAGATCCTTCACGCGGCGCGTGCCGAGGAGCGGGATGATATGCCGCTCGATACGGCCAGTGTCGGTACCGATGGTGGTCGGCTTCTTTGGACGCCCGCCTTTTCCGAGGATGAGGCCGGCGTTGAGGTCGCTGAGATAGAGCGCACACAGTTCCTTGACGGTGATCGCCTTGTGGTCGAGTTGGCGCTCTTCGGTGGGGTTATCACCTTTGGCCACTCGACCGAATTGGACTTTCGCTTCCTGCCGTGCTGTCTCAGGCGTCCAGACTCCATGAAGTCCGATCGTGTAGCGACGCGAACGACCAGCGGTTCGATATTGAATGACGTAACTCCGCTTGCCGGAGGCAAATACACGAAGACCGAAGCCGGGCAGCTCGTCATCCCAGATGACGTAGTCCTTCTCCCGAACGCCCGCGCTGTCGACGACCCTCTTTGTGATCTTAGGCATGCTGGTCCTCCGACCTGGCCTCGTTTTCTCGCGTAAGCGCCACGTAAGCAGGCGGGAGAAAATCGGAGCGAACTGTCGGATAGGAACGTCGCCCTTGAATTGCAGAATATCCAGCGGTTCCAGATGGATATCGTACCATGGCGTGCCCTATCGCGCTTTTCGGATGGGCAGGTTAAATTGCTCCGAAGGCAAAGGTCACACGTTCGAATCGTGTCGGGTGCGCCATTCTTTTCCTTCGCCTCGGAGACAGGCCCGGAAGGAGAGTCCTTTTCGGCCCGCTCTGTCGATCGTGCCGCCGCCGCTGGCCTTGAACCGGGCCCTACTCCGGGCGGTTGAGGATCGAGGCTGTCGCCACCAGTTCTCCCAGCAGGGCCATGGTCGCCGCGCCCGAGCACTCGAACGGATTGAGCTCGACCCGCCTGAAGTACTTCAGAAGCAGGCCGGGGTTGAGCTTGTTGATGCTCACATGGCCCATCGTCCAGTTGCCGAACCGGCGCTCCGAAATCTCTTCGTAGGCAAGCAGTCTGACCTGCTGGTGGCGGTCGTCCCGGACGATGGCGTTGAACAGGTCGCAGACTTCGTCGCGCCCGCCCTCGATCACCTGGATGAACAGGTTGTCCGAGACGCACAGCAGGCCGGTGATGCCGAGCGCCGGGTTGTTCTTGCGCGACTGGTCGAGGATCGTGTCCAGGGCGGCCCCCTGCAGGGCGGCGACAGGACGGCTGGCGTAAAGGCAGCGAACCAGCATCATCAGCTCCGGTGCTTCAGCAGTGAGAGGAACTCGCTGCGCAGGTGGTGATCCTTGAGGAACGAGCCCCGCATGACGCTGTTGATCATCATGGTCTCGTTATCCTTCACGCCCCGCCAGTGCATGCAGAAATGATCGGCTTCCATGACGACGGCCAGTCCATCGGGCCGCACCTTCTCCATCAAAAGGTCGGCCATCTGGGTGATGGCCTCTTCCTGGATCTGGGGGCGTGACATCACCCATTCGGCGAGGCGGGAGTATTTCGACAGGCCGATCAGATTGGAATGCTCATTGGGCATCAGCCCGACCCAGAGCTTCCCCATGATCGGGCAAAAGTGGTGGCTGCAGGCGCTTCGGATCGTGATGGGACCCACGATCATGAGCTCGTTCAACGCCTCGGCGTTCGGAAACTCCGTAACCGGAGGAGGGCTGGCGTATCGGCCGCGGAAGACCTCGGTCAGATACATCTTGGCCACGCGCCGCGCTGTTTCCTGGGTGTTGTGATCACTCTCGGTGTCGATCACCAGGCTTTCCAGCACGCCCTTGAACTTGCCCTCCACCTCGGCGAGGAGCGCTTCGAGATCGCCGGGCTCCAGGAATGCGGAGATGTTGTCGTTGGCGTGAAAGCGCTTGCGGGAGGCTTTCAGGCGTACGCGGATCTTCTCCGAGACGGGCTCGTCGGGGGTCAGGGGCTTGCTCACCGGCTCTCCATTCGCAGCAGGCCCGCCGCCCGACCCGGGCGGTTGGCGAGACAGTTCGGCTGGGACATCCGAACGACGTCCTTAGGCTTGTGGTTCATCGCAGGCCAATACTATCGCGCGTTCGCGCCGGGGGCCGGCGAGACAGGAATCCAGACTTCGTTGCGACGCATGAACCACAGCGTCCATGGGGGATCGTACCGCGCCAGGGCCGGCGGGCCGGCGCTGCTCAGCTTGCGGCGGCTCATGAAGGCGCGCAGCGCCGTCGTTCGACGCTCGACCTCCGCCGGCGATGCGAGGCCCGAGAAGCGCACGACCGCGAAACGCCGGGGCGGAACAGGTACGATCCGCACCCGCCTGTCGTTGGGCGTCGGCAAGGTCTCCCGTGTGTAGGCGCCCGGCATGACAAAGCGCACGATCCACTCGCCGTCGCGGCCCGACTGGATGACGGGCGCCGTCATGGCGATGGCTTCGCCGGGCGTACGCTCCTGAACGACAGGTGCGGTCATCGCGATGCTCTGGCGGCTGGTGTTGCCGCCGAAGATGTAGCCGGCCAGCAATCGGAAGCCTGCGTTCGAGGCCTCGTCCCGGCTCCCGCCAACCGTGACCTCGGCCGCGAGGAGCGCGGGATAGTCGCGAACCTCGAAGGCGCCGTCGCCGAGCACGACGCGGAAAGCAGGCTCTTCGGTCGCCAGGGCGGGGCCTCCCAGAGTAAACAGGGCGAAGAGCAGCCCGAGGCAAAAGTGTTTCATGGGCATCATTACGCGCTCCGGTCGCTATCGGATCGCGCAAAGGCCTCTAAAACCAGCCGGCCTCTCTCAGGGCCTTGGCGTAGGCGCGGCTGACCGGCGCCTGTACGCCGCTGGTCAGGGTCAGGGTGGCCTTGCCGTCGCCGCGGCGGGCGTCGGCTACGGCGTCGCGGGCGACCCACCAGGAGCGGTGCACCTGCGCGCCCTCCAGCCCCTCCAGTTCGGCGACGGCGTCCGACAGCCGCATCAGGATCAGGTCCTGACCCTTGCTGGTGTGCAGGCGTAGATAGTGGTCCTGGGCCTCGACCGCATGGATCTCGGCGCCGCGGAGCTTGGCGGGCAGGCGCTCGAGGAACCGGGGCGGAGCGGCGCCGGCCGGCGCCGCGTGGGTTTCGGCCGGCGCGCGTTGGGTGAAGTAGTTGAGCGCGGTGATCACGCAGGTCACCACGAACACCGGGCCCAGGAAGTAGGGCAGGTGCTCCAGCCGCGCGTCGCGCTGGAAGAAGACGTTCGAGATCGCCCAGATGACCAGGGTCAGCGGGATGGTCAGGGCGACAACGATGACAGCGCCCTGCAGCGCCGGCCGGTCGTCGAACCAGCCGCCGCGGTCGACCAGCTCGGACGCCACAATCCCGGCCAGGCCGCCAATCAGTGTGACGGTGATCCAGTAGGCCAGGCGCCCGGCCAGCGGCGCATCGCCGGTCCCGAACGCCCCGGCCAGCGCCATGAACACTCCCGCGCCCGCCGCGATCAGCAGGCCGCGTGCGTGGCGCGATCCCAGCACCGTGGCGATCCACGATGCGCGAGCGGCGCGCCCCGTCATTTCGCGAACGGCGTCGGGCTTCCCACGTAACGGCGGCTGCGTGTCCAGGTCGGGCCCCCTAAGCCTCCCGTCATCGACAACCCGTCAGCACAGGCAGACTCCGATGACCTCCTCCCGGATGAAGACCGCCGCCCTCTTCCTGTCAATCGCGACCCTGCACGGCGCCCTGCCCCTGGGCGGCGCGCGGGCGCAGGACATCGCCCCGGGGGAGGAGGCGCAGGCGACACGGCCCGTCACCGTCCACGGCGTCTTCATCGGAGCCTGAGCCATGAGCGCGCAACCTTCACGCACCCTGCCGTCCAGCCGCAATGCCGGCCGGGTCCTGATCGCTGCGGCGGCCGTCGCCACGACCGCTCTGCTTGGACCGCAGGTCCTCTCGACCGTGGACGTCGCCCTTTTCGCCGCCCAGCCGCTCGTGGTGCAGCTGCATATCCTCGCCGCACTGGGCACGGTGGCTCTGGGCGGCCTGATCTTCTCGATGCGAAAGGGCCGGACCTTCCATCGGACCGCCGGCTGGATCTGGGTGGTCCTGATGGCGACGACCGCCGTCTCTTCCCTGTTCATCGTCGGACTCAACGGGGATTTCTGGTCGGTGATTCACCTGCTCAGCGGCTGGGTCCTGATCATTCTGCCCATCGGCGTCTGGGCGGCGCGCAAGCATCGGGTCGACGTCCATCGCAAGACCATGACCGGCATCTTCGTGGGCGGCTCCCTGGTGGCGGGCGCCTTCACCTTCCTGCCCGGCCGGCTGATGTGGCAGCTGGTCTTCGGCTGAGGCGGCCTTGCCATCGGCGCGACCGGGGGGCTATCCCGAATGCGGGCGGCGCCATCGGTCGCCCGTCAGGACGCGCGATGACCGCAGTCAAGCCCCGCGCCCGCTCCGGCGGCAGAGGACGACCGTCCAAGGGGACGGGCCTGGACCTGAAGCAGGCGATCCTCGATTCGGCCGAGGGCCTGTTTTCGCGACACGGCTTCTACGGCGTCACCACCCGCCAGGTGGCCTCCGAAGCCGGCGTCGACACCGCGCTGATCCACTACTACTTCGGCGCCAAGCGCGAGCTGTTCGACGCGGTGCTGCTGCGCCGGGCCGAGATCCTGAACCAGGAGCGCGCCCAGGCGATGACCGCCTACGAGGCGGCCCATCCGGGGACCATGACCGCCGAGGGGGTGATCGCCGCCTTCATCGACCCGCTGGTCGAGCGCGCCCTGACCGGCGGACCGGGCTGGAAGAACTGGTTCGGTCTTGTCGCCCAGATCAACACCACGCCCGCCTGGGGCGGCGAGGTCATGCACCGGTTCTTCGATCCGGTCGTCCAGCAGCTGATCGACACCCTCAAGCGCGCCATTCCAGAGGCCGACCTCGCCGATCTCTACTGGAGCTACCAGTTCCTGACCGGGTCGATGACCCTCTCCGTGGCCGAGACCGGCCGTATCGACCAGCTGTCCAACGGCCTGTGCCAGTCCAGCGACCTGGAGGCCGTCCGCCAGCGCCTCTACACATACTGCGCCGCCGGCTTCGAAGCGGTCATCCGCAAGGCGCGCGCCTGAGCTGACCGTGGCGCCCGTGTGGCGCCAATTCATCACATGGTGAAAAATAGCGACGTTCGGTAGTCGCCCCCTCTTCCGTGCGCGTCCGGCTTGGATGATGGTCCCCCGCAATTCGCGTTCTGGTGAATTTGAAACTTTGACGATCCCGTCAAAAGGGATCGCTTGGGAGGACGACAATGAGGACGATGTTCAAGGCCGCTCTGCTGGCCGGCGCCGCCTGGAGTGCGTGCGCGACTTTCGCCGTCGCACAGGATGTTCCCGCCGCCGATACCGAAGTCGAAGCGGTGGTGGTCACCGCGCGGCGCACCGAGGAAAACCTGCAGGACGTGCCCGGCGCCGTCTCTGCTTTCAGCGAGGCCTCGCTCCAGCGGCTGCAGGTCACCGACGTCACCGGCCTGCAGGGCGCGGTGCCAAACGTGAACATCTCGCAGGGCCGCGGCTCTTCGAACGCGACCAACATCTTCATCCGCGGCATCGGCCAGCCCGACGCGCTGCAGACGTTCGACCCTGCCATCGGCGTCTACGTGGACGACGTCTACTACAGCCGCATCCGCGGCACGCAGTTCGACCTGTTCGACCTGGAACGCGTCGAGGTCCTGCGCGGCCCGCAGGGCACGCTGTACGGCAAGAACACCATCGGTGGTGCGCTGAAGGTGGTCACCCGCAAGCCGGGCGACGATTTCCGCGCCGGCCTGTCTGCCGCCTACGGCAGCTACAACCAGATGGAGCTCAAGGGCTCGGTCTCGGGCCCGGTCAGCGACACGCTCGCGCTGGGCGTGGCGGGCCTGGTGTCCAAGCGTGACGGCTTCGTCGAGGATCCGGTCACCGGGGAAGAGTACAACGACAAGAACACCTGGGCCGTCCGCGCCGCGGCGACCTGGAAGCCGACCGACGACGTCCGCGTCGACCTGTCGGCCGACTACAGCCGCGACGACGCGGCCATGTCCGTGGGCCAGGCGACCAGCACCCTGACGACCATCCTGGGCGTGCCGCTGCTGGCCATCACCAACCCGCCGCCGTCCTACGACTTCAAGACCCGCACCACCACGAGCCTGCCGAACTCGACCGAGCTGACCCACTACGGGTTCGCCGGCACGGTGACCTGGAACATCAGCGACGCCCTGTCGCTGAAGTCGATCACCGCCTACCGGAACCTGGAAACCGACGACTACATCGACATCGACGCCACCCAGCTGGAGCTGGGCGACGTGTTCGTGGGCGTGAACCAGAACCAGACCAGCCAGGAGTTCCAGCTGACCTACGCGGACGGTCCCTGGACCGTCGTCGGCGGCGTCTACTGGATGAACGAGCAGATCGACTCGCACCAGGAAGCCTACGCCGACGATCTCCTCGGCGCCGCCTTCGGCAACGCGACCTTCCTGCGCACCGTGGACGATGATCTGGAGACCACTAGCAAGGCGGCCTACGTCAACGTCAGCTACGACCTGACCGAGACCCTCCAGGTCACCGGCGGCCTGCGCTACACCGACGAAAAGAAGACCTATTCGCGCACGACCTCGACCTTCTCGTCGTTCGCGCCCTTCACCGCCAACCCGGCCTTCGCCTTCAACGGCCTGACCGAGAGCTGGGAAGACGTCTCCCCGATGGTCGACGTCCGCTGGATGCCGGCCGAGAACATCACCCTGTATCTGCGCGGTTCCAAGGGCTTCAAGTCGGGCGGCTTCAACGGCCGGGCCAACAACCCGGGCGAACAGGCGCCGTACGAGCCCGAGACCGTCGAGAGCTACGAAGGCGGGATCAAGACCACCTGGGCCGGCGGCCGCTACCTGCTGAACTTCACCGTCTTCACCAACGACTACCAGGACTTCCAGGCCCGCGTGTCCGGCACGGTCACCGATCCGGGCACCGGCCTGCCGAGCCCGGAACTGACGGTCATCAACGCCGGCAGCCTGAAGACGTCGGGCGCTGAACTGGAAGCCGTCGCCCGTCTGGTCCCAGGCCTGCTGCTCGACGCCCAGATCGGCCTGCTGAACGCCGAGTATGAGGACTTCGACGACGTCCGCTTCGCCGCCACCGGCGGCAGCCGCGCCTTCCAGGAGCCGGCCTTCGCGCCCAAGTGGACCGCCCGCTACGGCGGCCAGTACACCTTCGATCTGGGGGGCAACGGCTCTCTGGTCGTCGGCGCCCAGGCCAAGTACCGGTCCGAGATGGCCCTGGCGATCGACAACACCCCGACCAACAGCAAGGTCCGTCTGCCCGGCATGTGGGACGACGACCACTGGATCTGGGACGCCCGCGCCGTGTGGGAAAGCAGCGACCGCCGTTACACCGCCGGCGTCTACGGCCAGAACATCGGCGACGAACTCTACAAGACCGACGCGCAGGAATTCTCGTCGGTCGGCGGCATCCGCACCGCCTACTACGGCGCGCCGAAGACCGTCACGCTGCGCCTGACGGCGAAGTACTAGCAGGCTGGGCCTTCGCGGCCTTCGCGTACGCAACATTGGACCCCGCCGGGCGACCGGCGGGGTTCTTTTTTCCTATCGCCTCCATCGGGTTGCACCCGTCGCCCGACCGCGCCATAACCCGGCCCGGTCCGCGATCGCGGGCCTTCCCCAGCGACATCCGCGAGACCCAATAGCGCGATGAATATCCACGAGCATCAGGCCAAGGCCGTCCTGGCCGAATTCGGCGTCCCCGTTCCCCGCGGCTTCGCCGCCTTCACCCCCGACGAGGCCCAGAAGGCCGCCGAGACGCTCGGCACGCCCGTCTTCGTCGTGAAGAGCCAGATCCACGCCGGCGGCCGCGGCAAGGGCCGCTTCGAGGGCCTGGGCCCCGACGCCAAGGGCGGCGTCCGCGTCGTCAAGTCCGTCGCCGAGGTCCGCAGCAACGCCGAGGAGATGCTTGGCCGCGTGCTGGTGACCCACCAGACCGGTCCCAAGGGCAAGCAGGTCAACCGCCTCTACATCGAGGAGGGCGCGGCCATCGCCAAGGAATTCTACCTGTCGCTGCTGGTCGACCGGCAGACGAGCATGGTCTCGGTGGTCGCCTCGACCGAGGGCGGAATGGACATCGAGGAGGTCGCCCACGACACTCCGGAAAAGATCCACACCTTCTCGATCGACCCCGCCACCGGCGTGTGGCCGACCCATCAGCGGGCTCTGGCCAAGGCGCTCGGCCTGACCGGCGGCCTGGCCAAGGAAGCGGCCTCGCTGCTGACCCAGCTCTATACGGCGTTCCTGGCCAAGGACATGGCGATGCTGGAGGTGAACCCCCTCATCGTCACCGCCGACGACCACCTGCGCGTTCTCGACGCCAAGGTCTCGTTCGACGGCAACGCCCTCTACCGCCACCCGGACATCAAGGCCCTGCGCGACGAGACCGAGGAAGACTCCAAGGAAATCGAAGCCAGCAAGCATGACCTCGCCTACATCGCCCTCGATGGCGAAATTGGCTGCATGGTCAACGGCGCCGGCCTGGCCATGGCGACCATGGACATCATCAAGCTGTACGGCGCCGAGCCGGCCAACTTCCTCGATGTCGGTGGCGGCGCGAGCAAGGAGAAGGTCATCGCGGCCTTCAAGATCATCACCGCCGACCCGGCCGTCAAAGGCATCCTGGTCAACATCTTCGGCGGCATCATGCGCTGCGACATCATCGCCGAAGGCGTGGTGGCCGCGGTGAAGGAAGTCGGCCTGAAGGTTCCGCTGGTCGTCCGTCTCGAAGGCACCAACGTCGAGCTGGGCAAGAAAATCATCAACGAAAGCGGCCTGAACGTCATCGCCGCCAACGATCTGTCGGACGGCGCGGAGAAGATCGTCGCCGCCGTGCGAGGCGCCAAGTAATGTCCATCCTCATCGGCTCCAACACCAAGGTCATCTGCCAGGGCATCACCGGCGCCCAGGGCACCTTCCACTCCGAGCAGGCCATCGCCTACGGGACCAAGATGGTCGGGGGCGTCACGCCAGGCAAAGGCGGCACGACCCACATCGGCCTGCCGATGTTCGACACCGTCGGCGAGGCCAAGGCCGCCACCGGCGCCGACGCCTCGGTGATCTACGTCCCGCCGCCCTTCGCGGCTGACGCCATCCTGGAGGCCATCGACGCCCAGATCGGTCTGATCGTCTGCATCACCGAGGGCATCCCGGTGCTGGACATGGTCAAGGTCAAGAAGGCCTTGGCCGGTTCGAAGTCGCGCCTGATCGGTCCCAACTGCCCGGGCGTGCTGACGCCGGGCGAGTGCAAGATCGGCATCATGCCGGGCTCGATCTTCTCCAAGGGCTCGGTGGGCGTCGTCTCGCGCTCGGGCACCCTGACCTATGAAGCGGTGTTCCAGACCACCAACGCGGGCCTGGGCCAGACCACGGCCGTCGGCATCGGCGGCGACCCGGTCAAGGGCACCGAGTTCATCGACGTGCTGGAACTCTTCCTCGCCGACGAAGCCACCAAGTCGATCGTCATGATCGGCGAGATCGGCGGCGCGGCCGAAGAGGACGCGGCCCAGTTCCTGATCGACGAAGCCAAGCGCGGCCGCAAGAAGCCGATGGTCGGCTTCATCGCCGGCCGCACCGCCCCTCCGGGCCGTCACATGGGCCACGCCGGCGCCATCGTGTCGGGCGGCAAGGGCGGCGCCGAGGACAAGATCGCGGCCATGGAGGCGGCGGGCATCCGTGTGTCGTCCTCGCCCGCGCGCCTCGGTGAGACGCTGCTGGAAGTGCTCAAGGGCTAACGAATCGAGGCGTCCGTAACGGACGCGTTCGGCGCAATTCAGGGAAGGGGGCTGGTCGTGAGACCGGCCCCCTTCGCCCGTTCCGGACCGCAGGTCTTGCTGTATGGAGAGCAAAGCCGCCCGATCGCGCGCCCTGCACCGAAAAAACTTCCCTCGCGGGAATTTGGCGGGTCCCCGCGGAGTTAACAGAGACTATATACCCCCGCAGATACACAGCCCTGACCCCCGGGGGCTGACAGGCGCGAGACCGATGGCGGACGACGCAGGCATCATCAATCAGGTTCTGACCGAAACTTCCTTCCTCTACGGCGCCAACGCCGCTTTCGTGGAAGACCTATACGCCCGCTGGTCGGAGAATCCGGGCTCGGTCGATGCGTCCTGGGCCGGCTTCTTCGCCACGCTGCACGACCAGGCCGACGAAGTCCGCAAGGCCGCGAGCAAACCGTCCTGGACGCCGCGCCAGGTCGCGGCCGCCCGGCCGGACTGGCTGTCGGCCATCGACGGACTCTGGCCGGCGGTCGAGGCCAAGCTCGGCAAGGCCGTCGAGGCTCGCCAGCCCGCCGCCGCCCCCGCCGATGTCCGCGCCGCCACGCTCGATTCGCTGCGCGCCATCATGATGATCCGAGCCTACCGGATGCGCGGCCATCTGCAGGCCAACCTCGACCCGCTGGGCATGGCCACCACGCCCGGCGACGCCAGTGAACTGGACCCGGCGACCTACGGCTTCACCGAGGCGGACTACGATCGCCCGATCTTCCTGGACTTCGTGCTGGGCCTGGAAACCTCCACGCTGCGGGAGATTCTGGCCATCCTGCGCCGCACCTACTGCGGCACGGTCGGCGTGCAGTACATGCACATCTCAGATCCGGCCGAGAAGTCGTGGCTGCAGCAGCGTATCGAGGGGCGTGACAAGGAAATCACCTTCTCGAAGGAGGGCAAGGTCGCCATCCTCAAGAAGCTGATCGAGGCCGAGGGCTTCGAACGCTTCCTGCACAGGCGCTTCCCCGGCACCAAGCGCTTCGGCCTCGACGGCGGTGAGGCCGCGATCCCGGCGCTGGAGCAGATCATCAAGCGCGGCGGCGCCCTGGGCGTGAAGGACATCGTCCTGGGCATGCCGCACCGCGGCCGCCTGAACGTCCTGGCCGCCGTGATGGGCAAGCCCTACCACGTCATCTTCCACGAGTTTCAGGGCGGCTCGTCCCTGCCTTCGGACATCGAGGGCTCGGGCGACGTGAAGTACCACATGGGCGCCTCGTCGGACCGCTCGTTCGACGACAACAGCGTTCACCTGTCGCTGACCGCCAACCCCAGCCACCTGGAGATCGTCAACCCGGTCGTTCTGGGCAAGGCGCGGGCCAAGCAGGCCTTCACCCTGCGCGACACGCCGGACGCCGGCCGGGGCCACGTACTGCCGCTGCTGCTGCACGGCGACGCCGCCTTCGCCGGCCAGGGCGTGGTCGCCGAGTGCTTCGCCATTTCCGGCGTGAAGGGCTTCCGCGTCGGCGGGACGATCCACTTCATCGTCAACAACCAGATCGGCTTCACCACGGCGCCGAGCTTCAGCCGCACCAGCCCCTATCCGTCGGACGTCGCCCTGATGGTCGAGGCGCCGATCTTCCATGTGAACGGGGACGACCCCGAGGCCGTGGTCTTCGCGGCCAAGGTGGCCACCGAGTATCGCCAGCAGTTCGGCAAGGACGTCGTCATCGACATGTTCTGCTACCGGCGGTTCGGCCACAACGAGGGCGACGACCCAACGATGACGTCGCCGCTGATGTACGCGCGGATCAAGGACCAGCCGTCGACCCGCGAGATCTACGGTTCGCGCCTGGTGGGCGAGGGCGTCGCCACCGAGGCCGAGATCAACGGCTGGGTCGACGAGTTCGCCGCCTTCCTCGACGCCGAGTTCGAGGCCGGCAAGACCTACAAGGCCAACAAGGCCGACTGGCTGGACGGCAAGTGGGCCGGGCTGACGCTTCCCGGCGACGAGGAGCGGCGCGGCCAGACCGGCGTGCCGATGGCCAAGCTCATCGACCTGGGCCGCAAGATCACCGCGATCCCCGACTCGGTCGACGCCCACAAGACCGTCCGCCGCGTGGTGGAAGCCCGGCGCGCCGCCATCGAGTCGGGCGAGGGTCTCGACTGGGGCACCGCCGAGCACATGGCCTTCGCCACCCTGCTCGACGAAGGCTATCCGGTCCGTCTGTCCGGCCAGGACAGCGTGCGCGGCACCTTCACCCAGCGCCACTCCGACCTGATCGACCAGACCACCGAGGAGCACTACACGCCCCTCAACAACATCCGGCCCGGCCAGGCCCACTACGAGGTCGTCGACTCGGCGCTGTCGGAAGAGGC
>Ga0209066_10004485_pt1 | contig 15182 bp, 6 predicted proteins | sample All_14_2_FD_187198 | JGI IMG/M metagenome (GOLD analysis project Ga0209066, IMG submission 187198) | Freshwater microbial communities in response to fracking from Pennsylvania, USA - Allegheny Zone_MetaG_DW_15 (SPAdes) (version 2) ...
AAATATTACGGTGCTCTGCACCTTTATTTATTGCAAATACGGAGGTCAAATAAAGCCACAGAGTGGCGAAATATTTGTAGCCAGGCGAAATTGAGTTAATTGAAGGTGCAGCGCACCGGAATATTATGCCGATCATTATTCTGGTACAGTTTTTCAGCAGACCCTAAATAGTAAAACGAAAATAGTTAACCGTACCTCATAAAATCTAAATTCTAAGGTCCAAATTCCAAAACCCAAATTTCAAGGTCGAAGCCGCAAATCGTCACCCCTGGTAAGTTTTTCAGCAGATTCTATTCTCCCAGCAGGTACAATGTAGTTGTTACTGCTACATTATTTGTGTAATTTCAACTACATATTAAAAGCAATAATTACTACTTTTCTGTAGCTTTTCATCCTATATTTTTGTATTTGACCATAAAATAAACACACCTGACTTATTGCAATCGATTTTAAGATGTAAAATCGAAATCTCTTATATGCCTGCGCTTTCCATCAATTCTACTTAGAAAACTACTTTCGAATTTTTAGAGTGACCTAGAATTAAATATCACGAAAATCCCAGGTAACTGGTTACCAGGAGTAAATTATGCACAAGGTTAAAACTTAGTAGTATTACAAAATCAAGAACTAGTCGCATCAAACTGTTTCTAAAAAAAACATATAATCTGATTGATTTAAAAACGATCTCTATGAAAAGAAGTTTTTTACTCTTAACGGCAATTATTCTCGTTTCGTCCGCTATTGGGCAAAATACACTTAACAATATTGGCCTCTCTGCTTCGTCGCCGTCACAGGTGGCTTATGGATTGCGACAATTGAGTAGCAGCTATAACGGACCTGCTTTAAAAGTAAGGCGGTCAAGTGATAATGCGGAGGCTACCATTGCTTTTGATGGCTCAACCTTTGTCAGCGGATCAAGCACTGCCACCCTCACTCCGGGTGTAACTGTAAATGCTTCGCTCGGAACTCCGGTAACCGGAAGCATTTCGACAGTTGCTGCCAAAACCGGAACCATAACAATTGCAGTTAACAAAACAGGAACTATATCAGCCGACCAAAGTTCGAATGTAGTTATCGGCGTTGGTACCGCCTTTACAACACAGCTTATTGTTGGCGATGTAGTATATCGTAGCAGCGATAACGCCTTTCTGGGAGTAGTAAAATCAATTAACTCGAATACCTCTTTAACACTCAATAACAATATCGTTCTTCCGGCAGTAAATATTGCTTTCCGCACACAGCATGCATTGGTAACGGGATCAGGCACTAATTTTACATCAGAATTTGCAGTCGGCGACAGGATTTTTAATACCAGCCATACTTACCTTGGCACTATTTCATCCATCTCCAGCAATTCAGTAATGACCCTTATCTCAAGGGATGCTGTTGCTGCTTCGGGTATTGCTTTCGAAGGATCTACAAATATCATTACGGGATCGGGTACTGCTTTTGCTTCCGGCACTGATGTTGGCAAAATGCTGATTAGCAATAATATTACCCTTGGTATAATAGCTTCAGTTGAATCAACAACTTCCTTAACACTTACTACCAAAGCAGGTGCGGCAGTTTCAGGTGCTGCATTTAAATCGACTTCGGGCACAATGGCATTCAGTACTTTTTATTCAGGTACATCCGTATTTGTTAACACCTGGTACGACCAAAGCGGTTATGGACGCGATGCCATACAGCTTTCAACGGTTAATCAGCCCCGGATAGTTAATGCCGGTACACTGATTCTTAAAAACGCGAAACCGTCGCTGGACTTTTCGGGAGGAACAAGTACTGTACCCCATTTTCTTCAAACTCTCCGGCCTGCAAGCTGGCTGACCAATACGCTTTACTCGCAGAATGTGGTTTCAGCCGAAGCTTCGCCTATGTCGGCATACCAGATACCCATCAGCACCACATCAAGCGGCGGCCCCAACAACACCGTAATGCACTACGGGTACCGCAGCCCGAGCCAGTACACAGTTGCGCAGTATGGCAACGATCAGAATTTTGAAATATATGCTACCAATAGTCTGGAGGTGCATACAGGGGTTAAAAATTCGGTAAGTTCAAGCCAGATGTACCACAACGGCACTTTTCTGGGTACTGTTACCAGCAGCGCCGGTTCACACATGAATGACCTTGGTTTGCTCAACATCGGCTATTATATACCTACCGGAAGCAATTACAAAGGCTCTATCTCCGAAATAACCGTATTTGCTCAAGCCATAACAACAGAAGCAGGTGCTTTAAATGCTAACCAGCTAGCCTATTATGGTATTTCGACAACAACATGGACAGGCAATACTGACAGCGACTGGACGAAAACAACGAACTGGTTGCCCGAGGTAGTGCCTAATTCATCTTCGCCATCAATTGTGGTAATACCAAATACACCTAATAAACCTGTTATCGGTGAGTCAGTCACAGCCCCTGCAACCAGCATTCTGGTACAATCGGGAGCTACTCTTACCGTGAACGCAGGAGGCACATTACAACTGTATGGCAGTCTGGTAGGTACCGGCGGCAATTGTTATATCAACGGAACTCTTGAATTTATGAATACCGGACAAACTATTATAAGCGGTACATATAATGCAGGTACAATCAGCAACCTAAAATTAAGCGGCGCAGGTGGCTCTTTGGTTTCGATGGCTACCGACCTGAAAGTGCAAAACGATCTGAATTTCGGAACGTTCAGCAAATTATACATTCAAAATTCAAAACTAACACTTAATGGCACTGTTACAGGAGCAGGTACACAAGCACTTCGTGGCAGTACCTATGCCACTCTTGAAATAGCAGGCTCTGCAGCACCCGTAATAAGTTTCGATCAGTTTCTGCCTTATAACAACATCCGATATCTGATAATAAGTACCACAGGGGTTGTTACTCTGGGATCAAACCTTACCGTTTCGCCGAATGGAGGACTGACGTTTTCGAATAACGGAAAACTGGCTATTGGCTCTAACACCTTTACTTTGAGCGGACTGGTAACCAACACAACCACCGCCGGACTGAGAGGAAGCAGCAACAGTAATCTGGTTATAAACGGAACAGTTAACCGTACTCTGAGTTTCGACCAAACAACGCCGGGTACAACCAATCTGCTCAACAATTTCAGCTTAAATACTACCTCGGCTAACACTATTACTGCCGGCAATGACTTTTCGATAAACGGAACCCTCACCATTGCTTCAGGCCAAACTTTGAATATGGGAACCAATGCTATGGGCGGCACATTGAACAGTGTTGCAAACAGCGGAACAATCCTGACTCAAAATACATCGTCAACTCCCATTCCGACTGGAAAAACCTGGGGAGGAACGGTAAACTACAACAGTGCTTCAACGGCTCAAACAGCTATGGCAGGGACCTACAATAATTTAACCATCGCTACCACAGGCGGGGCAACGGCAAGCGGTGATATTACTGTGAACGGGGTCTTGAGTCTGGCGAATAATCCAAATGAAACCAATGGAGCATTGGAAATGACAAACAGCTACGGGGAATATTCGAATGTGCTAACCCCAACAGATGAACTTACAACGAGACATACAGCCGCCTGCGATATCCTTGACTCCGATATACTTACAATGGGACCTTCAGCAACGTATTCAGGATCAGGTGATGTTACAGGAAGAGTTAAACGTACAACACTACTGGCAAATACCGAGTACACTTTTGGCAGCCCTTACTCAACCATCACCTTTTCTTCGGGGGGAACAATGCCTTCGTCAGTAATGTTTGTAATTACCAAAGGAGCGAACAGAGGAATACATGCAAACCTAACAACAACAGTTGAACGGCTATACCAGATTATACAATCGGGTGGCAGCGGAAATACTTTCGCGTTAAAACTGAAATATATGGATTCGGAACTGAATGGAAATTCCAATGAAAGTAACCTGGTTCTCTGGGATCATCATATTCCTTACTCATCTAACAACACTCCACATCAGCACGGCAAAACATCGCAGAATAGCTCCGAAAACTGGGTATCACTCTCGGGTCATGCTATTTCATACCTGGCCACCACTGAAGAAATTGGTGGTTTTTCAAAATACTGGATGATAAATACCTCTACATCAACTGATGGCTCTACATGGTTAGGAGCCGCTGCAGGTGACGCTGGATACAGTTGGGATTTCCCATCAAACTGGACTGCAGGAGCAGTTCCTGATGCAAATACAAATGTTATTATTCCCGGAGGTGTGGCGAAATATCCTACACTGGCCAACAACTCTTTCGCAAAATCAGTAACCATTCAGGCAGGTGCCACAGTTAATGGTGGAAACGGAACAACATTCACTGTTTCGGGAGGGATTGCTGCTAACGGGGGCGTTGGCTCATGGAATAATGCAGGAACTTTTAATGCCGGTAGCAGCACAGTTATTTTTGATTATGTAGATGCTACTCTCGACGGGACTACAGATTTCTATAATTTAAGCATCAGCAGCAGCAAAACACTTACGCCCCAATCAAGTTCTGTTACCCGCGTAGCCGGAAGCATCAGCAATAGCGGAACCCTTAATACACAATTGTTTAATAACACTTTTGAGTATAACGGCACATCCGACCAGGTAGTAATAAATCCTAATGGAACGCCAGCAGCTTACCGCAACCTCTCTCTAAGCGGCTCCGGCACCAAAACACTGCCTTCGTCAACCCTTACAATCCTTGGTAACTTAAGCGTTGCCGGTACCGCGACTGCTTCAAATAACAATTCAATCGAAATTACAGGCAATTTAACCATAGGCTCAGGAACCACTTTTAACGCCGGAAACTACACCCATTCGCTGCAAGGCAATTTTACCAACAACGGAACTTTTAGCGGAAACGGAAGCACTCTTATACTTAACGGCACTTCAGCACAAAGCATTGGAGGCACTGAAGCTACAACTTTTGGAAACCTTACCATCGACAACGCTGCAGGAGTAACATTCGGGAACAACCTGGTTACCACGGTAAGCGGCAACATGCTGATTAACAGCGGTAAAAAACTCACTATTGATAATGAGAAAAAACTCACTGTAAACGGAAATCTGACCAACAGCGCAGGGAACAGCGGATTGATAATTAACACCGGGGGCTCGCTTATTACCAATGGAAGCGTTAGCGGAAGCGCTACCGTGCTTCGAACCATTGATGCCGATGAATGGCATTTAATATCTTCGCCGGTGAGCAACGCGGTTTCGGGTATGTTTACTGATCAGTACCTGCAAACACACAATGAAGTGAGTAACCTTTACAGTGATATTATACCTACCGATGTATCACTTTTAAAAGTAAAAGGATATGCCTTGTGGACGGTTAACAATCCCTACACAGCACAATTCGAAGGTACACTGAATACCGGTAACCAAAGTATTGCCACCGCAAAAATCAATCAGGGCTGGAACCTGGTAGGGAATCCGTATCCATCAAGTATCGACTGGGAATCAGCAGGTATTACAAAAAGCAACATTAACCCAACGGTTTATATGCATGTTGATGCTTCAAAATGGGCAACCTACAATGCAACAACCAATGCTTTCGTAAATGGAGGAAGCCAGTATATTCCACCTTGTCAGGGTTTCTTTGTTGAAGCAACAGGAGCAGGTTCACTAGCCATGACTAACACAGCCCGCACACACACAACGAACCAGTTTTTTAAATCAGGCGATAATACCATTGCTAACCTTGTGAGGCTGCAGGTATCAGGAAACGGCTATACCGATGAGGCTGTGGTTGTTCTTTTTCCAGGTTCAACTACTGACTTTGATGGTGCTTTGGATGCACGAAAACTATTCGGGTATGTACCGGAGGCGGCTCAAATATATACGCTTGGCACTTCCGAACTTTCCATCAATACGTTACCCGAAGCTAAAACAGTTCCTGTAGGATTACAAACAGGTGCTGACGGAAACTATACCATTGAAGCCACTGAAATAAACGACTTCAGTGAACTTACACTTGAGGACAGGCTAACCGGAATTCTTACTGACCTCATGTCGGATTCCTACACGTTTAATTGTACAGCCGGCAAAGATGAACAGCGCTTTTTGCTTCATTTCGGTCCGTTATCAGTTGAAGATAATACACTTACAACCCTTGCCGATATTTATAGTTACCAGAAAACTGTGTATATAAATCTTCATGATCTGGATGATAGTGATATTTACATTTACAATATGGCCGGACAAGTTGTTGCAGCCCGGGCATCGGCTACCGGCATGGTAAGTATGAATGTAAATACAAGCGGTATTTACATAGTGAAGGTGGTAACTAAAAATGAAATCCAGACTAAGAAACTGTTCCTCAATTAACTAATCATTACAAAAACATATTAAAACCATGCATACAATACGGATTGTTAAACTTACCGCCATATTTATCCTTGTGTTGGGATTTAGCTTTTTATCGGCACAAACCCCGCCCCATCCTAACGGTGGCGGAGCGCCAGGCTCGGGAACTAATACCGTTGTTGGAGGACAACAGGGCGGAGCGCCGATCGGCAGTGGGAATTTATTGCTGATAGGTCTTGCTTTGCTTTACGCGACGAAAAAAGTTAAGGAATCGAGGAAGGAGAAGTCTGTGTTGTAAGACTTGGTGAGAGAGTGAGAGAGTGAGAGGGTGAGAGGGTGAGAGGGTGAGAGGGCGAGAGGACGAGAGGGTGAGAGAGTGAGAGAGTGAGAGGGTGAGAGGGTGAGAGGGTGCTTCGTAACTCGAAAATCGTGAATCGTGAATTCCAAGGGCCAAATTTCAGGTTCCAAAAGTCCATGCCTTAGCAAAGCAGAAGTTAAATACACCCCATTCCAAGCGTAAGCATGGAGGTGTGCGGCGGCATAGTAATCAGTAAATCTAAGAGTAAAGTCATTTGGATAGTGATTCTCAGAAAAAAAAGTAATAGGCATTGGCACCAGCCTAAGCCTTCCTAAAAAACAATCGGGAGCAGTTCGCATCAAAGAAAACAGTTGAAGCAGTTAAAGCTTTGTTAATGAAGTCTCCGCCCTTGTCTTTTCGAACAACGTGAAACATAAGTTGGAGAAAGAGAGTGTACAAATGGAATAAGAAAGCACAATAATCGGAACCGTTAATTTGAATTCATATCTAAACAACATTGAATCGTATGTAGAAAATGGTAGTGTTTAATTAACTGTGTAAAGGAGCCCGCGGCAGGCGACCGAGAATGAGTAAATTTACACAATTAATTAAACGATGGACGAAAACTTAAAACGAGCACTAAGAGAGCATTTGGGCAAAGCGAAATCCTCTAAGGGATTATCAGAAATGCTCCAGGAACTATTCAAAGAAGCTGTTCAAGAGTTATTACAGGCAGAGATGGAAGAACATCTTGGCTATGAAAAACATGCTTCCAACAGCAACCAGTTCCCTAATAATCGGAATGGCAAAGCCCGAAAAACCATTAAAAGCAAGTATGGAGAAACCGAGATTGAGGTTCCACGAGATCGTGAGGGAACCTTCGAACCTCAAGTTATTCCTAAACGCAAACGGATCATTGAAGAGATAGAGGATCATGTTTTATCTTTATACTCTCATGGATTAAGCACCCGTGACATCGAGAGCCACATCAAGGATCTTTACGGGGTTGAAATGAGCGAAGCAACTATCTCACACATCACCGATCGCATTATTGATCATATAGAACAATGGAAGAGCCGGAGCCTGGAGCGGGTTTATATGGTGGTTTGGATGGATGCGATTGTGTTTAAAGTACGCCAGGATGGCAAGGTCATTGATAAAGCAGTTCAGATTGCTGTAGGCCTTAATAACCAAGGCTACAAAGAAATGCTGGGTATGTGGCTGTGCCAGAATGAAAGTGCTTCTTTTTGGATGAGCGTATTAACGAACCTGAAGAGTCGTGGCGTAGAAGAAGTACTTATCACAAGCACCGACAACCTGAAAGGATTTACCGATGCTATCAGCGCTGTTTTTCCTTCCGCCAGAACTCAGGTATGTATCGTACACCAATTGCGCAACTCTTTGAAGTTTGTAGTATGGAAAGATAAAAAGGCTGTGGCTCAAGCTCTCAAACAAGTGTATGATGCCCCTGATGAGCAGATAGCTGCTAACAAGCTGGCTTCCTTTGAAGAGAAATGGGCTAAAAAATATCCTTACATTGGTCAGTCCTGGCGTAATAACTGGGATAAACTTACAACATTTTTTGAGTTCCCGATGGAAATCCGGAAGATCATTTATACTACCAATATCATTGAAAATATCAACCGGATTATCCGTAAATACACGAAAACCAAGACTTCATTACCCAATGATACTGCTGTTGAAAAAGCAGTTTACCTAGCCTTAATGCAAGTATCTAAAAAATGGACCATGCCACAGCGTGACTGGCCTATCATGTTACTGCAATTTATCAATATCTTTGGACAGGAAAAATGTGGAATTAAAATTTAACCTTTACGCAGTTGATTGAACACTACCTGACATCTCGTTTACACAGTTAAGCTAACACTCTCTAGAAAATCCGAAAAAATGTTTAAAGTAATTCACCGGTTAAACTTATAGTATTTCCTACTACATTTTTATAACAATAATCTCTACAGGCGAATAGCTGTTCCAGCTACATAAGCGCTATTTAGTTAGTACTATTTTTGATTTTAAACAATGTTGCCACAATGGATGACTTTAATGTCTATTTGCAAACGTAATAATTTACAAACCAGCTTTATGAAGAAAATTTTTGTCATTCTTATACTTTCAGGAATCACATGTATTCCTACTCTTGTGAATGCTCAACAGGTCATTGTGAGTGATGATGCATCCTACACCACTCCGGCTACCGGTGCCATGCTCGATGTAAAATCGACAACAAAAGGATTTATAGTGCCCCGAATGACAACTGCCCAGCGGACAACTCTTGGTGCAACGACTCCTGCAAACGGTGTTGTAGTGTATGATACTGAATTAAAGTCTTTCTGGTACTGGGAATCAGGCGCATGGCTTCAGATTGCAGCTTCGGGGATTAACCTTAGCGGCATCAAATTCGGCGATGCAGCTAATTATTCAACCTTCGAAGCGGACGGCACACTGCTGATGGTTGGAAATGCAACAGTGTATGATGATCTGAGAGTCCCTCTATCTGAACCTTCAACAGGAACTGTGAAACCAACCTGGGCGAAATTCCCATACGATTATTCAGGAACTGCCCCATTTATAAATTGGTTTAAAGATTCTGGTGTTGATGAAATGTATTTTGTTGTTCAATTGCCACACGATTGGGCAGAAGGTACAACGATATATCCACATATACACTGGGTGCCTTCTGAAGCAGGCTCAGCAGGACCAACAGTACCGCGCTGGGTGCTGCAATACACATGGTCATCTTTGGGAAATGTTTTTCCTGCATACACTGAAAATGCCGGCACTGTTACAGTTCCCAATGAAACTCTGGTAAAAAGCAAACATTATCTTACACCGTTGGGAGAAATAACAGCAAGCGGAAAAACTATTTCCAGTATGCTGATTTGCAGAATCTACAGAGATGGAAGTAATAGCTCAGATACTTATGGAGGTCTTGCCGGGGCTCTGGAAATTGATTTTCATTATATCCGTAATACCTTGGGCAGCCGCACCGAATACACTAAATAACCACGCCTTATGAAATCAAAGAATTTTATGTTTCTGATTTTTGGGTGCTTATTTTCTGGTATGCTTGTAGCACAGGGCATCCTTATACAGCCCGGCTCTTTTGTAACTATACAGAATGCTGCCTATATTAAAACCTCAGGTACGGCTGGATTAACATTAAGCTCAACCGAATCTGGCACCGGTTCACTGATCGATTACAATACGACTAACGGAATCACTGTTAGCGGAACTTCTGCCGTTGAGCGTTATATCACAAATGATTTCAGATGGCACTTCTTGTCCTCTCCGGTAAGCAACCAGGATATATGGCCGCAGTTTGCGCCTGATCCGGGCGCTGACATGGCATGGGGCGCCGCGCCCTATAACTGGGATTTCTATTACTGGAACCCCACGGCTGAGATTTCCAGGGAACTTTATTGGGTTAACCTTCGCAAAAATGCTTCAGGAGCGTATAACGAACGTACCGTGGATGCGGATAACAGCGATGCCGGATACGGAGCAGCAACACAATTGTCTCCGCCTGAGTTTACTGTTGGGCGTGGTTACCTGGTGGCATACAATACCAACTGGACCACTGGTTCGCCAACCACACACACATTTACCGGAACGCTTACTAATGGTGATAAATCGATACCTATAATTTACCATACCGATAATTCCTATAACCTTGTCGGAAATCCTTATCCATCAGCTATTGACTGGAGTGCCGGTGGATGGACAAGAACTGATCTGGAAACCTCCACTGGCGGAGGTTATGATTGCTGGATATGGAACGACAACCTGACTACCGGCAATTATGGCGTATGCAACTCAATTACAGGCAGCGGAACTAACGGTGTAAGCAAATACATACCTACCGGACAGGCATTTTTTGTAAAAGCCAAATCGACCATCACAACAGGCGCGATAGGCATGACGAACGGCATTCAGAAACATGTGAGCAACCTGTCGCAGCCCTGGTTAAAAACAGAAAACAATGAAAATAACCTGCTCCGCCTGAAAATAAGCTGCGATGCCAATACCTACAGCGATGAAATGATTGTTGAATTCAACCCCGGATTTGATGAAGGCGGCAGCGACAAATTCGGGAGTTTCTATACCGAAGCGCCTGAGATATATTCGGTGAAAGGAGGAAAAAATTATTCGATAACGCGCTACAAGGAACTTAACGAACAGCTGATTGTGGATATTGCCACCAAAACCGGCATCACCACAGCCTACAAAATACAGGCTGTGAACATCAATGATTTTACATTAAGTGGCAGCATAATAATAAAAGACCTGAAAACCGGCATTTTGACAAACCTCAAACAGTCGGGATCCTATTCTTTTTCCGGCAATCCTGCCGACGACAAAAACAGGTTTCAACTAATCCTTGGCGCTTCAACCGGCCTTGAAACAGAGAGCACTGAACAAGTTAACATTTATGCAATTGAAAAAACGGTGTTTCTCAGTAACCTGGATGTAAATGAGCATTATGATGTAATTGTCAGCAATATACCCGGGCAGAAACTGATACAAACAAAACTAAACGGAGTTAGCTCAAGTACAATTATTTGCAACTACACCCCGGGAATTTACATTGTAACATTGATTTCGCAGGGACAAATTACGAGTTGTAAAGTGATGCTGAAGTAAGTGGCGGCAGTGGAAATTACAAGGTCACAAATACCAAGTTCCAAGGTTCAAGGACCAAATTCCAAATTCCAAGTACGAAGCGCCAAATCGTACCTTGTAAATGGTAAATGGTAAATGAAAAACACCAGAAATGCCTGCAACTTTAAACATTTGAATATCGAACTTAGCGCAGCGATCTCACTCGCGAAGTGAGGAATGTTAAATATCGAACATCGAAAGGAACCAGAAACCTGAAACCAGAAACCAGAAACTTTTCAACCGAGCGCAGCGAGCTAAGCGAGCTAAGCACAGCTAAACCCTTAAATTTTTTAACCACGGAGGCACGGAGAACACAAAGAGACACGGAGAGGAAGTGAGGGAGTGAGAACGCGACACTGAACCGAGCGAAGCAAGCTCACGAAAGTAAACTCTTCAAACATTTCGAACTCTTCAAACTATTGAACTGTCACTGCGAGGAACGAAGCAGGAACACCGCAGGCATATCTATAAATTCCAAATCCCAAATTCCAAGACCCAAAATCCAAAGGTCCACAACCCAAACTCTTCAACCGAGCGCAGCGAGCTCAGCGAAGCTAAACATTTCGAACTCTTCAAACATTTCAAACTCTTTAAACATTTCAACCTTTGAAATCTTGAACGCGAAGCAATTGAACCTTGAACGCGAAGCAATTGAACGCCGCAGGCAATTGAACCTTGAACCCTTCCAACCCTTCAAATCCCCGTGTAGCGATTACAACTACAACATTATCATTCATCCCGCTACAAGTAAAGAGTTGATTCGACTATAAGCCCAGTTAACGTATAGGTATATTTTTGTAAAAATCGGAGTGGAATTGCTTTGGTGGGAAAAGCATTTGCACTTCCGATATGCAAAACACTGTAAACAAGCTCTTAGCCTACATAATAACACGTATTACCCGCTATAGTAAACATCAATATTTTAAAACCTTTCACTTAACCGATAAAATATGGAAGCTAAATCTATTAATACAGCAGCTCTATTATTAAAAACACTGCTTTTGGCGGGCTTTATAATTTTTACTGTAAAGAGCGGGATGGCGCAGACTACGAGATATTGGATTGGGGGTGGTACAACAAATAATTATGACGATGGAGATAATTGGTCTGAGAATTCAGGAGGAGCAAAGATTGGTGCAACTATAAACTGGGATTTGTATGATATCATGATTTTTGATGTAAATTCATCAAATACAGGAATTGCGATCAACGTTATAGGATTCCCATCTGAGTTACTAATTGGGGGTGTAGAGATTTCTGGCAATAAAACGGTGAATTTTAGCAGCGCTACCAACCCTTGCACTATAATTTTAATTGACATTATGCCTATAAATATCGAATCAGGATCTAACTTCGTAATTAATAGCGCAGGCATGACAGTAGACATATCACCTCTGGAAGTTGGAATATCGGAAGGTTCGATTGATGGAGTTTTCTCAACAGGTTTAGGTTTGACGAATACTGCTCTTATTATTAATACAGGTGCAACCATTAATGCTTCAGGCCCAATTTATGGTTTTTCTAATTTATATGGAATTGGTACTTTTATTCTATATGGATCTTTTATTACAAACTCTTACGTTAATTGTGTAGTATTAGATATTAAGAGTTCTGGGATTTTTAAAACATCTTATATTGGGGATAAAGGATGGTGGTATAGCAACATTGCTCCTAATGTTGTCTCTCTTTCGGGCACAGTTGAATTTAGCGGGACTAGTGATCAAATTATTCCATCGTCACTTGCCTATTTAAACATAGCCATATCAGGCTCTGGAAAAAAAATAGTTACTGCATCACAAAATGTGAATTGCTCAAATTTAACAATAAATGATGGCATATTAGAAATAAGTTCAACTTCTTATTTAAAAGTTACATCTACTTTAACAAATAACGTTGGTGCGCAAGGGCTTGTATTAAAAAGTGATGCAACAGGTACTGCATCACTAATACATTCAACACCAGGGATACAGGCTACCGTTGAGCGTTATATTTCCAACAATTTCAAATGGCATTTTCTATCATCACCTGTAAGTAATCAGGCTATTTGGCCTCAATTTGCTCCTGAACCATCAGGAAATCCGCTAACTTACGGCATAGGCCCAAACTACAACTGGGACTTCTATTACTACAATCCCAATGCACTTATTGCTTCTCAGCTTTATTGGGTAAATCTGCGCAAGGATGCAAGTGGAGCATATAACAATCAGGATGATATGGCTAATGGCAGCATAGCTGGTTTTGGAACAGCTACTCTACAAACACCACCCAAATTCGTAACAGGACGCGGCTATCTATCAGCATACAACACTGGATGGAACTCTGTAACGGAATCACCTGAGACTCATATATTTACAGGAGCACTAAACACCGGCTCCATTTCTTGTCCGGTAGTAAATTCAGCTAATGCTTATAACTTAGTGGGTAATCCTTATCCTTCAACGATAAATTGGAGTGCTCTTACAGGTTGGTTAAGAAGTAGTTTAGTTGGCTCATCGACCCTAGGCTATGATTACTGGATTTATAATGATACGTATGGAAATTATGGAGTATATAATAGTAAAACTACAATAGGAACAAATGGTGTCACAAGATATATTGCCCCAGGTCAAGCTTTTTTTGTTAAAGCACTTTCAAATGGAAATTTGGTAATGTCAAATTCGGTTAGGGTTACAAATGCACAACCATGGCTTAAAAACACCGATACAGCTAATAATTTCATCCTGCTCAAAATTACTTCATCAGCCAACACCTACCGCGATGAAATGATTGTCGAGTTTGACGATAACTTAACAGGTGGCGGCACCGAAAAATTCTGGAGCTTCTACACCGAAGCCCCTGAGCTATACAGCGTTAAAGACGGCAACAACTACTCCATCGATCGCTATAACGCGCTGGCTGATGATATGAAAATAAATATAGCCGCCAAAACCGGTGTTGCAGCTACTTACACCATTACCGCCAGCAATATTGCCGACTTTACGCTTCGCGATAAGGTATATCTGCTCGATATGAAAACCGGCATCAAAACCAACCTCAAACAAACGCCTTCGTACAGTTTCGCCGGTACTCCGGATGACGACCGCAACCGCTTCCAGCTGATTTTCGGTACTTCCATAGGCGTTGACGAAGAAACCAGCGTCGATGATATCACCATTTATGCCAGCGATAACACCATTTATGTCCGCAACGATAAAGCAAGCCAGCCCTATACTGTAGTGGTAAGCAATATGCTCGGACAGGTAATTACCCGTACAAAATTTGCAGGCAATACCCTCAACCAGGTAAATATGAACCATACCCCAGGCGTGTATGTAGTAACGGTTTACTCCGATGGAAGCTTGTTTAGTAAGAAGGTGGTTGTGAAGTGAGCAGTGAAGAGTGAATAGTGAATAGTGAATAGTGAATAGTGAAAAGTGAGGGAGTGAGGGAGTGAGTAGTGAATAGTGAATTGTGAATAGTGAAAAGTGAGGGAGTGAGGAGTGAGTAGTGAATAGTGAATAGTGAATAGTGAAAAGTGAAAAGTGAGGGAGTGAGGAGTGAGTAGTGAATAGTGAATAGTGAATAGTGAATAGTGAATAGTGAAAAGTGAGGGAGTGAGGAGTGAATAGTGGAGTCCTTAGGTAACGTTGAGGGTGGAGTCACCCCTCTCCTTGAGGAGAGGGGACGGGGGTGAGGTGAATGAAAGAGTGAAAAACGAAGAGTGAAGGATTGCTTCGCTTCGCTCGCAATGACAGTGAAAAGTAAAAGTGTCCTCATTAGTAAAACGTTGAGGGTGGAGTCACCCCTCTCCTTGAGGAGAGGGGAAGGGGGTGAGGTGATTGAAAGAGTGAAAAACGAAGAGTGAAAAATAAAAAGTAAAAGTGTCCTTATTAGTTAAATTTTGAGGGTGGAGTCACCCCTCTCCTTGAGGAGAGGGGACGGGGGTGAGG
>Ga0209066_10004486_pt1 | contig 15180 bp, 8 predicted proteins | sample All_14_2_FD_187198 | JGI IMG/M metagenome (GOLD analysis project Ga0209066, IMG submission 187198) | Freshwater microbial communities in response to fracking from Pennsylvania, USA - Allegheny Zone_MetaG_DW_15 (SPAdes) (version 2) ...
CACCCACCTTGCGTGCGGCCACCAGTACCGCCTCGTCGGCGCGACCGTCGGCACGCGGCGGCGTACACAGGATGATCTCCTCGCAACCCGCGATCCGCGCGGGCACGCCCAGCATCATCGCGGTGCTCGGCAAGGGTGCCGTGCCAGCCGGTACATACAGGCCGACCCGCTCGATCGGGCGCACCACACGCTCGCAGATCAGTTCGGGCTCGGTCGCCACCGCGTAGTCCTTCGGTGCACCCGCACGATGAAAGGCTTCGAGGCGACGAATCGCCGAATCGATGGCGCGCTTCAAGTCGTCCGAAACGATTTGCTCGGCGCGTGCGAACTCCGCCTCATCGACCTCGAACTCGCCCAGTTCGCAGCCATCGAAACGCCGCGTCAGGGCGCGCAGTGTGCTGTCGCCATCGGCCCGCACCTGTTCGATCAGACGCGCCACGTTGTCGCGCAAACTGCTGCCGACGGCCTGTACCGGACGCTGCAGAGCGGCGGCGCGTTGGCTGGCATCCAGCGCGTCCCAGACCTGGATGGTGAAGCGATCTGCGCTGCTCATGGCAGCATCTGCTCGACCGGCAGGACCAGCAAACGCCGCGCGCCCGCCCGCTTCATGTCTTCCAGCGTCTGCCAGTCCAGCTTGCCCTGGCGAATCACCTGCACGCTCAGCCAATCGACCTGACCATCCAGCGCACAGCAACTCGCGGCTTCGCTTTCGCGCAGCAGGGCCAGCACCTCGGACAAGGCCTCACGGCGCGACTCGAACATCACCAGCCGCGCCTCGCGCACCTGCATCACGCCGTCCATGCGACGCAGCAGCAGCTCGCAAATCTCGGCGCGCTCGTCCTGCAGCGCTTCGACCGGTGCGGCCAGCACGGCTTCGCTTTGATGGATGACCGCCACCTCGCGCAACTGATTGGCCGCCAGCGTGCCGCCGGTCGACACCAGATCGCAGATCGCCTCGGCCTTGCCCAGACGCGGCGCGATTTCGACCGAGCCCGACAACATCACGATGTCGGCGGCCACGCCCTGTTGCTTCAGCCAGTCGGCCAACAAGGCCGGATACGAGGTGGCGATGCGCAAGCCCGCCAGCGTCTGCGGGCCTTCCCAGGGCATGTCCTGCGGCAGCGCAATCGACAAACGACAGCGCCCGAAACCCAGCGCGCGAATTTCCTGGAATGCCGGTGGCAAACCCTGTGCGGCGCGTTCCAGGCGTTGCTCGTCCAGCACATTGCGACCGACGATGCCGAGATCGCAGGTACCCTCGGCGATCAGACCGGGAATGTCGTCGTCGCGCACCAGCAGAAGATCGACCGGCTGCGTCTCGCCGAAACAGAACAAGCGGTCGCGGCTTTCACGAAACGACAGCCCGGCGCGACTCATCAGGTCGCGGGCGGGGTCGGACAAGCGGCCATTCTTTTGCGCGGCAATCCGCAGGCGGTCGCGATTGATCACAGGGTAGTTCCTTGAATGAGGTCGGCAGCGTGCCGTTGATATCGAAAGTCTTGCAGTGGAGCCGGTCAGTCGTCGGACAAGCCCAGATGTCGCGCCGCGGCGCGGTAGCCGCCCTCGCCCTGCATCAGGCAGCGCGCCACACGACCGACCGTGGTGACACTGATCCCGGTGCGGTCGTGAATCTCGCGATACGGCATCGCCTGCAACAGCAGCGGCACCACACGCCAGCGATCCGCCAGAGCCTCCAGCTCGGCAGGCGTGCACAGATCGACCAGAAACGCCCGCACCTCCTGCACCGAGCTAAGACCGAGCAGCGCTTCGGCCAATTCGGGCTGGCGTGCCTTGGCGGCAGGGCGTTTATTGCTGGGCGCAAGGCGCTTTTTCATGGTGAAGAATGAAACCTTCCGGCTTGGTAAGAACTCAGGGAATCGCGGTCTGAAACGGGTTTGCAGCGTGTTGCTTCGATGGATTCCAGGTCACCGATTCATGTCACCACCGTTCGGCGCGACCTATCAGCACTGAAGTCCAAAGCCCCTCTCCCCCGACCCCTCTCCCGCAAGGGGCGAGGGGAGCTGATCAAGAACAGGCTTGTCACATGCTTCGCTGACGAACACCGATGGCATCGAATCCGCGTCTACATGTACTAGCGCGCTGGTACATTAACTCAGAATGCGAAACCGCTCAAGCACGCACGACACAGCGTCCTGCCTACAGATGGGAAGCGACGATGTCGTCGATGGCCAGGTTCGCGCGAAGGCAGCGCCCGCGCCAAGCAACAAGCTGGATCCCCGCTTTCGCGGGGATGACGGCGATTCTGGGACGCGACAATGCCGCGCGGGATCTGGATCCCCGCTTTCGAGGCGATGACCGCGCAATGATGGAGCGAGCGTTAGTGGCGCGGTGACGACAAATCAATCAGTCCTTTCCAAGGCCACCGATTTCCAGTGCGAATGCGGCGTATCGCGCACGATCCTCGTGCAGTTTGATCGGGCACGACGACAATCCGCACTTGTGCAACGATCCAAGTTCTGCGACACATCACCGTCAACCTTTCCCACTTCGCCTTCCCACGGAGACGCCTTCGATGCGCACCGCCATCTGGATCGGAACCCTGCTGCTTTGCTTCGCCCCTGTCACGCAGGCAGCGCGACCCACACCGGGGGTGCCCAGCACGCCCGAGCAGCGCGAAGCGGCGTGGCAGCAGCATCAGCGCATGGAGGCGGCGTCGGATTTCCGTGGCCTGCAATGGCGCAGCGTCGGACCCATCGGGCAAGGCGGGCGCGTGGTGGATTTTGCGTCGGTGCCGGGGCAGCCCTACACCTTCTATGTGGCCTACGCGAGCGGCGGTGTGTGGAAGACGACCAACAACGGCGGCTCCTTCGAGCCGCTGACCGATCACCTGCCGAGCACCGTGATCGGCGCCATCGCGGTGGACCCGTCAACACCTGAAACGCTGTGGATCGGTGCCGGTGAATCCAATGCCGCGCGCTCCAACTACGGTGGCCACGGGCTGTTTGTCAGTCACGACGGTGGCAAGACGTTCGCCCGCAAGGGCCTTACCGCCAGTGACCGCATCGCCGCCATCGTGGTGGACCCGCGCAACGGAAAGCGCGTGCTGGTCGCCGCGGCGGGCAAGCTGTATTCGCCCGGCGGGCAGCGCGGCATCTTCCTCACCGAAGACGGCGGCGAAAGCTGGACGCAAGTGCTGAAACCCCAGGACGACTGGACTGGTGCCAGCGATCTGGTCATCGATCCGACTCGCCCCGATGTGCTGTACGCCGCGCTGTGGGACCGCCAGCGCTCGCCCTGGCAGTTCACCGAAGCCGGTGACGGCTCGGGCATCTACAAATCGGAAGACGGCGGTCGCAGTTGGCGCCAGCTTGGCGGCGGCCTTCCGCACGGCGAGACCGTGGGGCGCATCGGCTTGGCCGTGGCGCGCAGTCAGCCCGACACCGTGTACGCCACCATCGACCATTGGGCAGAGCTGCCCAAAGCGCTGCGCGACCTGGGCGACCGCCCGCTCTCGCCCGAACGCCTGCGCACGATGAGCAAGGAAGACTTCCTGAAGCAGGACCCGGATGAAGTCGAAAGCTTCATCCGTGGTGCCGACCTGCCGGTCGAACTCGATGCCAAAGGCCTGCTGGCCAAGGTGCGCGACGGCTCGATCACGCTGGAACAACTGCGCAGCCGCCTTGAAGACGGCAACGCCGCGCTGTTCGACAACCCCACCTGGGGCCACACGGTCTGGCGCAGCGACGACGCGGGCGGCAGCTGGCGCCGCACCCACGACACACCGATCCGCGACGTCACCTACACCTACGGCTACTACTTCGCCGAAATCGCGGTCGACCCCAGCAACGCCGACCGCGTCTACACCATGGGCGTGCCGCTGGTGGTGTCCAGCGACGGCGGAAAAACGTGGTCGGGCTATGCCAATAACGAAAGCGTGCATGTGGATCACCACGCCCTGTGGATCGACCCGAACTTTCCTCAACGACTGGTGCTGGGCAACGACGGCGGACTGGACGTGAGCTACGACGCAGGGGTCACCTGGCGTAGTGTCGACGCACAGCCGGTCGGCCAGTTCTACACCATCCACGCCGACATGGCCGAGCCCTACAACGTCTACGGCGGCCTGCAGGACAACGGCACCTGGAAAGGCAGCAGCCACACGCGCTGGGAACTCGGCGAAGACTGGTCGCCCATCAACGGCGGCGACGGCATGTGGGTAGCGGTGGACAACGAATCCGGCGACACCTACACCGGCTACCAGTTCGGCTACTACACCCGCATCGACAAGGATGGCGAACGCCACGAAGTACGCCCGCGCGCGCCGCTGACCGAGCCCGTGCTGCGCTTCAACTGGAGCACGCCGGTGATCCTGTCGCCGCACGACCCGCGCACCGTCTACATGGGCAGCAACCGCCTGTACCGCTCGCTGGATCGTGGCCGCAGTTGGGTCGCCATCAGCCCGGACCTCACCCGCTCGACCGCACGCGGCAATGTGCCCTTCGCCACGATCACGTCTTTGTCCGAATCGCCGCTGCAGTTTGGCCGCCTGGGCGTGGGCACCGACGACGGCCACGTGCACGTCAGCACCGATGGCGGCAATCGCTGGCAGCAAGTGGATGCGAACCTGCCCGCCGACCGCTGGGTCAGCCGCGTCGAACTCTCGCACCACGACGCCAACCGCCTCTACGTGAGCTTGAACGGCTACCGTCAGGATGACGACCGCGTTTACCTGTACCGCAGCGACGACTTCGGCACGAGCTGGCAATCCATCGCCGACGGCCTGCCGATGGAACCCGTCAACGTGATCCGCGAAGACACCGTCAACCCCAACCTGCTCTACGTCGGCACCGACCGCGGCGTGTACGCCAGCCTGGATCGCGGTCGAAACTGGCAGGCACTGGACGGCGGCCTGCCCAACGTACCGGTGCACGACCTGTTCATCCACCCGCGCGACCGCGAACTGATCGCCGGAACCCATGGCCGCAGCGCCTGGATCGTCGACGCCCTGCCCCTGCAGGAACTCGATGCCAAGGTGCGCAATGCCGACGTGCACCTGTTCCACATCGACGACCTCCAGGCCTCACGCGACTGGCGCCGTCGCCCCGATCCGTGGTTCGACCGCCCCGAATACCTGCCCGAACTCAGCGGCACCTTCTGGGCCAAAGCCGCTGGCACCGTGCGCTTCCGCCTGCTGGACGAAAAAGACCGCCCGCTGGCGCAATTCGAACGCGAAGCCATTGCAGGCCTGAACAGCTTCGACTGGAACCTGCTGCTCGACGCCGAACTCACCCTCGCCGCCGAACGGCAAACACGGCAAGCACTCGACGCCGACAAACGCGACGAACGCAAAAACCAGCCCTACGCCGAATCCCAACGCCTCGGCCACCGCCTCTACCCCACACCCGGCAAATACAAACTCGAAATCGCCCACGCCGATACCACCAGCCGCAGCGACTTCGAAATCAAAGCCCCGAAACCGCAAGACCCACGCTGGACGCCACCGTACAAACTGCGTGGCGAGGATGAGGATGGAAGGAATCAGGATGGCGAGCGGGCGCATCCGAGAGCGGGAGCGCGGGGAAGAGGGTTTGCTATGCCGGGGAGGTAGTTCGACGAAAATTCACCGATGCCATCCCCCGTGCGTCACAAAACCTATTCGTCGACGGACGCGAAGAGGATTACCACAACGAAGTAACGTTATTGTCCCAAGTCAGACTATTGCAGCTGCCATCTAACCTAGGAGTCCCGATCCCGCCCCTTTTGAGTACTTGCGCTCTCGACGTCCGAGTTGACTGGCTAATGGCTTCGGCTGAATATCCTTGAACGGATGCTAGGTGTTCAGAAGATTGGGGGAAGTGGAGTCGCTCCGCAAAGGCGATCAGAGCGATTGACAACTTGATATTTGGGGAAAAATAGTTGAATAACGCGAGAACAACCGCATTCGACGCCTTGCTTGACCCGATCGAGGGAATCGAAAACGTCCTCAAGGAGGTCTCGGAAGAACCTAGGCTTGAGCAGCCCCGGCTTCTTTACCTACGAATGCATGAAGATCAGCCACAACTTCAGCTGCTGGCTGAACTCTTGACTGACCTGCTCGTCGACTACGCCTTGCCGCTAACCAAAAGGCGGCGAGCCAACCTAGCCAGCGCTGCTTCTAGCTCAGGCGGCAGCATGGCTGCCCAAGCAAGGCTGGTTCGCGAGGCAAAGCAACTTCTCCTGAAGTTCGCGGAGGATCACAAGTCTCGCTACGGCGAGCTCGGGGAGCTCCTCTCGTACGCTATTGCGGTTCACTACATGGGCGCCGCACAAGTGGGCTCCAAGATGGCTCTCAAGACCAACAGCAACATGCCCGTGCATGGGGTTGACGGTCTCCACGTGAGGGCAAACGAAGACGGAACCATCACCTTCTTTGTTCTGGAGTCCAAGATTGTTCCAAATGCGACCGACGCGTCACGGGAAATGATCGAGTCAATTTTCGATTACCAGGCGGATCGAACCAAGCTGCTCAACGAGCTTCGACTTGTCAACGATATGTCGAACCTCGATGCGCTGGAGGGTGCTCAGCGCGATGAGGCCAAGTCGTACTTTGATGCGTACTCAATCACCGGCAACCACCGCAAGCGCCGAGACATTCACCTCGGGAGCCTGGTGTTCAGTGAAGATGCATACAAAGAAAAGCTGGCCTACGACCCTAAGGCAGACTACGACGCTCACGAGAAACACATCGAGTCCCTATACAAGGCAAAACACCAGCGATTTCGAGACAACCTTGCCCGACAAGCCAAAGCCAAGAATGTCAACTTGGCGAAGTGCGAGGTATTCCTCATCGCGGTGCCGGACGTCGATGAACTCAAGCGTGCTTTTGCTGCACTGAACGCATGACTAGCTTTGCCACCGAAGTCTCTGACGACATTCGCCGAAACGCCGCCTTTTGGGAGGATTTGGCAGGTTTGCGCGCAATGGGCATCAGATCGACCTTGCCCTCGGACCGTGCAAGCAAAGCTGGCATCGTCGGGCCAGAGCTTGGCTACGAGGGGCTGGCGAGGCTGCTGAACTCTGCCAGCGTCTTTGCGCTCTCAGATGACGAGGAAAGCCGCGACCTAGCCCAGCAGATTGCTGTCTTCGCATCGCTCGCCTTCGACCGTCCGGAGGTTCGCAGCGCAACGGTGCACATTCTGTCCGGCTTGGGAAACTTCCCAGGGCTTAAGAAGATAGAGCCTAAGAGTTTGGACGGCTTAGGGTTTCACACTTATTTGCGCAGCGCGCTGCTGAAGGAGCTCGCATCGGTCGAGATGGATGGGTCCCGCATCTCACTAACAGACTTTCAGCTAGACGTCTGGGAAATCCTTAAGTCGAGCGCAGCAACTGCCATCTCAGCGCCGACATCGGCGGGAAAGTCGTTCGTCGTTCTTGAGCATCTGGCCGAGACAGCAATTCGCGCTACGAACTTCGTCGCGATGTATATCGCACCGACTCGCGCATTGCTGGCAGAAATCCAGGGCAAGCTCGAGCGTCGACTTGCAAAGATCAGCAACGAGCTCCGCATTACAACGATTCCCGTTCCTGATCCCGAGCATCGGGCGAAGCAGATTTACGTCCTAACGCAAGAGCGCGTGCAGTTGCTGCTCTCGGCGATAGATCTGATCGATGCTATCGACCTAGTCATTGTCGATGAGGCACAAGCGATCGGAGACGATAGCCGAGGGATGATCCTCCAGGACGTCATTGAGAAGATTCGCAAGGCGAACCCAAGCGCGCGCTTCCTATTCCTGGCACCAGGCGCGACAGGCTTCGACCTGGTCGGCGAAAGCGTAGGCTTGAACAACCTTGACGTTATGGAGACAGGGCTGTCGCCCGTCGTGCAGAACCGCATCAGCGTCAACTTCCCGCCAGAGAACGAACACGTCGTCCATCTTGATCTGGTAACGGCCGACCGGTTGGATTCCATTGGCTCCTACACGTTCGACCGCGGATTTGCTTTGGACGATGACCAGAAGCTCGCGGCTATCGCCGAAGAGTTCGGTGCGTCCGGGCGGTCGCTGGTCTACGCAACTGGTGCCAAGAATGCGGAAGACCTCAGCGAGTTGCTGGCCCTCAACCGAAAGGACAGGAACACGGAGTCGCTCAATGAGCTGGCAAAGTTCATCGAGCAGCACGTCCACAAGCGCTATTCGCTTGCGCGATTTGTGCGGCGCGGCGTCGCTTTCCACTACGGGAACATGCCAAGCCTGCTGCGCGAGGGCATCGAGGCAAGCTTCCGCGAGGGCCATCTCGACTACCTGTGCTGCACCACGACGCTCTTCCAGGGTGTCAACCTGCCCGCACGAAACGTCTTCATCGACACGCCCACTCGCGGCAATAGGGGCGAGCTTCTGGAGGAAGCGTCGCTGTGGAACTTCGCTGGCCGAGCCGGTCGCCTCGGCGAGGAAGTTGTAGGCAACGTGTTCCTGGTTAACTACGAAAAGTGGGAGCACAAGCTCCTGACTGAGCGCAAGCCCTTCCAACTGAAGGTGGCCTTCAAAGACACCATTGAGGATGACTTTGAAGCAGTGGTCGAACTTTTGGATGCCGCAGCCGAACCGAAATCTAACGAAGAGCGCGAGCGCCCTGCGCCGCGGACGACAGCTGCGGCGGGTCTGGTACTGTTCCGCGCGGCACAGGGCTCGCTTGAATCGCTGTTGGGACGTCCGAACTTGTCATTGGCGCCCGAGAAACGCGAGCAGCTGTCCGCCTCCGCTGACCGAGCGTTGGCCAACCTTGGCCTGCCGGAATCGGTTCTAACAAGCAGCTGGATGGTCGATCCCGTGGCCTTGGCCAGCCTGCTCGAACGCCTTCGGCAGGGCGTTCACAAGAAAGAGTTCGCGAAATTGATGCCTGTGAACCCTTCATCCGACGCGTATGAGGTTTACAACTCCATCTTCAGACGGCTCTACAAGCACCTCGGCAGAGCCAAGCTCACGGGCGATGAGAACAAAGGCATGAGAGGCTACGTCAACCACGTGACTTCGACGGCCCTCAAGTGGATGCGCGGCGACGCGTTGACTCAACTGGTAAATGAAGCAGTTAGGTTCAAGCTCTCTGCCGCGAAACAGTCCACTAGGAAAACACCGGAACAGGCGGTCGTTGACGGCGCTATCCGTGACATGTTCGTTACGATTGAGCAGACTATCCGCTTCACGCTCGTCCAGTGGGCAAAGGCTTACGTCGACCTACTGAAGTTCGTGCTTGTAGAGAAGGGATATGCCGAGCGCGTGGCGGACGTTTATGACTTCTCGCTCGCTTTGGAGCTGGGCGTGTCTACAACGACTGGTAGGTCCCTGATCGAGTTCGGGCTGTCTCGCATCTCTGCCGCTGCCGTGGCCGGTCTAATTACCGACTCCTCACTTACGCCCGAGAAGGTCAAGGAGTGGTTACGCGACCAGCCCGAGGATATGCTATCGCAACTCTCAGAACTGGTTCTCGCGGAGCTTCGTGCCAAAGAGCTATTGACTGATGTGCGGGCAATTGGAGCACGGGGTCAGGTCTAGCATCGTTGCACCCTCACCGCGAATTGAACCCCACCCTACAACGCAATCGCCCCGCGTGGTGCGGGGCGATTGCGGTCTCACTGGCGGTGGTGGTGTCGCAGGCGGCGACTCAGCAGCGTTCGTTTGCGCTGTCGGACTCGGCGGGTTGCGTTTCGCGGGTGTCGGTCACCTTGACGTCGCGCAGGGTCCAGCGGTCGCCCGTCATCTGATAGCTGACCATCGAGTCGACTTCCCGCTGCGGTTCCCCTTGCACGTTGGCGTTGTAGATCGAGGTCACGCGGTATTCGAGTGTTTCCCCGTTGCGAACCGAGCTGCGGATGCTGGTGTAGTCAGCCTGGAGGTCAGCGTTCGGCACGCTGGCCAAGGTCGACAGGCTGGCGGTCTGCGAATGCGCCTCAAGGTCGCTGGCGATGCGCTTCTCGTCCGGCAGGGCGTTGAGCGAGGCCTGCGTGGTCGGGACCACCGGGTCTTGCGCTGCGTGCGCGGGGTTGAGCGTTGCGGAAAGCGCGAAGGGGGCGACCAGCAGCAGGGTGATGAGCTTGGGTGACGGCATGAGTGGCTCCTTGAGGCAAGGTCCTCGGTGACCCGCCCGGCTTGGCGAGCACAAAGGCGAGATCACGTTGATCGCGCAAGACGCCGACTGTCGACAGGAGGCGAAGTTCCGCCGCGAAGCGGATGGCGGGCGAGCTAGGCACCTCATTGGCACGACGTGTCAGTTCGCCGAACGTTGGCCCTCTCCCCCGCCCTCTCCCGCACGTGGAGAGGGGCGCTAACACATCGCGCCAATCAGGACCAGGCATACAAATCCGGGTTCAGTGGGAAATCCGCAGTCAGACCCAACAGGATGACTTGCTGCGGCGCATTGCTTTGGCGCGAAGTAGTTGGTGATTGATCTCGCTTTTCGATACAGGTGCAAATGGTGGAAGATGTCGACCGTATGTCGCCGCCTGAGGAAAGCCTGATGCCGCACCTCCAAGCCATTTCACTGATTCGCTTGGTCAAATCGATCACGAAATCGTTGCAGATCGTTTTGATTGGCCTGTCGCTCGGATTGGCATCAACGCATCTGGCTGCGCAAGTTCCGTTTTCCGATGCGGTTGACGTGACTGTGGGTTATGCCCATGTCTGTGCGCTGAGTGCGGGTGGCGCGGTTCGCTGCTGGGGCGGCAACGACGAGGGCCAGCTAGGTGATGGCAGCACCACCGATCGTGCAATCGCTGACGCGGTGAGTGTTCTGGAAGGCGCCATGCAGGTGGATGCCGGGAGATTGCACACCTGCGCGCTGACCAACGATGGCAAGGTTTGGTGTTGGGGCAACAACGAACTTGGCCAGCTTGGCGACGGCGGGACGGCATCACAACTGACCCCAACCGAGGTCCGCGGGCTTGCCGCCCCTGTCTCGCAAATTGCCCTCGGCTTGGCGCATGCCTGTGCCCTGCGCAACGACGGTGTGGTGCTCTGCTGGGGCAGGCACTACTACCGAGAGTCGGGCGACGGCAGCACCACAAGTCCATCCCAAGCGGTCGCGGTGCAAGGGCTGGAACCGGGAATCGTGGAAATTGCGGCAGGCGATGACCATACCTGCGCACTCAATCGCAATGGCGGCGTTTACTGCTGGGGCGTCAATTCCAGCGGACAAATTGGCGACGCGACGGAGATAAATCGATCCCAGCCTGTTCCGGTCAGTGCGCTCTCGTCCGGCGTCAGTCATATCACGGCGGGAGGCTCACATACCTGCGCACTTCTTCACTCAAGCGCAATGCTGTGCTGGGGCAACAATTGGTACGGCCAATTGGGTGATGGAACCCTTAGAGACTGGCCCAGCTGGGTTCAGGTTGCCCATCTACGCCCCGGCGTTATTGCGATTGATGCAGGCGACGCGCACACCTGTGCGTTGACTGATTCGGGAGCGATGCAATGCTGGGGTGGAAATGATGACGGGCAGCTCAGTCTTGGCGACACGGAGGATCGGCGCACACCGGCAGACGTGATTGGCCTGCCTGAGCCAGTGTCCGCGTTCTCGACCGGCGCGCAGAACACCTGTGCAGTGACCCGATCCGGGTCAGTCCAGTGTTGGGGCAGGAGCGACCGCGGACAGCTCGGCGACGGTGTGGGTATCCGCGATACCGAGCCGACCATCGTCACCGGACTGAACACCCGCATGGCGATGGTCAGTGCGGGAGGCCTGCACAGCTGCGGCTTGAGTCGCGATGGCGTGGTTTCCTGCTGGGGAAACAACGAGTTCGGCCAACTTGGCGATGGCACGACGATCCGACATGTTGATCCCACCGTGGTTCAGGACATGGGCGATGGTGTCCGCCACGTTGCGACGGGTATGTTCCACACCTGCGCCGTGTCAGCGGCGGGAAGCGTGAGCTGCTGGGGTCAGAATGACTCTGGACAACTTGGCGATGGCAGCACCGCGCCACAGTTGAAACCGACGACCGTCGTTGAGTTGGACACCGAGGTGACTACGCTGGCCGTCGGTGAACGTCACTCGTGCGCGCTGACCGCTAGCGGAGAGGTTTGGTGCTGGGGTGACAATCATCTCGGTCAACTTGGCAACGGAACAACGTCTTCCAGTGCCGTGCCCTCACTCGTTGATGGACTCAGCGCGGGCATCGTCGCCCTTGCGGCGGGAAGCAACCACAACTGCGCCATCGACACGGCGGGAGACGCGTGGTGTTGGGGACTGAACACAAGCGGTCAGCTGGGCGATGGCACTACCAGCAGGGCGCTACAGCCGCGAATGGTTGCGGGGGTTGGCCGCTCCGTAAACGCCATCGTCGCCGGGTCCCGTCATACCTGCGCGGTGACTGACACCGGTGCGATGCTCTGCTGGGGCGGTAATGGCAGCGGACAGTTGGGCACGGGCAGTGCGTCCTCCAGGCAATTGAGCCCTACCCCCGTGCTGGGAATGGATTCCGGGGTGGAGGCAATCACCGCCGGAACCTTCCACACCTGCGCACGGACCCGCAACAACGACGTGCTTTGCTGGGGCTACAACGCCGGCGGACAACTGGGTGATGGCACGATCCAATCGAAACGCGCCCCGGTTGCCATCGATGGCATCAACATGGAGGTCGTGCAACTCACCGCAGGTTCTCTGCACAGTTGTGCGGTGGCTGCGAGCGGCGAACTGCGGTGCTGGGGCGGCAATGCACACGGTCAAATCGGTATCGGCAGCACCGCCGATCAAGGATCTCCCGTATCGGTGAATGGACCCTCTCCCGGCATCAAAGCGGTCACTGCAAGGTGTGCGCTGTCCAACGCCGGTGGCGTGTCATGCTGGGGGGACACCTACACCCGTGTCGACGGCGACATCACTGCGGCTCCCCGCTTGATTCCTGCGGTGATGCCGGGCTTGGAGTCCGGCATGGTCTCGGTCAAGACCGGCGACCACAGTTGTGCGCTGTCTGCCTCAGGCGCCGCTTGGTGCTGGGGCCAGAACTACTCAGGAGAGCTTGGGGATGGCTCCAGGAACGACAGCGATGTGCCGGTCGCCGTGAGCGGCTTGAACTCTGGCATTGCCAGCATCACCCCGGGGCATTCCCACACCTGTGCATTGAGCAGCGCCGCTAAGGTGATGTGCTGGGGAGACAACCGCTACGCCCAAGTGGGAGAGGAGCTTTCGATATACCGCCTCACCCCGTTCTTGGTGAGCGCCGCGCCCCCCGATACGGTTGAGCTCGCCACGGGCTTTACACATACCTGCGCCTTGACGCGCGCCGGCGCGGTGAAGTGTTGGGGCGACAATACGAATGGCCAACTGGGTGATGGGAGCACCATATGGAGTCTTCCACCCGTGCCAGTAAGCGGACTGAGCTCAGGGGTAGTCGCGATATCGGCTGGCGTGCTCTTTACCTGCGCATTGACCGATGCGGGGGCGGTGAAGTGCTGGGGATATAACGCGGAAGGCGAACTGGGCGATGGCAGCACGACAGAACGGCGAACGCCCACGCCGGTTGCGGGCCTGGAATCGGGTGTCTCCGCCATTACCTCGCAGGGCAACCACAGCTGCGCACTGATGAACACAGGGTCCATACGCTGCTGGGGTCAGAACTGGTACGGCCAACTCGGCGACGGCACCCGCGAACCGCGCACGATGCCTGTCACCGTCGTCGGGTTGACCATGCCTGCCAAAGCCGTGTTGACTGGACGGAGCCACAGCTGTGCTTGGCTTGGCTTGGACACGGTGAAGTGTTGGGGAGAAAACTACGCTGGGCAACTCGGCAATGGCACTGCCACCTACCGCCCCTTCCCTGCGGACGCTCGCGTGTCGAACGCGATAGCGAGCCAAAGCTCGCATGCCCCAGCGAGGCTTCGGGGTAAATCAGAGCGTCGGTAATTTCTGATGGCCGGACGACCACTTGGGGAGCGTGGTCAGCACCGCACTCTGATGCGGGATTTTCGCGCGTTCCATTGCATGAGTCGCATGGGTCAGATCCCGGTGGAGACCGAATACAACCTCACGGTCACACCGAGCGCTGCGCGCTGAATGGCGACCAGGCCAAGGAACGACGATCGCGCGTCACGCTCATCATCCCAGGATGAGCACACGCGCGCCTTTGCCATTGGAATAGCCCGGCGGTTGCCTGCCCTGCAACGCTGTGTCACAGTCCAGCGGAGTCCCGACCGAGGTGGACGGTGGACGAACTGACGAAGCTTATTGCGCGCGCTCGCGACGGAGATCGCGGGGCCGCTGAGGCTCTTTTCCATGCTGTCTACGACGACCTCCGACGGATCGCGGGCCGACAGGGCGCTGCGCAACATGGCGAGGGTCATGGCCGTACCTCGCTGGTGCACGAAGCCTATTTCCGGCTGGCGCGGCCGGAGTCGCTGAACGTCAACGACCGTCAGCATTTTTTCGCGGTAGCGGCGCGTGCGATGCGGCAGATCGCGGTGGATCGGGCTCGCGAACGCCTCGCCGCCAAACGCGGCGGCGACTCACCGATCACCACGCTCGGCGCTGTTGATGCGGTGCTTCCGGATGACAGCAGGCTGGGGACTCTGATCGACCTGCACGAAGCCATGGGCGCTCTGGAGGCCGCCGATGTGCGTCTTGCGCGTCTGGTCGAACTGCGGGTGTTCTCTGGCCTGCTGCTCGAAGAAGCGGGTGATCTGCTGGGTCTGTCGCGGGCAACACTCAAACGCGACTGGCGCAAGGCACGCGCATTCCTGCATGCGCGTCTCGATGACAGAGGAGCCAACCATGTCGTCGACGCCTGAGCGTGACGCCGCACTACTGCGCGGCTTCGACTCGCTGATCGAACTCCGTGACGACGCGCGCGAACGCCGACTGGCAGAACTGTCGCTTGAGAACCCCGAACTGGCCATCGCGCTGCGCGCGATGCTGGATGCCGATGCCGCTGCCGACGGCCCGCTGGAGTCGGATGTCGACAGCGTGGTCGAGCGCCTGGTTGCGCAGACGAGTACACCGCTGACGAGCGGACAGCGGATCGGCCCGTTCGAGCTGGAACGGCCGTTGGGCAGTGGCGGCATGGGCGAGGTCTGGCTGGCGGCGCGCGAGGAAAGCGGTTTCCGCCAGACGGTGGCGCTGAAGCGGCTCAAGCGCGGCATGGACAGCGACGAGATCCTGCGTCGCTTCGTGCAGGAGCGGCGCATCCTCGCCAGCCTGTCGCACCCGAACATCGCACGTTTCATCGACGGCGGTGTCGATGCCGACAGCACG
>Ga0209066_10004487_pt1 | contig 15178 bp, 11 predicted proteins | sample All_14_2_FD_187198 | JGI IMG/M metagenome (GOLD analysis project Ga0209066, IMG submission 187198) | Freshwater microbial communities in response to fracking from Pennsylvania, USA - Allegheny Zone_MetaG_DW_15 (SPAdes) (version 2) ...
ACAGGTCCCAGGTTGTCGGTGGCACTCATGGTCTGGCCTCCAGCAAAGCAGCGTATTCGGCCAGGCCGCGCGAGGGTGAAAAACGGTGCTGCAAAGCCTGGTGGGCCTGCTCCACCACGGCATTGAGCTGCGCAGCTGGCGTGGCTGCCACCCGCCTGAGGGCCTGCGCCATGGAACGGGCATCGTTGGCCGGAAAGTGAAACCCGGTTTGCCCGTCGGTCACCAGGCTGCCGGCACCGCCCCGGTTGGGTGCCAGGATGGGCACCCGCGCAGCCATGGCCTCCAGCAGCGCCAGCCCGAAAGGCTCTTCGGCGCAGGTGTGCAGCAGCACATCGTGTTGGGCCAATCGCTGGGCGGCATCGGGCACGTAACCGTGCAATGCCACATTCGGCCACCGGGTGGCACGCTGGCGCAAGGCGTCGAGGTCGCTGCCTGCGCCGTACACATCAAAGTGAAAGCCCGACAAATCTTCGCCCCTGTCCATCGCATCCAACACCAGGTTGACGCGCTTGATGGGGTCGGTGCGCGACAACACGGCCACCCGCTTCACCCCCTCCGGGCCAAAAGCCGCACGATGCGCGAGGGTGGTGCCGGTGGTGAAGTTCTCGATGATGTCAATCTGTTCAGGGCGGCAACCATGGGCCACCAACCGGTCCCGTACAAAAGCCGACACCGCCACCAGGCGCAGGTTCAGCCCACCCAGCAACGGCTTGCGCCCATAGGAGAGCTTTTCGTCGGTACCGCCGTGCACCACATGCAAATGCACCAGCGAACGCCCCATGAGCTTGGCCATGCTGTGGATGAGCAGCGAGTGGGACACGCCGGTGGCCACCAACGCCGGCGCCTGGGCCTGCCAAAGCAACGGCAGGGTTTTTTGTGCCAGTTCGCGCACAGAGCGGAACACGTCCACCGACAAACCCCGGCGCACCGCCTCGGCATGCACGGGGCCGGGTGGCGCGAACAAGGCTGGGCGCCAGGCAGACGACAAGCCTTGCAGGGTGGCCAGGGCCATTTGTTCGGTGCCATACAGGTTGCCACTGTGCAACACGTAGATCAGGGGTTGGAGTTGGGGCATGGCGCGGCTCGTCAAAAGGCGGTGGCGGACGCGGCGGAGGGCAGCAAGACTGCCAGGTGGCAGCGGTTGTAACCGTGGGACTGGCCGTACTCCACCACGTCGCACAAGGCTTGTATCAGCCCCAAACCCATGCCGCCCTCGGCCCAGGGGTTTTCGCCCAGGGGCTCCAAGGTGGCTGGCGGTTCGAAACTGGCGGTGTTGTCAAACAAATCCACCCGCAGCCGTTGCGCCGTCACGCTCATGCCGACGTGGATATCGGCATGCCCATGCCCGGGCACGCCGTGGCGCACGATGTTGCTGAAGGCTTCGCACATGGCCAACTCCATGCGGTCGATGGCCTCGGCTGGCGCGCTGTCGGCCACATGATCGCGCAGTGCCCGGCGCAGCCCGGCCATCCGGGCCAGGTCGGCAGGCACGCTCAGCAGCAGCTCGCCCGCCTCAGGTACCCGCACCACCACCACCGTTTGGTCATCTCCCACCGGCAGTTTGTCCCGGTGTTGCCGGCTGAGCGCCAGCAGCGCCTGGACCGTTTGGCCTGGCCAGACGCCGGAACAGGCTGTGTGGTGAAAGGCCGCTTCAATGGGCTGCTCGCCCAAAGCCTCGCCCCGGGCGTTTTCGGTTTCGCTCAGGCCGTCGCTGTACATCAACAAACTGGCACCCGGGTGCAGCGGGTGGTGGCTCTCCAGGTAGGTTTCGCCCTCCAGGATGCCCAGCGGCGGGTTGTCGTTGGGCAGCACCACCCATTCGCCATGCTGGCTGAGCAGACTCTGGGGCTGGCCACAGCCCACCACGGTGAGCTGCCGCTCGGCAGGGTTCAGTCGCACGTAGCACAGCGTCACGAAGGTGTTCCGGGCAATGAGCCTGGGGCCAATGCGCCGGTCCAGTGCCCCGACCACCTCGGCGGGCGTGGGCGGCCGCTCGGGGTTCAGGCGGGTCAGGCTGTGCACACAGCGGCTGAGTTCCAGTTTCACGGCCGCACCCACCATGGCAGCAGGAACGCCTTTGCCCATGACATCGCCAATGACCACGTCCACACAACCAGGAGCCAGCTCAAGCAACTCATGGAAATCGCCGGCCACGGCGACAGCGGCCTCAAAGCACGTACCCACCCAGCAGGCGGCTGAATGGGCTGGCAAGGGAGGCACCAGCAAGGTGGACTGTATGGTGCTCGCAGTGTCCCTTTCGGCTTGACGCAAGGTGGCCAGCTGCTGCTCGCTGACGACTTGGCGCGTCACGTCGGTGCGGGCAAGCAAAAACCGGTACACCTGGGCTTGCGCATCCATGAAAGGAATCAGCGCGGCCTCTACCCAACAAGGGGAGCCATCGGATCGGGTCAGCGACAAACGCCCTTGCCACACCTCGCCCCGCCGGGCTGCCTCGACCGCCTGGACTGGCAGTTCGGGCGGGGCTTTGCCAGCGCGCTCTTCACACAGGTGGGAGCCGATCAATGCCTCCATGCTGCAACCGCGCAGTTGGGCGTGGTGGGCCGAAGTGTCCACCAATTCGCCGCGCGCATTGGCCACGCTCACGGCGGCTTGGTGGTCCAGAGCCAGGCGCTGCCGGTTAAGCTCGTAGAGTGAGTCCCTCAAATGCTGGTCTTTCCGGGCCTGGGCGCGGGAGCGCACGGCATGGCGTTCCACCACCGCCTGCAACCGGTCCACAGACAAGGTTTGCGGAAGCACAGAGGCCGCCCCCACCAAGGCCGCAGCTTCCAGCACGGCCTCCGTGACCTCTGCCACGCACCAGATGACGGGAAGCGCAGGCGCCAGATCACGCACCAGCCAACTCAAGTCTGACAAACTGGCCTCTGATACCGGACCGGTGAGTACCACCGCATCACAGGCCTGCTCATCGACCAACTGGGCCATGGCCGCTACAGCCTGGGTAACGTGCCAGTGCGCTGGCCAGGGCGGTGCCCCAGTGGATGCAGTCAGCACACACACCCTAGACAAACGGGCCGAGGCATTGAGTGCACAAGCGACCGCGCGCCGCAGTTCCTCGGCTCCGTAGGGCTTGATCAGCACGGCCTCGGCGCCGGCGCGGTAGGCCGCCAATTTTTGATCAAGTCCCCGGTGCGAGGTGCTGACCACCACCGCACGGCCCAGACCGTTTTGGCTGAGCGCGTCAATGGCTTGCAACCCGGCAGCGGGGTCGTCGCCAAACTGCAGCCCGAGCAGCACCAGGTCGCGTCGGCTGTCGGGCGCCAGTTGCTGGGGTGTGGCCGCGGCTTGCACGGCATGGCCGTCGATGAACCGGGCACGCAGCGCGTCCATGGCGGGGTGGAGTTGGACGGTGTCGTTCGCCAACATGGTCAGTTGCTGCTGTTGCCCACGGTCAAACCGAAGGTCAGGAAGGAGAGACCCGGCATGAGTTGGCGCATCACATAACCCGCATTGGCCAGTCCGCTGCGGGGCACGTAGATGACATCCCCCTCTTCCAGACCGAAATTCATGCGCGGCGGCTGGGTGACCAAAGAGGACAAGGGCACGTGCTCGATGCCCGACCGGTTGGGGCGGTAAATGCGCATTTGCTCGGCATCCGCATCGTCGTTGGGGCCACCGGCCTGGGCCAAGGCATCCAGCAGCGACATGTCGGGGGTCAGGCGGTAGGCACCCGGCTTGTGAACCGCCCCCAACACGTACAGCAGGGTATCGAACGAGTCGGGTATGTAAACCAGGTCACCCGCGCGCAAGCGGATGTTGTACGCCGTGTCACCCCGGTTGAGCAGGCGTTTGAGGTCCACCCAGATCACTTGCTCCCGCCCACGAAACACCGCGCAACGGGTCAAAGTGGCCTGCTTGTCGATAACGGGCAATGAGCCGGCACGGGCCAACGCCTCCAGGAGCGTGGGCGGGTTGTCAAAGGCAATGGCGCCCGGGTTTTGCACACGGCCCAGCACAATGACCTTGTTGGAGGTGTATTGATCCACCGTCAAGGTGACCACGGGCTGGCGGTAATAGCGGCGGTAGGCTTGGGCAATGCGCATGGCCGCCTCTTCGCGGGTGTCTTCGGCCACGCGCAGCGGGCCCGCCAAGGGCAGGGTGATGCGGCCGTCGGGCCCCAAAATCTGTTTGCCACTGAGCTCGGGGCGGCCCCACACCTGCACGGTCACCTGGTCGCCAGGGCCCAACCGGTACACGGCCTCCACGGGTTCCTCGAAGGCGGCCAGGGCCTCGCGGTCCAAAAACTCCAGTTGTTCGGATTTTTCTGCCGGCTTGAACACCTGGTTGGCATTGGCAGTGGGCTCGTAGGGCAGCTCGGGCTGCGTGGTGCAGGCAGCCAAAGTGACCAGCACGGCGGCCAAGGCCCAAACCCGGGCCACGGACAAGCAACGGGACCTCAAAGCGCTCATGGGTGAGATGCCGGGGTTGAACGGCCAAGCCACCGGGCCAGCCTGGTTTTGAGCCACGCCTTCTCCGATGGGCTCAACACGGTGATGTACAGCGTCAAGGCCAGCAGCACTGCGTACGCCAAGCCCACCACGGCCAGTGGCCCGACCCAAGACCAGCGGCCACTGCCACCAGCAGGCCACAGCAAGGCGCCCACGGGCCACAACAACAAGGCGACCGGGTAACCGGCCAATGCCGGCCACATCACCTGGGAGGCAAAGCCACCGAAACTGCCACTCAGGTGGCGATGGTTCCACAGCAGGTAACACAAGGCCGCGCCCACGCCAGCCACCGCCACCGCATTGGCCAGCATAGCGGCATCCAGCCGCTGTGCCCACCAGACACCCGCCACACACACCGACAGCCAGCCAATGCGCAGCCCGTGGTAAATAAACTCGTTGGACGCCGAGCCGGTGCCCCGCAAAATCGCGGAGCCTGGCCCGGTGAGGATGTGCACATGGCACGACATCGACAGCACGCTCATGATGGCTGCCACCAGCAGCACTTCGGTCCGCTGGCCCAGCCACAACTGGCACAGCGGCAAAGCGAACAAAGCCAGAAACGGCATGGGAAAGGCCGTCAGCAAGCCCGTCATGCGGGTGGAACGCAGGTACAACTCACACACTTCGGTTCGGCCCTGGCTGCGCGCCGCCGCCGGCATGGCCACGCTGCTCACGGCCGAAGGTATGGACGTGGCCGTGGAAGGCAGCTTGTTGCCCAAATCAAACAGGGCCGCGGCCTGCGCCCCCAGAAACAAACCGGCCAACACGCGCTCGGCCGAATGCAAGGCATTGGCCAGCAGGGAACTGGCCTGCACCAACGAGCCGTAACCCATGAATTCCTTGAGCACACCCCGATCAAAACCGGACCAATGCAGCCGCAACCCCGGCAAGCTGCGGTGCACCAGCCAAGCCGCGCTGGAAATGGACACCATGTAACGCACCACAAAGGCCCACAGCAAGCTGGCAATGCCCCAGCCACCCCACAGCAGCAGCAGCACCGCAACCATCTCCACCAGGTAGGCCACCACCCAGATGGACTGCTCCTGGCGAATGCGCCCCAGGCCGTGCAGCAAATAGGCGTAAGCGCCCAGCGACATGTCCAGCAAAAAAACCCCGCAGCTGCCCAGGACCAACAACTGGGCAGTGGCCCGCTGATCGGGCTTGACATTCAGCATGTCCATCACCCAGGGCATGCCCAGCCACAGCGACACGAACAGCACCAGGGACACACCGCTGAGCACCAGAATGCCGGTGCTGATGAGGCGGGAGAGTTGTTCCACGTCGTTGCGCTGGTGGGCCAGCGCACCGCTGCGGATGTAAACGCTGGCAAAGCCCGTGGCCGTCAGCCCCAGGTAGCTGATGACAATGAACGCAATGGACCACATGCCGTATTCAGCCAGCGTCACGTGCGCCAGGATCAGCGGCGGCAGCGCAACCCTGGTCAGCAAATACAGCGTCTTGGCAAACAGCGTAAAGCCAACATCTCGCTGAAACTGCTTGGCGGAAAAGTTGGACATCTGAAAGGTTCCGGCGTGTGCCACAGCCCCATACTTGCGCGCAAACTGCGCCCGGGCCGTGTCGGGTGTCAGCCTATGATATGTTGAAAACGGGGTCGAACACCCGCTGGCTCGGACAACTGACCCGCCTCGTACCCAGGGTCGCTGGCTGGATTCTGCAAAAAGCCCTCGGCCCAACCCGCAATGAAAAAGAACGCTGGCAACACGTTTTCACCGAGGTAAACCGTGGCCAGAGACACCAGCACGCTCAAAATGACGCCCAAAAAGCAAAAGGCCAAGGAGTTGTGACCCGGTGGTTCGTTCAGGCCATGCACCAGCAGCCGGATGGACAGCCACAGCATCAAACCCACCAGCAGCAAAGTGGCCAGCACGCCGTGCATCAGGGACAACAACAGGTAGTAGTTGTCAATGGACTCCATGCCCGGGACCTTGGGCCAGGTGTTGCGTCCCCAACCCAGCCAGGCGTGATCCAGGGCAATGTCGGCGTACTTGTCCATCAGCACCTTGCGGTAGACTGCCGACTCCTGCGACATGGTCATGGGCATGCCAGGTGCCACATCCAGGTAATTGGCAAAAGCGATGAGCGCGGGCACGCCTGTGGCCACCAGCAGCCCCATCACAATCCAGAATGTTTTTTTCTTGTTCCTGGACCGCCCGATGAACGCGAACGCCCCACCGGCCAGCCCGCCCAGCCATGGCCCCCTGGCCACGGTCATCAGGCAACCCAAAAACAGGCCCACCGTCATGACCCGGCCCTTGGACCAAGGCAACGGCACCCGGCTGAACTTGGGCTCCCAATGGCCGCCCCATTCCAGCCACCGCTGAAACCGGTAGGCCATGACCATCATCATGCCCGCCAGGATGGCGTGGGAATAAGGACCTGCCACCCGGGCCAGGCCATGGCGAAAGGTGGTGACCCACCCCCCCTGCCCCGGAAAAAAACGCTCCAGCGCAGCATGAAACGGATTGAAGCCCATCTTGGCTTCAATCAGGCCAAACACCGCCAGAAAAAACAGCAAGCCTGCGAAGGTGCGGGCAGCGGCCACATGGAGGCGCGCGGGCGCGATGCACCACCGGGCCAACAAATACGGCGCCAAGGCCCCGGTGAGCATGGTGAAAATGATATTTTGGGCCTCGGCGTAACCGGCGGCCAGGTACTCCGAGTAAGCAACGGCGGCGGTGAACGAAACCGCCAGCAAGTCGGCAACCGATGGCTTCCATTGGGGCAACCAGCGCAAGGCCGCCATGGCCGCGATGGGCAAAATGGCGGCCTGGTTGAACGACGGGTCCGGCAAACCCGGCGTGTTGGCATGGTAAGTGTCCGGCAGCAACAACAGCACCGGCAGGTACACCATCACCGTGGCTTTTTCTGGACCGTGGCGCGACACGGCCACCACCGCCCAAATCAGCACCACGTAAATGATGAGGCTCATGTCAGGCCCGGCAAGCTGTGCGCACCGCGATCGCGCCAGCCCGCCATCAGGGCGATGGGTGGCGGGTGGCCGCCCGCAGTCGCCTGGCCTTGAGCTGGCGCACCCACGCCACCAGGCTGCGCGCCACGGGCAAGCGGTCGTACCAGCGGTTGAGGGTGATATCGGACTTGGAAGGCCGCTGCCGGCCCATGGAGGGCTGCACCAACCAGGTCACGCAGCCCGGGTTGCGCGCCCTGAACATGGACACCGCACCATCCACGTGCATGAGTCCACCCTCAGGATGACCTGCCGGTCTGGCCAGGCAAGCCTCCAGGTAGGCAATCAGCGCATCGAACCAGTGGTGGTGGACGGCGTAGCAGTGCAGGCATTGCTGCGGCGCTTGTGTGGCTTCCAGTCGCACCGGCAAGCGCGTGTCGCTCCCCATGTGGCCCACGTACACCACGCCCCAGTCTGAAGCCGACAAAGCGGCGGCCAGGCTGGGCAAGGCCGCGTTCAGGCGGGGGTCGATCATCAGGTCATCCTCCATGACCAGCAAGCGCTGCACCCCGTCAGCGCGGGCCTGCTTGAGCACGCCCAAATGGCTGATGTAAGCCCCGTGCGCACCGCGACTGGGAAAACCACCGGCGTCCGCCGGCTTGTGGGCTGGCCACAGTTGCACACCGGGTGCATCCAGGGCCAAGCCCACCGCCGCCAGTTCATGGGCCATTTCCTGGCGCCGGTCTGCGCGCTCGGGCAAATTGATGATGGCAATGCGATCAAAGAGGTGTGTGAGTTTCATGACGGTCTTTCTGAGCAACAGGCGCGCGCGGAGCCAATCGCAGCAAGCGCCGCAAGCCCCAATAACCGCGCATCAACCAGGCCGCGGCATCCCAGGTCAGTGCCTTGACCACCTGCACGACGGCCGCACCGGTTTCGTCCCCTTCTTGCTTTTGCCCGCTCAGGTGCTCTGAAATCAGGCTTTGCAGGTAGCCGCCGCCATGGAACGGAGTCACGCGGTTGACCACCACGCCCAAGGACTTGGGGTCCAGCTTTTCGAGCAACTGGCCCGCCCGTTTCAGCTCGCCGGCCGTCACACCGCCGGCTTCCACCACGGCCACGACAGAACCGGTGGCTCGCACGATCAGCTCGCTGTCGGACGAAGTCAAGAGCGGGGGCGCATCCACCAACACAAAACGGTAGGTTTGGGCCAATTCGGCCAGCACGTCTTTCAGCCCGTTGAGACCGTCGAGCCGCTTGTGCTGAACTTGCCCCACCCCCATGCAGGTGAGCGAGCCCCGAACCAGAGGCTTGGGCGCAACCCCCTCGCTCAGCCATTGCTGCAAGCCGGGACCTTGGCCGAAATTCGGATCTGGCCTGAAGGCGTTGGCTTCCAGCGCAATGGCAGACACACCCAAATCGCCAAAACACGTGGCCAGCTGTTGCACCAGGCGGGTGGTGCCCGCACCGGGCTTGACTGCGGCAAAAGCCACGGTCTGCAGGCCATGCCGGTCTTGCTCACGCATCAGGGCCGCGGCAATCCGGCGCAACTGGTCCTGAGCAAACAAACGGGTGGCGTGGTCGGCCTCTTCAATCAACCAGCCCATGGGCGGCACCTGCAGGGCGCGGTGCGCGTCGTTCACGGTGCGCACGCGCGAATCCAGCACGTCCAAGGCCACGGGCACCACCAGCGCCAAGCCAAACGCACCGACCAGCACCAGCAGCAGCAGGTTCTTCTTGCCCGTGCCAGTGGGCAAATCGGGCGGAAGCGCGGCACTGACAGGGCGCACAAACCCTGGCGAGGTGCTTTCGATGGCAAAAAAGTTCAAGCGCTCCCTGACGCTTTCGAGTTCGCGGCGCACCTGCTCCAAGTCCTCGGTCAGGGTGACGGCCGCATCAAAACGTTCGGCGTATATCTCGCTTTCGGTGGAGGTTTCTTGCAATGCCTGCCGCAGTTCAGCTTCCACCTGCTGGGTCTGCTGCACCGCGGTTTCGTAGCGCTTGCGCAACCCTTGGGTCACCTGCTGGGTGAGATTGCGGGTATTGGCATTGATTTCAGCGTCAATTTCGCGCAATTCTTGCTGGGCCGCCTGGTGCTCCGGGTGGTCTGGCGACAGCCCCGACAAAATGGTAACCAAATCTGCCCTGCGCTTGTTCAGGCTGGATTTCAGGCTGTTGAGCCCCGGATCAATGAGCACCGTCTCCAAAATGGAGCGGGTGACCAGATCGGTTTCGCCTGATTTGTCAAAGGCGTCCAGCTTGGCCTGGGCATCCACCCGCCGGAAGCGGGCATCGGCGATGTCTTCACGCAGCTTTTGCGCCAGCTTGTCAAACGGATTGCCATCGCCTGGCTTGAAAGCGGTCACGCCCAACGACCTGGCCAGGTCGCTGCGGCGCTGGGTCAGTTGCCGGGTGGCCTGAAGCAACTCGGACTCCCTGGCCTTGAGTTGGCGCACGCGTTCGTCGGCACCGTACACCTGCTCTACCTTGGCGTTGTCCAGGTAGGCGGCCACCACCGCATTCACGATGTCGGCCAAGCCATCCGGCTTGGTGCTTTGCAAAGACACCTGAATCAGGTAGGTGTCGGGCACGGGCATGATGAACAGCGCGCGCTGCAAACGCTCTATGGCCCTGCGCCGGGTTTCGCCATCACGCTGCCAAGGGTTGCGCACTGCAGGTGCTTTCGCGGGCGCTGCCGTGTCGGGCGCTGGCAACACCGTGGCGGCATTGCCCGGCTCCAGTCCCAGGCTGAATTTGAGCCCCCCCTGGTAGGCAACCGCAGGATCTGCCACCGGGGTACCGCCCTCCAAGGCCGTCAAGGCCTTTTCCAGCACATCAAACCGGTTGATGGTTTTTGTTTGCTGCTCAACGTACTGGCGGTACTGGGAGTTGGACTGGAAGTCGAGTTCGTTGTCGTCCTTGAGGTTCTTCATGTACCGGGGCGCCACCTGGATGGTGGCGGTCGTCTGGTACTGGGACACACCTTTGATGAACACCACGGGCAAACCCGCAATGACCACCAGGACGAATGTCAACAACGCAGCACGGGTGTGCCGCAACAAACTGTCAAGAGGTTTGATGGCCCGGCCTGGCAGCGGGGCGGCATTGGCCTGGGCAGTCATACCAAACGGGCTTCAGTCAGGCGGGTGCGTATCAGGCCGATGGCATCCCCATGCTGCGCAATGCCTCGTCGCGGTCGGTGTGGATGTCAAACACCCGGTGCATGCGCATCAGGTCAAACAGGGCGCGCACAGGCCGGCTGAGGTTGCACAGCCGGAACTCGCCCTGGCTCTCTTTGGAAGTCCGCAAACAGGCTATCAGTGCCCCCACCCCCGAGCTGTCCACGAAATCCAGCAAAGCCATGTCCAGCACCACCCGCCGGTGGTCTTTGAGCACAGGGGCAATAGCTTGGCGAAATGCCTTGACGTTGCCCGCATCAAGGTGTCCTGCGGTGGGGTACAGCACCATCACGTTGCCCGTTGGAAGTTGGTCCAGCTGCATGGGTTGATCCTTGAATGACTGAATGAAAAGAGACGCATTGACGCCGTGGCACGGCCTGTCATAGCCCACTGCGCAGGGGTTCAACCTGGGTGGTGCTTATGGTAACGTCAGATTCGCCGCACCCGGGCGCGCCTGGGTGTATGCACAATGCATGGTGTGGCACTTGCCGCACAGCCGCATGCCCCAAGCCCCCTGAAAGACCACCGCAGCATGCCTTCAGACCCTTCTAGCGACGAAGCCTCCCGCCGCATGGCCAAACGGCTGGAAAAAGGCCAGCTGGGCCCATCCACCAGCCAGCGGGTGCGACGGGGCTGGGCGTTGTATGCCAACGACGCGTCCAAGCGCGCATTGGACATCCTGGTATCGGGCTTGGCACTCAGCCTGTTTTCGCCTATCGGGCTGTTGCTGGCCTTGTTGGTGAAGCTTGACGGGGGCCCTGCCCTGTACTGGCAAGACCGGGTGGGTCGCTACGGCAAGGTCTTCCGGTTCCCGAAGTTCCGCTCCATGGTGGTCAATGCCGATGCCTTGCGCGCCAAGGTGGTGGCACAAAACGACCACGAAGGCGGCGGCATCACCTTCAAACAAGAGAACGACCCGCGCATCACGCGGGTGGGCCGCTTCCTGCGCCGCACCAGCCTGGACGAGCTGCCCCAGCTCTGGAACGTGTTCACGGGTGATATGTCGTTGGTCGGGCCCAGGCCCGCACTGCCATCGGAGGTGGCCAGGTACACCGTCATGCAGCGGCGGCGACTGGAAGTCAAACCCGGGTTGACCTGCATCTGGCAAGTGAGCGGCAGGTCGCAAATTCCGTTCGAGGGGCAGGTGGCCATGGACCTGGAGTACATCCGCACCCGGAGCTTTTTTGGCGACATCGTGTTGCTGATCAAAACTGTGCCCGCCGTGCTGTTCGGCCGGGGTGCTTCATGACCCAATGGCAACGCCCATGAACGAAACCCGCACCGAGCCCCCCAAGCTGGGCGCCCTGCCCCGGTTCATCGACCTGCTGATTGCGTTCTTGCTCTGGCCGCTGGCCCTGCCGTTGGTGGCACTGCTGCCCGCAGGCCGAGCGGGTCACCAAGTCCGCCAGGGACGAGGCGGGCGCCCCTTCAACCTGATGACCTGGGCGCCGCGGCGCACGTTCTGGGGGCGCGCCGGCTGGCGGCTGGGCACACAGCGCCTGACCTGGCTGGTGCATGTGACCCGGGGCGACCTGTCCTGGGTGGGCCCCAGGGCCCTGGCTGCCGAAGAAGAGGTGCCCGATGCCGAATGGGCTGCGCTGCGCCAAGCGGTCCGGCCCGGGGTGTTCACCCTGTGGCGTTTGCGGCAACTCACCAGCATCGACTACGGTACCGAATGGGATGCCGAACGCGAGATGCTCGCGCTGCCCGGCACCAAGGCCCGCTTGGGCATGCTGGTCCGGTGCGCACTGGCCAGCCTTTACGGCCGCAAAGACACGGCAGCCGCCGACGCCCCCGTGCTGGTGGACACCGTGCGTGTCAGCACCTTGAGCATGGACGAAGCCCTGGCCCGCATCGAAGGCCACCTAGACAACGCCACAGCCAACGCCATGCAGGTGTCGTTCGTCAATCCGGACTGTGTGAACATCGCCCGCCGCAATGCCCGCTACCGCAACACCGTGAACCGCTCTGACCTGGTGCTGGCCGATGGCATCGGCATGCGCATTGCCGGCAAGCTGCTGCACCGCCCATTCAAACAGAACGTGAATGGAACCGACCTGTTCCCCAGGCTTTGCGAACGGTTGGCCGCGCGATCGGGCTCGCTGTTCCTGCTGGGGGCACAACCGGGTGTCGCCGCCGAAGTGGGCCAGTGGGTGGCCAAACACCATCCCGGTGTGAGGCTGGTAGGCACTCGGGACGGGTATTTCACCGCCGAGGAGAAAGAGGCCGTGCTGGCCCAGCTCAGGGCAGCCCAACCCGATGTATTGCTGGTGGCCATGGGTGCACCGCTGCAAGAGTGCTGGATAGCCGACCACCTGCCCCAGACCAACGCCCGCATCGCCATGGGCGTGGGTGGGCTGTTCGATTTTTACGCCGGCCGCATGGCGCGCGCACCGCAGTGGCTGCGCGAACTGGGTCTGGAGTGGGCCTACCGCCTGCTCAAGGAACCCCGGCGCATGTGGCGGCGCTACCTGGTGGGCAACTTCAGCTTCCTGTTGGCGGTGTCCATGCAGCGGCTGTTGGGCAACGTGGACGACTGGGTGTTTGAATCGGATGATGGCACCACCTCGGCCTCGCAGGCCACGCGCGAAGGCGTGTTGCTGGCTTTGACCGATCTGGCTGCGCCTGTCTGGCACGATGCCAGCTTGCAGCCGGCGCTGGTTCCCCTGGGCGGCAGGCCACTGGTGTTGCGGGCCATCGAAACCCTGGCCGCAGCAGGCTGCAAACGCATTGACCTGCTGGCCAACGAGGGCTTGACGGAGCTGGCCGACCTGGTGGGTGATGGCACGCGCTGGGGCATCGTGGTCAGGCTGCACTCGGTGGGCGGTCGCCGCCAGGCCCTGGAGCGGGTGCGTGCCTTGCAGTTCGGGGCGGAATTTCCGGTGTGGCTGGGCCGTGCCGACCGGTGGCTGCCGGTGCACTCCCTTCAGGCCGCGACCGATGAAGTGGCCTGGATACACCACCGCGAAGGGGTGGCCGAATGGACAGGCTGGGCCCGTCTGGATGCCAGCCGCCTGGCATCGGCGCTGTCGGATTTGCTTTCAGGCAACACCACACAGGATGACGGCCTGGCCCTGGTGGGTGCCATGGAGCCGTATGCCTTTGACGAACCGATGGCCCTGCTTCGCGCACAGGCCCGTTGGCTGGGCGACAACCCCGATCGCTTCGACCGCCTGCCCGAGCGGGCGCCCGGCATTCATGCGGCCGTCAATGCCCGCATTGCATCCGATGCCCGTTTGATTGCGCCGGTGGACATTGGGGCGGGTGTGGTGGTGGCATCGGGTGCCGTGGTGGGTCCCAACGTCACCCTGGGCCGGGGCGCCCTCATTGAACAGGGGGCTGAGGTGGCCCACGCCCTGGTGGCTGCCGACACCTACGTGGCCCCCGACGCCCATGTCGTGGAGGCCCTGGTGTGGCCCACGGGCGTGCTGAGCGCCCGCTGGGCGCAGTGGTTGCCTGCGGAGTTGACGCAAGGCGCGGCCGGCCCCATCACCCGGTCTGAGCCCGACCGGGTGGGGTGGTCGGAGCGCGGCCTGGCCTTGGCGCTGTGGCTGGCGCTGGGGCTGCCCGCGCTGCTGGGCCGGCTGGCAGGCAGCCGGTCCCGGCTGGTGCGGCATTTGGTGCCCGGTTTGCTAACCGTGGTTGCCGGTCGGCTGCCGCTGGTGGGCGTCAGCAAAGTGAGCGAGGTGCCGGCCACGGTGGAGCTGGCGGGCTGGGCCAACGCCTTGCGCGCCGCCCCCGTGGGCCTGGTGACACCCGCACTGGCCTTGAGCGCTTCGCTGGATGGCAGCGAGGCCCAGGCTTGGGCCGACGTGCATTGGCTGCACCACCGGGGCTGGGCAGAGCGATGGCGACTGCTGATCGCCTACGGCCGACAATGGCACCGTCCGGCCTGGGACTGACCGCGCCGGATTCGACAGGTTTCACAGCACAGCAACACACAGAGAGCACGGGATGGACAGGGTATTGATGGTAGGTGGGGCGGGCTACATCGGGTCGCACATGGTGCGGGTGCTGCGCCAGCGCGGGGCCCATGTGGTGGTGCTGGATGACCTGTCCAGCGGACATGCCGACGCGGTGCTGGATGCCGAACGGGTGGTCGCCAAAATGGACGACAAGCCGGTGCTGGAGCAGTTGTTCAAGGCACACCGCTTTGTTGCGGTGATGCACTTTGCCTCGTTACTTCAATGCCGCCGGTGCTGGAGGGCATTTGGCTGCAGAACCAACCTGGCTGAGAAGTCCAGCCCAGGCCCCAGACTCCGGCCAAGATGGCCTGAATTCACAAAGGGGCCACAGTTGGCAGGTACCCGCGCGTTCCCATGCAACCCCACCGACATGACACACAATGCAGTGCATGCAACTGACTTTGACACAGCAAGCCCAAGCGCGAGTGGCCTTGAAGATGTCGCGCCTAGCGTTCATGGACAGTGCCGGCCTGGGCGCACTCATCGAATGCCAGCGCACCATTCAACAACACCATGGCAACTTGCGGTTGTTCGGACTGCAGCGACCCGTGCAAACCTTGTTTGACCTGATGCGCATGCACCACATCCTGGCGGTGTACCCCGACGAGGACCGTGCACTGCACGGCCACCGCCCCTGATGGC
>Ga0209066_10004488_pt1 | contig 15176 bp, 1 predicted proteins | sample All_14_2_FD_187198 | JGI IMG/M metagenome (GOLD analysis project Ga0209066, IMG submission 187198) | Freshwater microbial communities in response to fracking from Pennsylvania, USA - Allegheny Zone_MetaG_DW_15 (SPAdes) (version 2) ...
CAGCAATTGCAAAAGCGACCCGTCGATGCGCCGAAGATCGCCATACAGAAGCCACAGAAAGAGCGCCGTCATTACCGCAAAGGAGAACCACAGCGCCAGTTGCACGCGGCTGAGGCTGTAACTGGCTCGGACCGGGCGCCATTTATTGACCAGCAATGCTAGGCCGAGTTGAGTCTCCTTGATCTTGTCCTCAGCGACCTTCGCTCCGCTGAGCGCATATTGGGCCAGCCGCTCATAGTCCGGATTATTCGCCGCCGTATAGGTGGGCACCATTGCCGTCAGGAACGGAACGACGTCGGCCGGTGGAAGTTTCTTGGCGGTTTTCCACCAGAGTTTGGCCTCGGACCACCAAGAGGCCCCCGAATCGCGCAATGCGTCGCTAGAGATTCCGACGAGGATGGTCACGATAAGCAGCACGCCGATCACGCCCAATGCGAGCGTGAGCTTGTCGCCCGTAGTGATCTGCACTTGCGGCTGGGCACCGCTGGCCGCCGCACGAGGGGGGACGGCGGCAGGTTCCGTGCTGCCGCGGGCCGTCCAGACAATGGCGACATTCAGATCCTGCTTGTCGAAGAGACCCTTGTCGGACCAGATCATGGACCATAGGCGCTGCAACTCTGCGCCCTGGCGCAGTCGGTAACGCAGGACGATTTCGTCGCCAACGGCTTCGCGGGCTAGGATGGTGGCGTCCGTGGGTAGAGCCACGCCGTTCAGGTACAGAACGTAATCGCCGTCACGCTTGACTGCCAAGGCCTCGTCATATGACTTCTTGTCAACGACTACGAGCAGGTCTCCAGCGCCGGTTAAGGCATCGCCCTGCACCTCGCTGTTGGCACACGCTGATCTGGAGGCGCCGGTGGTGACGAGTTTCTGATCTTGGTCGCGGTCGCGAGAGAAACGCGCTATCACGCCAAGGTCTCGTATGTCGACACACTTGACAGGGATTGATGTTGGAGCTTGTTTGGACACATCGGTCGCTGCCACAGGTTTTGGACGCGACTGTTGAGCATGGACGTTCAGAGTGCACAGCATCAGCATCGCAAGAACAACTAGGCGTGCGTTTCGGAAGATCAACCGTTCCATGCCAATTTCTCCCAATCATTGATCTCATTCAGACACCGACGATAGCTGCCGCGGCAGTTTCGTTTTTATCAGTCATCACCTTCACTGTAAATGGGAGTCCGACGTTTTCTCATTCTCCATTTTAGGGATTGCCAATCGACGAGACCCGGACTACAAAGCGGCACTACCAAGGAGGATACGTGGGTCCAGCAAGGCGAATCACCGCGGGTGCGAGCGAGTGCGCTGACATTCCTGTCCACTTCATGGGAAGGACGGGCGTATCTGCTGGAGATACTTGGCACCGCTGTTGCCTTCTGCTGGCGCGCCGCCACTTGGGTCCGGCGCGAAGGCCCATGTTGCACACGTGCATGTTCCGTGGAGCCAGGATTAGATCCTTAGCACGCACGGTTTTGTGCAGCCGACTACCCATGGCGAGACGTGTGGTGCCGCTTAGACGCGCACGCATCCCGGTCGCGTTGCACATGTCGTACGTTGGAGGATCTGACTTTTCCGCCTCAGTAGATCTTGGCGCTATGACGACGGCTTCATTGCTTCGAATCGAAGCGGGCCAGTTGGGACTCGGTGTCGTCCACCACTGACAGCTTACGGGGCGATTTATGACTGAAGAATTGTGGGTGAGTGCAACGAAAAGAGCCGCTCGTGCCGGGCGGTTGGTCAAGTGCGGGTTCGATTGCATCAAGTCCACCGCATCCCCTGATGCGGAGGAGTTGCGATACGCTGAGTATGAGTTCCAGCTCTATTCCATGTATGCCAATTGGCTTGCGGAGAAGAGCGCGGAGGGCGAGGTCCGGCGCGCGGTAAGTCAGCAAGTCTGCATCCAATTGAAGGAACTAACAACGGGCTTGCGGCTGGGGGAGGCATGGAGCGACCAATGGGAAGCTTGTCTGGAACTTTGGTTCAAGTCGCCCGAAGACCCTTACTTGTGTCCTGTCCTGATCGACAGAGTTGACAAGCCTGAGTCAAATTACCCAAAAGAAGCTGAGCCAGCCCCTGAGTGCAATCGCGAGAACGTATGGGCTATCACGCGTGATGACCGCGGTAGTTTTTTTTATGCACGCGACTTTTCCGGAATGTTCGCAATTGCTGACGACGATCCCGCCTATCGCAGAACTGCGAGTTATGTTCCTCCCGAGGGAATCACCGAAGAGAAGTGGTTGTTCGAGCGCCGGCTGTTCATGCAGATCCAAGCCTATGGTTCGAAGGAAGGAGTCGCGGTTCAGCCGTGGAGAGCATGCGAGTTCCTGCCCGATCTAATGGGGCCAGATGCCGCACGCATCCGCGGCGATGACCAGTGGCGCCGTCTCTACCGGGTCATCCGAGCTTTGAGTGACGTCGAATGCAACGGGTTCTTCGACCGCTTGCAAGGCTATGACAACGTTAACCTTTCGGTTCCGCTGTTCCACTACACGCTCACATCCAAGGGCAATAAGGCGCTAGCCGCCGAACTCGGAGGGCTGTTGATCTGGTTGGAACGCTTCGACCCTGCGTTGGCCCTCCGATTCGCCCATGCGGGCCTGTCGGCTTTCAAGGCCGATTCACAGCAGAAGGACGCAGAGATCGGATACGTCGAGCGGCACTGGGCCGATGACGAAGGCTGGGGGGCGCGCTACGAAGTCGGCTCTGGCGCGGGCTGCAACGCGGGAGCCAGAGTGATCGGTTCGGTCAGCATCGGGGCGGGCGTCGTCGATAGCGCAGCGGATATGCAGTTCCTGCGTCGGCCCCATTTCCACTACAGGGCCGCGATGCTGTTACGCACGCTCCCCGACTTGCGTATAGCGCTGTGGAAGCTTGCCATTCATCGTGTGCGCAATCTGGCGTGGCAGCCTCTGGACGGCGTCGTCAAGAAGTTGCCTTCCGCGTTGCGTGATCGAAGTGTGCTTGGTCAGGTGCTTACGAGCGAACTCGCGATGGCCATCGCCGTCAGGTTGCACATCTTCCAGCCGTCCGCCATGTTGGAGACGCACGTGGTTCGGGCCATTGTTCGCGCGTGGGCGGCCGCTGAGGCTGCCAATCCCACGATGTCTGCGACTGAACTTCAACAGGATTTCGAGTACCGCTTCTGTCAGGATTTCTTCACAGGCTCCATCGAACAGGAGAATGGCCAATGGACAGACAGCATCGCGGGCTCCAATCTGCACGATTTGCCGGCATGGCCTTCCGCAGTTGACGACGGCTTTGGAACGCGCTTGCGCCAGACGCATCTTGAGGGCAACGGGCAGGCCGATCCCTCGCATCCTCAGCCGCCACGGCTATCGTGGGCTGCCTGGAGTTCCCCCTTTTGGAAGACCCTTGCTGAAGGGCGCGTTGAATTCCTAGACCCCGTGGCGCCGCTGGACCGTAATTTGGAGTTTAAGGAGGACGGCCATCCCGCCGTCCCGATGCGCTACCCGGCCCTCGGAACCAAGCAGAATTTCTCCTCTCTCGGCACGCAGGTCTTGTTGCCCACAGCATTCGGCAAAGTCGCGGCCAAAGTGCTGACGGCGCAGCGCGTGCGGGAATCATTGGCGGCACTTGGTGCCTCCCATGTGCTCATTGCCGGTCGACCGGCGCCTCATGCAAATGGGTTGGATCGCCGCCTGCACGGGGATGGAACACAGTTCTGGGCGCGACGCTGTATCGGCGACATGCGTAGGGCGGAGATGGCCAGCGCGCTGCGCTGCGGGACCCAAGCGACCGCACCTGCGCTCAACGAAGCGTTGTGGGCGCTGGATGGCGCGCCTGCTGGCAGCACCGTGTATGCATTCGACTGGCGCAACGGCCTGCCGGCCGGCGGCGAGGGCGGTGAGGCGTTCGCAACCGTCGGCAACGACGCGATGATCGCGAGCCAGGGCGACCGTCTTGCGATCAGCGACCGGGCAAACTTCGGCGCCTTCGTACTGCCGTTGGAGCAAAAGACATTCAGGGCATTCGAGCTGGCGTTCGGTAAGGGCATTGGCATGTCCCATGTCGACCAGTTCCGCATCGAGCCTGCTCCCAGGGGCTGGTTGCTGACCCTGGCAGGTGTCCGTCAGTACTTTCCAGTGCGAGATGCGGCGTCGGCACCGCCGAGCGAATGGGGTCTGATGATCGAATACATGGCCTGGCGCTACGCCAATCGTTCGCCGGATCAGGATGGCTGGTATGGCGGCCCATTCAATGTGTTGCGCAATCTTGGTTTTGACGTCTGGGTGCCGCAGCCGGCTACTGCAAGCGCAACGTTTCTTCGCCAATCTTGGCCCGCGGCCGCTCGTGGCCTCACTACCACGGGCCCGCTCGACGGGCTGTCGCTTCGCTGTGCACCTCATCTTTGGTATGCACCCCAACCGTTGCAAGCTTCTTCGAACGCACAGATCGCAGCTGCGATGCTCAACTGGCCTGCGCTGTACCGGTTGCGCCGGATGTTTCAAGACTCCGATCAGGCGCGCCGCGCCGTATACGACCTGTGGCGCATGGGGATTCGCGCTGCCTTGACGCTGCCTCTGCTGGCACTCAAGCCCGTATTCGCCAAGCAGTTGCCTCTGGGCCATCAACTGTTCCAGGGCGCCGAGTCCCTCGCCATGCTGGCCTGCTGGCGTTATCTCGACAGCGCAGGACTTGCTCAAGCACTGCGCGACGATAAAGGGCCCTTGGCCAAGGCCGCCAAGACATGGTTCGGTGCCAATCCTGTGCGCAAGGATTTCCGCGCATGGACCTCGGCGGACGAGTATGAATTCGTGTGGCAAGCGCTGGTTCCTGCCATCCAAGATCCGAAGGTCCGTGCTGCACTGGAGACATTCAGACCACCGCTGCCAGTCCCCCCACGCGTCTACGTCGATCAACTGGACGAGGTGGTGGACATGCAAGGGCTGGACAGCGTCGCGCCTTCCATTCCCCAGATCGACTACCAAGCGGTGCTGCTGCGCCAGCCAACGGCGCAGGTAGGACTTGGGCTGCTCACCTCACCCACACCACCCGCTCCCGCGATGGCATCTGAACTGGCTGCGGTAAATGCAGACGTCCTGGCTATGGACGCGCAGCTGCCGCCGCTCGCGTTGGCTGCTGCCGACCAGTTCTGGGTTGGCGGTATCGTGCCGGTGCTTAAGGTGGGCGCCGCCTTCAAGGCGGTGCCTCTGATGCTGCCCGAGCCGGCGCTGGTTCGGCTTTCCCAAGGGCCGTCGGAAACGGTCCAGATTGGAACCTTGTGGGCCCGCGACGGTGCGGAAGAATTGTTGGACTTCTCCGCACTGGATATCGCCGAGCCGTTCACGATCGAGGCGGAGGTCAGCAGTTGGCTTGGCGAGTTCGCTCAAGGGCTGTCGCTTACCTTGCTGGCAACGGTGGGCGTGCCGACTGAGGGCACATTTGCGTTGAGCCTCGGCCTGCGCCTGACCAGTCCATGGTTGCACAAACCGCTGGAATGGTCGCGCCAGGTAGTCGACATCAGCGGCATCGCACTTGAGGATGTTGCGGGTGGCAAGGAGCTGGTGTGGCGGTTCCCGTTGGCCGAGTTGGGCGACACCGTGGCTTTGCCGATCCAACTGGATGCCAACGCTGGGATCGTGCTGGCTCTGGGATTGAAAAATGGTGCCGTCACCGCCCGGTTCAGCGTGAGCGCGTCCACCTTGACAGTGGGCCTGGGCTCTCCTGTCGCCAGCCTGCGTCTTCAGGCCGAGGGGGCGCCCCTCGGCTTTGAGGCCGACTTGCTGACTGGCAGCGCGCTGGTAACCTATCCCGACCGCTTCTGTGCCTACCTGGCGCTGGAGCTGGCTGCCTTGCCCGCAGCTCTGGGCGACGCCGCCCGCATCGTTCCCACCGACGGCAGGAACGATGCGGGCCATCGTGTTCCACCTTTCGACATTCTGCTGGCGCAGTTCGGTGCGCCCGCCGTTGCCGCGGCCCCAATGGCGGAACTTCTGGGCATCGATCTGTCCGATCTGACGCGCCCGCGGATTCCGGTGTGGCTGTTTGAGAGCGGCGTCGCCGCGCACCACACGAAACCGAGTTGCCGTTTGCTCGATATCGCGGGGCAATGGCTGGAAGGTGCGGCTGATGCAGTTGGCGCCCAACTGTCTGCCGACAAGCCACCTGTCCTCGTGCGGCAGGGCGATCAACTGCAATTGGCTCTGCCCGTGCTGATCACGGTGGCGAGCATGCAAGCCGAAGCCACGCTGAATGCCAGTTGTGCGCTCGATACACAAGGCTATCTGCAATTGCGCGGCGATAGCTTTGCCTGCAGGCTCAGCGCGATCAAACTTACCATGGAGGTTGGACCAACGCCACTCGATTTCGGCAGCGTTGCCAAACTGACGTTGCCCTCCAAAGTGGAAGCGCTGCTGACGCTCGACGGTAGCGATCCCGGCAGCTGCTTTTGTCTGGTCATTCCTAAGGAGGGCGATCATCCAGTACTGGCCGTGCCCGCCAGCGGTGGCATCAAGTTCGACGTCGGCGAGTTCGCCCTGGGCAGCGGGGGATTGACCCTTGCAGCAAAGGTAAGCAGGGATGTGGTGACGCTCGACCTGCCGGTGCTGGACAAGGAACTGGCGGTGCAGGAACCCAAGGGTGGCATGGGAGAGTTCCGCATCGTGCGCGGGCGTCTGGTGTCAGCCAGCCTGCAGGCCAAAGTGCGGCTCAAGGTGTTCGACGACGCTGAAGGTGTGCTGACGATGCGCATCGTGCAAGACAGCGGCGGTCTGACTATCATGGCCGAACTCGACGTCGGCTTGGCGAAGACCTTCCATTTGCGTGCGCTGTATCTGCAGGTGATCGTGGCGAGCATCAACCTGAGCCTCAGCTATGGCTTGGATGGCCGCTGGAATGCTAAGGGCGGATTGACCGGCAGCATGAAGTTCTGCCCTGAGGGGCCGATGCTCGGCCGGCTGGAAGAGTACCGCTCCTTGTTCGATGGCACCAGCGTGCACTTCGAGAACATGGACCTGGCTCGTCTGGGCGAGTCGCCTATCACGGTCATGGTCACACCGCGTACTTTCGATGTCGGCAGCATGTTTGCCGTCACCTGGCGCGGCTTCGTGCTGCAGCGTCCAGGCGATTTGCAAGCCTTCATGGGCTTGCGCCTGCTGGGCGACATCACCTTAAAGCAACGCCTGCCCAAAATGCGCGTGGCGCTGACGCTGGGCGATATCACGATCCGCCAACTGCGCGCAGACTCGCTGATTCCGAAGATCGCGATCTCCTCCATCGGAGTGGACATCTGTATGAGTGGTGGCTTTTCGTTCAAAGGCCGCATCACCGAGTTTGATGACGCCTACGAATACGGTTTCGGTGGCGAAGTGGAACTTCGCAGCGAGGCCATTCCGGCGACACAGGCCTTGATCAAGCTGACGCGTCTGAAGGCGGATCCTGCCGTGCCGTCGATCGCCGTGTACGCATCGATGGAGCGCGACGATTCACTCGGCTATGGATTCTTCCTTCGCAAGGTGGGCATCGGTGTGGGCATTCGCCAAGGTCTGCGGGGCTTTTCCGATGAACCTGGGCAGCCGAGTGCGCTGACGATTGCGGCACGCGTGGAGCGCACATTGAGGGACCCGCGTGGACTGCCCTATCCGGCGCACCTGAGTTCCTGGCAGGCGCTGCTCCCCGGTCAGCGGCCCGAGTACGTCCTGGTGGCCTACATGCTGGTGACCTTCGGTCTGTTCAAGCCCGACGTCGACCATCCGCTGGCAGCGTCGGCCGTATTGGCAATCGACGATAACCTGGACATCATCGTGGGGCTGAACGGCTGGTTCGTGACGTCCCCGGACAACACGGGCAATGACGAGTACATCGCGCATCCGGCAATCAAGGGAGCGCTGGCGCTATCGCCTCGCGAACAAGTGCTCTATGGCCGCTTCATGACACTGCCGAAATCCAAGTTCGGCGAGACGGCCAACCTTAACCCGATGATGAGGATGCTGCAGAGCGCGTTGGATGCCGTGCGCCTGAGCGTGTCGATGTATGCGGATCCCCGTGGTGCCCTGATCGAGGTGGGGTGGCCGCGCAATGCGCGGTTCGAGATGCAGCTCGGTCCGGCCAGGGGCTGGGCAGAGGCCGGCTTTCGCTTCGGCTACTACCGGGGTACCCAGGTGGTTGGACTCAACCTCGCGGTGCAAGCCGAGGTGAGCGGGGGATTCTCGCAGGATATGGGCTTTGCGAACGTGTCGCTATCGGTGCTGGCGCGGTTCCAGTTGCAGGCCACCTTCGCGGGTGCCGTGACTAGCGCGGGCCAGTACTATGTTCTGGCCGAGGTGATGCTCAGTGCGTTGCTGGAGATCTCGGCGCATGCTTACAAGCGAATCCACATCAGCGGCTGGGGTTTCAGCTTCACTGTTACGCTGTTTGACGTCAGCGTCACACTCGGGATTTCCGCGACCGCAGTACTACAGACGGCGATCGTTCCCTCTGGTCTGGGCTTCAATGGCAGCGTCGAAGTGCACATCAGGGTCGCAGGCTTTGGCATCGGCGCACGTGTGCGTATTGGGTCTTCGGAGGGACGGATCGACGAGGCACGCAGCGCGATCAACGCGTTAGTGCCGCCCATCGCGGATCTAATCCAAGCCGGCACGCCCAGTGTTGCGCCTGCAGCGCAGCCGCTTGTGCTGGCCGAGAAGCCGGACGAGCTGCAAACGGCGGCTTCGGCGCCGATGTTATCGGCCACAGTGTCGCCTTTGCCCGTCCCAGTGCAGGTGTCCCCTGCAATCCCTAAGCGCTGGCGCTGTTACGCGCTGCACGTTGCGGACGAACTGCGGGTGGTGCTGTTTCCCGACGCGGAGGGCGGGGGAATTCCGATTGGCTATCCGCCACAGGCTGCACCCACCGAGGGAACGCAACTGTTCGTGCCGCGAACCCACACGCTGTGGCTTAACCCCGAAGCGGCCGATGCCTTCAAGGGTGTGGTCGGTCATGACGCCAGTCCGCCCCCACCCTCAACGGGTGCGCCATTTGAACTCACCCTGGTGGAGGCTGCCAACGATGTGGTGCTGCCGCATGATTGGCTGAAACGCCTGCAGCCCGATGCGCCACGCTCGGTCCACGCGGGCGACCTGCTGGCCAATGTGGCGGTAGAGGTCGCGGAAATCGCCAAGGAGATCGTCGATCCGCGCACCGTCCAGCCGGTCCCCGGCGACTTCGATGATCCAGCCGTGCTGGCCGATCCGACGCGCCGCTCTACACGCTTTCGCAAGCGCTATGGCTCTGACGACGTGCAAACCTACGACGATCATCTGCGTCTTGCAATGCAAACGGAACTTGGTGGCGAAGCGGCAGTGGCCGGTGAGACCAGCAGTGGTGAATTGCTGATGCAGTTGATGAACATGGCGCGCGATGCCAGCGTGCGGCCTGGCCAAACCGTAGCGGTTCCGGCTCAAGGTGACCGGAGCTATAGCCCGCACCTGCTGGTGTCACGGCTGGGGCTGGTGCTCTCGTTCCAATGGAGCGCAGCGCTCGAAGCGGAACTCGCGGCACGCGGCGTGGCGGCGATCATCGATCCAGGCAAGCCGCAGCCGGTCATGTTCAACCAGCCGACCGACGCGGCGGACTGGTCCTGCGATGACTCGCGTCGTGCGCGTTTTCAGATCGAACCTGGCTACTACTTCCAAGGCAAGGGCGAGGTCGGGCTGGTCTGGTCGGTGGTGCGCACCAACGCGCAAGGCGAGATCACGCGTGAGGGGCCGGCTAACCACTCCGGCATCGCGGCGTTCCGGGTTCAACGTCTGAAAGACGACCTTTCGGGCTTGCCGGCGTCGGGTGCGGTGCGTGTGATTCCGAGCTGGCCGAAGTACAAGCGCGACGGTACGACCTATTACATCCGTCCACCATTTCAGTTCCTGGACCACACGTTGCCAGTGAACGGAACCGCCGTGCCGGTATACCTGGTGGAGGCGCTAGCCGACGACGGCAAGGGGGACACGGTGCTTGCCAGCCAGATCATTCCAGTCCACTACCGGGCCCCCTCCAGCCCGTTCTCGCTTGTACATGCCCAGGCCATGCTTCGCCTGCCGCCGGAGGCGGCGAACAGTGCCGTGGCCGCGCTTGCGCCCTATCGGCTGGAGTTTCTGCTGCACGTCGATGTGGACACGCGCGGGATGCCAGAGCGCGATTGGCAGGGGACGCCCGCGGAGCTGGCGCGGCTGGGCAATCGGATCGAGTTGTACCGCCACCGCTTGGACGCAGGCGTGCTGGGGCGCTATGGACAGGGGCACGACGGCCAGGTCTCGGTGTCCTGGTCGGTGGAGGACAAAGCGTCCGGGATCGCACTTCCGGAGACGGACCAGTTGCGCCAACTGAGCATCACGGATTTGGACTTCAAGGCGGACCTGATCGCTCCCTTGGAGTGGACAGTCGAACGCGCCAATGGGCCGGCGACCCCGGGCGCGGCGAACAAGACCATCGCGCTGACCTGTCGCGCGCGATTGGATATCCGCGTTGCCAGCGAGCGGGCTGATTGGGACCGCGTGCTGGGTGCCGGTGGCAACGCGGCCGAACTGCACGTGCGGCTGAAGTTGGACGTGGGGGGCGCCACCCTGCCGCCAGAGCTGGCCACCTCACTGCTGCGCTGCCGCATCGCGTTGACGCGCGACACCACAGTGGTGACCACGGCGACGCAGCCGAATGCGGAAATGACCGAGGGCACCGAGGTGGCGGCACTGGAGCGCCTGCCATTGGCCGCCGCAGTGGAACGCCAGCCTGAATGGCTGCCGCCCGCCACGTCTAGTTTCCGGGCCGAGGTCGCGGCCAAGCCTTTCGTCGCAGGCGGACGGCCCGAAGACATCGGTTTGCGGCTGCGCGGCATCATTAACCATGCGCGTGACAGAGCCGACCGTTACGGTGCAGTGATCGGATATAGGGTCTGGGCATTGGACCGCTTCGACGCGGATCCGGACCGACGAGGCAGCGCGCTGGCCGACTTTCTGGTGGAGCCTGAGGCCCTGTACCGCGCCATGCCGACGTCCGTCACGGTGCGCCAGCTTGCAGGCGGCGCGCCCGGGCAAGCCAACTGGCGCTTCGACGGCAACCCTCTGCGTCTACCCGCGACATCTGAGCCCGTGCTCGCCACGACCCCGCTGGGCTTTGGTGTTAGACCGCTATACGGCGGCAACAAGGCTGCGCTGCATGCATCGCTCATCGCGCTGGCCTCCGCGCTGGACGGCGGTCCGTACCAGGCTTGTTTCCATGCGGATGAACCAATGTGGCCTGCGATCTCCTCCTCGGCCGGCCGGCTGGCGGAGTTGCTCGCGCGCCATGTGGCGGCCAGCGACGCGTATGGATGGCGCCTGCTGGAGGCGCTGGGTGGCAGTGCCACTATGTGGCTCGCCAGCGATGACGACCGCTTCGGTCTGGAGGCTTGGGAGGGAATTCTTGCTATGCATGCGGACGCGGTGGCCGCGATTACGTTTTCTCGCCTGCAGCCCGGCGAGCGCCCGGACAACCAGCCGCTCGCGCTGTACGGCGTGCGCGTGTTCTCACGCAGCATGTTGGAGGAACTGCTGGCCATCTCGGTGGCACGGGACAGCGTTGCGCAATGTCTGGCCCTGCCTGGCAGCCAGTTGGCCGCGGCGCTGCGCCTCATTGCCCCACCCTCGCTGACCGACCGGGAAATTCCTCGGTTGTGGGTCACGTATGTCGAGACTCTATTGGAGCGGCAAGGCGGCTTTGTCATCACGTCGGACCCAGACCATCCGCCTGAACCGCTCGCGGCCATGTGGGAACTGGCCAAGGTTCCAGCGGCGCAACAGGCAGGACAACAGGGGGAAGAGGCCCATGCCGCAGAAGAGCAGGGTGTAAAGGCGCAGTTTCCGCTCGTGCTGCCCACACTGGGCGGCCAAGTGCACGTCTTCCACACTCTGGAGAATGGCTACGCGCGCTCGTTGGAGGTGGCTGTGGAAGTGGTGCGTCGCTATGACATCGTGGCGCCCCGCGCAGCGCGCATCCTGCCTGCCGAGTTCGCGCACGAGGTCCCGGTGGTCCGCACCCAGGCGCTTGAAGCGGATCGCTGGGCGATCACGCCGGATCCTGAGACGGGAGCGCTAACCGCGCTGGTGGCGGTTCACTCCGCCCAGCGGTTGGTGTTGTACCGCAGCGATCTAGCAGCGCGCGTGCAGTTCATCGAACAGAAGGTTCGCCTGCAGCGCGCCGTGGCGGCGCCGGCAAGCGCCGGCTGGGACGCATTGATGCGCGCGCTCGCCGAGAATTTCGACCGCGACGCCTACGAGGCATCCTGGGTGGTCGGTGAGGAACGGAGCGTGCCTAAGTTGTCGCAATGGTCCCTGGACAGCGGCACATCCTCCGGTGTCATGCATCGCGGCTACGATGAATACCACTACGCCGATCTTCCGCCGTTCTATGCCCACGGCGTGCAGGTGATAACGCAGGCGGGCGTACGGCACTCGGCCGAAAGCAGCACGCATGAGATGCTCCCCGTGATGGCCGAGGCCATGTTCACCCGGCGCGCCGGCCTGTCCTATCCGGCCCCGCAGCTGCGCTGGGTGTTGGCGGACGATGGTGCGACCCTGCTCTGGGAATTCGCACTGGTGCGCGGCGTGGACGCACTGCGAGAGCGGGCGCGGGCCCACTGGATTGCGCGCGACCAGCTCTGGCCGCTGCAGCTCAGCGGCGAGGAGGTAGACCTGGAGGTGCCCGTGCTACAGCTTCCCGACCTGCGTGCGCACTACAGTCTTGTGGTCACCGGCAGGGCGGCAGAGGGGCTGCCGCTCAGGGTCGAATTGGTGCAACTGGCGCATCGAAACGATCAGGTGGATGCGCGCGTGTTGATCGGTTCGGACAACGGCATGCCGCGAGCGCGGGCGACACTGGTCCAGATCAGCGAGGAGGAAAACCGGGGCCGCATCGGCATCGCTTGCTCTCTCAGTCTGACGGCGGTCGAGCTGGCCTGGCTGCGCACAGCGCTTACGCTGGATAGTGGGGATTGGAGCCTGAGCATGGAAGTGCAGCGTGACGGTGTCCAGTACAGACTTGAAGGAGAGACGCCATGACCACGACAAGCTTATCGGTATGCACCAACGATGTGACAGGGTTCTCTGCGCTGACCTATCAGAAGTGGGGACAAGTCACCCAGTGCGGTTATCTGTTCGCAGCGCGTCATGTGCTGAAGCTTCTCCTGCAGGAAGGCGATTTTCAGAACGTGGGTAGCGATACGCTCGTACGCGTTTCGCTCCTGGCCCGCCAATGCGAATTGACGCTGAGCGCTCCCGACTTCAGCGATGGGGTGTTATGGCCTCACGAACGCCAAGTCGTGCCCAGGACTGTCAAGGTTAAAGTATCGGGCGATGCGGTATTGCGCCGCGTGGGCACCAACCCGCTGAACTACGAGGTCGTGGTGGGCATTCTGCGTTGCCCCTTTACACCGATGTTCGAGGCTCTGCGCGAGGCGAGTGGAAGCGCCTCGGCGCTGGCCGCGTTCTGGCCCAGCCTGCCGCGCATCGGTGAGGACCTGGACTATTGCTTCACACCACTTGGTCTGGCTCTGGAAGGTGCGCTCGACTTGCGGGCCCCGGACCGGCGCGACGTTCTGCTGCTTCCGCGTCATCGGCCAGGCGCGGCCGATGGCGATGCGGCCTGGAAAATGATACCGGACGGGGAGAGGACGGGCACGCATGCATGGAATCGTCTGGACACGCTAGAGCCCAGGCCCGCAAAGCCCAACCTTGCGGCATTGGTGGAAGGCTTGCGCGCCGACGCACCCGAACCGCAGACTTGGCCGGTGACAGAGCCGCGTTGGGCCATGCTGCGCTGGCGCCTGATGACGCCGGGTCGCCAGCCGTTCGTCGATCATTGCTTCCAGCACGCTGCGATCGGAGTGCGTCTGGAACGCACGGCAGTAGCCCCAGACGCCATGCAGCCGGTTTGTGCCGAGCTGGTGTGCCAGCTGTGGGTCGCGCCAGGCGGCGCCGCGCCCACGCTAAAACACGGGGGCATGGTGTGCGACCTGACGGGTACGACGATGACCGCTCAATTCGTCTGGGATGCACGCGAGCGTAACTCGCGGATGACGGCGCGCGTCGCGCGCTCCGCGCTTTGGTTGAGCGGTTCACTGCCGTCAAGCGCGACCGCGCTATTCGACATGGTGCGCTTGACGCTACGCACAGCTCTTGTGTCCGAGCCACTGACACCTAATCTGTCACTTAAATGGGTACACGATGAGCAAGGTCAAGGTGCGCAGCAGCCAGTGAACGTACAGCTGGCCCTGGCGGCGACGGGCATGCTGTGCGGCGGTACCGTGGCAGGAGCCGCAGGTATCGATCCCCCCGCGATGGGGGGTGCGCCCGCCGGAGTCACTCCATCCGTTGTCATGCCCACCGTTGGCACGCCAGTTTGGCTCCAGTTGGAAGAGGGCTGTCTGCAGCTTGCACCCGATGCGCTACCGCTGGACCGCGATGACGCGCGCCCTGCTCAGACACTACTGGCCGCCACGGCCGAGGCCAGCCAGGCTTTCCGTGGCGGCCTGCCTCTGGAGGCTCTGGGTGGCCCGGCCGGATTGAACGCCTGGGTGTCCAATGGCGCCGACCGGTCCGAGCCCCATGTGCTGCTGCGCATTGATCGCTTCGAAGTCCAACTGCAACTATACGATGCCATCCTGGTATGGCGCACGCCGGCGTGGTGGGTGTGTGGATCTGGCGTGCCAGCGGACGCATTAAGTCTGCCGCCGCTGGGCACACCCTTCATCGATGCGCTGGCTTCAGCCCCCACAAGCCGTGCCGATGCCGACGACAAGCTCGCCCAGGCGCTGGCCTCGGTAATCTTTCCCGCTCTGTGGGTAGGCCGTGCCGGTGTGGCCGCGCCGAGCGGATGGTCGCTGGATATCCGACATGGCCATCAGGCCGAATTTGTACTGCCCGCATCGGCGGTGCGGGCGACGGTGCTTTGGTCGGCGTTTCAAGACTGTTATCTGGTGCAGACCGTCCCCGCCGGTGGCCAGCCGCTGGGCGGCCCGCTGCTCGATCCGTCTCGTGCATTGGTGCCGCTGGTGCATGCTGCGGGAGAGCCCTTGACGTTGGTGCTGGGCGGGGCCGGCCTGCCGAGGGTGGCTGTACCCCGCTATCCCTCGCCCAAGGATTTGGCGCCGGGCTGGAAGCCGGCGGCCGGCGAGTTTTTTCACCCCAACGTGACCGGACTGACGCTGGAGC
>Ga0209066_10004489_pt1 | contig 15168 bp, 13 predicted proteins | sample All_14_2_FD_187198 | JGI IMG/M metagenome (GOLD analysis project Ga0209066, IMG submission 187198) | Freshwater microbial communities in response to fracking from Pennsylvania, USA - Allegheny Zone_MetaG_DW_15 (SPAdes) (version 2) ...
CACGGGCTCCGGCAGATGGCTGAAGGCGCGGACGCCGCCGGCGCGGGGCATGGGCTGCATGCCGTCCTCATCGTCCTCCTCTTCCAGATGATCAGGGCGGCGGACGCGGGTTTCAGGAAGGTGGGAGGTGGAGAAGACAAAAGCCATGGAAGAAGTCTTGGGCCGTGAATTGAGAATGCAATTACAAGATACCACGAACCGGTATTCCGTGAACGAATGTGGTTTGAGGGCATGGCTTTGGAGAAAGCGGAGCGGCGGGTGTGGCGGGGCGCTGAGGGATCAGGATGATCCCTCTCCTGACGGAGGCGCCGGGAGGTTTGGCAGGAGTGGGACCATCCTGGTCCCATGCGCTCCGCACACGTCTTCCGCTCCGCGCTGGCACAACGCGGCCTGGTTCCTCCCTCACGCGGCGGCATTCGCCAGCGTGCTTTTACTTCACATCTTCAGCCAGCATGGCCTGCACCTGCTTTAATGCGGAGGCACATTCGGGCGCGGGGTCTGTGGCGAACTGGGTGGCGAGGGTGCTCAATATTTTGCGGGCGGGCTCGTCCAGCGGGCGTGTTTTCAGATGAGTGGTGAGGAGCTGGCGGGTGCGGCGGGCCATGGCGTGACGCAGCGCGGTGTGCGCGGCATCGGCGCCGGTGCTGAGCGGCCAGAGGCGGGAGATGAGGTGCAGGATGTCCTGCGGCGGTGTGTCTCCCAGCGGCGGATCAGTCTGGGTGTTGCCGAGCCAGCGCACGGCCTGGAGGTGCGCGGGTGTGCGGCCGAGCCAGAGATAGAGGTAAAAGCGGAGTTCGGGATCGGGCTCGCCAGCATAGGTGTCGGCGAGAAGGGCGGCCACCTGCGCGTCTGACACAGGATGGATGCCGGAAACTCCCAGTGTCTGGTAGATGGCGAGGCATAGAGCGTTTTCCATGGGCAGCGCATGTTTGTGCAGCAGGGCCAGCAGGCGCTGCTGCGTCTGCGGAGGCATTTTGTCTCCCATCTGCGCCAGCGCGTAGGCGGCGTCCCAGGGCGTCTGGTGGTTTCCTGGCTGGTACTCGATCACTTCGAGCAGCGCCGCCTGCGCCTCTGGCGTCATCTTCCCGCCCAGATTGCCGAGGGCGGGTACGGCTAGCTCAAGGGCGCCAAAATCTAACGAACTCCAGATGTCTGTTGCCTTGGCGGCTGCAGGAGTGGCATAGGCGCCGGGGGCCGTTGCGGCACGGAAAGCATTAAGCTGGGCGGTGTTTCTCCGCAGGATTTCCACCAGTGTGGGAGCGGCCTCCGGCGGCATCTGAGGGCCGAGGGAAAGCATGGCCACCAGAGTGCCATAATACAGTCGGTACAACTTGCTCCCGGCCTGCAGCCGCGCCAGCAGTGCCTGCTTTACCGCAGGCGGGGTGCTGGCACCCAGGTGGCCCAGAGTTTCCGCAGCCAGGCGGCGTACGAACTCTTCTGCCTTCTCATCCTGCAGGCAGGTCAGCAGCGCCCGCTGCACCTCCGGCGGCAGGGCACCGCGCTCTGCAAGCGGCTGAAAAAACTGCTTTGCGATGGTCCTCTGCGTCTTCCCACTGGCCTCTGGGTCCTGAAACTCCGCCAGCAGGGCGTGGATGACGGCGGAGTCCGGCTGCGGGCGCACGCCAGCGAGAGCCGGGAGGTCCACAAACTGCTTCTCTTCGTGCTCACTCGTCCCAAAGGGGTCCGCGGGCGGCTCATTGCGCGCAGCGTGTTCGTGCTTCAGAAAGTCGGCCACCAGCCGCTGCTGAAAGGCCGCGGGCATGTCAGGCCCCGCCCGCTCCAGCACATCCGCCATGCTTTGGTGAAACAGGAGGTGGGACTTTCTGGTAGCCTTGTTTGCATTCTCCGGCGGTGTCTCGTCATACGCAGCCAGCAGCGCCTGCTGCACCTCCGGCGGCATGCGGGGGCCCAGCAGCGCCAGGGCGGTGGCGGCCGAGGAGCGCAGGTCGTCCCTGTCGGCGGGATCTCGCAAGACGGAGAGGAGAAACTCCAGCGCCTGCGGCGGCATCTCCGCTCCCAGGCGGCCCATGGCGACCGCCGCATCGCTGCGCAGCATGGGGGGCGTGGCTGCATCCAGCAGCAGGTCCAGCATCGTCTTCCGCATCTGTTGTGGCATCTCTGCTCCCAGGCGGCCCAGGGTATCCGCTGCAAAGCTCCGCAGCGTCGGGGGCGCGCCTGCATCCAGCAGCAGGTCCAGCATCTTCTTGCGCATCTGCGGTGGCATGCCCACGCCCACATGTGCCAGGGCATCCCGCGCAAACATCTTCCCGACATCATCCGCATGCGGATTCTGGATGAAGGAGAGCAGCGCCTCCTGTGTGGCGGGTGTCATGGCGGAGCCCAGCGCTCCCAAGGACTCATAGGCTTTCATCATCAGATCCATGTCAGGGTGTGGATGCTGAATAAAAAGCGCCATCTCCATCTGCGCCTCGGGGATCATGCTGCCACCCAGCTTGTACAGAGCTCTCCTAACCCAATGCTGCGCGGAGTCATTCGGGCTCGCGTCCTTGAGCATGCGCAGCAGCTCAAGTTGCACCTCGGGCGGTGTCTGCTCGCCCATCTGCACGGCAGCCTCGGCAGCCAGCGACCGCATGTCCCAGTCGGGCAGGGCCAGCCACTTCAGCCACTGTGCGGTGGGGAGGTGAAGCTGCGCCACCCACTTCTTGCGCCTGCAATAGTCCAGTGTGTAAAACTGCACCATGGGAGCCGGGTCCTTCAGCGCCGCCTCGATGCCCGCGCGCTGCCACGCCGCAGGCTCCTTCTCCGGCGGCAGCCGGGGCATGGGTTCAGATGCCAGCGCGGCGAAGTGGGTGCAGGCCAGCGCAGCCGCAGCCAGCCCCAGATTTCTCCATCGCGATACGAGCGGCTTCAAGGTGGTCCGGTGCGGCATGCCGCATGCTTGTCCATCCTAGGTGATCTGCAAATGGCAAAGCGGCGGGGGCTGGAAGCATGAAACGCCTCATGGAATGCGTCCATGCTGACAGCTCGCGCATCTGGCGCTCACCTTCAGTCCATCTCCAGGCATTTCATGATTTCCTTCATCTCGGCCTCTGAAAGAGGAGGGGAGTCCGGAGAGGAATTGAATTCCTCCTCGGGAATGGGATACGGGCTGGGGTTCTTTCTCCACGCCTCCAGCAGCGGGGCATAGCGTGCGTCGATAGTCTCATCCGGCCAGACATGGGTGCTGCTGAAGGGGGCCCACACGTTGAATGCCACCATCTGGCCGCAGTCCCAGTCAAAGGCGTCACTGAAATAAGAATACGCCTTGAAGACACCGAGGTCGTGCTCGCCCTCACGGTCGTGGGTGAGCCGAAACAGGGACAGCAGATAAGTGATCGATTTCCCCGCCATGGCGGCGTTTCGCAGCAGTTCGACGATGTCTGGGTCCACTCCTAGTGCGTCTTCCATGGTGTCAGCCTCCGGGTTTGCGGAAGGTGACCTGAATATCGGTGTATTTGCCGTCTTCGCCAATGCTATGATTGATTTCGACTTCGGTGAATCCGTGCCTTCGGGCCTCCCCTGCGGTCCAGGTCATTTGCACGGCGCTTTTCAAAGGTGTGCCCCCTAGTGTCAGCCCATTGATTTTCGCCAGGTTGTCGCCATCCACCCAGTTTCCTTCGATGGCTTTCACCGCCGGCCCGTAAAACTGGATCATGGACTTGAACATGTCCCGCCCGCTCATCATTCCATCTTTGGTGGGACGCTGTATTTCAAAAATGAGCGTTCCGTGTTTCAGCCAGGAGTTGATCTGATTATTCTCTATCGACAGGTGAAACTCTCCGGTGCCCGTATTGGCGACTTTGGAGCGGTAATCTTTAAGCCAGCGGTTTGCCTCTTCTCTGCTGAGCGGGGAGCCATCTCTATTTCCCCATGGCGGGGCGGGCACGGCCAATAAGATTCGGTTCCTGGGATTGGAGGCTTCTGCGAATGAAAACGCCAGCATCTCCGCGCCAGTCTGCAATCGATTGTAGGATTCTCTGTCGATTTTAGGCAGCCATCCATCCACATGCCAGTGGCGACGAAGAGGGTTGGGATTGTAAGAGTATTTGCCCGGACCTCCAAAAAGTGCCACAGCGGTATTCAGCGCCGTGTCAACGATTGATCCACCGATGAACTTCAAAGCGTAATCCATGCCGTGCGGAGTTTCATCTGCATTTGCCGAGTTAGACTTGGATTCCGAGTTCAGCGGTGCATTCACAGCATGCATCTCTGGAGCGGCTGGACGGTCCTGATCTGGTGTTTGCTTTGCAGGGGGAGAAGATCTGGTGCCGGACACTTCAGTGGTTTGCCCGCCCTTCTGCGCGGGCTGCGCCGCAGGTCGGACGCTCTGCGCAAATGTCTGCGGTGCTTTGGGGCTGGATGGAGTCTGCCGCGTGGTGCGGGTGTCTGCCACATTCTGGAAGAAGCCGCCCGCTTGATGCCGCTCGTCCTCCGCGCTGCCGGGGCGGTATACCAGATCATGGTAAGCAGACTTGTCAGCCAGGCTTGGAAGCGGGCCTGTTCCCTGGGCTCGGAAGCCCGGAGGCAGGCGCTTTTCAAAAAGGCGGCCCCGGAGCATGGCGGGGCTGTTGTCCTGAGCGGGTGCTTCTCCGGCGGGGGAGTCTGGTGCGGGGGAGTGGAAGGCGTTGCTGAGGTCTTGCGCGGAGGGGGGGAGGCCGCTGCTGCGGGTGGTGGATGTGCTGCGATCTGCGTGAGGCGCGTCGTCGAAGCTGGAGTCGCGTACGGGGCGGTTCAGGCTGGGCCCATTCTGATCCTCATCACGAACCTGCGGAGGCTGGGCTTGGGCGGTGAGGCGGGGCATGTGCCAGGGGGTGTCGTTCCCGTATTCATGAGCGTGGGTGACGTCATCATGGTCGTGGTTGGAGTCCTGGCCGGGGACGTGATCTGCGTCGCGATCTTCCTCTGTGCCGATGTCTGCCTCGGGATCAACAGACGTGCGCGTGCGGCCGACGGGGATGGCGGGGCGTGTGGAGAGCGGGCCTGAGCGGTCTGGCTGGGGGCGTGGCACCGGCAGGTGGCTGAAGGCGCGGACGCCGCCGGCGCGGGGTGGGAGAGTTATGCCATCCTCATCCCCCTCCTCTTCGAGGTGATCAGGACGGCGGAGACGGGTTTCGGGAAGGTGGGAGGTGGAAAAGATGAAGGCCATGCCCAAAGTCTTGGGCCTGGATTTGGGGACGCAAGTGGAAAAATACCGGAACGTGGTATGAAGTGATAGTTCTATGCTCTTGGTTCTTGGGGGTTGGTGGGGCGGCCTGAAAAGTTGACCACAAAATACACGGAAGCCGAAGTCTGCGCAGGTTCCGTGTCTTCCGTGATTGAGCCCGTCTGGGGAATGAGGCGCTGGCAGTGGTCGGGCGTTGATGAAGAATTTTTTGGAATGGTGTCACCTGTGCTTAAACAACGGGGCATCAGCGGTTCAGGTGTGCGGTGCGCCTTCATGGGTGAGGCGGGTGGAAAATGGTGCTTGCGCGCGGGGGCGGGACGGTGGTGAAATCGGGCGCATGTGCTTTCTCTTTCGCGTTTGTTTTCACCGCAGGTTCTGGCTTGTCTGCGGTGTGGCTGCCGTGCTCTGCGTGTCTGCGGTGCCCGCTGCGGCCCAGGCATTCTTTTCCTCTCCTGGAGACAAGCAGAGCGCCCGGCCTCTGCCATGGCAGGCGGCGGGGCTGCGCGCTGCTCTGGCGGATGTCTCCCCACTGCTCCGCTCTCTGGCGGTGCAGCACATCACCTGGAAACACTGGGGCGATGGCTTCCTCACCGCGAAGGACCTGGAGCCGCTGCTGCAAAGCCCGGATGAGGAGATCAAAAAAAGGGCGACGGATGCGCTGAAGCAACTGAGCCCAACGCCCGCACCCGGCAGCGCAGGATCAGGTGAGAAAGAGCGCGATCCCTCTCCACCGGAGAGCGCAGAGGCCGGGAAAAAAGCGCCGGAGAAGATCGCACCGGAGAGGGTGAAAGAGTTGCTCACGCAGCTGCATGATCCCAAGTTCTATGAGCGTGACAGTGCCGTCAAGGCGCTCGGTCGCGCCGGCCCGCTGGCCACAGAGGAGATGGTCAGCGCCCTCGTCCCGCTGCTGCAGGATGACGACTTCGGCGTTGTCCTCAGCACTGTCCAGGCTCTGCGAAGCATGGACCGCGAGGAGGACGCCTGCCGCAAGGCGCTGCTGCGCCTGCTCAAAGCGCAGGATCCTGGACCGGAGAGGGACATTTTCCCGGTCAAGACCCCCGCCTCAAGCGCGCGGCACGATGCCGTGTACCTGCTCATACACGGAGGTCCGGGGAAGATCTACACCGAGGGCATTCCCTTCATCCTGCCCCTGTTCGAAGACCCTGAATACTATGTGCGGGAGGCGGTGGTGTTCTGCCTGCAGAAGGTGGGGCCCAGACTCGGGCCCTACCTGAAGGATCTGCTGCCGCTCCTTCAGGACGACAGCAAGCCCAGGGGGCAGTACCTTGCCGCGAGAGCCCTGGACAGTGTGGGGGATGAAGCCGCGCCCACGGTGGCCCGTGCCCTGCTGCCGCTGCTGCAGAGCCAGGATCCCGTTCTGCGCTCCACGGGCATCGATTCTCTCGGCTGGCTGGGGCCTGCTGCGGCACCGGTGGCACTGCCTGCACTGCTGCCATTTCTCAAGAAGAAAAACGAGGAGTGCAGGCTCCGCGCCGTTGTCGCGCTCGGCCAGTTGGGCCCGGCGGCTGCGCCTGCTGCCAGGGAGCTGCTTGCCGTGCTTGATGATCCTGACACGCAGGGGCTCGGGCATTTGGGCAACTTCTCCCAGCATATCGCTGCGGAGGCTCTGGGCCAGCTTGGCCCCAGTGTGGTGCCCCTCGTGGTCCCGGCGCTGGTGCAGCATTTCAAAGACGGAGACAGCGAGCTCAACCGCCACATCCTGGACACGTTTGAGTGCATGGGGTCCGCCGCCGCCATTCCTGCCATCTCCTCCGCACTCCCCTTGCTCCAAAGCACTGATCGCTTGACACGTAACTGGGCCAGTGAACCCCTCGAACTCTGGGGAAACTTCACCCGCGATCCCGCCTGGCAGTGCGCCGCCCTGGCAGGCACAGCCGCCGCAGTGGATGACGATGACCTGCAATCTCTCAGATTCTCCCTCTACCTCTGGTCCGGGCATGATCCTGAGCTGCTGCTGAGCGTGCGCTGGCTGGGGCGGTCCGCCGCTGATCCCATGCCCGCAAACGGCGCAGTCCTCACCGCCGCAGAGCAGCAGTCCGTGCTGGGCATGCTGCTCAAACTCTGGGCCCACAGCGCCGCCTATCCTGCGGTGCGCGGGGAGATGGCGCAGCGTGCTGCGGATGTCGCGCAAAGCATCACCGCGGCACCGGATGAAGAAGTCGCCGCGCTTCTCATGCGCCTGGCGGCCGGCCTGAAAGCCGACGACATCAAAGAAACCCAGCCCGCCTCTGCCACCGCGCGCAGTGCGGTCGAACGCGCGCTGGCGCGGAGTGCGGGGAAGAAATGAAGATGCAGTGGGAATTCCAAAAAGAGGCAGGATGCACCGGGAGGGGCCTTGCCTTGAAACACTGCAGCGGCAGAGTGCTTATTTGGGTGGTTTGGGTGGAGCATAGCGACGCCTGAGAGGAGCTGCGTTCTTTATATGGCCCGCAGTCACTCCATATCCCAGCATCTCAAGCACGTGCTTGAGGCCGCCTTCTTTCCCATAGAGAGTACTTTCACGCATGGGGACATGCTTATTAGTCTGGTGAGAGATGGCTTCGAGCTTTTCCTGCTCGATCCAAAATGATTGGGCGACAGATTCGGCCATTTTTTTGGTGAAAAGATGCCAGGTGAAAAGATGCCAGGCATTTTGTAGAGACATGAAGCTCAAACATTTCAATTTCAACCGCATGAATCAGCATTGACTGAGTCCTCAGTGGCGCGGAGCTGGATGGGGCATCGTGGTTGAAAGAGCAGCGGGGAACAGCGAGTTTGACTCTGAAGGGTTGAATTGAAGAGAGTTAACAGAACAGGCGGCAAGGGAAACCGGCATCTGCCTCGTCTCCGCGCGCCAGGGCGCCGATCCGCAGGGATTGAGCAGACGCATTGTCAATCAATGCTTTGATGCGCTCAGGCTCTACAGAATGACTGGCATCTTTTTCTTAAGCAAGCCGGATGTCCATTTCCAAGGTCGAGGTGTTGATCCTTATTTCGCGCGAGCACCCCCCATGGAGCATCAGGATTGAAACGAGTTGATGCGATGAAAGGGGGGGAGTCATGGCAAGAGCATGGGCTGGACGTTGTTAAACTCGCGAAAAAATGCCATTCATGCCAGGCATTAAGAATTGGTGGCAGCTGACGTGTGTCGCGCATGCGAAGAGGCGGCGGTCTTCAGACGCCGTCACCCGCCGGATGCTTCGCCCAATAGCTGCGCCAAGCCGGGTGCTTGCTGCCAAAGAGCTGCTCTTTGAGGGCCTGAAGTTCCTGCGGGGTCGCGGACTCGATGCCGTGGTGGTGCCAGTGGCGGCTGGCGGCGTCCAGACCCACCAGGTACTCACCATCTTGGTCAAAGAAGGATGTGCCCTGCACCGTGGCCTCCAGTCGCGACGACTCATGCAGGCATACAGACCAGTACACCAGAGCCCGGGCGATGCCTCGGCCCAGGAAATGTTCGAGGCCGGGATGCTCCTTCGCAAAGACATCATGCACCACGTCCGCATGGAAGGGGCGGAACTCAAAGGTCTCAGCAATGCTCCGCCTGAGCCGGGCATCCACAATGGGAACGCGTTGTGGAAACGCGCGCGGAATCTCTGCGGCCACGAGGCGGTCAAACACAAACACCGTCAGCCCAAGCAGTAGCAGCAGGCAAAGAAACACGCGGTTGAATGCCTTGCAAAAGAGAAGGAGCAGCTTGAGTACATTGGACCACTTCATGGCTGATGTTGGATGGTTACCCTTCTACCCATAGAGCGATGAAGCTGATCTGACAAGCTGTCAGGCCAATAGGGGCCGAATATGCCAGACTTGGTAAATCCTGGGATTTGTTGAATGACTTGGCAGGATGAATCGGCACAAAATCCACCCATGGTGTTGGCCGGAAATTCCAGTTTTCGGGCGGTGTCACCATCGGTCCAGATGGGAACAAAAGACATGGCTCCATCTGCGACGTGATGCTCGATGTAGTCGGCCAATGACCAGCCGACATGCTGGGGACCATTCGTCGGGAGCTCATTGGTCAGCACATCACCCGAGCCTTTCTCGTGATTTTTACCGGTATAGCTTCCAGCCGGATCATAGAGAGTGTTAACCAAGTTACCTTTATCATCCAGGTGGATCACTATCATGCCTGAATGTTCACCGTTTGAATTCACATGCAGAATCAGCGCTTTGTCGCCATCCAGAGCCTTTCTCATGGAATCATAAAGCTGCTCGATGTTCTTGGCGTCGGGGTTGAAAAAGGGCCGGTGGAGGAGCACGGCCTTGTCGTTCATTTCCAGCCGGTTTGTGTCCACCTTTCTCCCACGAGGGGGGGGGGCTGTGCCAGCCTTCCTTGAGATCGCTGGTGGCACCTGTCTTGGCCTTCGGGGCTGCATCCGTCTCTTCTTCAGCATCAAGGATAAGATCAACGGTGCTTTTCCACGTCTTATAATCAATTTTGCCTGTCGTCCATGGGTTCAGCATGGGATGGCCGCCGGATTCGAGCCGGGTCCACTCTTCAGGCGTCAGTTGAATGGAGGCCTGGATCAGGTCGAAGTACCCCCGGAAGCCGTCATAGGCCCCATCGACCTGATATTCTTTAAGCGTTTTGGATTTGAGGCCCGTCAGCCCGGCATGCGCAGCCAGCTCTTCCCAGCTCAGAAGGTTCTCCGACTGCGGGCGCTGAGCGGCCTGCTGCGCCTCGGCCGCCGCAGGAAAGGCTGCGCAAAAAATGACCGCAGCAGCGATGATGAAGCGCGCACCGAAACGAAGACGGGAGTTCATTCTGTGATGCTAGTCCGGGCTCCACCGAAGCGCCAAGTTAAATCAGCATGCCTGCCATGAAGGCCGCGCTGCCGAGGTGCGGAAGCGCTCAGAGGAGAAGCCGCAGACGCTTCATGGATTGGGTGTCTCTGCTTTCTTCATGTCGGCCTTTCGTGAACCATTGATCCGGGCATGGTGCCTCACCATGATCGGGATGCCTTGTCGGCGTTAAGATGGCTGCAAGCCTTCACTTTTTCGCGGACTTTGGCATATCGGGATGAAGTGTCACAATATCATCCTTGGTGCCAAACTCGCCATCGCGGCCGGCCGAACGAATCTCAAGTTTGGTGTTTTTTAAACGGCTGATCTGCAAAGGCGTCCCCCATTCGTCAATGATCAGCCCGTCTTTATGCGGGTACCACTCCAACTTCAAATAACGAACGCCCAGCCGATTGTTGCCGTCCAGTCTGGACGTGAACTCTTTCTGCGAATTGAAGTCAAAAGGCTCGTTATTGTCACTGAGATACTCTTCGTAATCGAAGCACAGGAGTATTTCATATGCCTGGGTGCTCATTCTTTGTTTGGGGGATGGACAAGCAACCATGAACAGCAGGATGGCAGCAACGATGATGCGATGGATGGTCTGTGTCATGGCGCGCGCAGAGTCTGAATGTGGCTAATTCCGGGGTATGAGGTCGTCCTGACTTTTTTGCTGAAACCAAATGTTATCACCATGCGCATATGCGCGGGGAGACAGTTCTGCAATGTTTCTCACATTGACAATGTCTGCTCCATTGTTCCACATCATTGCGAGTGCTCTTGCCAAGCTATCACTGATGCGGAGATTGACAATGGCTTCTTTGTCCCCGCTGGCCAGGATGTTCAGGTCTTTGTGGATCGGATCAATGGAGGAAGATAAGCCGCTCAAGGAGCGAAAATCTTGCGAGTATTTTAAATAGGCTCCGGATTTGTAATCGTCCACCAAGCGCTGCAGATAAATCTTTAACAACTTGGCGCCGGCATCAAAGCTTGTGGCCGGATTGTCCAAGTAACTATGAATGATCTGATCTCCGTGCCTGCCCGGATAGGGGTTGTCTCGATAGTAATTTAGGCGCTGGTCTGGCGTCAACCCAGTGCGTGGATCTGACTGCCCGTATCGGGTATCAGGGTCATGCAATGCTGTCCATCTGTCAGCCTGGGTAGCTCCATAAAATTCGTTGTCGATCGGAATCAGTTTGTACCTCAGCGCAGTCTGGTACGATATCTGCAATGGGCCCGCTGACTTTGTGAAGAAGTTCCTGTCAGCGAATGCATGGAAGGCATCCCAGTTTGGCGCGGCCATTTCATTGGCTGACAAAGCTGCCAGCAATCGGGCCGGGACACCGTGTTTCCTGGCTGCATCTGCTGCTAATTGCCCGTAGGTTTCGCGGAAAGCCGTGTTCCACTCATCAATTTCCTTCTGAGGGGCGTTGACATTATCAAAGCTTGGATGATTTCCGATTCGAACTGTTGTGGTGGGAATGGCCTTTTTCGAAGTTTCCGTTTCCTGCTTTGGGGCTGAGGTGGTCGTTTTCTGTGGGGGGAGCTGCTGGAATGTTTTCTGGCTGCTGGAAGGAGGAGCTGGATTGCCTGCTGGTCGCGGACTTTCACCCTGCGGCAAGGCCGCCCCCTGAGCAGCCAGCAGTGGTGGCGAACCATAAACGTCGGCCACATTCTGGGAGAAGCTGCGAGCGTGTTCTTTGGCCTCCTCCGGGCTGCCGTGGAAGCGGTACAAGAGATCTTGGAACTCATGCTTGGGCTGAGATTCGCCGTGGATGCGATACACGAGGTCATGAGCCCCCGGCCCGCCTTTGAAAGCGGAATGGGAACCGTCGGCGTCATCATCATCGAAGTGCTGAGGATCGAGATCCTCGGGGGTGATGGCTGGCGCATGCCATGGTCTGGTATCCTCGGACGCAGACGAAGGGGCGCGGGGGCTGCGGCTGGAAGACGCATCGGCAGCGGCGGCGTGACCGGTGCCCCACGCTGGGCGGGGTGGTGCTCCGGCACCGAACTGCGGGTTGCGCGCGTCACGGGGGGCAGGGGAGTCCTGCTGTCGGGTTTGATCACGCGGGCGGAGGTTGCCGTCCTCATCCATGAAGTGCGGGGAGTCGTCGCGGTTGAATTGCTGGCGGACGACATCGAAGACGCCGCTGGCCTTGGCGGCGGCAATGCCGTCCGCAGGGGGCGTTCCCGGGGCCTCGGACCCCGTGCGCTGGAGCTGGTGGCTGAGGGCTCGTTCCGGCGGAGGGGGATCATCCAGATCCCCTGGTCTGGAGGGCGCGGGGCTGGTGGGTGTGGCGGAGCGTGGAGGGATCGGGACGATCCCACTCCTCCAGAGCGAGTCGGCGTCTGCCTGGGCACGCACGGGCTGGGGCAGGTGGCTGAAGGCGCGGACGCTGCCGCTGTGCAGCATGGGCTGAACGTCATCCTCCTCGTCCTCCAAATCATCAGGGCGCTGGACTCGGGTTTCAGGGAGGTGGGAGGAGGCAAAGAGAAAGGACATGAGCAAACACTTGGGACCAGATTCAGGAATGCAAATTAAAAAATACCAAAGTATGGTATCAAATGATGTGCATTGGTTTGCGGCGTGCGCTCGGGGGAAATGCACGGGATGTCAGGCGTCTTTTGGAGGGCGTGGCATCGGAAAAGTCATGCCATGCCTGCTTTCGTCAGCGCAATGAATGACCGGTTCGCCGGATCAGGTTCATTTCGTGACTTCAAGAAACACGGGCTTGAACATCGGCTCTCCTTTGGGATTGCGTCGTGTGATCACCTTCTTTTCCAGATCCACTTTCCAGTCTTCGGTCTCGCCTCCCGCGGGAAAAAGATGCCATTCATGCCTGGCATCTTTTTTTTCTTTTTCGCAAACAACAGCTCTCTTCGCCTTCAAGCGCCATGAGCAGTCATTTGCCAAAATTTTGCATCCAATGGCTCATTTATATTTCGGTGAGACGTGGATCTGAATCTCCGACGCATCAAATGGAGTAGCCACGGAGCGCGCTTTCTTGCTTTGGCTGTAGGACATCTCGCACTCAATCCAAACAATCCTGTCCTGATAGAGGTATGCCGCCTTTAGGAGCAGGCCAATGGCGCCCTTGTCCTCCACTAGATTCTGGGTGGACTCGGGGACGTTCATGGTCTTGAAGTAGGCCTCATTTCCTGAACGGGAAGGCGGCACCAGAGTATCCAGCACTTCCTGAAACGTTCGCGCCTCTGCAAGCTTCTCCAGCGTGGGCGGAAGAAAGGGGCACAGGACATAATAGCCAAATTCATCCGTCTTGAGCGACACATGGTCATCTTCGACGCGCATTATTGTAAAGGGCACATTGAAAAAAAAGGTGTTCATTAAATGAAACAGGCACTTCCATGGTGCCCTTGGAGTGAATGAGATCGGCCAATCCCTTCAGATCATAAAGCCTGAGGAAAGGCATGAACTGGTCACTGGTATACACCGTCGCCTCGGGAGGCTGCGCCGGGGTCTGCGCCGGGGGGCAGGTTGCCGCCACGAGAAAGCATGCAAGAAGCAGAAGACGATTTTTCATAGGTTGTTTCAAAAAAGATTATCGGTCTGTGGGCAGCGGGACATTCACGGGCGCATCCTGAATCTTGGCATCCAGGCCCAGGCTGGTAAACCAGTCCGGATGAGGCTCATACCTCTCGATGCCCGATCCTCCCTTGTAGGGACGTATGTTGGCGGGAAGATGCTTGTCATTGAATGTTGTCCTCATCGCTGTGAACGCTCTGTTGCATTGGAGAAAGAACATTAGCTCCATGTTGAGCACTTTCTTTTTTGCCTCTTCCTCGGTTGCATAAGGCTTGGTCTTGATCTTGAACACATTTTCCAAGTAGTATTTGGAGATACGCCGTCCCACTGCTTGATCAACCTTGATGTGGGCTTTTTCGTGCTCGGTCAAATCCGCCACCGTTTTGGTGGTGATGTCCGCTTTGTCTGCTCCCCGTTTGCCGGAGGTCCATCGGAGCTGCGGCCGGGCAATATAGGAAACAGGAATGTAGGAATAAATACGCGGGATGCAAACATACCCTGCATACTTGCCGTTGGCGTCTTTTTCGACTCTCGCCTTCGCTGTGATTTTGTCTCTACCGCCCGTGAGCCTTGTAATTGCAAGGCCACCTTCGTCTTGGTTTTTCTCGAATATTTCGGCTGCGGTCAGTGAAATAATCTTTGCGTCTGGTATATCATACAGGTCGCCCTTGCTGCCGCAGCCTTCCGGGCTGCTGCTGGAGGTCTTAACCTCTGAGTTATTTCTTGGTGATGCCCCCCGTCCTTCATCCATTTTGTCCGGGGCTTGTCCCTGATAGGGGCTGACGGGCTGGCTAGGCGCTGCGGGGTTGTTGCCGTTTGCCGGCGGAGAGGACCCACGCACTGGCTGTGGTTGCGCAGCCAGCGCTTGCGGGGATCCCTGAAGGCGTTGTTGTGAAGAGGATCCGCTGGCACCCTTTCCCATCTGCTGCCTCAAAAACGCCTCTGGTGCGCTGCGTTGTTCAAACAAGCGGCCTCTCGGCAGGGCGGTGCTGTTGTCTTGCGCCGGGGCTTTCCCGTTGGGGGTGTCTGGTGTAGGAGAATGAAGGGTGTCGCGGAGGTCTTGCGTGGAAGGGGAGAAGCCTTTGCTGCGTGTGGTGGACGGGCTTGCTGCAGCGGGAGGTGCATCATCGAAGCCGGAGCTGCGGGTGGTGTTTTCCCAAGGTTTGGAGGCTGGGGAGTGTGCGTCCTCAGGGTGGTCCTGCGGGGGCAGGTCTCGGGCGGTGATGCGGGGCCTGTGCCAGGGGCTGTCGTCTGCGTGGTCTTGCGGGGCGGTGTCGCCCTCGGGGTTGTGGTCAGAGTCTGCCTCTGGCGGAGGGGCATCATCCTGCGCCTCTGCCATGGGCGATCCGGAGGTGGAGGGTGTGGCGGAGCGTGGAGGGATCGGGCCGACCTCTCTGCGTGGGCTGTCTTCCCGGAGCGGGCCGGTGGAAGGCGCAGGATTGTCACGCACCGGCAGGTGGCTGAAGGCGCGCACCATGCCGGCACGGGGCGGGGGCTGCTGCATGCCCTCCTCGTCCTCCTCCTCTTCCAGGTGATCAGGGCGGCGGACACGGGTTTCAGGAAGGTGGGAGGTGGAGAAGATGAAGGCCATGGGGAAAGTCCTGGGCAGTGAAAATAGAATGCAAGTAAGAATACCATGAGGTGGTATTTCGTGGCGGGATGGGGGCTGGTGGGA
>Ga0209066_10004490_pt1 | contig 15165 bp, 9 predicted proteins | sample All_14_2_FD_187198 | JGI IMG/M metagenome (GOLD analysis project Ga0209066, IMG submission 187198) | Freshwater microbial communities in response to fracking from Pennsylvania, USA - Allegheny Zone_MetaG_DW_15 (SPAdes) (version 2) ...
CCCACCCACCCAGGAGGTCGGATGCAGGGCCACAGGCATCTGCCCCGGCTGGGGAAGATAATAATGGTCCCCGCGCATCCCGTGGATGTCTTTCACATGCCCGAAACCGTTCCCGCGGAGGAACTGGATGTAGGCATCCCGTTCGGGTGCTTCCGACACTTCCTCGGCCGCCTCCCTCGTCTGGAATCCCTGGAGGCCATAGTGGTCGGGCATGCAATGGATTTTGCCGATGGCGTGGGTGCGGTATCCCGCACCGCCCAGGAGCAGGGGCACCGTCGGTCCGTCGACCGGCCAGGAATCGCCGTTCTCATACACACCGGTGCGGCACGGGTAGCGTCCGGTGTGGACACTGGCCCGGGCGGGAACGCACACCGGGCTGGGGCTGTAACACCGCGTGAAGGCGGTTCCTTCGCGCACCAACCGGTCCAGTGCCGGGGTCTTGATGAAAGGGTTTCCCAGCGCGGCGATGGTATCGAAGCGCTGCTGGTCCGTGAACAGGAATAGGATGTTTGGCTGCGACTTCATGGGGGGTTCATTGCACCGAAGGCAAAGTTTTCACTTTTGCCATGCTTGTCCCGGGTTCATGGTTTGTCTAGATCATTGATGTGCTGATGACACCGGTGGCCAGAGCATCCCCACAGTCTCGGCACGCGCGAAATTACCGTATGAAATACCCACACCTTATTCCCGCACTCTGCCTTCTTCTGACCGCCTCCGGCGGTCTCCAAGCCCGGGATATCTTTGTCAATGCCTCGACGGGCGATGATTCCGCCGAAGGCACCAAGGACAAGCCCTTCAAGAGCCTCACGCGGGCCGCGACCTCCCTGGCCCCGGGCGACCGGGTGAGCCTGGCTCCGGGCATATACCGGGAGACGGCGGTGGTGACAGGGAGCGGGACCAAGGACCAACCGGCGGTCATTGAATCCACCGATCCCGCAAACCCGGCCATCCTCAGCGGAGCGGATGCCATCACAGGCTGGAAACCGCTTGCCGGATCCCCGCTTCCGGAAGCCAACCACCCCCATGCGACCCAAATATATTACACGGAGATCGCCTGGGAGCCCCGGCACCTGTTTGCCGGAGCCGACAAACAGGTGGTCGCCCGCGAACCGAATTCGGGTTGGCTCTCCGCCACCACCACCGACGGCAAAATCATCTCCTCCGACAAACTCCAGACGGTAAATGCCGACAACCTCGCCGGGACGCAGATATTTTACTTCCTCGCCAAAGGCGTGATCCAGAAGCTGGCCGATGTGCAGGGCTGGGCCGGGGCCAAGGGGGGGGCCATCGAGCTGACCACCCCTCTGTTCAGCACGCAAAAAATCACCTACTCCGCGGGCGATAGATTCTACCTGCAAAACCACACCGCCTTCCTCGACCGGCCCAAGGAATGGATCAAGCAGAAAACCGACACCGGCGTCCGCATCTTCTGGTGGCCCCCATCCAAGGAGGCCCTGGATCTGGCCGAGTCGCCCAACCGCATCGAGGTGGTGAATCTTTCAAAAGCCAGCCACGTGATCCTGCGAAATCTCCATGTCCGCCACGGGGCCGCCGACCCCAACGGCCTCGGCATCGGCTTCGAAAACTCGCCCCCGGCGGAGGGCATGCGTGAGGGCATCATCCTCGAATCCTGCGCGGTCTACCAAAACCAGCGCTTCGGGGTCAAAATCAGCGGATGCAAGGACATCATCCTGAGACACTGCCTCGTGGCGGACAATTCCTACGGCGCCTCGATCAGCAAATCCCGCAACATCCTAGTGGAGGAAAATGAGATCGCCTGGAACCTGAATGACGGGCTGGTCATTGCCTGGGACATCGAGGATGCCGTTGTGAGAAAAAACGCCATCCATCACCACAGCCGCTTCGGCCACCCGGACAATTTCCAGACTTACCGAGGGGTCAAGAACCTGCTGCTGGATTCGAATGTGCTGGTGGCCAGCGGCCAGGGCGCCCACAACCAACAGGCCGTCGATGTCACCGCTCGCAACAACATCTTCGCCGGTGCCAGTGCCAATGTTTTTTTCATGTCCCGGTCCGAACCCGATTCCAAAAATACCGGCACGGAAAAAGAGGGCGGGGGCTTCACCCTGGTGAACAATACCTTCTCCCTCTACGCCAACGGCGCCGTGGTCATCATCGGCACCGGACACAAACTGGAAGGCAACTTGTTTGATATCCGCGGGGGCAAATACGCCTACGGCGGCAAGGCGCCTTCCACGGCCATTGCCTCGAAAAACAACCGCTTCTGGATCAGCCACAGCCCCGACGCCATGATCGCCTCGCTGTTTGATGGAAAAAATCTCCGCTACAGCGACCTGGGCGACCTGCAGAAAAAAACCGGCCTCGAGGAAGGCTCGGTCATGGGGAATCCGGAGTTTGCCAGTGTCCCGGACCGCATGGTGAGCCTGGACGGCCAGAAAATCCACCTTTGCACCGAATCGCAGCTGTATTACGACGGCTCGGACGCCTTCAAGGCCGGCGACCACGTGGAGTTTGATTTTGACGGGATGGATCGTGTGGTCAAAGAGGCCGACGCCTCCTCTGTAGTCATCGATCCCCCGCTTGCAGCGGCACCGGTCACGACCGTCCTCATGGCCAACTGGGGCAACCGGCCGGTGGGGAAGATCGACCTGCGCAACGGCACCAAGGACGGCCGGGGATCCGATGTCGATTTCGAGGCCTTCCTGTCCGGGGATTTCAACGGCAATGGCAAGCGCGACGTCCCTCCCTGGCCGGAAGGCATCAAAAATCCCCGCAAGAAGCCGTAGGGACGGAATTCCATCGCCCTTCCACCCCGGGGTGAGGCGCCCACCCTTCCTTGTTCCCTCACCCTCCGCCAACTCCTCCGCGATGAACCATCGCGGCTACAACCGATCCCAACCTGTAGCCGCGATCGCTGATCGCGGGGCCTTTCTCTCTCCCCTTCACCCGGCGTCCGCCTCAGGCGGAAACGGCCTACAAAAGATCCTCCCGGCAGGCCGGGCTCACCTCGCCGTCCAACCGCCGTCAATGGTCAGGGTCTGGCCGGTGATGTTGCGGGCCATCGGACCCATCAGGTATTCCACCGCGGCGGCGATCTCCTCGAAAGTGATGAAAACTTTTTTCGGCATGGGCTCGAGCATCACCCGGTCGATGACCTCTTCCTCGCTGATCCCGCGGGTGCGCGCCTGGTCCTTGATTTGCGCATCCACCAACGCGGTGCGGATGTAACTCGGGCAGATGGTGTTCGTGGTGATGTCATGATCCCCGGTTTCCAGGGCCAGCGTCTTGGAAAATCCCTGCACGGCATGCTTGGCGGAAACGTAGGCGCTTTTGTAAGGTGAGGCCACAAGGGAATGGATCGATCCGATGTGGATAATCCGGCCGAACCCCCGCGCCCGCATGCCGGGCAGTGCGGCACGGGTCATGAGGAATGCCCCCCGCACCATGACCTTCATCAACAGGTCCCATTTTTCAATAGAAAATTCCCCGACGGGGGAAATGTGCTGGAGCCCGGCATTGTTGACCAGCACATCCACCGGGCGTTCCCCGATATCCTTCCACAGCCGGCCGACGGACACTTCGCAGCCGACATCGAGCACCCGGGACTCGGAGGCCCCCCCGGCGGCTTGGATTTGGCGCACCGTATCCGCCGCACTTCCGCCATCAAGGTCGGCAGCGATGATGTCGTGCCCTTTTTGCGCGAGACAAAGGGCGAGTCCCCGGCCGACCCCGGCTCCCGCTCCGGTGATTAGAATCGAGCTCATGTTTTGGCAAGGTATTGGTCCCTCAGGACACGGCGCATGACTTTGTTCGTCGCAGTCCGGGGGAGCGCCCCAATGGTGACGGCGTCATGGATTTTGAAAAGAGGATTCAGATCGCGGCGGATCGCCTCCTGCAGGACATCCTTCCCGGGGATGGAAGCGGGGTCCCCGGCCACATAAAGAACCAGCAGGCTGGGCCCTCCGGTGGGCGAGACGGCAATGGCCGCGGCTTCGCGCACCCCGGGAAGGGACTGCACCACCCGTTCAATTTCCGCGGAGCTCACCTTGATGCCGCCGAGATTCATCGTGTCGTCGGCCCTTCCGTGGGCCTTCCAATAACCACCGGGCAGGCTCTCGATGCAGTCGCCGTGGCGGCGCAGCACCCGGCCGTCCGCCCCCCGGGGGGTTCCGGAAAAATACACTTCATGGTGGTCCCGGTTGAGGAGGGTGGTGGAAAGGCCGATGGAGGGAGGGACGATGAATACCTCCCCGTTCTCCGCGGGCCGGCCTTCCTCGTCGAGGATGACCATATCCAGGCCCAATGCCTTGGCATTGAAGGTGCCGGGTACGCAGGGCCGCGTGACGGTACCCGTGAGATACCCGCCGCCGATTTCCGTGCCGCCGCAATACTCGATGACCGGACGCCCCCCCGCCTGCTCCATGAGCCAGGCCATGTCATCGGCGCGGGAACACTCGCCGGTCGAACTGAATGCCTGGATGCGCGACAAATCAAGCCCGGCGAAACAATCCGCCTCGCGCCAGGATTTCACCAGCGTGGGAATCACCCCGAGGAGGGTTGTCCCCGCATCCTGTACAAACCGGCCGAATGCGGGCCCGGCGGGCACGCCCTGCCAGAGCCCCATGGCGGAACGGTTCAGCAAACTGGCAAAGATGAGCCAGGGCCCCATCATCCAGCCGATATTGGTGGGCCAGACCAGCACCCCGCCCGGCTGGACATTGTGGTGGAAGTGCGCGTCGGCGGCACATTTGACCGCCGTGGTGTGGCTCCACGGGATCACCTTGGGTTCCCCCGTGGTTCCGGATGAAAAGAGGATATTGACCGGGTCCATGGGAGCGCCCGCCACGTATTCCTCCTGTGCCCGGTCCGGCAAAAAATCCGCCCAGGCCATGTCGCCCGGGCGGGAGAGCGGTGCGGGCGTCCCGATGACAATGGCGCGGGGAGCGGCCGCGGCCACCACACTGGAATAAAGGGGGATGTCCCGGCCTCCCCGTCGCGCCAATTCCTGCGTGAATACCGCCACCGCCGACGAAAGCTTCAAACGAAGGGCGATTTCCGGAGGGCGGAAACTGTCGGCGATGCCCACGGCGACGCAGCCCGCCTGCAGGATACCCAGATAGATGGCCACGGATTCCGCGCTCATCGGCAGGAAAAGCGCCACGGCATCCCCCGGGGAACACCCCGCCCGCACCAATCCGGCAGCCACACGGCCGACCAGGGACGCAAGTCCGGCACGCGTCAGGGTTTCCAGGTTTCCGCCTTCCGACTGGTGGATGATCGCGGGAGCGCCGGGATCCCCGGAAAGACAGCTCTCGGCGATGTTCATGCGGGCGCCGGGCAGCCAAACCGGATGCTCCACCCCGCCGGAGAAATCCGCCACGCGGGAAAAGGGGTGCTGGAAACGCAGGGCCAGTCTTTCGAGGGCCAGGGACCAGTACGCCTCACGCTCCCCCACCGACCACGCGTGGAGGGCCTCATAAGAATCCACCCCGGCCTGCTGCATGAGCCAGGCGATATTGGTGGTGGATACAAAATCCGCCGAAGGGGTCCAGGCGGGCCGGGGTCCGGGGGCAGGCATGGCGGTTCAGGGTTTTCTGAGAGCCACGGCACAGCCCATGCCGCCGCCCACACAAAGCGCCGCCAGGCCGCGTTCCGGACGCGCATGGGCGAGGTGCACCAACAGGCGCGCACCCGAGGCCCCGATGGGATGCCCGAGTGCAATGGCCCCGCCATGCGGATTCACCCTGGTTCCATCAAGTCCCAGTTCGCGGACACAGGCGACCGCCTGCGCGGCAAAGGCCTCGTTCAATTCCACCATGTCGAATTCGCCGGGATTCCCGCTGACCGCGCGGGCGGCAAGGATGGGCCCCAGTCCCATAACATCCGGCTCACAGCCAACAGCCGCGGTTTTTTCAATAATCATGAGGGGCTCCAAACCACAGGCCCGTCCGGCGGCTTCGGAACAGACCAGCAACATGGCCGCCCCGTCGTTGATTCCGGAGGCATTGCCGGCGGTCACGGTGCCGTCTTTTTGGAAGGCGGGCTTCAGTGCCGCCAACTTCGCCAGGGTGGTGTCGGGGCGCGGGTGCTCATCACGGTCCAGGCCCTCCAGCGGAACCAACTCGGCCCGGAAATGCCCCGCTTCCTGAGCCGCCCCCCAGCGCTGCTGGCTGAGAACGGCAAAGCGGTCCTGGTCCTCCCGGGAAACACCCATGCGGGCGGCAACGCGGTCCGCGGTCAATCCCATGTGCTCGCCGCTGAAGGCATCGGTCAGGCCGTCACGGAGGAGGGAATCCACCAGGACCCCATCCCCGAGCTTGTACCCACTCCTGGCGCGGGTCAAGAGATAGGGTGCATTGGACATGGATTCGGTGCCCCCGCAGAGGACCATCCCCGCCTCCCCGGAGCGGATGGCCTGCGCCGCCAGGCGGACCGCCTGCATGCCGGAGGCGCACATCATGTTCACCGTGAATGCCGGAACGCCGACCGGCAGGCCGAGGCCGATCCCGATCTGCCGCGCGATGTTCATGCCCAGTCCGGCACCCAGCACGTTGCCCACGATCACCGAATCGATGCGTGCGGGATCAAGCGAACCGAGGGCCGCCCGGCCCGCGGCCACCCCGAGGTCCACGGCGGAAAGTTTGGCCAGGGCGCCGAGAAAGCGTCCCTGGGGTGTACGTTTGGCGGCAGCGATCCAGATCATGGTTTTCCCTGGGCGGAAGTTCCCGTGTCCGCCCACACGTTTGAGTCATCCACATCGTGGTTCGAGCGCCAGCCCGGATGCATCGACCCGTATTTGCAATTGCGTCCAAATTTGTTGCCGCGGAGCACCACGGGATCGCCGATATCCCCCTTCCCACCCCCGCTGAGGGTGAACGGCCCGCCTTCGAAAAAACAATCGGTGACGACCCCCGTCACCCCGGTATTCGGGCCGAAGCTTCCGAGCTGGATCGCCCCGTTCACGGGATCCAGCGACTTGCCGTCTTCCCCGGTGCGCCCGCGGGCATCAAACTTGCAGCGGACGAGATGGAGTGTGGCCAGGAGGGGGTGGTCCTTGGTCTGGTTTTTGCCGAACGTCACCTGGAGCACGTCGCTGTGCGATGCCGGCGAGGCCATCTGCACCTTCTCACCCAGAACTTCCGTATAAAATGATTCGCCTGCGGGGGCACGGATGAGGTCGTTGCCCCCGGCCACGTAGGTGCGGGTCAACTTGTCGACATTGAGGATGGCCACGGATTTGCCCCCGTACACTTCGCAATCCTCCAATTCCACCGATCCTTCCCCGAACCGCTGGACGGTATAAGATTCCGTTCCGGGCGTGGAACCCTCCCCCTGGTCCAGTGGGACAAAGCCGGGATTGGTGAATTTGCACCGGACAAATTTGACCACCCCGGACTTGTGGGTGGTTTTCACCGCGCCGAGGCTCTTGCCCGTGACCACCCCGGCGGAGCCAAAAGTGGTTTCGGACGAGGCATCCAGGTTGGCGCCTTCCGGCAGGCCGCAGTTGACCCCTCGAACCAGTTCCGCGCCGTGCTTGACCTCGGCCGGTGCGTTCAGTTGTGAAAATGCCCACAAAAGCAAAACGGCGGCACAAGGCTGGCGGAAGACCATGGGGGACGAATTTATCCCATCGAAGGATGTTGGCAAGCACCCGGTCGGCCTGACTGGGTTGCGCCGGATCTTTGAAAATCCGTGACCCCGGGGCGCCCCCGCCCTAGGCTGCGGTTCCATGTCCCGCACCCTGTGCCTGGTTTCCCTTCTCCTTGGCCTGGCGTCAGCCTCTCCGGCTCCCGCTGCGGAAACCCTCCCGCCCATCCCGCAACCGAAACTGGCGAAGACCTACGACCAGTCCGAACTGCCCCCTCCCGGCCCCATCCTGGTCCGCGCTCAAAATAGCCCGGCCATTTACGGCCTTTATGTCTGGACCGGGGAATACGCCAAACACCGCAGTGACATCAAGTCCGTGGGCTGGCGCTCCTTCCGTGTGGGCGGCCCCTTCGATGACGCGGCCATGCGGATGTTTGTCGAGGATGGCGTGGATGTCATCAAGACCACAGGGTCGAATGGCAAGAGCGGACCCAAGCCCGACGCCGACCCGGCGGGGGATGAGGCTTTCATCCGGGCCCATATCGCCGGCGTGACCGGCATGATCCGGCGTTACGGGAACCAAGGGACCTTTTTCAAGGAGAATCCCGGACTGCCCCACCGCCCGATCCGCATGATCGAGGCCTGGAACGAACCCAATTTCCAATACCTGATCAAACCGGACCAGCGTCCGCAGGCCGAACAGGAAGCCGACCGCGAGGCCCTCTTCGCCAAATTGCAACCGGCCGCCTACAAGGCGGCCAAAGCCCTCGATCCGGACATTGTGTACGGGGGATTTGCCACCGGCGGTTCCTCCGCGGGTGACCTGCGCTTCGTGGAGAATGTCCACCGCCGCAACCCGGCCGTCGCCCGCAGTTACGACGTCTTCTCCACCCATCCCTATGTCAATGCGGTTCCACCGGAATGTTATAGCGTGCACAAATGGGGCCGCTACAGCATCGCCTCCTCCCTGGCCATCCTCCGGAAAACCATGGCCGGGTACGGACGGACGGATGTGCCCGTGTGGTACACGGAGATCGGCTGGGAAATCTCCAAAACAGACGGCGGAAAATACGAAAGGCCGAAGGAAACCATCACGCCGGAACTGCAGGCCGCCTACACCTGCCGCATGTATGCCTATTCCCTGCGGCTGGGCGTCGAACGGGTGACCAACATGTTTGCCACCGACACGGACAACTACAACGGGGGCTTCTTCAAGGACGACGGAACATGGAGGCCCTCGGCGTACGCGGTACAAACAATGATCCGCCTGATGCCCTCGCCCCGCCTGGAGGAGATAGTCAGCGACGGCACCGGCGGCACCTTCGCCTACCGGTTCTCGCCCCGGGCCGGCGCCGGCAAGGCATCCGTCATCATGCTGTGGAATGTGGCCGGGCCGCGCACGGTGGAAGTCCCGGTGGCCGCGCCCAAGGTGTCGGTGGTGGGCATGACCGGGGACACCCGCGAAGCCAAACCCGCCGGAGGCCTCCTGAAGGTGGACATCGGACCGCTCCCAGTTTATCTGGTTATCGAAGGTTAGATTATTTATTTTCGCCCACCCTTTCGCTTATGCCAAAACATCGCGACTGAGCCCGCAGCGGGTTGATGCCGCCTTGTCCGCCCGCGCCACAGGAAGACAGGCGGAACGCGATCTCCGAACGCGTTTGCCTTTAGATTCGAAGGGGGTGGGCACGTGGCACTCATCACGCGGGCCACGGGGGTTATCCGCACAGGCTCTTATACCAAATCCAGTTGAATGAGCGCGGAACCCAGTCCCCCTGCTACCCAGCGTGCTCGGAGAGCCCGCTCCACCTAAGGCATCCAAGGTGGAACGCGATCTCCGAGCGCGTTTGCCTTTAGATGCTTACTCACTCCGGAAAAAACCGCAGGAGCAGATCCGCATAGACCCCGTGTCCGAGATCACCGGGGTGGTTGATCCAATTGTGGAGGGCGCTCCACGGCGGAATGCCCCGCTTGGCCAGTTGGCCGAAGGCCGAGTGGACATCCGCGAAAGCGGCGCCATCTTCCTCGGCCACCTGCCGCATGCGCGCATTGTAAACCGGCTGCCTTTGGGCCATGCCGCACTTGATCCACGGATTCAGGGGGAACGTCGCTACCAACATCACCTCAGCCCCCGCGGCCCGGGATTTCCGGGTGATGGCGGAAAGCTGGGCGGCGAAATCATCCACCGGGGTCATGGGGGCGCCTCCGACCGGTCCATGCACATCATTGGCGCCAAAAGCGACAATGACCAGGTCCGGCTTGTTGTCGGCCAGGATCCCGTCGATCTGGGATGTCGCGAGCTTGATCGTGGCCGCACCCTTGTAGGCCGCAATGGGCTCGATGGCCGCCTTCGGGAAGCGCTGCCGCAGGGCATAAACCAAACGGCCCCGGTATGTGGCGTCGTCCTTGTCGTACTGTTGCTCCCGGAACCACTGGGTGGATTCGGCGCCCAGTGTGATGCTGTCGCCCATGAAGGCGATTTTCACGGTGGAACCCGGCTTCCGCAGCTTGGCCAGGGTGCCGGCCAGGGCCTTGGCATTGACCGGGGCAACCGGCTCTTCGCCCCCGATGGGGAAAATCTCCCGGTCCGTGATGGCATAGTCCGGAACCCCCTTGAGCGCGTCGGGGGTGGCGTCGAAGTGGGGATTGCGCGCCGCCGGCCAGGCAGCGATATAAATACCCGCAAGCGGAACACATCCCGCATCCGCCCCGGGCAAATCGGGGCAAACCAGCACGGACTTCCCTTTTTTTACCGAGAGCTTCCCCTCACCTGAAACTTGGACAAGGTCCAGCCGCTGCAGTGCGCCTCGTATTTTGGCCGTGATTTTTCCGGTCATGTGTCCGCCCATATTTGCGAGCAGTCCCCAGTCGGCGTTGAAACGGAAGTCCTCGCGGTTCCGGTATATTTTCGAACCATCCGCAGACGTGACGACCAGGGTGTCCTCCCGGAATGCGCGGTAAAGTCCGCCGAGAATGGGCGTGGCATCCTGCCGGGGCGGGCTGAACTTCAGGGGCTTGCCGACTCCCGGCCACGGATCCCAGGTGTCCCAGAACGGCTGGTAGTCCGCTGGGGCGTTGCTTTCGGCGATTTCAAAGTCCCGCAATTCCGGGGAATCAAACTGCAGGGTTTGCGCGGCAACGGACACGGCGCGGCCTTCCGGCAGGGATATCTCCCCGGGAGACACAACCACCTGCAGCGAAGCCGGGGATGTCGCAGCGAACACCGGGGGTGCGGAAATACACTGCGGAACAAGTGCCAGGCACCCCAATCCAATAGCGGCCAAAATACCTGCCGCTGATTTTATTTTCATAACCATCCTACACCAACTCCTGCAGGAGCAGATCGTTGACGTTTTCTTTGTTGAAACAATTCCTCGTGAGGCCAACCGCCATCTTCCTCCCGGGATCGGCGAAGCCCATGGACCCGCCATAGCCCCCGTGGCCGAAAGCCGGCACCTCCGCGCCGGAGAGGGCGCACTGGGGCTGGCGGGCATACCCCAGGGCCCAGGCGGATTCCGTGCCCTCCGGATTGACGAGACCCTGCGGAGCGGTGGCCTCACGCACGCGGTGGGGCGGCAGCAACTCCACCCCGTCGACGCCGCCGGGAAGCAGGGCGGCGTAATGCCGGGCAATGGCGCGTGCGGTCATGATGCCCGTGGAGGCGGGAAGACAGGCCCGCCGCATGTCCGGACGGTTCATGAACGAGACAAGTGTGCCCAGCCACCCGGGAACCGGCGAGGGCGCGGAATCGTCCTGGGAAGGAACCACGTCCGGCTCCTCCAAAAAGGCCACCCGGGATTCCACCCGATCCGGAATGCCGATGAAAAGGTCATCTTCAACCCCCAAAGGGACCGCAATTTCCTCATGCAGGTGTTGTTGGAAAGAACGCCCATCCACCCGCCTTACCGTCTCGCCGACGATCCATCCATACGTGATCGCATGGTATTGCGCCCGGCTGCCCGGCGGGAAAACCGGGGCCAGACCGGCCACCGCCCGGCACATCGCGTCCCAATCGGCCAGATCCGGGAAGCCGATGCCCGCGGGCATATTGGGCAACCCCGAGCTGTGGTTGAGCGCCTGCCGCAGGGTGATTTTTTCTTTTCCATTGGCGCCAAACCCGGGCCAAACATCCGCAATCGGCCGGTCATAGGAAAGGAGCCCGCGCTCCACCGCCTGGTGGGCCAGGGTCGCTGCCATCCCCTTGCTGGTGGAAAATACCGGGAAAAGGGTTTCGCCCCGCACGGGTTCACCCGTCCGGGGGTCCGCGACACCCGACCAGGCGTCGACGACCAACTCCCCTTCCCGGTAAACCGCGACCTGCAAACCCCGCTGGGTGCCCGCTGATGTCAGGCGGTCGAGGAAATGCTGGATTTTGGTTTGGAGGCTTTTTGTTTTCATCGCAGGAGATCCTTCATCGCCTGCGCCAGCAGGGGCTCCCAATAGCCGGCACCGAGCAAATTATGGGTGTACCCAACGGCCAGGCGGAGTTCCGGGCAGGCGAACCCCACGGACCCCCCGTATCCCCCGTGGCCGAATCCCCGGAATTTGGAACGGCCATCCGGGGAAAAGTCGAAAGGGTGGTACCCCAGGCCTCGCTCCTCCGTGAGTCCATCCGGAAACCGAAGGGTTTCCCATTGGGTGGCGAGGGACACCCTTTCCGGCGGAAGCAATTCCACGCCATCCACGCCCCCGGGAAGCAGCGCGGCGTAATGCCGGGCGATCGCCCGGGCGTTCATCAGCGCATTGGTGGAAGGCAGGCACGCAGCCCACGTGCCCGGATAATTCATCTGGTGCGGCATCGGAACAAGTGCCGCCTCCATGCCCCCGATCTCGGAAGCGGACAAGGGAGGCAAAAGGCCCAGGGGTTGGTCCACCAGGAAAGCCACCCGGTGTTTCCCCGCATCCCGCAGCCCCACATGCAGGGTGTCCAATCCCAGCGGCCGGGCAATGTCCTCTTGCACGATGTCGGAAAAGAACCGCCCGTCGACGCGGCGCGCCACCTCACCCAGCATCCACCCGAACGTTTTCGCATGGTAGGTGAAATGTTTTCCCGCCGGCCACTTGGGCACCGCCGCGGCCAGGGCTCCGCAGGCGGACGGCCAATCCAGCATCTGTGAGAACGTGAGCCCGGGAGGCAGGTCCGGAATCCCCGCCATGTGGGTCAGGGCGTGCCGGAGCGTGACCGCTTCTTTTCCATGGGCTCCGAACTCCGGCCAAACTTCGGCCAGCCGCATGTCGTAGGCCAGCAATCCCCTCTCCACCAATTGGTGGATAACAGTGGTGGTGATTCCCTTGGTGACGGAATAGACCGGGAACAGCATGTCCGCCGCGACCTTCTCCCCGGTCAGGGGATTGGCCGTCCCCGCCCAGGCATCCACCACCTGTTTGCCGTCGAGATAAACCGCCAGTTGCAGTCCGAGCTCGCGCCCGGACCCGGCGAGGTCTTCCATCATGGATTGAACCATCGGCGGTGTTCCTGTTTTCACGTGGGTATGACGCTTGGGCATCCCATGGATTCAAGGCCATCCCGGGCCGCTGTCATGACAAATTCATCACCCAAAGCCGCCTTCATTGGGGCGGCTTGCTGTTGGACGCATCCATGAGGAAGGGAAAACCCGCCGACGGGCCCTTTTCGCGGGCGCCATTCACCGTCGAGGAAGCGAGCCCCTCCGCCCCGGCTTTCCACGTCCAGGCATCCTTGATCCCTCCACCCTCGACCCATATTTTGGCCTCGCCGGGCGCGGTTTTCTCCAGCTTCACGGACAGGTCCTTCTTGCCCCACGGATTGAAGACGCTGGCCACGAAAAGCCGGGGCAGCTTCGCCTTGGCGGTCAACTGGCGGAAGCCCAGGTTGTCCCCGCGGTGGTCCGCAGGTGAAAGCCCGATGGAAAAGCCCAACTTATCATTGGAAACAACCTGGAAGGGACAGGATTTGGTTTTCGAGACCAGCTCGAAGCGGCCCGCCGCCTCATCGACGACCTTCAAATCCGGGCCCTGCATCAGCCAGGAAATGTCGACCGGTTCGGGCGAACGGATGTCATCGAGAACCAGGATGTAACCGCCATTGACCCAGAGGAAGGTCCGGCGGAAGCGTTCCAGCGCGGGTCGGGTGGCCCCTGTCTTCTTGTCCTTGTACTCCAGGTAGGATCCGGCGGCCTCGCCCTCGATGGCGGTGATGTCCGGGGTGTTTCTCCAGGCAGTGATGATGCCCATCTTGGTCATGTCGCCGCCCGGCTGGCTGAACACGGGGCCCTCGGGGCGGCCCTTGGTCATCTGGCCCATGCCATTGACCAGGATCGTGTTGTGGCCGGAGGATTTCTTGCTCTTGGCATACTGGTCCGACACGGCAACCAGTTCATCGCCCATGGCCATGATGAAGGAGTTGGCGTCCGGGTCATCGTGGGCCACGTTGACGTAGCTGTTGTTGTTCTGGTGGCTGAATTCGTTGAGCCGGTAACCCCCGAACGGGCCGCACTTGAACATTGCAGCAACAGCATCGTCCTTCCAGGACTCCCGGACGATGCCCAGGCCGATGTCCTGCCAGAAATGGGCCGTCGGCAGTTTGGTGGCATCGCCGCGGGCCAATTCCGGGGAGTCCCAGATCAGGGAGAACCAGGTGAACATCATGGTGTTGGGCTTTTTCTCATAGGCCCGCATCACGGCGTCCTTGAGATCGGCCTGTTTGTGCACGGCCGCCAGCTTGAGCTGATAATTGCCGTAATTTCCCAGGCCCTCGCCCCCCCAGTCGCCGAAACCAAAGGCGCTGGAAAAACCCGGTCTCAGCGTAAAGACCAAGAATTTGTTGAGTTCGCGGTAGAAGGGCCCGGAAAGATACTTCGTGCCCAGGCAGCGGTCGGCGGCATCCATGGCCAGGAGCAGGTGATTGGCCCCGAAGGTCATATAGCTGGGCCCCTCATGGCCGGTGCCGTCCTCGGGGAGCCACTTGTTGATGAAGGCCAGTTCCTCGGCGGTTTTCTGCAGCAACCACTGCTCCCCGGGTTTGCCCTCGTAGGAGGCCAGGACCGAGAGCGCGAGGCCCGCATTGCGGTGCCACCGGTGGTTGTTCTGGGGATCATTCTGCCAGTAATGGATGCCCGGGTTCTTCATGAGATGCCCGCCGTGGTACATCTTGCGGGACTGGAGGATGAGCTTCTGGCGGTATTTTTCCCGGAAGGCGGGATCAAGGTCGTTGTAGAGCCAGTCGTAGGCCAGGGCCGCACCCACCATGACATTGGCCGCGGACATGCCGCTGTCGACTTCCGGGGCGGATTCCCAGATCGGCATGGACTCGAGCTTCTTCATGAACGCAACTGTCTTTTCAAAGGACTTCTTGTCGCCCGTGAGCACATAGTGCAGGGCCACCGAGGGCAGCTTCCAGAATCCCTGGCGCTGGCCGTCCGTGGCATCCTTGAGGAATGTTTCATCTGCCGGGGGATTGCAGGCGGGCACATACCCCTCCAATTTGGCACGCCACACGGCGCCGGCCTCGCTGTTGTAGAATGCCTTCAGCTTCGGCACATCCTCCGCGGTGAAAAGCAGGCGGGGGTGTTTGCCCCGGACGGCCACGGTGAGTTCGGGAACCGCGCCCTCGGGGGC
>Ga0209066_10004491_pt1 | contig 15160 bp, 14 predicted proteins | sample All_14_2_FD_187198 | JGI IMG/M metagenome (GOLD analysis project Ga0209066, IMG submission 187198) | Freshwater microbial communities in response to fracking from Pennsylvania, USA - Allegheny Zone_MetaG_DW_15 (SPAdes) (version 2) ...
GAGCTCGTCGACATTGTCCTGAGCAACCCGGACAACGTCGACTATGGCGTCCTAACCCACATCGACGACGGATCGGAAGATGGCATCGCCGCCATCACAGGACGCGGGATCGAGAGCTTGGAAGAACCCCTCGCCGACGTCAGGACGTGGCCAGGCGGTATCCGCCGGTTCCTCATCGATGACCAATGCGACCCAGAAACTCTGGAGCGCATCATGGCAGACGAAGCAAAGCGTTAGGCCGCTCGATAAAGAACGTTCGCCGGACGCTCACCTTCGATGCCCGCAAAACCACGCTACAGCAGGCGCTGGCCCAGACAGGCGCCAAGCGGTTCACCTACCTCTACGACTTCGGAGATGGTTGGAGCCACACGGTCAAGCTCGATCGGTTCGAGACCCTTCCAGCCGGCCTCGACACGACGTTCCTGGCCTACGCCAAGGGACAATGTCCGCCGGAAGACTGCGGCGGGCCGTTCGGCTACGCCGATCTCGTCCAGGCCTACACTGACCCCGCTCACGAGAGCCATCTCGACGCCCTCGACATCCTCGGGACGAGGTTCAATCCGATCGCAGACCCCACCACGGATCGATACGAGGCAATCCAACGCCTCATCGGAAGTTGGGCTCGCAAGCCGCGCGTATCTCGCTGACCGCGGTACTCACCGGATGGATACCTTGCTCATTCAGGGTCTAAATAAGAAATACGTAAATTGGGGGATGCTCGATCATTCTATAATATCTCTAACGCCGGCTCCGGTAATTCAGCACCGCGATGACGTTCCATCAAAACCTATAGCCGGTAAGGCGTTCGAGGGCGGCAACTCTATCTGCTTCGCTATCGAGGACTGACAACTCTCTATCGAGTTCCAAAACCTTCGCCGCGACAAGAAATCTATACCAGCCGGCTTGAAGAAAATGGTAGATTAAACCCTCGCGACCATCGAGAAATCCTGCCTGAGCCAAATAACGGTACAGGAAATAGCTGAGCGATCCGATCCAAATTGGCATGCGATTATAGATATTTTCCTTCAGCCAGCGCTTCCCCGACGCAGCGGCAGACGTAGCCCTTTTATCTAGTGCTGCTTCGCGATCAAATAGCATGTATTTTTGATTGAGCAGGTCTATCGCTTCGCGCGTGGCATATCGATTATGCTTGTCGATAAAGAATGTTAGGTTATTCAAATTGACGTCCGCAAAGCCTCCTTCAAAGGTTGTTGCAGTCCCCTCAATCAGAAGGGCGTGCTCGTCCATCCAGCGTTGTTCAATACGCGCTTTGCCTCTTCGCCAGATGCGCAGCAGTGTTACAGGGTATCGGCCCCCATACTGGATCCATCGTCCCATAAAGATGAGCTTGCGCCTCAAATTGACGCCACAAATATCTGAGGGCAGAGAATAGAGTCGTGTGGCGATTGCTGTCGCTAGATCCGTCTCTATGATTTCATCAGCATCTAGGCGCATGACCCAATCGGTACTGATAGGGGCATTGTCCAGCGCCCACTGGAACTGCTGAGCTTGTGTAACAAATGGGTTCGTCAGAATGTGGGCACCGGCAGCTCTCGCGATGTCCACGGTTTCATCAGTTGAGCCCGAGTCGATTACATAGATCTCAGAAGCGATGGGGGAGATAGAGGCCAAGCATCTGCCGATATGCACCGCCTCATTATAAGTTAAAATGACAATTGCTATAGTCACGGCTAAATGACTTCCTGGCTATCACCGTAGGGCTTGCGCGTCCGCAGGAGCTTAGCTGGGTTTCCTGCGTACACGGCCCACGGAGTTAAATTCTTTGTGGCGACGCCACGCGCACCCAATACCACGCCCTCGCCAACTGTAACGCCCGGGCCAACGAACGCTTCTGCAGCAATCCAGGCCTCTCGACCAATAACGATTGGACTTGCGAGAAGAGGGCGTTGAGGGTCATCGATGTCATGGGTCCCGCCGCAAAGATGAGCACGCTGCGAGACGACGGCATGGTACTCTAGAGTGATGCGGTCCATGCAGTAGACAATAACCCCGGGTCCAATAGCCGAATAATCCTCCATAATCAAGTTTGGAGGATACCACACTCGAGCGGTCCCGTAGATCATGGCAGTGTTAGCGATGTTTGCGCCAAACATCCGCAAGAGAAGCCTGCGCCAAGGTGCCAACTGGGCCGGCGTCCAAGACGCTAAAAGCCACCACGTGAACAACCAGCTAAGGCGAAAAATTTGGTGCGAAAGCGGATAGGTTGCTAGCCGCCTTCCATTTCTGTATCCGGCGACTTGGTCAATCTCGCTCATCACAGCATCGTCTCGATCGTGGAAATGAGGGAGGGAGCAGTGCGACGAACGTCAAACCTAGATTCAAAAACGGCAGCGGCACCAGCTCGCAGGGCTAAACGCCTGTCAGACGAAGCGGCGAACCACTTCAGCAACAAGCGCGTCGTTCCCTCAAGGGTATCATCCTCCACCAACCCACCCTGGCCCTCTTCGATCTCCCGCCAGATGTTTACCTTATTGCTAATGAGAACGGGTATGCCGCATCCCAATGCCTCTGCAACCGCGATCCCAAAATTCTCTTGGTGTGAAGAAAGAACGAAGGCGTCAGCTCCGTAAAGGGCACCCCATTTTCCTTCTCCATATATTGGTCCCGGCCAATGAATCCGATCGCCCACCCCACGATCATTCGCCAGCTTCTCAAGCTCAGGCCTCCACCCTGTCTGGTCCGGCCCCGCCATAACCAAATCCACTCCGGGATTCTCAGCCAGCGTCCGTGCAAATGCTTCGATTAAGAGGTCGCAGCCCTTTTTCCGATGGATTCGACTGAAAAACAGTAGGTACGGTTTCTGCTTAAGGGTCGGAACCGCAGAACGAAATGCCAAGTCGAGCTGTTTGGTCTGCGGCGGAGGGGGGCTGGCGCCGAAGCCCACCACTGCTTCCCGATAGGAGTGTCCCCAGAACTGCCCACGAGCCTGGCGACGCTCTTCTTCGCAAGTAAACAGCACTGACTTGGCACCAGCCAATAGCCGACCTTCGCCGGCTATCCAAAAAGCCTGTTTGGCCATGTGTTTAACGGGATAAGTCCGCTTGAACCATGGGTCCATCATCCCGTGTGTGAACACAAAGTAGGGCGTGCTGGCCGTCGTGAGCACCCGCGAAGCCCCAAATGGAGCATAGTTCCAAAGGCCGTTCACAATTATTGCGTCGTAGCGATCAGCGTTTTTCCTGAGCCATGGCACAAAATGTTGCGAATATCGATAGTGGTCCAGGGCTGAGAACAGTGGGTGCCTAACGCCGACAGCGTGGACCTTCACGGAAATATCGTCGAGGAAGGGCTCGCCCTTGTCATCAAGAGAGACGATCTCTGTAATCGTGTTGCTGGCTGTTGCTTCTGCCATGCGCAACACGCTCTCGATAGGTCCCCCTCCCGCAGGATCAACGGAGGCGATAACTTGAAGAAGTCTCACGCTAGCGAATCCAACATCGACGCGAATGCCTTGCTTGTGAATTCCCGACTGCTAACACCGGCTAAATAGCAGATCATATCAAATAGCCTTACCGCTGAATTTATAGCTTAAATTTGCCCTGCCTAGCTACCTGCATTCCAGCTGGGTGCCCATATCTACCCCAGGGCCGTCGGTCTCGCGACGCGTCTTGCGCCCCGCGCAGCGCCGCTGCTCATTGCCATTAACGCGCACCAGCCAATGCAGAAGGTTCGGTTTCGAGAATTGTAAACAAGCTTCGACAACCATCTAATGCCACAGGAGCATACATCAATCGTCAGGCATATTTCGACAGTGAAATATCTGTTTGGACTCACTGAACGTCACGTATTAATTATCGTGAGTAGAACGGCTTCGGCCTCGGAAGGCCGTTGTATATGTGATCTAGAACTGAGATCAGTGCCTTCGCGCCAGCTTCGTCATTGAGGCGACGGCCGGCCCATTCACGTCGCCATTTGCGGCAATCGACATCAAGAATCCCGCTACCTACAATATCATCAACTGCCTTGCCCATACTGGCGGCATCTGGACGAACTAGAACGCGTCCAAGTCTCCGATCTTGTTCAATGCAAACTGACGCTCCGGCCATTTTTGTGGTAATCACAGCGGTGCCTTCAAGTAACGCCTCCCCAATTACGGCACACCAGCCGTCATCGTCTGTGAGCGAGGGCGCGCAAATAATATCCGCGCTTCTCAAAAATCGGCGGGTCTCAGTCATTGGGATGGGACCCAGATACTGCAAATGGGGGCCAGGTTGCTCAGCGCTAGCCATGACCAACGACGCCAGGGGGCCTCGCCCCGCAACTATAAACCGGCTCGGCCTGCCTATCGTGCGCCTCAATTCTAGCATCTCCTTGACGCCCTTCGGAGCCTCTAGGCGGCCGAGGTAGGAAACGATGACTTCATCTGTGGGCGCATGTAAATCAATTTCATCAGCGGATTTCTCCACGAAGTATGCAAACGGAAATATACGCTCCGATCGATAGCCAGTTCGTCGAAACCAGGACGGTCCATTTCGTCCTATTGCAAGCACGAAATCTGCTGTCGTGCGGATACGGTGTTCAGACGCCCAACTGTGTAAAAATCTCAACAAGCCGCGAAACCCTCCACTCGCGCGAGGTTCTTGCATTATTCCAAATCGGCGTCCTTGCGCCAGAACCTCTTTCAGACCGTTGACCAAGACGGGATGCCAGCGAGTTCCAGAGAAGATGTGAATTGCGTCGATAGGCGATGAAGCTACAATATCAGCAATCTCGCGGACACTTGGTGCAATCAAGACGTTTAGATCTGCCGTACTGCCGCGGGACCATCCTTGCAGCTTACGTTCGGCCTGGAGATCTTCTTGTGCGATGTAGGTGATATTAGTGAACCGGTCTGAGCGCTGCAGCGCATGAAACAGTGGCAGCTTGTGAGGGGAGAGCGATGGCTCCCAGCCGTAAAGAGTGAAGTCAGCCATGTAAAAACGCCGCAAGTCGATTACCTACTGCGTTGGAATTGAATAATTCATTGGCGCGGGCGCTGCCGCATGCAGCGCGCCTAGCCGATCTTCTTCTTTGACCGTTTATCTCTATAAAGGTCTGCGCAAGCGCGCGAGGCGTCTCCTCACGCAGTAATATCGCGCTTTCATCATCGAAAAGCTCCGGGATGTCACTTGTGCATGTGCTGCAGAGCAAGAGTCCGCCGAGAGTTATTTCCACCACTTTCGACGGAAATGTCGAATCGCTGATCTCGTGTGTGGAGAGTCTCAATGATAGGCCAACGTCCATTTGCGCGAATAGGGCATCATACTGTGAGGCCGACAATGCGCGATATAGAAACAGACCAATATTGCTGCTTGTTTCGACTTCTTTCTTGAGAGCCGTCATGCCTTCGTTATCCCAATGACCAGTCACGTGGAAATCAATTGGAATATCCGGAGCGATCAGCGCCGTCTCTTTTAAGGCAGCAGAAAAAAGCAAGGAACCGGTCCCGGCATTGACGGTTCCGCCGATGTGTATGTTCAGACGTGGAGCAACAAACTTCGGTCTGTGCACAATATGATTGCTACGAGATGCACCGTAGACAATGCATACCGTGCGAAGGCCTAGTAGGGCCGCCAAGCTGCCCGATGCAACAACTTGCCGGGGAGCGGTCAATTTTTTGAGTATTTGATAGGACAATCGCGTGGTGCTTCCTCTAAGTCCAGGCTCACGACTTGTCGGGGCGTCTTCAACATCCAGTATTGCCGCCATTCCGAAGAAATTAAGCCATGCCGCTGCCAAGGCATACTCGGGGAAAAAATTGTACATCAGCACCCGGTCCCCCTTGCGGGGTACCTTCAATACGAAGAAGAGAAGCGTAAGAGCGCTGAAGATACGCCGCATCCATGCGGTGCCAACCGAATAAACTCGTACGTAGGCCACGCCATCTGTGCGGGTTGCTCTGTTTCTTCTGTGTGATTTAGGCCTGTCCATCGCTGTAGAAACTACGACAGGGCTGATGCCTGCGCCGCGAAGCGCTCGGCACACAGCGAAAACCTTCTTCGCTGCCGCTCCAACATAGCGTTGTTGACCGTATCTCTCGTTCAATTCTTGTGAAGCTACAGGTGCAATGTAGTATACGCGAGCTAATCTAGCCATGTGCGACACCATAGGTCTGCTGCACTGTGTTGTCATCGATCTGGCGGGCGCGGCGATTATTCTCTATCCACTGTTGCATGCTGTAATAGATGCCTACAGTAAGCATGATCGCAGCTGCCTTGTCCGCTGCAAATATCGCTCCATTGAACATCATGCATAGAAGAAGGTAAGTGGTAAGCGTCAGATCCTTGAGGGCCGACACCAGCCAAGCAGTGCAAAATAGCCCTGTAAATCCATAAAAAAATATCATATTGAAGAAACCATTATTAAGTATTTCGTCTGGAGTGGCTCCGTAGCGGGAAGAAAAAGGATGTATCGCTTCAACTAGTCTCGATTGCGGCGCACCTGCAGGCTCTGCCATCAAATATTGTGGGGTAACGAGCAGGGGCGTGAAAATTCTCGCGCTGGTTGAGGTGTCGGTTTCGGTATTAGCGATCCGATTGGTCACCGTACTCACCACAGGGCTATTGATGACCGCAACGCCAACGAGTCCAGCAATTAGAAGCGTTCGGGTGCGCGCGATAAAGCTCATGTTTCGGATCACGCCAACGTAAACCAAAGCTGGAAGTGCGAGATAGAACGCCAGGCTTTGAGTTAGTGCGCCAGCCACCACTATTGGCGTGCAGGCCCAGATGGCTTGAGATGGCACCGTGTAGCGAACGTCAATCGTACCGAAGCGGTGGGTTTGATCTGTGAACGGTCTTCGAAAGCGTTCCCTCAGGAGGGGCACGAACATGACAAACATTGATAGCAGAACAAAGGCGAAATAGGATGGCTCGCCATAGGTTCCGGCAGGGCGGAGTTTGGAATAAAACAGCGATAGGGCGCTCGGAAGCGTATCCTGATTTGCGATGAACCAGTTTTGTGGCAGGCCAAAATATTTCCCCCGTCCAAGTGACAGGTATTGGATAAATGCCAGGACCGCGAAGATCACTCCTAAAACAGCTATTGGGCGATAGGAGTTGGGCCCTATTGAGAATGGCGGCCGCATCGCAAAGCTTCTAGTTGCAAATGCTATTATTATAAAGAATAATGTTTCGCGACCCCGCCTTAGAACGTCGTCAGTCGTTGTCTCGGCGGAAGCAAGAAGCCCCGCAATCATAGCGGCCCCAATGAGCGCGGAAAAAATCCAAGTTGACAACTTAAGCTTGGCAAAGCTCTGCATCGAATAAATCAGCAATAAAAACACCATCACAGTTTGCAGTGAAGCATAATAACTTATGCCGATGTGCAAAAAGGGGAGCGTAGCCAATAGGGTGAGCATTCAAATCGTCTCTATTTCCGCGCAGATTTTGTTAACTCTAATAATATATCGTGAAACTCTTTTCCGAATTCCATTACTCGCAGCGGAAGTTGTTGCGCTGCGGCTTCTGTGAAGTGCTGTTCATCTCTCGTTGAAAACAGCTCTAACGCTTCTTCCATGTGATCAGCAAGTGACGCTGGATCATCCACTCCAAAATAGCTGGAGCGGTCCGGCGATTGTTCCCTATGAACCGCGATATCGGACAATAGAATGCGCTTCCCGAGGGATTTGCTTTCTTCAACGGAGGTGCTCCAGCCCTCAAATCTTGAAGGATTTATCACCGCGATTGAATGGTACATCAGGGCGCGCAGGTCCGCATAGGGCACGACGCCGAGGATTTTGATCTGATCCACGAGGTCGCACGCGTGAACATTTGCCTTAAATTTCTGAAAATATCCGGGATTTCTGAAATCATCAGTGTGCCCAGTGCAGATGACTTGAGCTTTAATCCCCCGCTGCGCAAGTATTGCTAAGGCTTCAACTGCAAGCGTGTGGTTTTTGTGTACCCAGAATTGATTTGGCAAATGGAAATAGAGCTCTGATAGATGGTACCTAGTCTGCAATTCGGGAAGGCTAGGTATATGTCCACTGTATGATAACCCTGACACGAATTTTAATACACGCGAGCGCGCCGCGGCTTCGGGAAAAAGCGCGATTAGATCGGTCCGGGCGTCTTCGCTGCTGACCAGAATTAAGCTCGACCCGTCGACAATTTCTTTTAAGCCGTTTTCACGTTGCGCGATTTGCTTTGCCGAAAACATTTGAGGCAGATGGACATGCTGAAAATCAGGCACCCAGGTCAAAGCCGGAATCGGGCTCCTGCGACCGGGAGGCGATGTATGCGTTAGCGCTTGAATATTGTTGGCGTGCAACAATGCCTCGAAGATTAGATTGCGTCCGATGCTCCGCTCTAGACCCTTGCCGACTACGCGAGAAACCGTTCTACCTGTCAGCATTGACGTTTTGATGGCTTCGGTTTTGGGGAATGCCTCCAGGATTGCATCTGGTACGCCTCGATCCTGGAGGATTACGAGTTCGATCTGCCGTTCAGGCAGCGAGTAAAACGCTTGTACCAAATTGCTAAGATAGTTAACGCCGCCAATCCAGCTACCGTCGGCATGCGCTAGTGGTAAGCCGATGCGGATCATGCGGGGGTTACCTTGCCGTACCAGTTGACATAGTCTAACAAGCCATCGGCCAAGTCATGCACGGGCTTCCAACCCCAGGCCCGTGCCTCCGATATGTCTGCTTGATGATGATCCGGATCCCCAGCTCTCTGCTCTTGGGTAAAGCTAGGCGATTCCGCGCTCAGCAGGTGTGACGCCAACGCCTCAACGATGTGTCGGACTGTGACCCCCACGCCGACACCGCCGTTTGCGACGGGACACTCTGGGGATGCGTAATCCGTAGCGAACATCATTAGGGCAGCTGCGTCCTTTACGTTGATCCAATCGCGAGATTCTTCCCCAGTACCAGAAAACCGCATATTTCCTTGTGATAGGCGGTTGCAAGCATCCCAAAGTAATTGCTTCTGAAGGCCAGAGCCGTAGACCGAAAAAAGCCGGATGATCGCAGCCCGAACGCCGAACGTTTGCGAGTAGGAGCGGCACATGTCCTCGGCAATCTTTTTATGCAGGCCATACGGAGAAATCGGCAGTAGTGGAGCCGTGACGCTGATTGGGAGATCCAGGGCTCGGCCGTAAACGGCTGCGCTGGATGGCAGAATGATTCTCCCATGTCCTTGTCGACGCAAGAACTCCAAAACGCTTACCGTGCAAGTCACTGTCCGATGAAAATCCTCACACGGGTTGGTCAGTGAGTAGGCCACTGACGCTCCGCCCGCACAATGAAATATCGTGTCGATCGGGCCATCTATGGCGCTGAGCGTAGGTAGGTCGACGTCGCCTTCCATCCAGTCAGACAGGCCCCACGCCGCCGGATCAAAGGCTTCCTTTGGTGAGTGGCCAAGGCCGACTACAGTCCATCCGGCGGCCGCTGCGGCGCTTGCTACGTTGCGACCCAAAAATCCGGCCGCGCCGGTCACTATGGCTTTCATGGCAAATCGCCTCGGCTACGGCCTGCTGCGGCAATTGGCATTTCTATGGCGGGTGCATTGGCCTGAAGCGTCATTAAGTAACTCTGTTCGTCTGGCAAGGCAGCTTCTGCTTCAGCTGTGAAGTCGTCAGATTTGACCCATGATTTTTTGATTACGTCGTATCGTTTAACTACACGGCACGGGGAGCCTATAACGAGTGAAAATGGCGGTATTGACCGATTTACTAAGGTTCCTGCGCCGATGACACAGCCATGTCCTATATCAATGTTACCAACGCATATCACGTCAGCCCCGAGCCAGCAGTTGACTCCAATCCGTATCGAGCCACCTACTGTTGCTGGCGTTGAAACGTAAGGCACAAATGGGTCGTCGAATTCATGACCGCTCCCCAAATAATGACAGTCAGGACCCGTCAATGCGAAGTCCAGAATCTCGATTATCTTGCCGGGACTGAAGAAATTTCTTCTTCCGATGAAACAGTTGTCGCCGATGACAATTGAAAATTGGCCTCTTTCTCGTTGATTGACATTGAATAGACAACCTTCGGCGATCAGATTATTGTAACCGATTGAAATATGCTTCCAACCAAGAAATTGAGCCGTCGGATCGATGTAGTTCTTAGATCCTGTGTGGACCATTCGATACCATGCCACGAAGAACGGATCTGTGAGTGAGAGCAGTCCGCGACGTATTAGTCGTATATTCGCTAAACGTTTTGGGCCTAATTTGTCTTTAATTGATTGCTTCTGGTCTGGATGCATCACGCCGTACGCCTCCCGCCGTTCAGATAGATTAGCGCCCTAATACGGAATGCAGTGGGTATGAGGGTGAAAGTCGAATAGGCCAATATCGTGGCCCAGACGGCACCGGAAACTCCGATGTTTTGGATCAGGAGGAATTTTAGAGAAATGGTTGCGGTGGCGGTTATCACAGCTGAAATGAGTTGAAAGCGCACAATGTGCGCTCCGTTTAGAAACATCGCGGTTGCCGCACCCGCTGATTCAATTACCTTCCATGTAGCCAAGCCAAGCAGAATTAGCCATCCAGCCGAGACTGTATTACCGACCCAGAGTCTCAAAAGTGTTGGTCCGAAAACGAATAAAGTGAAAGATCCAATAAGTGAGATGCCAATTGCGAATATCATTGAGCGTCTAAATGTAGCGCGAACCCAATCACGTTCACCCCGGCTGATTGCTTCTCCATATGCGGGCCATAGCGGTGCTAGGCCCATGCCAATGAGCATGCCGACTACACTAAACATCCGCTCTGGTACGGAATATTGTGCGACTGCTGCAGGGCCGAGTATATGTGATATGATAAGCGGATCTGACGAGTAAGACACCGCAGATACAATTTGCAGTACCAAGAATAGCGAGCCAGCTCGGGCCAGATCAAGTGCTGAAGTCGTTGAGAAGGAGGCAACTTTCGGAGCGATATCGGGTTGCTGCCAACCGAAAAACACAACGCTATTGATTAGTGCCATTACGACTGGCGCTCCCGCGAACGCTGCGACGAGCCAGGGAAGGCCTAAATGGAGCTGCGTAACTGCAAATACAGCGCCCAAACCGAGCAGGTTGCCTGCGGCATTCCATGCGCTGGTAACGAAGCTGCTCTGTAGGCCTGCCTGAACCTTTTGGACGATCGAGGTGGGTACTGATAGGGCGAAGCACACTGCGAACACCGCGACCGCAGGCCCTGCCTCGACCTTTGCCATTTTCGTTTGGACGTTGAAAACTGCGTGCCACGGTACAAGCGAGTAAGCGATACTGAAGCTTAAAATTATAATTAGAGAAATCGTCAGAAGTGCGGCAAATGCACTTGAGACATAACCGCCAATAGCTTGCCGATCATCTCGCCCGTGAGCCGCCGCCACTCGATTCAGCAGGCCATTCCCCATTCCTAAGTCAGCGAAAGCTAGTATGGCGATAAAGGAACTGATTGTTAGCCACATTCCGTAACGCTCAACCCCTAGATAGTGCAGGGTAAGCGGCACGGAAATCAGCTGCGTTGCAATAGCAACTACTTTAGCCGAAACTGCTGTAAGTGTGCTAAACAGAATTCGCCGGTGGCGTTCTTGCGACCGACCTTCGCTAGTAGATGTGTCGAATGCTGAAAGACGAAACAGTTCTCGAAATTGTAATTTTGCCGTCCACAAGCTGATCCGTTTCATGGGTTAACTGTCGCTACGCGTAAGCTGGCGGACGAATTCACGGTAGGTGGCTGTTATGCCCTCTTTGAGGTTGATGCGGGGATGCCACCCCATCTCTCGCAATTTATGAGCGCTCATGAGCTTGCGTGGCGTGCCGTCTGGCTTGGTTGGGTCGGTGACGATTGTCCCCTTAAAACCAACTACCTCGCACACGAGCTGTGCCAATTCGATAATGCTCATGTCCTCGCCTGAACCGACGTTGACATGGTCAAAATCCGAGTAGGTTTTCATCAGGAAGACGCACGCATCCGCACAATCATCTGCGTTGAGGAATTCGCGACGCGGCGTTCCCGTGCCCCAGATTATGATGTTATCGTGGCCTGAGAGCTTTGCTTCATGCGCTTTGCGGATAAGCGCCGGCATCACATGGCTCGAGTCCAGGTCGAAATTATCGCCCTGACCGTACAAGTTGGTTGGCATCGCGCTAATAAAGTCGCTGCCATGCTGTTTTCGATAGGCCTGTGCCAGTTTAATTCCGGCAATTTTAGCGATAGCGTACCATTCGTTCGTCGGCTCAAGAGAGCCTGTGAGCAGAGAATCTTCGCGGATCGGCTGTTCGGCGAATTTTGGGTAGATGCAGGACGACCCGAGGAACAATAACTTCGCCACGCCCTCTCGGTGCGCAGCCTCAATGATGTTAGCTTCTATCATCAGGTTGTCGTAGAGAAAGTCGGCAGGGAAGCTGTCGTTGGCTAGGATGCCACCGACCTTTGCCGCCGCCACGAAGATAGCGTCCGGCTTCTCCTTAGCCATCCACGCCTGGACCTGATCTTGGCGCTTCAAGTCTACAATATCGCGCCCGGCCGTGACTATCTCGCTGCCTTCGGCGGAGAGTCGTCTTACGATGGCGGAGCCGACCATCCCACGATGACCGGCCACCCAGACGCGCTTCCCGTCTAGCGGAAAGATCACCTCATTCGGCATTGCGACGTTGCTCCCGAGCGACATTGATCATGTCGGCGGCGACCATTTCGGCGCAAAGCTGCTCCCACTTGGTGTCGTGCACCCAGCCGAGCTTTTCCTTGGCCTTTGTCGGATCGCCTATAAGCAGTTCGACTTCGGTCGGACGGAAGTAGCGCGGGTCGACTTCGACCAGCACCTTGCCGGTTTCAGCGCACGTTCCCTTTTCTTCGATACCCGTGCCCGACCAGTTGATCTTCACGCCTGTCTCGAAGAAGGCCTTGGTCACGAAGTCACGCACTAAGGTGGTTTCGCCTGTCGCGAGGACATAGTCATCGGCGACCTCCTGCTGCAGCATCAGCCACATTCCACGGACATATTCCCGGGCGTGACCCCAGTCGCGCTTGGCGTCGAGATTGCCCAGGTAGAGCTTGTCCTGATAGCCCTGTTTGATGGCTGAGACGGCGCGCGTGATCTTGCGCGTGACGAACGTCTCACCCCGCAGCGGGCTTTCGTGATTAAACAGGATGCCGTTGCTGGCGTGAATGCCATAAGCCTCACGATAATTCACCACGATCCAATAGGCATAGAGCTTGGCGGCGGCGTAGGGGCTACGCGGATAGAACGGCGTCTTCTCACTCTGGGGCACTTCCTGCACCAGGCCGTAGAGCTCCGAGGTCGAAGCCTGATAGAACTTTGTCTTCTTTTCCAGGCCCAGAATGCGAATGGCCTCTAGCAGGCGCAGCGTGCCGGTGCCGTCGGCGTTACTAGTGTACTCCGGCGTTTCAAAGCTAACCGCCACGTGACTTTGGGCCGCCAGATTGTAGATTTCATCAGGCTGGGTCTGTTGCACTATCCGGATCAGGTTCGTGCTATCGGTCAGGTCGCCATAGTGCAGAATAAACCGTTGATCCTGCTCGTGTGGATCTTGATAAAGGTTCTCGATGCGACCCGTATTGAAGGATGAAGAGCGACGTTTCACGCCATGAACGGTGTATCCCTTGGATAGTAGCAATTCGGACAAGTACGCGCCGTCTTGCCCGGTGACCCCGGTAATTAATGCTACTTTGCCGTTGTTAGCTACTTTCATCATGTGCCCCGCGCGCTCGTAGGCCAAATTGGCCGCTAGCCTCGCTCCTTAGCTCGACGATCGCGCTTTTGCGAGAGGATATTGCAGTGCACGCGCCGCCTGCACAAATAGGAGCCTTTTATAGGCGAGCGCCCCAGCTTGCTAAGGCCAGGGTTTACGCAAGCGTCCAGATGGGGTGGTCTCTAAAAAATTTCGCGATGCATTTGAAATTTTTGATACTGCCGTTACAGGGTGGCTTTTGCTCAGCTATCGCTTTAGATATCGGTAACCATAAATAGAAGGATCTTAACGCACTTTGATCTGTCTCAATTGAATGGTGAGGTGCAGTTAATATTTCTGAATTAGCTGGTTTTAGCGAGTCGTGGCGCGCGCTATGACTGGCAAAATCTGTACGGAGGCAGCGAATTATTGAGTGACGGTTCAGGTCTGCATGTGCATCTGCGTGGTGTAAGTCCGGTAACTCCTTGTGGCGATGAGGCACTATTTATTGAAAGTTACACTGATTGCTGGTCAATAAAAAATCCAATATTGCGCGAAAATTTTTGCCGATTCGAAGTGTTGTAGATATGCGCTATTTAGGTGGCATTAGCAGAACTTCTTTCGTAAAGGGTGCTTTTCGATTAACTGCAGTTTTCGCAATTTTCTTAATTGCTGTAGGTTGTGGTTGCGACAATGTCGCAGTTCATGGCGACAGCACGGCAATAGGCTCTCGGGGGGGTATTTATAGGATTTATAATTTTGCACCAGCTTTGGATAGAGCGAGGTGGTGGAATATTGTTAGCAAATCTCGACCTCAATCGGGTTCGGCTTTCAATGATGCTGCGGGTGGGCAGGGTGTTCGCGAACTTCGAGAAAAGATGGTCGCAGATGTCAGGCACAGGCGCATTACAACAATAATTTATGATCGTCGAAATCCAGGTGAGACGGCTGAGTACTATGTTGATGAATTGTCTTTAGCTGTCGCAACTTTGGATGGCAGGCGATTTTTGATCTTGCCGCAAGTTCCGGGTTCCCAAAGCTACGTAGAGACGGACGCAACCCAGGCCCAAACGATGGCTCAGATCGACTCGCGAGTCCGCGCCAAGTGGCCTAATAACAGCTTCTCAAAGCTTGAAGCGGAAGCGCTAGTCAACGCACTCCAAGCGGACAGCACGCGGTATGATAATTTACATAGAAACGCGTTGGGACAAAGCATCGAGGCGCGACTTGTAAACAAATGGTTGGCGCGGCGCGGTTGGTAGCAGCGTCAATGCGTCCAGCTTAAATGCTGCGGTGACCTTGCGGGCCAAACCAACATGTTCGTAGTGAGAACATCAGAGACAGATACAGGCCTTTGGTACAGGTCCGTGCTTGCGCTAGCCTGAGCGCAGTGACGTGACTGACCTTGCCCCCAACCTTGGACCAGGTCGGGCCGGGATTTCTCGCCGGTCAGGCGCCGGCCGGGCCATATGGCCCGGCACCGTTCATCAGCTCAATCGGACACTTGTCGCCGATCGCGCTGTGGGG
>Ga0209066_10004492_pt1 | contig 15157 bp, 17 predicted proteins | sample All_14_2_FD_187198 | JGI IMG/M metagenome (GOLD analysis project Ga0209066, IMG submission 187198) | Freshwater microbial communities in response to fracking from Pennsylvania, USA - Allegheny Zone_MetaG_DW_15 (SPAdes) (version 2) ...
GCAGATCGAGGTACGCGCCGAGACCCGCAGCACCGCGGCAAATCGGCTGTTCTGGTCATGCCTCAACGACATCAGCCGACAAGTCGAATGGCCGGTGGACGGGAAGATGCAGAAACTGCCGGCAGAGGATTGGAAGCACATCTTTTCTGGCGCTTTGAAGCAGCACCAGCGAGCCGCGCAAGGAATCGACGGCGGCTTTGTGATCCTGGGCCAGTCCACCAGCAAGTACACTCGCGCCGAAATGACCGAGCAAATCGACCTGATCCACGCCTTTGGCGACACGCGCGGGGTGAGTTGGAGCCGCACGAGCCTGGGCCGTGACGTGCCTGATGAGGTTTGCCAGGGTGTAGCCGCATGAGCTCCGTCCTGACCCGCACCCAGCCAAAGGCCAAGACATGCCCAAAAACCAAAGGCGGCTGCGGCCAGAAGTTCGTGCCGATGCGTTCCATGCAATCAGCGTGCGGCGTTTCCTGCGCTGTGGCCATGGCCCAACGCAGGCGGGAGAAAGAAAGCGCCAGGAAGGAGCAGGAAGACCGAAGGAAGACACGGGCGAAGCGGGAGGCCATGAAGACGCTCCCGCAACTACTCAAAGAGGCTCAACGTGAATTCAATCGTTTTGTTCGCCTGCGTGATCGCGGGTTGCCTTGCATTTCTAGTGGTCATGAGTTGGGCGGTGGCGCTGTTGGTGGGGGGTGTGATGCAGGGCACTACAGATCTGTGGGTAGCGCAAGCCATCTGCGTTTCAACGAAGACAACTGCCACGCGCAAAGCAAGTACGCCAATCAGTACCTGTCTGGCGATGTCCAGGCCTACCGCATTGGCCTCACCGCCAGGATCGGGATTGAGCGAGTCGAAGCCCTAGAGGCCAACAACACCCCGCACAAGTGGGACAAGGACGAGGTGCGCGAGATCCGCGACCGATACCGGGCCAAGGCAAACCAGCTAGAGAGGGGACTGAATGCAGAAATTTAGGGCTAGGTGGCTAGACCGCCGCATCGGCGCTGCAGGCCCGTACCTCGCGCTGTGCCTGACGCAAGACGAGTTCGACGTGGCGGTGCGACACCTGAAGTTGGTACCACCACCGTTCCTCAGCCCTGGCGCCAGCGCCACGATGCACACGTTTGAAGGACCGCACGGACTGGTCTGCATCGTGTGCCTGGGCGGCCAAGCCGAGCGCAACGGCGTCGAGATCGCCGGGCTGCTGGTTCACGAGGCGGTGCACGTGTGGCAGCAGTGGTGCGACGACATCGGCGAGGACCGCCCCGGCCGCGAGCAGGAAGCCTACAGGGTTCAGGCCATCGCCCAAGAGTTATTTGCTGAATACGCGAGGCGAATTAATGACAAATGACGGCATGCAATCGCTGATCAGCGAACAAATCGACCACTGGCTAGGCTCATGGCACCAGTGGTGCTCATCCGTCAGGGGCGCCCGCGGCTATCCTGGCACCGCCGCGGGCTGCAGCATGTACCGCGCAAGTAGGCAGCACGACGACTCAAACGGGGCGCTAGACCACGCAGCAGACAGTGCGGAGTCTCAGGCTGTCGATAGCGTCATCAGCAGGATCACACAGCCGCACAATGCCGCTCTGCACATGGAGGCCCGCTGCATCGCAACTGCCCGGGTGTGGAGATCCGCCCGGGTTGACCAGGCCGACGCAGAGCGGATCGTCAGGGAGGCGCGGGAGATGCTTTGGATGGGGATGGAGAGAGAGGGACTTGCATAACTGCGGCACATTGTGCTAATGTCCTGCCTGCGCGCATAACTCCTGCGCGAAACATTTGTGGCCCCACGAGCAATCGGTGGGGCTTTTTTGCTTTTCCGACTTGCGGCGTGTTCCGCATGACTGCCGAGAGGCGCAACCATCATGGCAAGGCCAACGACCTACGACCCCGAATACTGCGAGCGCGTCATTGAGTGGGGCAAGCAAGGTAAGTCGGTAACATGGATGGCGGCTGAGTTGGATGTGAGTCGAGACACGATCTATCAATGGATAGCGGTTAACCCTGAATTTTCCGACGCCATTACGCGAGCGAAGGCAAAAGCGCAGCGCTGGTGGGAGGACGCAGGGCAAAACGGGATGCTCGCGCCTGGGTTCAACGCTGGCGTCTACACCAAGAGCATGGCGGCCAGATTTCCGGAAGACTGGCGCGACAACAGCAAGGTTGAGCTGACCGGCGCGAACGGTGGGCCGGTTCAGCAGGCGCTGACCATTGAATTCGTTGATGCGAGCCCAGTTCCCGGCAAAGCTTAAGCCGCTATTCAGTGCCAACCGCTACAAAGTTCTGCACGGAGGGCGCGGTAGCGGGAAAAGCTGGGGGGTTGCGCGTGCTCTGATCATCCTGGCCAGGCAGCAGAGAAAGCGCATTCTCTGCACGCGAGAGGTTCAGAAGAGCATCAAGGATTCGGTCCATGCGCTGCTGAGCGACCAGATTCAGGCGCTCGGGTTCGGGCAAGACTTCGAGGTGCTGGAAACCGAAATCCGCTGCAAGGCGACAGGCTCCGTCTTCCTGTTCGGCGGATTACAGCAGCACACAGTCGAAAGCATCAAGTCGTTCGAAGGCTGCGACATCGTTTGGGTCGAAGAGGCCCAGGTGGTCAGCGGCAAGAGCTGGGATGTGTTGATTCCTACGATCCGCAAGCCAGGCTCAGAGATTTGGATCACTCTCAACCCACAGCTAGAGAGCGACGAGACGTATCAGCGGTTCATCGCAAGCCCGGCGCCTGGTGCATGGGTCTGCGAGATGAACTACACCGATAACCCTTGGTTCCCAGCGGTGTTGGAAGCGGAGCGGCTGCACGCGCAGAAGACCATGAAGCGCGAGAAGTACGCGCACATTTGGGAAGGCAAGTGCATGCCGGCTGTTGATGGCGCGATTTACTTTGATGAAGTTGCCAAGGCGGAGGAAGAGGGCCGCATCACCAGCGTCAAGGCGGACAAGCTGCTGAGGACGCATGCAATCTTCGACCTCGGGTGGAACGACTCCATGACTGTGATCATGGTGCAGCGTTCGGCCTCTGAGCTGCGCATCGTTGACTACATTGAAGACAGCCACAAGAAGCTGAGCGATTACAGCGAGATCATGCGCGGCGACAAGCTGGCCACCGATGAGGATGAGTCGCGCAAGGCCGCACGCAAGGCCTACAACTGGGGGAGCGTTTGGTTACCCCACGATGGGTTCAGCAAGGACTATAAGACTGGCAAGAGCGCAGAAGAGATCATGAAGGCTATGGGCTGGTCCGTGTCTCGCACTCCGAACATGGATATTGAGGGCGGCATAAAGGCGGCCCGCGAGGTGTTTGAGCGCGTCTGGTTTGACAAGGGAAAGACTGCGCGGCTGGTCGAGTGCCTCAAGCGCTACCGGCGCAACATCGGGCAGAAGACCGGCGTGGGCGGCAGTCCGCTACACGATGAATTCAGCCACGGCGCAGACGGATTCCGGTATCTGGCGCTGTGTGCGGACCAACTGAAGAACAACGCAACGAAGGCGAAACCAAAGCCCCAGCACGACGCTGGCGGCTCATGGATGGCGGCATGACACAAGACACCCTCACGGCGGCAAAAGAGCGCTTCACGGATGCCCAAGAGGCATTCCGCGACCAGCGCAACCGCATGATTGAGGATTTGCGGTTTTCAAACCCGAGCGACCCGCAGCAATGGGACGACCGTGCGCGCTCGATCCGTGAGAACGGCCCGGATGGTGCACGGCCCTGCCTGACGCTGGATCACACGAATCAGTATGTCGCTCAGACCGTCAACGACTCACGGCAGAACAAGCCGGCCATGTCGTTTATGCCGGTGTCTGGTGGTGCTCGGGTTGAGGTGGCTGAGGCGCTGGATGGGATCGCTAGGCACATTGAGTATCAAAGCCGAGCCCAAATTGCCTATGACACCGGCGTAGAGCATTCGGCGCGCGTTGGTCTTGGGTGGTGGCGAGTTGTGCCTGAGGTGGTCAACGAGAGTCTGAACTACCAAGAGATTCGGATCAAGCGTGTTCATGACCCGCTGGCGGTGTTGTGTGATCCTGATTGGGCCGAGCCTGATGGCGCGGACATTCAATACGGTTTTGTCACCACGCAACTGACAAAGGCCGCATTCAAGCGCAAGTACCCGAAGGCTGCGGCAGACACGTGGAGCACGAAAGATATCGCTCAGGGCTGGGCTGCCGGTGAAACTCTGCGGCTGTGCGAGTACTTCGAAAAGGTGTCTAAGAGCGAAGAGAAGCTCAAGGTCGTGCTGCCTAATGGAACGAAGCGCCTTGTCACTGAGGATGATTACTGGCAGGTAGCAAAAGAGATCGGCACGCAGCCGATGCTTGATGGCGATGTGTCGTCGGCCCGCGTCAAAGTCAAATACGACAAAGTGATGTGGCGCACGATGAGCGGCGTTGAGGTTCTTGAGGAGACCGAGTTCCCGAGCTGCCACATCCCGCTGGTGCCGGTGATTGGCTATGAACTATGGATCGAGGGCAAGCGTTACCTGTGCGGCATGGTGCGCCGCATGATGGAGGCGCAGCGGGCATACAACTACGAGCGCAGTGCCTGGGTTGAGACGGTGGCGCTACAGCCGAAGGCGCCGTTCCTGGCGGCTGCAGAGGCTGTTGAGGGACACGAGGCCGAATGGAGCCGTGCGAACCGCGCCAATCAAGCATATCTGCCGTGGAATGCCTACGATGAAGAAGGCCGACAGCTTCCGAAGCCGGATCGATCTTCTCCGCCAACGATCCCTGCGGCTTTTGCGCAAGGCGCGCAGTTCGCCGACATGGACATCCAGGCGTCTGTCGGTATGTACCGCGAGAGCCTTGGTCAGCAGTCAAACGCCAAGAGCGGCAAAGCCATCCTCGCCCGCCAGCGCGAAGGCGACACGGCCAATTTCCACTACATCGACAACTTGAGCCGCTCGATTGAGCGCACCGGCCGGATCGTGCTGGACATGATCACGCGCTTGTACGACGAGCCGCGAGAGGCCCGCATCTTGGGTCAGGACGGCAGCACGAAGGCCGTGCGTATCGACCCGAAGGGCGATGCCTACTCCGTTGACGGCGAAGAAACCAGCATCAACCCCAGCACCGGCACATATGACGTGCGGGTAAAGGCTGGCCCGAGCTACACCACACTGCGCCAGGAGGCCAGTGAGGGCCTGAACCAGATGATGCAGGGCAATCCGCAGATGGCCGCTGTGGTTGGCCCCGTTTGGGCGAGCATGCAAGATTGGCCGATGGCTGACAAACTGAGCAAGGCTCTGTTGTCGATGGCGCCAGCTCCGGTTCAGCAGGCCTTGGGCGATGAATCGCAGGCGGAGGACGCCAACAAGCTTAAGCAGCAACTGCAACAGCTTGAGCAGCAAGCCGAGCAGATGCACCAAATGCTGCAGATGGCCGGCCAGAAGATCCAAGAGCTGCAGAGCGAAGACAAGAAGACCACGCTTGACGGACTGGCGAAGTCGGCGGCGCTTGAGATTGACGAGTACAAGGCGCAGACCGAGCGAATGAAGGTGATGGCTGCGGCCATCCCGCCTGAACAAGTTGCCCAGCTTGCTGCCCAGCTTGTCATGCAGTCATTGCAGCGTGAGCCGTTGCAAGGCGGCGAAGAGCTGGAGAACAGCACGCAAGAAATGGCGGGCCTCGAAGACGAAGAGCCCTACGGCGGCCCGATGGGTGCGCCACCCGGAATCCATGAGGAGCCTGGAGAACATCCAGAGCCTCAAGAGCAACCAGACCAACCGCCTACGGGCGGTTTTTCTTTGCCCGCTCAACCCGCTGAGTGATCAGCAGCCCCACTAGGCCGGGTGTTTGGCCTTGACTCATCCAATGATGACCACTGAAACCAATGCCGCGCCTGACGTAGCGGCAGATACAGCCACGTCTGATCAGCAGCAAACCCCGGAAGTCGCTGCACCGGAAGACGGCAATACGCCAGAGCAGGAACAGAAAGACGATCCTATCAAGGCGCTTGAAGAGCGGCTTGAGAAGGAGCGTAAGACGTTCGAGCGCCGGATTAACCGCAAGCACGCAGAGGCCGCACAGGCTACCGAGCGGGCGCGGAATCTCGAAGCGCAACTGCAACGGTACGCCGAACAGCAAGGCGACGAACAACCGGCGAAGCGAGACGAGCCGATTGATGTTCGGGCGGCGGCGCGTGAGCTTTTGGAACAAGAGCGCATTGCGGAACGCAGCCACGAAATCAAGGCCGCTTTGGTCAAGGAACTGGGTGCAGACGGCTTTGCCGAAACGCTCCAGGCCGTGATTGAAGAGGCTGGCCCGCTGGCTGATGAGCGCGGCAAGTGGACGCCCTTGGGAGAGGCTATTGCCGACTCAGAGAACGCCGTGGCGTTGCTGAAGCACCTCAAAGACAACCCCGATGTTGCTGCTGGCCTTGAGGGCCTGTCTGCAACGCGACTCGGCAAGCGCATCGCCTCCATCGAGGCATCGATTGCCAAGAAAGAACCGCAACCGAGCAAAGCACCCAAACCGCTTGAGCCAATCAAGGCCAGCGGCAAGTCTGGTGTGCCTAGCGCGGATTCCCCTGACTTCATGGCCTGGAAGCTCAAACAACTGAGCGGCCGATAAGGAATCGAAATGGCAAACGCACTCATTACCCCGAGCTGGATCACGAAAACCACGCTCGCCCACCTGATGAACACCTCGGCCTTCGCGCCGTACGTGAACAAGGACTACACCGACCAGTTTCGCGCTGGCGGCGCCAAGGTCGGCACGACCATCAACGTCCGCAAGCCGGTGCAGGGAACGATTCGTTCCGGCGCCACTGCGAGCATTCAGGATGTCAACGAACCCCAAGTGCCGATCACCGTCGAGCCCGAATTCGGCATCGACTGGCAGTTCACGGACTTCGACTTGACCCTCACTGTGGACAAGTTTGAGGAACGCTACCTTGCCCCGTTTGGCTCGCGCCTGGCTGCTGAATTCGATCTGCGCTGCGCCCAGCGTCTGTACCAGAAGGTCTACAACTTCGTGGGCACCCCTGGCACCTCGCCGGCCACCGCTGACATCGGCCTGCAAGCGTCCGAAGTGCTGGACAACAACGCCTGCCCGCGCGGTGACGTTCGCCACTTCTCGCTGACCCCGAAGGCCAACCGCACGTTGATTGGCGGCCTGTCCGGCTTCTTCAACAGCCAATCTGTGTTGGGCAAGCAGTACGAGTCCGGCATGCTGCAGAAGTCGCTGGGCTTTGAGCCGCACATGAGCCAAAACCTCCCGACCCACACGGTCGGCGGCCTTGGTGGCACCCCGCTGGTGAATGGCGCCAACCAAGGCATCATCAACAGCGGCGCGACCGACAACCCCCGCGCTGACTACACCGATCTGGTGACCGATGGTTGGACGGCTGCTGCTGCCAACCGCCTGAAGGCTGGCGACGTGTTCACCATCGCTGGCGTGTTCGCGGTTCAGCCGATCACCAAGCAGGTGCTTGCGGACCTGCAACGGTTTGTGGTGGCCTCTGACGTGTCCTCGGATGGCTCAGGCAACGCCACGGTTCGCATCTACCCGGCAATCATCGCTGGCGGCGCCTACCAGAACGTCAGCGCCCGTCCCGCCGACAACGCCGCCATCACGGTCCTCACCGGCACGGCCAACACCGCCTACGCGCAGAACATCATGTTCCATCGTGATGCTCTGTCGGTTGTGACCATGGAAATGGACGTTCCGGGCGGCATGGACATGGCATCTTCGAGCGATTATGAAGGCGTGTCGCTGCGCTTCGTTCGTGGCTTCGACATCACGAACAACAAGCGCATCTGCCGCTTTGACATGTTGGCTGGGTTTGGTGTGCTGCGCCCTGAGTGGGCCTGCCGGGTATCGCAGTGATACGCTTTGCCATGATCTGAGTTAAAATGACGAGGCCCACAAGTGCTACGAACACAAGTGGGCCTCTAACCATCTAACCTGTTTCGGAGGCCAAATGGCTGCACAGATTCTATGCGCTCAAGAGTTGCGCGATCTTCTTGATTACAACCCTGATACTGGCGTGTTCACGTACAGGAGATCGGTGCCGAGACGGAAAGCAGGCGCACCGGCTGGTGGTATGAATGATGGATACCTGAGGATCCGTTTTGCCGGGATGAAGCATCCAGCCCACCGGCTCGCGTGGCTATATGTTCATGGCTGCATGCCATCAATGGACATTGACCATATTGACGGCGACAGGATGAACAACCGGATTTCAAACCTGCGAGAGGCGACGCGCAGCGTGAACGCTCAGAATCTGCACAAGCCTACGGCGCAAAGCGAGTCTGGATGGCTGGGCGTCACGAAGCATTTCCACAAGTTCCAAGCGCGAATCAGGGTTGATGGCAAGCTTCGGCATATCGGAAGCTTCAAGACCCCTGAAGAGGCGCACAGTGCCTACCTAGAAGCGAAACGCAGGCATCACGTTGGATGCACTATTTAGATGCAGGCCCTTCGGGGCCTTTTTTCATGGAGAACCCATGTACCCATTGAACATGACCAAGCCGGGCGAACAAGTCGGTTTCGCTCTGGCCTGTGATGAGGCTGAGCACAAGGCGCTGACTGCCGAAGGCTACGAGCCCGGCTTTCAAGAGCCCATCGAAGCGGATTCGAGCGAATCTGACGGCGTGCATACGGTCCAATCGGTGCGCGCTCAACTGGATGGCTTGGGCATCGCTTATGACAAGCGTCTTGGCCTTGCAAAGCTGTTGGCACTGATCCCGGCCTGATATGACTACAGCGCGGGAACTGATCGATGACGCCCTAGGGGATATCGGCGTTCTCGACCCAATGGAGACGATGACGGCAGAGCAGGCGCAGCACGGCATGCGCACGCTCAACAGGATCATTGACAGATGGAATGCCCAGCGTCTGCATGTGTATTCCGTGCGTGATGTTGTGGCGACGTTCTCCGGGGCCTCGGCATCTGTTGGGCCGGGGCTCACTGTTGACACATCCCACCCATTGCGGTTTGAGCCTGGCAGCTATTACGTGAAGTCTGGCATGTCGTTCCCGCTGCCGATCTGGTCGCGCGAAGACCATGCCGCTGTTGTGCTGAAGGCGCAGGCTGGCGAGTTCCCCCAAGGCGCTTACTACGACCGGCAAATCCCGGGAACCGTGCTCGTTTGGCCGGTGCCATCGGCACCGCTTGAGTACCACTTTCAAGCGCTTGTGAAGCTGTCCGAGTTTGCTGATCTGGACACTGATTACAGCCTGCCGGATGGCTACAAGGACGCGCTTTTCTACGCGCTATGCGAGCGACTGCCGCGTGCCTACAACTTGCCTGTTGACCCTGGCGCGGCGGCTGAAGCGGCCAAGGCCCGCGCCGTGATCCGAAAGAACAACACCATAGTTCCCGTGCTGGACGCCGGCCCTCGGGGCAATGGGCGACTGAACGTGCTCACCAACCAAAGACAGTGACGATATGACCACCATTGCAGCAGGCGCGAGCCAAACATTCACAGCCCCCGTGCGTGGGCAGGGCTACATCGTGACCGTGAACGGCGGTGCTGTTGGGTCTGTCACTGGCGCTGTTGTCGCCAGCCTTGGGCCGATCCCCGGCACGCGCACGTTCGGCCCGTTTGATGCTGGGCAGTCGATCACGATTGCGATGCAGGTTGGCTCATGCACGGTTGAATACTCGGATGCTGATCCTCAGTATTCGGGCGGAAGTGGACCTACCATCGTTGACCCGGCGACCGGCATCCAGAAAGACCCAACCGGAGCCCCGGTGTCAGGGGGTGGGGGGAGTGCCGGCCCTCGAAAAACAGGCGGCTACATCGTGCGGCAGCACTGCGGCGCATCATCAACGTCGCTGACGGCAGGTTATTCCTCGACCGAGCAAAAACCGCTGGACGTACATCCGTTTTATGCGCTGCGACTCGCTCTTGTAAATTACGGCGCGTCGCCGGTTGATGTGACGCTGGCGAAAATTGCGTCAGTACCGACAGACCTTCACAGCGGGTCCGGAGCGACATTTTTGCCGGTCACAGTAGGCGGTAGTACAACGTTTCAGGTCCCCGGCATGTATCAAGCGCCCGGTGGGGTTGCTGCCAACAATCGCATACCCGGCGTACTATTCACGGACGTTATACCGCTGGCCTCTGTCGCCCGCACTGATTTCCCTTCTGAGCCGTTTTTGATTCAGTTCCGCGCCCACTCGACTGGCGTGCTAAACCTGTCAGGCGGGAATATCACGCGCACAAACGGCAGTGCTCCGTATCTCGCAAATCGTGGGTACAAATTCGGCTGGCAGCAATCAACGACTGACGTGGTCACATCAATTTCAGCCGTCTCCCTTAGTAACACGTCGGCGCTCGGGTTGATCGGCCACGTCGAAGTGTTCACCGGTGCAGATGATCAGTTTTCGCTGCCGGCGTTCGGCGACTCGCTACTAGCTGGCTATTCGGGCGCGGCGGACGGGGCACAGTGCGGCTGGCCGAATATGCTGGACTACGCGATGCGCTCAGCCGGTGCGGGTGGTGTTGCGAATTACGGCGTCGGTGGCATGCTGCACGCAAACTACATCGAAACAATGCGTCGCGTGGTGTCTGCAATGCCGAGTCGTCCTAGCGCCGTGTACCTGTCGGCGTTTTCGCCAAATTCCGGCACCTCAACTCAGGCGCAGTGGGATACGCAGTATGGGCAAACTCTAGAGGCCGTGCATTGGCTGCTGGCTCGCGGGATTACGCCATACGTGAGCAACGCTATGCCGCTCAACGCGCTCAATGCCACACAAGACGGATACCGGAAATCGTTTAACGCACGGCTCGCGGCGCAGGTTGGGGCGCTGTGCGATGTGTGGGATTTTGCGGGCGTGATTGAGGATCCTGTGGACTCGATGAAAATCAACCCGACATATAACTATGACGGGATCCACCAAAACCCCGCCGGACAGGAGGCACTGTTCGAGCTGGTCAAAACTGAGCTGGGCTTGCCGTCCTAACTCCAATCCCCTGCCGGTGAGTTCCTGACCCGCTATGAAAGAAACACCATGACCCAACCCGCACCGCGCCCTGTGACGCCACTGACGTGCCCGAAGTGCCATGCCCTGTGGCTGCTCTGGCCCAGAGAGCAGCTTGGCTTCCGTGACGGCAATGACGCCCTCAACTGCCGCAGTCCGCGGTGGTGCTCCTACTGCGAGGCAGCCTGTGCCGAGCAGCTGCAGACACTCGGTCAGTTGTCGGAGCGCCCGCGCGTGGAGGTTGACGACGCGCCAGTGACGCCGATGCCAGCTGCCTGATTTCGATCCCCGAACGCTGATGCTTTGAAAACGCCCACACGATGCCATCTCTCCCGCTGATCGGCCCTAGCTACCCGCTGCGAAATGGCAAAGCAGAGGTGCGCCGGCTCGTCAACTGGATGAGCGTGCAGATTGAGAGCGGGACCGGGAAGGGCGGCGCTGTTGGCTACCTGAAGCAAGTGCCTGGGCTTCGTCTGCTGGGCAACTTCGGCGCCGAATGCCGGGGCTTGTTTGTGGCGCGGGATGTGCTATATGGCGTGTTTGGCGGCAAGCTGAAAAGCATCACCAGTGCGTGGGCCGGAACTGATCGCGGCTCGCTTGGATCAGTCAGCGGGCTGGTGAATATGGCCAGCAACAACACGCAGCTAGCGCTGATCGATGATGCGCTGGGGTACAACTACGATCTGGACACGACGCTGTTCTCCACGATCACGAGCAACTGGCGGGCGGCCAATGGGCTGGACTTCCTGGACGGCTACGGCACGTTGAGTTTTACTGGATCAAACCAGTTCGGGGTCACGAACAATCAGGACTTCGCCACGATTGACCCGCTGAAGTTCGCAAGCGCAGAAGGCTCAAACGGGGACATCGTTGGGCACATCGTCAACCGACGCGAGTTGTACCTTTTCAAGACCAACAACATTGAGCTGTGGATCGATAGCGGCGGCGCTGACTTTCCGCTGTCGCGCAACGACTCGGCGAACATCGAGGTAGGGTGCAGCGCACGGCACAGCGTTGCCAAAGCTGGCGGTTCTGTGTTCTGGCTTGGCCGTGATGAGCGTGGCGCGGCGGTGGTGTTTGCGATGGCTGGCTATCAGCCGCAGCGGATCAGCTCGCACGCGCTGGAAGAACAGATTGGGGCGTTGTCTGACCTGTCGCAAGCATCGGCTTTCACGTACCACCAAGAGGGCCTCACGTTCTACGTGCTGCAGGTCCCAGGGCTCGAAACAACGTGGGTCTACGAACTGAGCGCCGGCCTATGGCATGAGCGTGCAGCATTCGATGGCGGCGAGTTTGTGCCGTGGCCTGCGGTGTGCCATGCCTACGTGTACGGGCAACATGTGGTCGGCGACACGGAAGGCAACCTGTACGCGCTTGATCCGCTGTGGAACCCAATCGGATCGGGGCCGCTGGTGCGCGATTTTGTGAGCCCCCACAGTGCATTGCCCAGCCTGCAGCGGCGCCGGTACGGGTCGATCCAGCTTGATGCCAATGTTGGCGAAGGTCTGGTGGACGGTACGGCTGGCCGGCTCATGCTGCGCTACAGTAGCGATGGCGGGCGCACATGGAGCAACTGGCGCTATCTGACGCTGGGCGAGATTGGCCGCTACCAGGCGCGGGCGCGGGCAACCATGCTCGGGGCGGATCGTGACCGGGTTTGGCATTTCAGAGTCACAGACGACGTGCGCTGTGAGCCTGTTGCTATCGTGGTGGATGAAACCTGATGCCTACCGCCATCCCCCCCATCAACTCCAACGTGGTCTATTTCGACGTTCGTACAGGCAGGTTCACACCTGACGGTGTGCGCTCGTTTTCGCAGTGGCTGAAGCGCATGGGCGGGGTTCTGGCGCCGTCGAACAGCGAGCTCCAAGGCTTTGCGGATGCTGCACAGGCCGCGGCCGATGCTGCGCAGTCCACGGCCAACACCGCGAACACGGTTGCCATCGCTGCGGCTGGTGCTGCGGCCACTGCGATCAGCGAAGCGGCAGCGGCGCAGGGGACGGCAGACGGCGCAGTGGCTGATGCGGCTGCGGCTCAGGCCGACGCAACTCAGGCGCTCGCGGACGCTGCGGCCGCCCAGGCTGACGCCACCACGGCCATTGGAGACGCTGCTGCGGTGGCGGCGGATCTTGCGGCGCACGAAGCTGCTGCAGATCCTCACCCGCAGTACATGACGCAGGCGGAAAGCGATGCTCTGTATGAGGTGCTCGCAGACAAGGACACGGCCAGCGGTTACGCCGGCCTGAACGCATCAAGCCGCACGACCAAAGGCGTTGACACGACAGATGACGTGATCACAGACAGCACGGCAAAAGGCCCGGTAATGAAGAGCCCGGACGGGCACTACTGGCGGGCGGCTATCAGCAATCTAGGGGTGGTCACTTGGGCTGACCTCGGAACCACGAAACCCTAAGCATGTACCCCTGTACATACAAGTGGCTGCGACCTGCGGCCGGCGCGAGCATTCCTGCATTCAGGGCCGCCATCGGCGATTTGGAGCGGTCCATGTTTGAGATGAATGGCGGCGATGACGGGCTTACAGACTTCCCGCTCACACACCACTTCGCCCCAGATGTCTACGGCCGGGAAATGCTGATACCAGCAGGCGGGACCATCGTCGGGAAGATCCATCGGCACGCGCACCTGAACGTGATCGTGAAAGGGCGCGCAAAGGTATCTACAGAGTTTGGCGGCCGTGAAGTCAAGGCCGGAGACATCTTTGTTTCTGAGCCTGGTGTGAAGCGCGCAGTGCACGCAATCGAAGACACGGTTTGGCTGACGATTCACCCGAACCATGCCAACACGCAAGACCTGAAGGCGCTCGAAGACTACGTTATTTCGCCCTCATATGAGGCACTTGGATTCGAGCCGAAGGAGGCTATCAAATGACCTGGGGAATGGTTGCGGTTGGGGCCGCTACGGTTGTTGGTGGGGCAATCGCGGCAGATAGCGCGCGCAGTGCCGGCAACAAACAAGCCGATGCGGCCGCGGCGTCGAATGACACGCAAAAGGCGATGTATGACCAGACCCGGGCCGACAACATGCCCGCGCTGGATGCGCGCAACGCTTCTTTGTCTCGCATGCGTGAGCTGCTTGGGATCGGCGGAAACACTGGCGCGAGCGGGTATGGATCGCTCGGAAAGTCGCTGACAAGCAAGGATGTGATGAGCGAGCCAGGCTATCAGTTTGGCCTCACTCAAGGGCAGGATGCGCTGAATTCACAGCTTGCTGCGCGGGGGATGCGCAACAGCGGCGCGGCGCTGCAGGCGGCGTCTCGGTACGGGACCGACTACGCCACCACGAAATACGACAACGCATTCAACCGGCTGCAGACTCAGGACAACAACACGTTCAATCGGCTCGGAACTTTGTCTGGTGCTGGGCAGGTTGGTACGAGTCAGATCGGGCAGGCCGGCGCCAACATGGCGAACAACGTCAGCAACACGCAGACACAGCTAGGCAACGCGCTTGCTGCCTCTGGTATTGCTCAGGGCAACGCATGGGCTGACTCTGGTAACCAGCTTGCCGGGTGGTATGCCTCATACAACAAACCGAAGAGCTGACCATGGCAATCGACGCGAGCATTTACAACGCACTGAGCCAGCCCCGCAAGTCTGCGTTTGACTACGCCAACCAGTTCGAGGACCAGGCGTATCAACGCGAGCAGCGCGGCACGCAACGGCAGATGAACGCGCTGCAGTTGCAGCAGGCAAACCAGGCACAGGCTGACGATGAGGCCTTGCGCAACTACCTGAGCGGCGGCGCTGATCTCAACACGCCAGAAGGTCAGGCGGGGCTGTACAAGGTGGCGCCAAAGGCTGCTGGCGGCGTGATCAAGTCTCAACTAGAAGCTTCGGACCTTAAGGCCAAGACAAGGGCGCATGAGGCTTCGGCGAAATCGTCTGAGGCTTCGGCGGCAAAAACTCAGTTTGAGACTGAGCAGGCCCGCCGACAACAGCACTTGCAAGAGCTGGTGGGCGTGCAGGATGTCCCCGGCGCAATTGCATGGCTTGATGCAGCCCAGGCGAGTGGCGAGCTTCCGCCTGATCGCGTAGCTATGGCAAAGCAGCAGCTCCAGGCTAACCCACAGAGCCTGGGGCAGTGGAAGCAAGGCGCCATTGCTGGCGGTTTCACCCTGCAGCAACAGCGCGAGCAGGAATGGAAGGCCCGAGAGTTCGGCTTGAAGCAAGCCCAGCACGGCGAGACGGTGCGCCACAACAAGGCCGGAGA
>Ga0209066_10004493_pt1 | contig 15157 bp, 10 predicted proteins | sample All_14_2_FD_187198 | JGI IMG/M metagenome (GOLD analysis project Ga0209066, IMG submission 187198) | Freshwater microbial communities in response to fracking from Pennsylvania, USA - Allegheny Zone_MetaG_DW_15 (SPAdes) (version 2) ...
GCGCAGTTGCGCATCCGGCCACCAGAATCCGTCCGGTGCATACTCGGAGCCCATCCGGCAAATGCCTTCGGCGGGTTTTCCCATAATGAAGGCCAACTCGCGCGCCTGCGCATCGTCGGGAGCACAGGCCCACCAACGGTGTTTGCCCCAGCGCTCGATCCAGGTGTTGAAGATGTTGACATCCTCACACTCGTTGGCGCCGCTGGCGTAAACCGAATCCGAGCACGGACTTAACGCGTTCAACCCCGCAGTGATGGCGATTCCCGGTTCTTTGGTGATCGCTGCATAGTCGATGCCGGCATCGCGCCAACCGGACGGCGAGACTGTGAGCCGCAGGTCGGGTCGGACTTTCACCAACTCGTCACGCATCCGGCAAAGGAGGTTTGTGATTTTTGCGCACCGCCATGCAATCCACTTCTCGCGCATGTCATTTGAGGTCAGAAACGCATAGCGTTTGGAGAACCGGTCGGGAAGCTTGACGTCTACCGGGACCTTGGTTCCGGTCTCCTGCTCGAAAAGGCGGATCGTGGTGTCGTCGTAACCGCTCCGAAGAGAACCGAACCCCAGCGTGGAGGAGCCGTAGCAAAAGATGTGGAGGCCCTTGTAGGACGGGTGTTTGCCATACCGGGTGGCGATTTCGCGGACGGAGCGGAGAAGCGCTTCCTGCACAACGGGATGAACGGGATTGAAGATGGGGCCGCCTGCGCCGCCGCCGTTCGGCACCTCACCATACTGCAGGGGACACTGATTCCAACCTTTTCCTTCTCGCTCCTGCTTCTCGCGTTGCAGATCGAAGTTGCGGACGTTGTACTGTCCCGTCCAGTCGCCCGCACCGCTCTGCACCTTGTCATCAGACCGAATGTTGTTGATGGTGTCTGCACCGGCTTGGATAGAGGCGAGGTCGATGTTCATCTTTTCCATGAGGCTTCCCAGACGGATGTAGGTGACTTGGGAGACGAACTCGAGTCCCTCTTTGTCGAAACGGGTGAGCAGTTTTTCGACCCAGTCTTCAGGGTGAGTTGTCCATCGGATGTAGAGGTTGCGGTTAACGGGCGAAGCCACCGACCAGTCGAAGTAGTTGGCGGGCTCGGTGGGGGATGGGTAAAGGGGCCCATGGTACCAGATGATGGGATAGGTGAGACGGTTCATGCCCTCGTATTTAGCGAACGTGACCATGCGGTCCAGCCACGTGTCGAATGTCAGCGCCCCGAGGTCGGACGAGTGGCTGCACGGGTCTTCGTAGCTGATCCCCAATGAGCGTTTTGCGCCATCGCCGGGGGTGTTCGGCACGTCAAGCGCGGGTAGCTCTTTGACCTCGCAAATGCTGACGCTGGCCGCTGCGGCAGGTTCGCCCGACGTTGTGTTCCCGAACGCGATGGTGCAGTCCTTCCAGCGCGGCCAGAAGACCTGCCGGATCTCCAGCATCTTCCCTGTAATCGGCTGGGCAAGCCCGGTCAAGGTCCCGTGCGGTTTGGCCGTTCCCGTGAAAACGCCGATGCTCAGGTCGTAGCAGGTGCCGTCCGAGACAGACATGCAACGCGTCTTGTCATCCGGATACCGGACAATCGCGATGTGCGGTTTCCCGACACGCTTGATGGAAAACCGATAGCCGAAACGCGAGTCCGGGCTGGGGTCTGCTTCGCGGTAGGTCCCCGCCGCTGAGTTTGTGATGATGACCCGACCGCATTCAAAATACAGATTAGTCGGATACTCGCGCGTGCAATCGATCTCCGCCATGGTCCGGCCGATTCTCACGTCTTCACCAAAGGCCATCACCCCGACACATACACCGATGAACGCCAACTTATCTTTCCCCATTTTCATCTCTGTTCTCCTCTTTTTAATGTCAGTGGATGACGATGATTGCGCCGTTGCCTTTGCCGAGCATCGGGAAATGCGTGGCAGGCAACGTGCCGGCAACGCCGTCGGACTCCTCCCGGAGAATCGTTTCGGGGAGTTGCGACCACATGTAACACACGATAAACACGCGCGAATCGCGGGAGATGATCGCCGGCCCTTTCTTGGGTTCCCAATTCAGGAAGGAGCCGCCGAGCACTTCGAGACTCGTGCGGTCGTCCGCCTGAAAAAGCCGATCCGCATTTTCCGACTTGAACCCGAAAATCCAGGCGTTCGACCGGCGGAAGGCATACTGGGCACCGGGTAAGTGCTCGGAGTTCACCATGCGCGCCCAGGCATGCACGTTTTCGAGGCCGCACTTCTCTTCTTTGTCGTCGCCGGCAAAGAACAGGCTGTTGTTGACGAAGACCTCTTTGGCGGCACCTGCGGGCCGCGAATTGCGGTAAAGCCGCCAAATCGTCGTGTCCTGCGCCGCCGCACTGGGAAACAGCAGGTCCGCCTTTCCCGCGTAGCTTCGGCAATGATGGAACCAGACCTCGATGTCCTCCAAAATGACCGGACGGTCAGCCTCATGATCGAGGAAAACGCCGCCGGCGGTGATGGCGCTGTGAAGCCGCAGGGGCTCTTTGGAGGGCTCTGCCACACGGAACAAGCCCGGCCCGTCCCTCCCGTCCGCTTTTGCGCGGTGTACGCCGCCGAACAGCCAGGTGATCTCTTTCACGCTCGCCGGGATGTCCACAGTCCCGTTGACGACATAGTTGGCCTTTGGGAAGTAGACCACCGGCTTGCCGGAACGCATCGCCCGCTGAATGGCCGCCGTGTCGTCCGTGATTCCGTCGCCCGCTGCACCGAAGGTGTCCACGTTGGCCCACTTCGACAAATCGGTCTCGGGCTTCACGAAGGGCGTATCCTTGACCGGCAGCCGCAGTGATTGCGCCGGAGCATCTACCCCGCGCAGGCTGACCGGCTTCGCAGAAGCATACTCCTTGATGAACGTTCCGTTCAGGACGGACTCGCCGTGCTTGGCCACTGCGGCGCGATATCCCGACACGCTGATATCCCGGGCAAACAGATACCCGTCGGTTTCCAGAACCACGGCGGCTGCACTGTCGCGGGTGGACGTCAGTTGGCTGTCGAGAAGGACCACCTGAGCGGCGTTGACGGACCGGAGGGCCACAGGGGCGTCGCGCATCGCTAACTTGCGCGCGCTCAAACAGACGTGGCCGGTACTGTCGCCGCCGGCCCGCAGGGCCGCTTCACGCTGACCCGACAGGGTGGCGTGCTCCAAGGCCACCGCCGTTTCTGCGCCGGCCGTCAGTTCGATCCCGACATCAAAGCCCTCGACAATGAGGTCGTGCAGATAGCTCGTCGCGTTGCGCCGGTCCATCAGCAGCCCGGCTCTGCCGGTGCCGTCGGCGGACCTGATCGCCACATTGCGGATGCCGCCGTAGTTGGAGGCGGACCACTTGAGGCCGATCGCGCCGGAATTGCCTTTGCCGGTGTCGATCGTGACGTTTTCAATCACGTTTCCGTTGTTCACGTTGGAACCCTGCTTCAACAGATAAAAAGAGACAACGGCCTTTTCTGAGCCCGCGCTGAAACCTGGCGCGGAGTCTTTCAGCCGGATCACGGTTTTGCTGCGGCTTTGGCCCACAATGCGGATGGCCCAGTTCATTTCGCTGTAGACCCTGCGCTGACCGTCGGAGTTCAGTTCCGTCTCGTGTTGGGGCGACTGCACCTCGACGACTTGGACATGCGACCAGCCCTTGAGAATGTTGATGGCCTGCGCGGGCCAACTCTGGCTTACCGTGTCGCTGACCAGATATTCGCCGTCGGGAAGATAGATGACCCAATTGCGGTTGTTCATTTTCTCGCAGTAGGAGAAATTCTTGCCGTGGATGAGTTCATAGTTTTCTCGTACAAACCGCATGGCTGCAACCAGCGACTGCGTGTCGTCGGTCTTGCCATCGCCTTTTGCGTTGAAGGGAGGACGGGTCACGTCCAGCACGCGCCCGCCTTTGCCGTTGTAGTAGAACGCCTCCGGCGGAAAGACCTGGTTAATGGGCAGATTGCGGTCGCCCGGCTCGGCTTCGGAGGCCGTCAAACGGAGGTGCGGCAGCACCAGGCAACAAAGCACAAGTAAAAGCCGCATTTTTTGAATTTCCTTCACTTCCCCCTCCTCTTAAGTCTTGCGAGTGTGCGTAACAGGGTTTCATTGGTAGGGACGCCTCCCCGAGGCGTCCGCAGGGCATTGAGTACGGTGACCGGCGGACGGTTCGGGGAACCGTCCCTACCCCAACGCCGCGTTACTCATTTGTGCAATCCTCACCACGAAGGGATGAGTGAAACATCCATACTGCTCTTCGTGGTTAAAGAACTTGTTTTTTGTTTCAGTTCTCAGACTGTAAGGCACCTATTTGCCCGGCTCAGCCACTTTCACGCGGAACCCCATGTTTTTGTACGTATCACCGGTTCCAACGCTTAAACGTGTCGCGGAACGCAAATTGGGATAGGCCTCATCAAAAGCGGATCCGCGGATGACTTTAGCAGGGGAAGCCGTCGACAGCGGATCGGTCACCGCATTGGTCCCCAAGTTGGCAACCAAACCATCGCGACACAATTCCCACACGTTGCCGTGCATATCGTACACGCCCCATGCGTTTGCACGGTAAGATCCTACTCTGGCTGTACCCATGGTTGCGTCTGCGTTACGATTCGTCCCGACACCAGGAACGGTGCTGTTGAAGCGATACCTCGCCAAGAGCGATACGGTGCTGTCATTGGGTGCAGTCACGTTATCGCTAAACGGCGTGCCTGTTCCAGCCCGGCAGACGTATTCCCATTGGGCCTCGCTCGGCAGCTCAAAGTCTAAACCGCTCAGCGTATGAAGTTTGCCTATGAAAGAGTTTGCGTCCACTGAACTGGCTGATGTTCCCCGAATCGAGGAATAGGAAACCAATTCGACCGGTCTTGAGTCGGCGGAAACCGCATTGGTATAGTAGGAAGGCCACGTGTTCATCATGAGCGCCCACTGTTTTTGGGTCACCTGGAAGATGCCGATGTAAAACCACTGGGTCAAGGTGACGGGGTGATAATCCTCGGGACTGGTATAAGCGTTTTTCAGGTACAGATAATTCGTTGGCGTTCCCATCATGAAGGTGCCGGGCAGGATGTGCCGGAGAACGAGGTTGGTGGTCATGAATTCCGTGTGGTTGGTGACGTCGTACCAGACATCCCAATCATAGCGGTATGACATCTGGCCGCTGATCAGATCCACAATCATGTAAGACGGGATAATGGTGGGAGAAAGAGTCACCCGGAATTTAGGCAGCAAGTCGTTCGTGTAGGCGGCCCTTGACGGATCCCAGACGATGCGCCTCGCTCCCTGCGCGACACCGTAAAGGTCGCCAGACAGGGAGTTTGTCGACAACGTGAGCGGGGTGGTGTCGTTAAAGGCGGTCAGCGCGATGTTGACTCGGTTTGTGGTGTCGCATGTCAGCACATAGTCGATGTCCACCAGACGGCTCCACGGCCAGCGTTGCCGCACCGTCACGTCGGTGATCGTCGGATCGACGGCAAAAACACTAAGCGTTAGGCAACTGACTGCAACACCCAAAGTCATTCGGATCACGAAAGTTGGTTTCATTTTTTTATCCTGCTTGTTGTTGTAAAGTGGCAACGTTCTTAATGTCACAGCATCTTCACCGATGCACGGAACCCGAGATTGTTATAAGGGCTTCCCGGCGGTACGGGTATTCTTATCGCAGAACGATTCTGGACGGCGGCTTCATTCCAACAGGAGCCATGCCCGACGCGGTTGCCGCTTGTTAATTGTGGCCCAACGGGGTCGGTCACTGAAGCCGACCCGAGATGATTGGTATAATAGTCTACACACCACTCCCATACGTTTCCGTGCATGTCATAGAGCCCCCATGCGTTGGGGAGATAGGAGCCGACCCGTGCTGTGCCGTTCGTGTCGCCGCAGCTTTGGTCAGGGACGGTAACCCCATTGATGTAGCCGTTATTGGCTCTGTAGCGGGCAAGAAGATTCAGGTTGGCATCGGAAGTTGAGTTGGTAATTGTGTGGCCATTGTTAAAGGGCGTTGTTGTTCCTGCGCGGCAGGCGTATTCCCATTGCGCATCCGTCGGAAGATCGAAAGTAAGTCCGGTTTTTGAACGCAACACCCCCATGAAAGAGGTCGCATCGACACTGTCGTTGGCCGGCCATCCGGCTCCAAGGGAAGATCCGCGGATGGTGCTGTAAGTCACTTTCTCCACGGGGCGTGTGGCGGCAAAAAGAGAGTTGTTGAAATAGGAAGGAAGGTTGCCGCTGCCCATGACCATTTCCCATTGCCTCTGTGTCACTTCAAAAATGCCGATATAAAAACCTTTGGTCAAGGTTACGCCATGCTGATCTTCGTCTCCGGGATCGCGTCCAAGTTCGCCATTGGGGGAACCCATCGTGAAAGTCCCTGCTGGAATACGGCGCATAACGAGATTGGTGGTCATGTACTCGACATGGTTGGTCACGTCATACCACACGTGGCTCCAGTCGTAGAGATAGGTGAACTGACCTTCCTCGCCCTTTGCTTTGGAGAGATCGACAATCATATACGCAGGCGCAAGGGTAGGGGTGAGATCCACGCGGAACTGCGTCAGCAGTTCGTTCGTGTAGGCGGTCTTGGAGGGGTCCCAGACGATACGCCGTGTTCCCGGCAACACGCTGTCGACATCTCCCGAGAGTGAGGCGCCCGGCAGGATCAGGGGCGTGGCGCTATTATAGGCCGTAACCGTGACGTCGACGCGGTTCGAGTCGTCGCAGGTCAGCGTGTAGTCGATATTCACCAGCCGGCTCCACGGCCAGCGCTGATGGACGCTCACATTGCTGATCGTCGGCTCGGTGGCCGCGGCGCCTAGCGCAAGGCAGCCGATCAGGGTTGCATATGCCACTCTGAAAGCTTTTGTCATCTTCATGTTCAGCTCTCCACTTGTTTTTATGCCGACCCGAGCAGACACCTTTCGACCCGATTCGACTTGCATCACTTTAGAACTCTCGAACTTCAGAATTTCTTCCCGTCTCTACTGCATTCTGAGCATCGTGCCGTCCATCGGACGCGTCAGCTCGGCCGTCCATATATTTGTCGACCCGGGAAACGACAAAGTGAGATCGAACGTGCCGTAGCCCCATTCGCTGCGCACGAGCTTCCATCCCATGTAACCGGCGACATTTGCATAGGTATTTGTCCCTGCGGCGCCGCCGTCCTTGGCGATCACGAGCTGAGTGGTGGCGGTCGCGTTTGTCGGCGCTTCCGGCCAGGACACATCGTAGGGGATCACCACATTGCTTTTGACCTGAGACCATGACCTGCTGCCGTCAACGGGATTGACCGGCGTCTGGCCGAATGAGCCCGTCACGACGGCGAGCCGCGAGGTCAACGCTCCGACAGTTGCCCCACTGGTGGCATAAAACGTCAGGGTCAGGTCGTACACGTCTTCAACCGCCGGCACGGATGTTTCCAAAACCTGCCAGATGTAGTTCGAGGTGACCGCCGCGAAATTTGTGGCGAAGGCGCTGTTCATGCCGCTGATCGCCAGCGTCGCGTTTGCCGCGTTGGTGTTCCAGTCCCACGTCAGGGGAACCGCGTTGGTGTAGACCGTCATCCAGTGCTTGTTGCGGTAGGCGGCATCCACCAGTACCGGCGCTGAATAGTCCGCACTAACTGAAATTCCGGACAGGGCTATTATTATTGTGGAGGCAAACGCCGGCCATCTGTCATTCGCTTTCATAAATCTCTCCTTCGCATAACACGTAACCACCCATTTAACACAGTCACTATACGCTCAGGACTTTTTCTTCGGAAGTCAGATTCGCGCAAAATATATATCATAAAAACGCAAGTGCTTAGATGGCCGACAAAGCTGGTTTGCCTGCGAAACGTTGGCGAAATCCTGTGGCGTCTATCTTGCCTGTACGAAGGCCATCGCGGAAACAGCGGCAAGCATTAGGATGACGGCGGAAAGCATAAGGACTTTTGTTCTTACGGCTGCTCCTTTCCACTCGCCCGAGATAACGCCGACGGCCTGCGACGAGAGCGTCTGGAAACCTTGATAGAGGCCAAAGCCTAGCGATGCGCCTAAGGCGCCCATCATGCGCATGCCGTTGCCCATGCAGAGCAGGCAGGTCACAAAAAGGAGAGACATGGCAAGGGTCAGAAAGAAATCTTTCAAATACAGCAGTGTTTTTGCGTTTTGCCTGCTTATCATCAGGGATAGGGGAAAGAGCACATTGACGAGAGCGCCTCCCGGCAACGTCACAGCCCAAACTGCGGCGATGGCTCCAGACTCGCCCGCGCCGCCGGCCTTCAAGGCCTCCATCAATGGACCCTGCGAATATACGAAGGCAAAACTGAGCCCAACCTGCAGGAACCCGGCGGCAATCGCCATCAGAAGCCCGCCCCTGAAAAAACCTTGTGTCATAAGTCCGTTCTTTTCCCGCTCGAAACCGGCAATCGCCATCAGTGCGACGGAAGAAACGAGGACAAGCGTCAGGGCCAGCAGCGCAAAACCGGTTGGAGAGAACAGCGAGGGTGCTGTTGCGAACTGTCCGGACCCTTTCAATACCATTGGCAGCAGAATGCCCACGGGCAACCCGACCCCAGTAAGAAGCCCCATCGTCAGACTCACGCCGATGCGCACAAGGCAGAGCCCGCAGAGCACGTTCGCCGCTCCCCAGGCAAGCGACCAGAGGTTCGCTTTCAGATAGGCTGCCATCGGGACTTGACCCAGCGCATCTGCAAGTCGGGGACACAGCGTGATGGCCAGGCCCCACGGCAACACGATCAGTGCCGCAATGGCATTGATAAACGCCCAGTGCTCGAAGCGGTATTTTTTCATGCACTTGATCGGCGCCGCGAATAGCCCCACGGCAATGCCTGCAGTCACAGCAAGTCCGGTGCCTATCAAAGAGGTATCCATGAGTCATCCTTTTAACAGCGTTTCGGCCAAATCATGTAACGTCTCCACCGGGCCTGCGAAAGCCCAGGTTGAACACGTATCGGTCACCTTTGAAGTCAGGCCGGGAATGATCGCAGGCGAGTGGTGTTCCATTTCGCCGAAGCCGCCAAACTCGCCGTTGTCCACGTAGACCTGTTGGACCGTGCCGGTTTGTTGCGGGTTGGTGAATGGCACGTCGAAGTACTTTTCCTGCGAACAGACGCTGAATTGTCGGAGAATCATAAATGGATGCGGTGCGGCGGGATTGAGATATAACATCAGTCCCCGGCATAGGTCGGCCAACACGCCGAACTTATAACTGTTCGCGGCAGCAGGAACCGAGGCGACAAGGCGGTTCCCGGCCTGTCGCCAGTGTTGTTGGCCAAAAAATGCTGTGGGAATCGCCGAAGGCGCGTTGATGGGAATGATGATTTCACCGCCACCGGGCACTTGTAGAAGATTCCAGACTGCAGGGCGGGCCGCTGGAGGAAGGGTGCCTGTCACTGAGAGTGTGCAGCTGAGTTCGTAACCTGCTGCGGACACGTTTGAAGGCAATGTCACACAGGGAGCGGTCAATTCCGTGACTCGCTTTCGCATCGAAAGCGTGCCCTTGCCGCCGCTGCGGTGAAAATCTACAGGGATCGCGGTTTCCAGTTCAACGGTGTCTGAACTTTTGTGCACGACGCGGTAGTCTGCTGGGTCGAGGTTTGCAGGAACCTTGTACGTTTCCCATGGCCGGGACGCATCGGAGACGAACAGGTCGAATTCGGGCGAAACCCAAGTGCGGTCACCACCCAGATTGGTCCAGCCACCACCGGTCAACAGTGACAGCGCAGTTTTTTCCGAGCCGAGGGCTGCATTAGTCCAGAGCGCGTTCAGCCTTTCCGCCGGGTAAAGCCCCATAACTCTGCCGCCGAAAGGAGAAACACACACTTTGTTCAGTCGTAGTGTCGGTTTTCCAAGCGCATTCAATGTGTCGATGCAATCGCCCATCGGTATTATACCTCACTTATTTCAGAATACCAATATTCGGACAGTTAGGCATAGTGAATGAAATGCTATTCGAAATCGACCAACCATTTGATCCGGACATCATTTTTTTCTTTCATATCCCGATATCCCTGTAAAATGTCGCAAAACGCGTAACGGCCGCTGATCAGCGGAGTGATGTCAAGCGCGCCGGATGCCATGAGCGCGAGAACAGGCTGATACATGCCAGTGCTGCCGGAGGAGCCGCGGAAGGTGATGTTTCCGAACACCAACTTGTCGATCTCAAGCCGGTCGATGGTCTTGTCGTAAAAGGCGACAGCAGCGATGGAGCCGCCTGCGCGGACCAAATTGAGAGCGGAAGTCAATAGCTCCGCCGCCCCGGAGGTTTCGATGACTCGGTCAATTTTCACTCCGCCGTTTTGGCGTAGAACGGTTTCGTTTGGCTCATCGCGGGTTGTGTTGATGGTGACGTCCGCGCCGAATGAGCGGGCGATCTCGAGTTTGGAGTCCTTGCGGCCTGTTATGAAGACCCTCGAAGCGCCGGATAATTTGGCCAGTTTGGCGGCGAGCAGTCCGAGCGGTCCGGAGCCGTGAATCAGGACAGTGTCGCCGATTTTGACATGAGCCGACTGCACCGCATAGAGCGATGTGGCGGCCGGTTCGACGAACGCCCCGGCGTCAAAGCTCACGTTGTCGGGCAAATGGAAGAGGTGGCGCTCAGGAAAAACCGTGTATTCGGCAAACCCGCCGTCCCAAGCGTTGACCGTGCCTACGCAGTAGGCGTTCTTACAGCTCAAATAGTCGCCGAGTAGACAGGGGACACAGCTCCCGCAGGAGACGCAGGTGTCGCCGACGACGCGGTCGCCGATCTCAAAATGGGTTACCGCACTGCCGACGGCGGCGACTACGCCTGACCACTCATGGCCCGGTGTGAAGGGGAATCGCACGCCACCGTTCTTGACGAAAGAAAACTCGCCGGTATAAATCGAATAGTCCGTGCCGCAGATTCCGGCGCAACGCACGCGCGTCAAAACATCATGGGCCCCCAGTTCCGGAATCGGTTGGTCGACGAGCCGCAAGTCGTTTGGCCCGAAAAGACGGGCAGCTCTCATTTTACTTGTCATGTTGGATCACACTTTCTTTTTAAGTTCCTTGAGATTGATCATATTTTGCGGAGACTTGTTGCCGAACACATCGGCTACGGCCTGAGCAGCCCGGGTTTGAGCTTCATCCAGCGCCTCGCGCGAATTGGCAGCGACATGCGGTGTCAGTTGGACGTTTTCCAGTCCGAAGAGCGGATGGTCGCAGGAGAACCCGTCTGGGCTGAACACATTGGTTTCTCCGAACACGTCGAGCCCTGCATAGGCGATGACGCCGGTCTTCAGCGCTAAGGCCAGATCTCTTTCGTTGACCAACTCGCCGCGCCCCGTATTGATCAGGACGGCCGAACGCTTCATTTTCATGAGCTCAGGCATTGCCAGGATACCTCGAGTTGCGGGAGTCAACGGGCAGAGCAGGCAGAGGTAATCGGACTCAGTCAACACCGTTTCCATTTTTGCAGGTGTGACGCCTTGTGTTGTCGCTGTAGCCTCTGTCAGGCAGGGGTCGCAGGCAATGATCCGCAGACCGAACGCGTGGGCTCTGGCCGCGACTGCCTGTCCAATGTGGCCGAAGCCGATAATCCCGAGCGTCTGCGTCGAAAGCCGGTGTATGTTTTCGGTATCGAACGGGCGACGGCCCGCCCGTAGGCTGGCTTCGTAATACTTTAGTTTTCTGGCGGCCGATAGCAACAGCGCGAGGGTGTGGTCAGCAACCTCTTGTGTGGCGAAATCGGGAACGTTTGTGACGATGATTCCCTGCGCCGAGGCCTGTTCCACGTCGATCTTATCCGTGCCCGTGCCGATTCGGGAGATGATCCTGCATCGGGTCAGTCGTTTGACTGTCGAAGCGTGCAGATAGGCAGAAACAATCAGGACGGCGTCGACTTCGGCCAAGCGCTCGCACTCGTCTGGGTGCTCGACTTCAATGATTTCGGCACCTGTGACCGCCAGAATGTTCCGCTCATCCGGTTTAATGGGGAAGGTTCGGGCATTGAGCCGTAAAACAGTGAACGGTTTGTTCATGGGGCGTATATCACTCTCTCTCCCGGCTCCATGATGGTCGGGCGAATCGTTTCCGGCAGCGTCTGCCTTGAGAACTCCAGAAAGGCATCCGGATCGCCACCGTGCTCGATGAACATGCCGAAATGGCTGCCGATGACCACGCGCGGTTGAACAAGTGCGGCCAGACGTACGGCGTTCTCGTGGCCCAGATTTCCAAAGGCCGGATTGATAGGGACGATCAGGATGTCGATTACGACATTGCCCAGTGAAGCCATGATCTTTTCTGGACAATAGCCGGTATCGCCTGTGTCGTAGACTTTGATGCCCTCCAGCGTCATCAAGAATCCGACCGCATCTGGGGCCAGTTCGCCGTGATCGGCGTAAATCGCGCGGCACTCGACGCCATCCAGGTCCGCGCTTTGGCCTTCCGCAAGAAGCGTGACCCGTTCGTCGGAGATCCCGGCTGCTTGGTAGACCGGTCGGCAGTCTGGCGAACCGATAAAGCGGGTCTTGGGATGACGCTTCACACAGTCGAGCAGGTCAGGGTCGAGATGGTCGCAGTGAGAATGGGTGGCGATCAGGAGGTCTGTTTTCAGCTCATCCATCGCCATCGGAGCGGGAATCCTACGTTTAAAATGGAACAGGCGATCGCAGCAGTCTCCCAGATACGGGTCGATGCAGGCCGTTTTTCCTGCGGCGGTCTTAAAAAAGAACCCGGCCTGAGCCAGATAGAACACGGCCAGTTCACCTGGAAGCGGACGGGTTGCTTCGATATGGGCGGACAGTCTCATTTCGCCTCCAGAGCTTGCCGCACAGCCCTGCAGCATTGTGCTGCGCCGCTCCAGAGAAAACAGATGTCCGCGCCTGACCAGAACATCCGCATGCCCTGACCGGCCCAATATTTCACCACTTCCGGGTCAGCTGCGGCGATCCCCGGCAGTACATTGTGGCGGTTGCAGCTTCTTATGACCGCCTTTACCGCATTCTGATAGGTGTCGGAAGTGAACTGGCCAGGGATGCCCATGCCAGTCGAAAGATCATCGTTTCCCACCACCGCCACATCGAGTCCGGGAACTGAAAGAATCTCGTCCAAATGCTCCAGCGCCTCCCGGGTCTCGATCTGGATGCCAACCACCGTCGTTCTGTTCAGCGTCGTCACCATTTCTGCCACAGACCCCCAACCCATATACTTGCCCGCCGGACACGTCGAAGCACCGACGCCGCGTTTCCCGAGCGGAGGATACTTCACAGTCTCGATGATATGTTCCACCTCGGCCCTGGAGCGGATTCGCGGCACAAAAATCCCGTCCGGCATCTGGTCAAGCGTCCGGTTGATTTCGGCATAGGTGTTGTCTGCGACGCGCACGACGCATGGAAGCTCAAGCGCCCGCGATAGCCGGATGTGCTCTAAAATGGTTTCGCTGTTGAGTGCAGTGTGCTCCCTGTCTATCATCACAAAATCGAATCCCGCCTCTTTGTAGGCTTCGATCACTGCGCCGCTATGGCTGTCCATTACGCAACTACAGATAAGAAAGTCTCTGTTGGCGATCCTCTGTTTCAGTTGGCCGTTGCCAAATCGCATTTTGATCTTCTTTCTGTTTTCATCGGTGCCGAAAGCATCGAGTGGCCGGTTAAAGCCAATGGGCAAGGAGAGTCTTTTAAAGCATAGAACATGAATGAGGAAGGAGTCGGTGCGCGACTCTTCTTGAAACTACGGCAGTTCGATGGGGGCATCCTCGGGTAGTTCGATGTCTTTGGTGTTTCCGCCTAGATCCTGGATCTTGAGCTTGAGTGTTTTCGGTTGGCCGGGAGCGGGATCGCCGAAAAGGTCGGCATATTTTCCCAGCTCGGTTTTGAACTTGCCGGTGAATGCGGCCTGGACTTTTCGGGTCACATCGATTCCCTTCATTTCGATGCGCGTGTCAGTCGCGTAAATATCGAGCTGAATCGCGGTCGCGTCGCAGACGTAACTGCCGTTGTTGCCGATCAGGATGTCGACATGTTGTCCCAATTCGCCGGGATTGATGCGGGTGACCCATTTCGAGTGGCGTGTGCGGGTAGATTTTTCTTCCGACTCGAGACGGAGGGTGCCGAGCACCTCCGGATGCCGGTCGTCTTTCCAGTTGACGGTTTTCACGGAGACGCCGTTACCGCCGCCATTGGTGATGGTCTTTCCCGAGATCGCAATACCCTTTCCGGAAAGTTGCGGGCCCGGTGACCAGCGGATCACGTTATAGCTGGCCGTGTCGGAGATCGGATGAGTCAGCAAGTAGTGGCGACGCTCTTCCGCTGGAATAACCCGGTCAAACATGTGCTTCGAATAGTGGCGTGCCCAGTCCTCCTCCATGTCGGCTGCGGGCGCATAATCGGCGAAAAATCCCAAGTCTCCGCCACCTTCCAGGCCGTAGGCATAGCCGAGTGGACAACCGTCGACCTTGAATGACGAGTTCAGCTGTTTCATGACATAGTCGCCGGCCGCAGACGATGTTCCGGTCTTTCTGTAGCTGTAGAAGGCCCATGAGCCGGCTCCCGACTTGTCGGGGAATGCGGCAGCGACGTTCAGTTTGCCTTGCGGGTTCTTGTAATCCGTTGCGAGGTCGGCGATCCGTTCGCCGTCTGCGGCAAACAGGTTCTCCCAACTCCGATCACTCTTCGGGCCGTACCACGCGAACGTGATCTCGCCGTTGGCTGAGCGGCGGGGCTCCGTAAGTAGCTCGTCGTCCATGATACGAAGCGGTCGCGTGTCTTTCAGGTCCGGGACTTTGAAATACACGTCGATGCCGTCGGGGTCGACGAATTCGGTCAACACAATGTCGACGGGTGCGCCCGTGCGCTCGGGATTGGTCCATGCCTTGACGACCACCTTCTGCCCGTCGGGACGGATCCGTTCGTCCAGAACCGGTTTTCCGATACTGGAGGGGTCGAGGACCAGATCGCGGGGCTTCGGGCAATTCTTCAACACCTCGGCGTTCAGGGACTCGCTGAATGTGAATAGGACCGGCCCGCGCAGAAGGGCGACCCGGCCATCCTGGATCATCCGTCCGCGGACGAAGCGCCACTCCATCGGCATCGAAATGGTGAGCGTGTCGCCTGATTTCCATGCCCGGTTGATGGTGGCGTAGCCGAGTCGGGACGGTTCCGGTTTGCACGGTGCGTGATTGACTGCACATGTGATGGTCTCGGCCCAGCGTGGTGTCCGGAATTGAAAGGCGAAC
>Ga0209066_10004496_pt1 | contig 15149 bp, 12 predicted proteins | sample All_14_2_FD_187198 | JGI IMG/M metagenome (GOLD analysis project Ga0209066, IMG submission 187198) | Freshwater microbial communities in response to fracking from Pennsylvania, USA - Allegheny Zone_MetaG_DW_15 (SPAdes) (version 2) ...
TTATGAAGGTATCTTTCGTGCCAATGTAGTGCTCGAGCGGGTGCCGGGCATCGAGATGGATGCCGCCCTGAAAACCCGCATTCTGGGAGAAGCTCACTTTATCCGGGCCTGGTTCTTTTACAATCTGGTCACTGTTTTTGGTGGGGTGCCCCTGGCCGACCATGTACTGGCCCCCAGCGAATACAATCTTCCCCGGGCAGATGCCTCGCAGGTTTGGGCACTTATTGAATCTGATCTGAAAACTGCAGCCAATAGTCTTCCGGTTCGCAGTGGATATGCAGAATCGGATCTTGGCCGCATCACCAAAGGAGCGGCACAAGCGCTTTTAGCGAAGAGTTATCTCTGGCAGCAGCGTTGGGCTGAGGCCGAAGCGGTGGCCAATGAGGTGATCCTGTCCAATGAATATCAGTTGGTCCCTGATTACGCGACCATTTTTACCCAGGCGGGTGAAAACAACGCAGAATCGGTGTTTGAGATCCAGTACATGAACGCTTCAGGAGGCAACTGGGGAAGGAACAACGCCAACGAAGGCACGTTCACCCCGGTATTCCAACGGGCGCGTGGCCAGTTTGAAGGCTATGGATTCAACATCCCAACGGAGGATTTTGTGCAGGAATTTTTCAAAGAGGGCTTTGAAGATCCTCGCCTCAAAAGCACGGTATTCCGGGTAGGCGATGCCATGGGCGACCGTGGTATTTTTACCAAGGATGCCACCGGAGGGATGCCGCATGACTATTACCCCAAGAAATACTTTGCTTATAAAAGTGAGGATGCCCCGTTTGGTGATCCCAATCCCAATGGTGGTTCCAACGACCGGGTGATCCGTTTCTCGGATGTCTTGCTGATGCACGCAGAGGCTGCTGCTCAAAATGGCAATGAAGCGGCTGCACGTACCTCGCTTAACCGGGTTCGCGCCCGCGCCCGCGGCAACACACCGGGTATTTTACCGGATATCACCGCAACCGGACAGACCTTGCTGAATGCCATTTACCGGGAACGCCGGATCGAACTTGGACTGGAAGGCCACCGCTTTTTCGATCTGGTGCGCACCGGACGGGCTCAGGTGGTGCTGGGACCTTTGGGGTATCAGGAAGGAACGCATAATGTGTTCCCGGTACCACAATCTCAGGTCCAGGCTACCAATGGCGCCATCGTTCAAAACCCCGGATATTGATCAAAATGCCTTGATGGAAGGAGGTTGGATTGGAAAAAGGAATAACCGATGTTTTTAAGGTTCAGCCGCTTTGAAAATCCAAGCTCCTTCCTTGCTACGCTCACTAACTTTCGCTTCCCGGAACGAAATTTCGGGGTTCAAAAAATATGAAAAAATTACTTCCATTATTCGCTTTTCTGTTGGCCCTGGCGGCCTGTGCACCTTACGAGGAAGAGGATATCGTATTGCCTGGCCAGCCTGCAGCCCCCACTTTTTCAGTAGAATTTCTCGGTAACGACTCTAACCGGGTCGTTGTAACCAACTTGTCCACGGGCTTTTTTGACCACACCTTCGATTTCCCCGGAGGAATCCCTGCGAAGTCGAAGCGTGCGGTGGACACCGTTTTCTATACAACTGCCGGTGATTACGTCATTACCCTTTTCGCTGCCGGAGAGGGTGGGGGAGGCGTTTCCCAAAGCAGTAAAAATGTCACGATCACGAAAGAGGCTACAGCGCTTTGTGATCCGATGACCAGTTTACTGACAGGCGACTGCGAAGCGCCGGGCAAATGCTGGACTTTCACGCATGCAGCGGAGGCTATCCGGGTTGGCCCGACACCAGGTTCTTCGGAGTGGTATAAATCACCCTTGAATGGACTACAGGATGCCCAATACGATGATCAGTTCTGTTTTTATTTTGAGGGTTCAAAGTTCCAGTATGTCAACAATGGCTTTACGGTCGACCCCTGGAATGGCTACACGGCTGTGCCATTTACACCGCCTACCAACCTGACCTGGCTCATCTCAAAAGGCACCGGGGATGGTGGAAGCGACCAGATCATTTTGCCGGCGGGAACATTTATCGGAACCTGGGATTCAGGTCCGGTGTATGACATCGCTTCGTTGACAGAGACGAGCCTGGTGCTGCGCTCGCCCATCAGACAACAGAATGGTGCGCCAGGTACCGGTTGGTTTGAGTTTACGCTGGAAAAAATCTGACCTTCAGGATTATGGACTCCTTGATTAAATTGTGCTTGCTGTTTTCCTTTTTCGGGGGACTGCAGGACTGCTCTGTGCCCCATAAAACAACGGCCCTTCCGGAACGGAGACTCGTGTGGAGCGACGAATTTGAGTATTCCGGATTGCCTGATAGCACCAAATGGGGCTATGATCATGGCACCGGATGTCCAGAGGTTTGTGGCTGGGGCAACAACGAATTACAGTATTACACCACCCGGCGGCTGGAAAATGCCCGGGTGGAGAATGGTTTGCTACTGATTGAAGCCCGGCGCGAGAAATGGGAAGGCAAGGACTATACCTCTGCCAGACTCGTTTCCAAAAAAAAGGGCGACTGGACCTATGGCCGGATCGAAGCACGGATCAAATGCCCTGTGGGACGAGGTACCTGGCCGGCTTTTTGGATGTTACCGACCGACTGGAAGTATGGCGGCTGGCCGCATAGCGGGGAGATCGATATTATGGAACACGTTGGTTATAAGCCGGATACCGTGTATGCAACCGCACATACTGCGGCATTCACGAATAATAAGGGAACCGAGAATACGCGGGCATTTTTTCTGCCAGATACAGAATCTGCATTTCATACCTATGCCGTGGAATGGCGGGAGGACCGAATGGATTTTTTCGTAGATGATGTTCGGTACAATACCTTCCTGAACCAGCATAAAACGAGCGCAGAATGGCCTTTTGACCAGCGTTTTCATGCCATTTTGAATCTGGCAGTCGGAGGAAACTGGGGGGGCGCCAAGGGAGTGGACGAGAAGATATGGCCACGCCGCATGGAAGTGGATTATGTGCGGGTGTATTCATTTTGATACGTTTTTTCAATACACCGTCTAAAGATTGCATGGACGAGGAGGGTACGAATTTGCTCGAAATTGACTAGTTTTGGGTTCAATTAAGTGTAAGTTTGTACCCTCCGAACCATAAACAACCGAACACAAATCATTACCCACCAAACAATACATACATGACCGTTTTAAAAAACACAGGGTTCCTTTTAATGGCGGGTTTCTTCGTCTTTTCAGCCTGTACCAAAGATCCTGATCCGGTACCACCCGTACTCCCTACACTTTCCATCGCAGATGTTTCAGCGCCAGAGGGCAATGCCAGCGGAAGTATCACCTTTAAAGTGAGTTTGTCGGCGGCTTCCGGCAGCAATGTTCTGGTCAACTATGCAACCCTCGATAGCACCGCAAAATCAGGCCTGGATTACATCGGTAAGCCGGATGGAGAACTTGTATTTCTGGCTGGTGAACTTGAAAAAAATATCGTGATCAGCTTGAAGGGCGACGAAGTCCTGGAGCCGGATGAAAGGTTCCAGTTGCTGTTGCTCAATCCGGTCAATGCCACGCTCGCCCGCGCGCGTGCGACTGCCACCCTGATCAATGACGATGCGGACAATCCTTTTGATATCCCAACTACCGGGTACAGCACTCCGCTGACTTATCCCGGAAAAACCCTGGTCTGGAGCGACGAATTCAGTGGAACCTCCCTGGATCTGAACGCCTGGACCTTTGAACTTGGCGCCAGTGGCTGGGGCAACAATGAACTCCAGTATTATCGTCCGGAAAACACCCTGTTTTTTGATGGAAACCTCATTATTGAGGCCAGGAAGGAGACGTTTGGCGGGGCTCCCTACACTTCCTCACGGCTCATTACCAAAGGGAAAAAAGAGTTCAAGTTCGGACGGATCGATATCCGCGCAGCCTTGCCGGAAGGACAGGGGATCTGGCCAGCACTCTGGATGCTTGGTTCCAATATCAGCACGGTCAACTGGCCAGTTTGTGGCGAGATAGATATTATGGAGTTGATCGGAAACCAGCCCAACCGGGTACACGGTACCGTACACTACAGCTCCAACAACAATCAGCACCAGTACGTCGGCAATTCAACAGCACTGGCTGGTACTGCCCGGTTCAGCGATGAATTTCACGTTTTTTCCCTCGTTTGGGAGCAGGACAAAATTGTCTGGTTGCTGGATGACGTGCAGTTTTATCAGATCACGGCTGCGGATATTTCACCCTCCCCTTATCCATTCAACCAAGACTTTTTCTTTATTTTCAATGTTGCGGTTGGGGGTAACTGGCCCGGAAACCCGGATGGGACCACGAATTTCCCTCAAAGGATGATCGTGGACTATGTGCGGGTGTTCCAATAGTTTTTTCGGATCAACATTCGGAGTATTTAAAGGTCTCTGCAGTAAAACAGGTTTTTACTGCAAAGACCTTTGCTTTTGGCATGTTTGATCGCTGGAGTATGCCTAATTTTGCGCCTTTCGATTAGCTACCTCAAAGATTGCTTTAATAACAATGACTTACGTATCCGCCGAACAGGCCCTCCAAATCATTCAATCCGGACACCGTGTATTTGTACATGGAAGCGCTTGCACCCCTACTTATTTACTTCAGGAACTGGCTAACCAGGCGCATCGTCTGCGGGATGTGGAACTGGTTTCTATCAGCATCTATGGCGATGCAATTGTGGACAAACCGGAATACCATCAGAATTTTCGATTCAACTCCTTTTTTATTTCAGGAAGTATCCGGGCGGCAGTAAACGAAGGCCGGGCTGATTATGTGCCGGTTTTTTTGAGTGAGATTCCTGAGTTGTTCAAGCGCAATATCATTCTGTTGGATGTAGCCCTTGTACAGGTATCCGAGCCGGATGCGCACGGCTATTGTTCGCTTGGGGTCTCCGTGGATATTGCCCGTTCGGCGGTCAATGCCTCAAAGTATGTTATTGCTCAGGTAAATCCCCGGGTACCACGCACGCATGGCGATGGCATGATCCACGTCAGCAGATTTCACGCGATGGTCCGGCAGGAGGCCGACCTGCATGAAGTACATTATGGAGAGGCTGTTGGCCCCTTAGAATTAAAGATCGGAAACATCATCTCCGATATGATTGAAGACCGTAGCACCCTGCAAATGGGTATTGGCTCCATTCCGGATGCAGTATTGCGCAGTTTGGGTGGACACAAAGACCTGGGCGTACACACAGAGATGTTCTCGGATGGCCTCGTGGATCTGATGGAGAAAGGGGTCGTGACCAACCGTTACAAAAAAATCCACCCGGGAAAGACCGTAACCGCTTTTGCTCTTGGTTCGCGGAGACTCTATGATTATGTAGACGACAATCCGGCGGTTGCCTTTTTGGATGTGGACTATGTGAATGAGGCGGCAGTCATACGTCGCAACAAACGCGTGGTGGCCATCAATAGCGCCATTGAGATCGATATTACCGGACAGGTTTGTGCTGATTCAATTGGTACCTACCATTATTCAGGAGTAGGTGGTCAAATGGACTTCATGCGTGGTGCGGCATTATCCGAAGGGGGTAAACCCATCCTGGCACTCACTTCAAGAACAGCTAAGGGCATCCCGAGAATTGTACCCATGCTCAAACCAGGAGCCGGTGTGGTAACCACCAGAGCCCATGTTCACTATGTAGTAACAGAGTATGGCGCAGCTTTTTTATTCGGTAAAAATCTGCGGGAGCGGGCCAAAGCCCTGATTGAGATTGCACATCCTGATGACCGGGAGGCGCTGGATCGGGCTGCTGCAGAACGTTTTAAGGAGTTTATCCCGTAAAAAAGATCCACATCTTCCGCCCCAATGGGCCATTACAGGTAATCATAGCAGGTTTAGGGAAAGTCTAAGTGGCTTTCCCTAAAACCTTGCCGCTGCTCTGCCATTCCCGGATGGCTTTCCATAACTCGAACCAGATCATACTAGCCAAACCTGCCAGCACACACCAGCCCAGGTTTGTGCCTGAAAGACGCTCCATTTTGAACAGATTGGTTAAAAACGGAACGTACAGGATGGCCCCCAAAAATGCGACTGAAATAGCCAGGATAAGGGGGAGCGATCTGTTTTTGTAAAAAAGCGTGCGGTGTAAAGCGTAATCGAAGGAGCGGTTGGAAAGTGTCAGGAACAGGTTGGCGCTAACCATCGTTGCAAACACCATGGACCGGACGCCGGTTTCGGCCATCCCCAGGTCAACCGCATACTGGTACATGAAGAGTACACTTGCTGTGATCATTGCCCCTTGTAAAAGACTGACGCCCAACTCGCTCCAGGAGAACAGCGAGGCGTTTCCCGGGCGGGGTGATTTACGCATCAGGTTAGGCTCTGCAGGTTCGTTCTCGAAAGCAATGGCAGCGGTGGGGTCCATGACAAGTTCCAGGAAGATCACGTGCAAAGGCAAGAGGATATGGGCGTAGGGCCAGCCCAGGAGAAGCGGTAATAATACCACCAGAATAATAGGCAGGTGAATAGAGATAATGTACCGGATCGCTTTCCGTAGGTTGTCGTAGATCCGCCGACCCATGTGGATCGCAGTGACCATGGAATTCAGGTTATCGTCCAGCAGCACCAGGGAGGCAGCGCTTTTTGCAATCTCTGTTCCTTTTTTACCCATAGCAACCCCAATTTGAGCTGCTTTAAGGGCCGGTCCGTCATTAACCCCATCCCCTGACATGGCTACGGTTTCTCCATTATCTTTCAGGGCGTTCACGATACGGAGTTTGGCATCCGGGAACATCCGTGCAAATACATTCACCTTCTGAACGGCATCCTTCAGGTCTTTATCACTGAGTTCCATGATCTGTTGCCCCGTCATGGCAAGTTCCCAGCCGCGCATTCCGATACTTTGGGCAATATTTTTGGCGGTCGCCAGGTGGTCGCCCGTGATCATAAGGACCCTGATCCCGGCGGTGTAGAACTTTTGAAAAACCTTCCCGACGTTTTCTTTAGGCGGGTCGTAAAAAGCCACCAAACCCTCAAAGACCCATTGAAAATCAGCTTGATCTGCAGGAAAGTCATTGCCTGCAAAAGTTGCGTTTGCAACCCCGAGTACCCGGTAGCCCTGGGCGGCCATTTCTTCTGTTTTGTCCAGGATTTGTTGCCGCAACGCGCCAGAGGTGCCTGAAACTTCCAGCACCCGCTCTACCGCACCTTTACAGGCAATAATCCGGTTTTCGCCTTCTTTTTCCCAGATATGGGTCATCATCGGCGGTCTGCCCGAAAGCGCATATTCTTTAACTAATTTGTGGTTGCGCCGAGGGTCGGTAGTCGTAGAAATTGCCTCAAACCGGGCTTTCAGGATCGCTTTTTCCATCGCATCAAAGGGCTCTGGCTCACTGGCCCAAAATGCGAACTCCAGGGTGCGACCCAAACCGGAAATGTCTGTCACCTCGGCGACCGACATTTGATTTTGGGTAATGGTCCCGGTTTTATCCAGGCAGATCACCGTAGCAGAGCCCAGACTTTCCACTGTTTTGGGTTGCTTGGCGAGGATGCCATGCTTGATCATCCGGTATGCTCCCAGACCCATAAAAGCACTAAAGGCCACCGGTATTTCTTCGGGCAGGATGGCCATTGCCAGCGTCAAGGAAAATAGCAGGGATTTCCAGACGTCCTGTTCGATCCAATAATTGAGCGTAAAGACCAGGGCAAAGGCTATGCCTCCCAGGATGCCCATCTGTTTGACGAATCGTTTGATCTGTTTTTGCAGGGGCGTCTGCTCAGTATCTATGGTTTCGATGGATTTACCCAGTTTGCCAAACTCCGTTTTTGAACCGGTCGCGGTAACTTTGAAAAAACCTTTGCCGGAAGCTACTGTAGTGCCCTGAAAAAGAAGATTTAAGGTAGTCTTTTGGCCGTCTGCCGCGGGTATTTCGTTGGTTTTCACCACTTTATCCACCGGCATACTTTCACCGGTAAGTACAGACTCATCTACGGAGAGGTCATTTTGCAGGAGTAGCAAGCCATCTGCCGGGATTCTTTCTCCCTCCTCGATGCTCACAACGTCTTCCGGCACGAGATCTTCAGAAGGCAGATCGATCCATTTGTTGTTGCGGTACACCCGAACCTGTGCGCTGGTATAGCGGCGGAGGGCTTCCAGGGCGCGCTCACTCTTGGTTTCCTGATAGAGTTCAATGCCTGCCACAAAGACAATCGAAACGACCATCATCATGGCTTCGGTAAAGTCACCCAGGATAAAATACAGCACACAAGCCACCGCGAGCAGCAGGAACATGGGCTCGGTCACTATATTCCGAAGGCTGTCGAGTATGGGACTCCGGCGGGTGGCTTCAAGTTCGTTTTTACCGAAAATGGCGCGTTGGCGTTCGGCCTGGGCGGTAGTCAACCCTTTGAATGCGAAGTGATTACCTTCTGAAATCGGGGCGTTGTCTTGTTGCATAGCGTGTAGAAACACACCTGAATAAACCTGAGTGCTACCCTGTAAACCGTTCCGTAGGAGTTATCTCAAGAAGGGGGGCTACGGGTAGACTCCCTGGTATGTGGTGGCAAACTTACTCAGAAGCATAATCAATGTCTGGAGCAAGTACTCTTTCCAGCACTTTTATCAGATCGTGGGTGGACAATATGCCAACCAATCGGCGGTCGCCCTCTACCACAGGAATCGCGTGGAAGTGGTTGGTCTTGAATATTTTAAGGGCATCCTCCACGGTGTCGGTCGGGGCGAGACAGACCGGATGTTCGGTCATTACCTGCTTGACAGAGAGGTTATGGAGCAGCCGGTCATTGCTGCGTTGTTCCTGGGCATTTCCATAAAGCTCGCGAATGATGCGCAGGTAATCGGTATAACTGACGATCCCGACGAGTTTACCTTCTTCTACTACCGGGACGTGGTGAAAACCATGCTGCTCAAAAATGACCCGTACCGTCTCAAGGTTGTCCACCGGACTTACAGTGGATGGTTTTCGGGTCATGATTCTGGAAATCGGTGTGGTGTTTTGCATAACAGAGTGCGATTGTAGAATGCAAAAATGGGGGCTCCGGCGGATGGTTAGGAATGATGAAGGTCAGGCCGGGGAATGACTTATATGGCGGGTCCGGGTGATTTAATGACGTTCGTTTTACGGGCAAAGGTCGGTCCGGAACCAAGGGATTGAAGATAAAGTGCTTCAAGTTCAAGCCTTGCCCAGGGAGTTTTGCGCAAAAATTTCAGGCTGGAATTCATGCTTGGTTCATTTTTGAAACAATTGATATGAATACGCTCAGCCAGTCCTTCCCATTGATACTTTTTGACCAGGTGTTCCAGGATCTCTTTCAGGGTAATTCCGTGCAGGGGATTGTTGGGTTGCTGCTCCATGGGAATTGGATGTTTTTGGTACAAGATGCTTGATTTCGGCCACAAAACTAAGGCTTGTTTCGGGTAAAAGGAGGATCTGTAGTTAAAAGGAGGTGCTGCGAAAAAGGTGCAAAGGATTTGATACAACCCAATGGGTAATCCCGGAAACGGGGCTACGTTGAAAAAAAAATGTCCATAGGACTAAAATCACCCTGCATCCTGACCTTCGTCATCCGTCATCTTTTTCTGACTGGCGCATCTTGCACCCGATTTCAGACATACCTGATCTCGCGCATTGAGCAATGAAGATAATGTTATTCCTGATTCTCGTAAGCCTACTGCTCGCAGCAGGCTTTTTGCTTGCCTATTTACGGGCAGCGCGAGACGGACAGTTTGACGATGAATATACGCCAGCTGTCCGTATGCTTTTTGATGGCCCCATCCCGGAAAAGAACGTAGAACAAACAACAGATAAACAACACGACGAAGACATAAAACCTTCTTTATGAGTAACATTCAACAATTTCAGTACGACAACAAAATTGTGCGGGCCTTCGGTGTGGCTTCGTTCATTTTTGCGTTAGTGGGGATGCTGGTAGGGCTTATTATGGCCCTGCAGATTGTGTATCCTTCGCTCAATCTCGGACCTTATATGACCTTTGGTCGGCTGCGTCCGCTGCACACGAATGCCGTCATTTTTGCCTTCGTAGGAAATGGCATTTTTATGGGCGTGTATTATTCGCTCCAACGCCTGCTCAAAGCGCGGATGTGGAGTGATAAGCTTTCCTGGATCCATTTTTGGGGCTGGCAAATAGTCATATTGTTGGCGGCCATTACATTGCCCATGGGTTTAACGACCAGTGGCGAATATGCTGAGTTGATCTGGCCGCTCGACATTATGATCACCTTGGTTTGGGTGATTTTTGGGATCAATATGTTTGGAACCATTTTAACCCGCCGTGAAAGTCACCTGTATGTTGCGATCTGGTTCTACATCGCTACCTGGGTTACCGTGGCCGTGTTGCACATTGTTCGCAGCCTGGAAGTTCCGGTTACATTGACAGAAAGTTACCCGATCTTTTCAGGAGTACAGGAAGCGTTGGTGCAGTGGTGGTATGGCCACAACGCAGTGGCCTTCTTCCTGACAACGCCCTACCTCGGCATGATGTACTATTTCCTGCCAAAGGCTGCCAATCGCCCGGTTTTCTCGTACAAACTTTCAATTATTCACTTCTGGGCCCTGATCTTCATTTACATCTGGGCTGGTCCGCACCACTTGCTTTACTCGACACTCCCGGATTGGGTTCAATCGCTCGGTACCGTGTTCAGTATTATGCTGATCGCTCCATCCTGGGGGGGTATGCTCAACGGTTTGCTGACGCTTCGTGGCGCCTGGGACCGAGTGGCCAATGATCCGGTGCTCAAATTTATGGTGGTAGCGGTGATTGCCTATGGTATGGCAACGTTTGAAGGCCCTATGCTTTCCATCAAATCCGTCAATGCGATCAGCCACTTCACAGACTGGACCATTGCACACGTACACGTTGGTGCTTTGGGATGGAACGGCTTCCTGACCTTTGGCGCGCTTTACTGGCTCTGGCCACGGATGTACCGCACAGAACTTTATTCCAAGCAATTGGCCAATATTCACTTCTGGGTAGGTACACTGGGTATTATTTTCTATGCGGTACCACTTTACTGGGCCGGCTGGACGCAGGCGCTGATGTGGAAAGAATTTACCCCGGAAGGCACCCTTGCCTGGGGTAACTTCCTGGACACGGTGACACAGATCATGCCGATGTACACCCTTCGTATCGTGGGTGGAACCCTGTTCTTCGTAGGGGTATGTATTGGGGTGTATAACCTGTACAAAACTGGCCAACAGGGGTCATTCCTGTCGAACGAAGATGCAGAAGCTCCTGCCCGCGAAACCCGTCCGGTAGTTCATGAAGGCGAACACTGGCACCGCTGGATCGAAGGTCGCCCAATGCAGATGCTGCTTTGGAGCACCATCATGATCGCGATCGGTGGTATCGTTCAGATCGTTCCAATGGTATTTGTAGAAAGTCAGGTTCCTAAGATCTCGACGGTCAAACCATATACTCCGCTTGAGTTGACGGGTCGCGATCTGTACATCAAAGAAGGTTGTGTAGGCTGCCACTCGCAGATGATCCGACCTTTCCGCGATGAAACAGAGCGCTACGGAGAATACTCCAAGTCCGGGGAATACATTTACGATCGTCCGTTCCTCTGGGGAAGTAAACGCACCGGTCCGGATCTCTGGCGCGAAGGCGGCAAATATCCAGACAGCTGGCACTACAACCACATGATGGACCCAACGTCTATGTCGCCCGGCTCAATTATGCCTGCCTATCCGCACTTGCTGGATCAAAAGCTTGACCTGAGCGATTTGCCTGCCAAGATTTCAGTATTGCGTCAATTGGGTACTCCTTATTCCAAGGATTTCGAAAAGTACGCGATTGCCAATGCACAGGAGCAGGCACAAAAAATTGCTAAAAATCTGGCGAGCCAAGGGGTGAAGGATGAGAACATAGCGGACAAAGAGATTGTCGCCATCATTGCCTACCTCCAGCGTTTGGGTACCGATATTAAAGTCAAACCCAAAGAATAGTTGATCCCGGTTGAGGAGGGTTTATTCCTTAGGATAAGCCCTCTTCAACCCCACTAAAAACAAGAACATGTACAAATACCTGCTTGAATCTGTCGAAGGCATCCAGTGGTTCGGAATTGGAACGCTGCTGCTCTTTTTCTGTACTTTTTGCTTTGCAGCCATCCGCGCTTTTATCTCCAAAAAAGAAGATATGGATCGTATGGCGAATCTGCCGCTGGAAGACTAATACCGCTTTTAAACCTCGCCGGTTTTGACCCCTGCGAGGTTTAAAAGAAGCAAAATTCTTTTAAACATGACATCGAAAAAATATCTGCCAACTTTTATGTTGCTCCTCACCAGTCTGACGATCTGCTGGGGGCAAGGGGAGCAAGCCCCTGCGGCTGACCCTCAACACTTTGCCAACCTTATGACTACCGCATTTCTCATCGCCTTGGCGGTGTTGTTTGTGGTTAGTTTGTTGGTGCTTATCAAAGCCAATGCGTATTTAACCAGTCGGCTGATACGCCTGGAAGCTGAAAAAAATGGCGTGGTGTTTCCGGACGATACGGAAGGAGCACTGGCTGTTGAAGAAGATTTCTTTACCCGTTTGCGCAAAAAATACTGGGAGAATCCAATTCCTCAGGAGCGCGAAGGGGATATTACCCTCGACCACAACTACGATGGTATCCGGGAACTGGACAATCACCTTCCACCATGGTGGGTCAATATGTTCATCCTCACCGTGATCTGGGCAGTAGGGTATATGTGGTTCTACCACTGGGGAGGCAATGGCCTGAACCAGGCAGATGAATACAAAACAGAAGTAGAGGCTGCGAAGAAGGAAATTGCAATTGCGTTGGCAGGCAAAGCCAATGCAGTGGATGAATCCAATGTAACGGCATTGACCGATGCAAGCGCCTTGGCGGACGGAGAACTGATCTTCAAAAATGTTTGCGCTGCTTGCCACGGTACCAAAGGAGAAGGGATGGTTGGTCCGAACTTCACCGACGAATACTGGATCCACGGCGGCGGCATCCAAAACGTTTTCAAAATAGTAAAATACGGGGTGCCGGAAAAAGGGATGATCGCCTGGGCTTCTCAGTTGAAGCCGGTAGATATGCAGAAGGTTTCCAGCTATATCCTCACCCTTCAAGGGACCAATCCTCCGAACCCGAAAGCGCCTCAGGGCGAGATCTGGAAGGAAGGAACTGCTGCAAAAGACTCAACACATGTTGAATAGAATGTAGCACAGAGGGGCTTGAAAAAAGTTCAGGAGGGTTGTTCGCATCCTTTCTGAACTTTTTCAATCTACTCTACTTTTTAATACAAAATGCTATGAATCAGGAATATCTCGATACCGTAATAGAGGATACCGAAGAATATCGCGACCACATTGCTACCGTGGATTCGCAGGGAAAGCGCATCTGGCTTTACCCTAAAAAGCCATCCGGCCGCTATTACAATTGGCGCAACCTGGTAACCGTGGCCTTTCTGGCCGTCTTTATTATCCTGCCTTTTATCAAGGTAGATGGGGAGCAGTTCCTGCTGTTCAATGTTTTGGAGCGGAGGTTCGTGTTGTTCGGACTCTTGTTCACCCCCCAGGATTTTCACTTGTTCGGTTTGGCGATGCTCACGTTTATCGTGTTCATCATTTTGTTTACCGTGGTATTTGGTCGGTTGTTTTGTGGCTGGGTATGTCCGCAGACCATTTTTATGGAAATGATCTTCCGGAAGATTGAATACTGGATCGAAGGTGATTCGGGAGAACAACGCCGGTTGGCCCAGGCGCCCTGGACCGCTGAAAAAATCCGCAAAAGGGTGCTGAAGCATACCATTATTTATAGCCTGGCCCTGATTTTTACCAATTTCTTCCTTGCCTATATTATTAGTATGGACGAGGTAATCAAAATCATACGCGAGCCGATCGATCAGCATTGGGGAGGTTTTATTGCCATGCTGGTTTTTAGCGGCGCTTTTTATGCCGTGTTTGCGCAGCTACGGGAACAGGTTTGTACCACCATCTGTCCTTATGGTCGTCTGCAAAGTGTGCTCCTGGTGAAAGATTCAATCGTGGTTGCCTATGACCATGTCCGGGGCGAACCACGTACCAAATTAAAAAAAGAAAAATCCGGGGAGAGCCAGGGTTCTGTAGAATTCCGCAACCCCGTAGAAACCATACAATCGGCTGTTGGAGCGGCGCCTTCCGGCATAAAAGCGGCCACCCCAAAAGTTGGCGATTGTATTGACTGTAAACTTTGTGTCCATGTTTGCCCGACCGGTATTGACATCCGGAACGGAACTCAGCTGGAATGTGTCAACTGCACCGCATGTATCGATGCCTGCGATGCTATCATGGAAAAGGTTAACCGTCCAAAAGGCTTGATCCGGTATGATTCGATGACAGGGATTGAGTCCGGGGTACGCAAGATCTTTACTACCCGTGTCTGGGCTTATACTGCCGTACTGATTGCCCTGATCGCCCTGGATGTGATCCTGATTGCCAACCGTGGTATCGTGGAAACCATTATTTTGCGTTCCCCCGGCCAACTTTACCAGCAAAAAGACGAAACACACCTGACCAATCTGTACACCTACGTACTGATCAATAAATCGACCCAACAACTGCCCATAGAACTTAAAACGACCACGCCAGGCGCCCAGATTCAGATCGTTGGCAAGGCACCTACCAGCATTGCCAAAGGCGAAAAAATAGAGGGCGCGTTTTTTGTGGAAATGCCGGAAGACAAGTTAACCGGGCGTAAAACCAGGATCCATCTCGAGGTATTTTCTAATGGAGAAAAAATTGATGAAATGGATACTAACTTTATGGGGCCAGGCAAGTAATGCCGGAAGAGATTTCTGAAATCAGCCATTCACCAAGTACAAATACACCGCACATGAAATTTAACTGGGGCACCGGTATCACGATATTTTTCATCCTATTTGCAGCGAGTATGACGTTCGCCGTGATCGCAACGACACGATACCCGCCTCAGATGGTGCAAAAAGATTATTACGCATTGGATCTGAACTACCAGGCCCGGCTGGTTCAAAAGCAGAATACGGCTGCGCTCACCACGTTGCCAAAGGTTCAATATGACGGAACCGCAAAAACAATCCGGGTTGCCCTTCCGGAAGGTATGACCGCAAGCACAGGCACTGCAAAATGCTACCGTTCCATGACGACCAAGGACGATTTTACCACGAAATTCGAACAGACTTCCGAATTTGCCATTCCAGCCGCAACACTTACTGCTGGCCGCTG
>Ga0209066_10004497_pt1 | contig 15148 bp, 13 predicted proteins | sample All_14_2_FD_187198 | JGI IMG/M metagenome (GOLD analysis project Ga0209066, IMG submission 187198) | Freshwater microbial communities in response to fracking from Pennsylvania, USA - Allegheny Zone_MetaG_DW_15 (SPAdes) (version 2) ...
GGGGTCGGGGTTGCCGTGTTTTTTGAGCGTGCTGATGGCGTTGAGCATGCCGCCCAGCGGGTTGTTGATCTCGTGCGCCATGCCGGCGGTGAGCCGCCCCAATGCGGCCAGCCGGTCGGTCTGCAACATCTGTTTTTCCAGCGCGGTTTTTTCCAGCAATCTGGAGCGCATGTCTTCATAGGCGCCAAACAGTTGGCCGACTTCGTCCTGATACGGGTAGACCGAGGTGTCCAGCGGCTGCGGCTCGCTGCGGCCGATGCCGCTGATGCGCTCGGTGATGAGCTGCATCGGCTGCATCATGCGCCGCCCCCAGTAGGCGGTGATCGGCAGCAGCAAGGCCAGCACCAGCAGCGTGGTCCACAGCGCGTTTTCCAGCAGATGCAGGTAGCGCTGCGAGATCAGGGATTTGTTGTAGGTCACGATCAGGGTGCCCAGGCGCACGCCATCGTTGCTGATCGGCACCGCCACATAAATATGGTCGGCCTCCTGGGCCTCCAGCACCAACGCCTGGGCGTCGGGTTCACTGGGCAAACGGCTGGCCAGCATCTTCAATTCGCTGCCCAAGGACGCCAGCGGGCTCAGCATCGGGTGCGCCTGCGGTGTGGAGGAGACATAGACGCGGTTGGCGCTGTCCAACACCATCAAGCTCTCGGCCAGCGCCGCGTTGAGCGGGGTGGCAAAAGGCAAGGACACGATCTCGAAGGCCTGCCAGACCTCATCCTGCAGCATCACCGGGAACAGCGCATGGGCCACGGTGCGCCCCAGATCCTGGGCGTTTTTCTGGATTTCTTCGTGCAGGTGGTCCCAGGTCTGCACCGCGAACGAGGCCGACAGCGCCAGCGCGGTGGCCAGAATCAGGCCGCCGCCCCACAGCGGCATCTTGAAGCGCAAACTCAGGTCAAACAGACGCATCAACGTTTGCCAGTCAGCGCCATCATCTCCGCCACGCGGTCGTAGAGTTGGGGGTTGCCTTTGACAAAACCGTTCAGGTTGAGCCGCGCCAGCAGCACGCGCCCCTCGGGGTCGTGGGTCATGTTGAGCAACACCGTCTGCATGCTTTTGAAGTCCGCGTCAGACACTTTGCCCTGCGCCACGATGGGCGGAAAGCCGTATTCTTCAGATTGCCAGGCGATTCGCGTCTTGGCCGTGATGTCCGGGCGCACCTTGGCCAGCGAGTCCCAGACAAAGCTGTCCACCGCGGCGCCCTGGGCCAGACCCGCGGCCACGGCGTCAATCGCCTTGCGGTGTGACCAGGTGAAAAAAGTCCGTCTGAAAAACGTGCCCGGGTCAGCGCCACGGCCTTCAATCTCAAACCGTGGCACCAGGTAACCGGTGTTGGAATACGGGTCAGCGTAAGCAAAGATGCCTTGCTTAAGGTCGGCAAAGTGACCGGTTTGGGTGTCCTGGGCCGGCACGATCAGGTAGGAGCGGTAGGTGGGACGACCTCCGTTGAGGGCCGTGGCCAGCAAGCGCACTTCCTGCTTGAGCATGACGTAGGGGTAGTCACAAATCCAGGCAAAGTCCACCTTGTGCCGTTGCAGCAAGTCCATCGTGTCGCGGTAGCGGTCGCGTTGAACAAATTCCACCGAGCGGTTCAGGCGCACCTCCAGATAACCCCGCCACTGCGCCAGCAGGGCATGCTGGTCGTGCAGGAAGGCCGGGGTCATGGCAAAACGCAAGGGGCGCGGCTCTTGTGCGCTCCAGGCCGCCAGGCCGGTGGCGGCCAGGCAGATTGCCATCAAGGTGGCTCTGATGCGGTTGAACATCCTGTTTCCCATCTCCTTTTTCCTGGTTACCGAAGGGTGACTTGCGACAAAAACATCGGGTGGTGACGTTACCGTTTGGTAACTTGCGGGTCGGTGGCACGTGGCCACGCGGGTGGATGCGGCGCCAGGCGCCTGTCGGGTCGGGGAATTTTATCGGGGTGCGCAGCTCGGGCCACCCGTTGACAAGCCCGCGAAAGCCGCCCAAACCTTGCCGCCGCCAGCGCACGGGTTACCGATGGGTAACGCCAGAGCCGCCTCCAACCCGCACCAGGCGTGGCATGGAGCTTGCGCTCCCAGGCTGTCGAACATCAATTCAGGAGCATGTTATGAAGCTGACGAGACGGGTATTCATCATGGCAACGGGGCTGTCTGCCGGGGCGGTGATGACGGGGTGCGCGGGTCTGTCCGGGCCGGTCCATAGTTCACTGATCCCGCGCAAAGCCAAACCCTGCAGCCCGGCGGCTGGTCAATGGGTGGCCAGCACCTGCCAGGGCTGCACGCAGTGGTGTGCGGTGCAGATTTTTGTGCAGAACGGTCGGGCCACCCGCGTGCGCGGCAACCCGCTGTCCAAGACCAACCACGGCTACTGCTGCCCGCGCGGCCACCTGATCCCGCAGCAGATGTACGACCCGGACCGCATCAAGACACCGATGAAGCGCACCAACCCGCTCAAAGGCCGGGGCATTGATCCGAAGTTTGTCCCGATCTCCTGGGACGAAGCCCTGAACACCGTGGCCGACAAGATGATGGCGCTGCGCCAGGCCGGTGAGCCGGGCAAGCTGATGTACATGCGCGGCCGGTATTCGTCCACCTCCACCGAACTGTTGTACGGCACCTTGCCCAAGATTTGGGGCACGGCCAACTATTTCTCGCACAGCGCCATCTGCGCCGAAGCCGAAAAGATGGGGCCGGGCCTGACGCAAGGCTTTTTTGGCTACCGCGACTACGACCTGGGCAACACCAACTGCCTGGTGGCCTGGGGTTGCGACCCGCTGAGTTCCAACCGCATGGTGCCCAACGCCATGCATCACTTTCCCGGCATCGTCCAACGAGGCACCGTGATTGCCATTGACCCGCGCATGTCCACCATTGCCGCCAAGGCGCATGAGTGGCTGCCCATCAACCCCGGCACCGACGGTGCGCTGGCCAGCGCCATCGCGCACGTGATCCTGACTGAAGGCACATGGAGCAGGGAGTTTGTGGGTGACTTCAAGGACGGCAAAAACCTGTTTGTGGCCGGCCAGCTGGTGGACGAAGCCGCTTTCACCGAGAAAGAAACCAACGGTGTCGTCAAGTGGTGGAACCTGGAGCTCAAAGACAAGACGCCAGCCTGGGCTGAAAGAGAAACCCTGATTCCTGCCGCACAAATCCTGCGGGTGGCCCGTGCCATGGGTAAGGCGGGTTCCAAAACCACCGTTTTCATGGGGCCGGGTGTGGCCATGACGCCGCGCGGCACCTACGCCGCGATGGCCGTGCACGCGCTCAACGGCTTGCTGGGTTCGATTGACGTGGAAGGGGGTGTGTGGCAAAGCAGCAGCGTATCGCTGGGCAAGTTCGCGTCTACCGAGAAGTATGTGGACGATGTCGCCAAGTTGGCTAGCAAGGGCAAAAAACTCGACGGCCGGGGCGCCAAAGACATGCCCGCCATGATGGGTGGCAAACCCGGCAGCGGCGTGGTCACCAACAACGTGGCCAACGGGCTGCTCAAAGACCCGGGCGCGGTGAAGGTGTTTATTTCGTCGTGGTCCAACTTCAACTTCTCGTGCACGGGCGCCGGGCGCTGGGACAAAGCCATGGCCCAGATTCCGTTCTTCGTTCACATGGTGCCCAACGCGTCCGAGATGACGCAGTTCGCCGACATCGTGCTGCCTTCCACCTTCAATGCGGCCGAGGGTTGGTCGGTGATCTCCAACATGGGCAACGGCTACGGCTACGCCTCCATCCAGCAAGCCGCCGTCAAGCGCCTGTGGGATGTCAAACAGGAAGAAACCGAGGTGATGTGGCTGCTGGCCGAAAAACTCAAGGCCAAAGGTTTTCCCAACCTGTTTGACTATTACGCGCAAGAGTTCAAAGACCCCGAAACCGGCAAGCTGCCCACCACCCCCATGGAGTTCAGTGAGATCGCCGCCAAGATCAGCAGCGCCACGCTGTGGATGCCCAAGGAGCCGCTCAAAGGCGATGCCCCCGTCAAGGGTTGGGCCGATTTCAAGGCCAAAGGGATCTTCACCGGCCCGAAGTACACCCTCAAAAAAGGCTGGGGCGGCAAGTTTGGCACGGTCACCAAGAAGTTCGAGTTCTACAGCGAAACCCTCAAAAAGGGCCTGCTGGAGCACGCCAAGAAGTACGAAACCACCACCGACGACATCATGACGGTCAGCGGTTATGTGGCGCGTGGTGACCTGGCCTTTGTGCCGCATTACGAACCGGTCAAACGCCACGGCAGTGTGGCGGACTACCCGTTCACCTTCATCGACCACAAATCGCGCCTGAACCGCGAGGGGCGTTCGGCCAACGTGACCTGGTACCAGGAGTTCAAGAAGGTGGACCCGGGCGACGTGTCCTGGGGTGACGTGGTCAAGATGAACCCGAGCGACGGCGCCAAACTGGGCCTCAAGGACGGCGACAACGTGAAGATCACCTCGGTGGCGGGCAGCATTGGCTGCCAGGTCAAGCTGTGGGAAGGTGTGCGCCCCGGGACGGTGGCCAAGTGTTACGGACAAGGGCACTGGGCGTATGGCCGGGTGGCTGCCAAAGACTTTGCCAAAGCCGTGCCGTTCGGCGGCAACAACAATGAAGTGTTGGTCGATGACTACGACCGGCTCAGCGGGGCCACGGCCCGCAACGGTGGTTTCACCGGTGTCCGTATCGACAAAGCCTGACCGCCCATCACCCCTTACAGGAGTAAATCATCATGGCAAGACTTGGAATGGTCATCGACCTCGCAAAATGCAACGGCTGTGGCGCCTGCGCCTTTGCCTGCAAAGCTGAAAACAACACCCGCGACCGGGGTGACGAGCAGAGTTTCAACTGGGCCGACTTTCTGATGCAGACCCGGGGCACATTTCCCAACACCACCCAATCGGTGATCCCGGTGTTGTGCAACCACTGCTCGGACGCGCCGTGCATCAAGATCTGCCCCGGCAACCCCAAAAAGGCTGGCCCGGGCAAGCCGTTCAAAGCGCTTTACAAAACACCCGAAGGCATCACCCTGCACGACCCCGAGCTGTGTATCGGGTGTGGCGACTGCCAGAAGGAATGCCCCTACAGCCACCCCCGGCTGGGTGCATCCAGTCTGGATGGCGGCAGCTACAGCGTGATCAGTCTCAACACCTCGGGAGAGAATCCGCAGCCGCGCTGGTCTGACAAGACCTCGGCTATCCCCGGCTGCACCTCGTCAGGCGCTGAAGTGGCGGCACTTGCCGGCGCCGTGCCGCCGATGGCGAACTTGTGGGAAAGTGGTGACCAGCAGGCGGTGCGTTCGGACGATGTGATCGAGAAGTGCACCTTCTGCTACCACCGGGTGCTCAACGGCCTGCAACCGGCCTGTGTGGAAGCCTGCCCGGCCAAGGCGCGTATCTTTGGTGACCAGGAAGACCCTGCCAGCGAGATCGCCATGATCCTCAAAAAAGAGAAATCCTGGCGCCTGCTGGAGGAAAAAGGCACCCAACCCAATGTGCATTACATTGGCAAATACAGCCCCAGGGCTTGACCTGCCCGGAGCCAACCAGTGTTTGGGGGTTGGCTCTAACGGCAAATTTTTCAAGGAAGAGTGATGTCCGACGATGACCCAGCCGCAGCCATGGCCCGCGCAGATATGTACCGCTTTCTCTCAGCGTGTTACTACGAGCCAGAACAGGCCTTCATGGAAGAGAAGCTGTTCGACTCGATGCTGATCGCCGCCCAGCGGCTGAGCCCGGCTTTGGCTGACCAGGCCAAACATCTGGGCCAGGCGTTTGTCGCCGAAGACCTGCAAACCCTGCTGGTGGACTACACGCGCTTGTTCCTGGGGCCGCTGCAAGTCCGGGCCCAGCCGTATGGGTCGTCCTGGCTGAAGGCACCGGTCGCGACCGAGGACAACCCGCCACCGGCGGTGCTTGACCTGTACAGTGAAGGCGGCTTTGAACTGGACGCCGGGTTTGCCGAATTGCCGGACCATGTGGCAGTTGAGCTGGAATTTTTGTACCAGTTGGTCTACAACCAGAACCAGGCCGAGGTGACCGGCCAGGCCGATGTGGCCCAAAAAATCGACGACTTGCAGCGCCGGTTTTTGACGGAACACCTCGGGCTGTGGGTGGAACCCTTCGCGGCCGCCGTGACGTCTGGGGCCGAGACGGCTTTTTACCGTGAACTGGCAGACATCACACGGGCATTTGTCCAGGCCGAGATCGGCAGGTTGGCGGTGCACTGATCCATCAGGTTTTTTTTCAGGGGGGGCATCATGAAAATTTTTGGCATCACGGGGCATTCCGGGATGGGCAAAACCACCTTGTTGGAGCGGCTCCTGCCCGAGATCACCTCGCGTGGCTTGTCGGTGTCATTGATCAAACACAGCCATAAAAACATTGACATTGATCGCCCGGGCAAAGACTCCTATCGCCTGCGCGAAGCGGGTTGCAAAGAGGTCCTGCTGTTAGGCCATGACCGATGGGCGCTGATGCATGAGCTGCGTGGAGCGCCTGAACCGCCGTTGGACTATTTGCTGGACCGACTGCAGGACTGTGATGTGGTATTGATTGAAGGCTTCAAACAGGGTGTCTTTCCCAAGCTTGAGGTCTGGCGGGATGGGTTAGGGCAACCCACTTTATGGCCCGATTGGCCTGGCATTGTGGCCATCGCCAGTGACAAGCCGCCCCGGTCACCTTCTCAAACCGGTGTGACACCTGGATTGACCTTTCTGGATTTGTCAGACCTGAGCGGGATCGCCAACTTTGTCTTGAACCGTGCTGAAGTGCGTCAGATGTCGCCAATTTACATGGCAAGCTCTATAGAATCACCCTCATCGATTGATATGGATCAATGAAGTTGGACCGCAAAAACAAAGATATCCATGACCAAATCATCTGAAACCACATTGGGTAACCCGGTGCGACCGGGTGGCCGACTGAAGAACATGGCCCTGTTTCTGGCATCGCCCTTCATTGGCCTGTACTACGCTGTGTTGCTGCCGGGCAAACTGATCCAGCTGGCCAAGGCCGAATTCCAGGGGACACCCGCTTCCCCCAAGACGGCGGATCACAAGTGAGCACAGCCCGCGCTCATCACCGCCGTATCCGCTGAACCGAATTGTGCGCCAGACCGGCCAACCCAAGTTTTACGCCATGAAAAGTGCCCCTCCCTTGCATCGTGCCACGTTCCCACGGCTCCACCCGGGGCTGCTGATGTCGGCCATCTTGTGTTTGTTCATGCTCTTGTGGTGGCAGCCTGCGCAGGCCGCTGACGACATTGAGCTGTCCGAGGAGGACGTGGCCTGCCAGACCTGCCATGACGGCAAGGACCATCTGGTCAAAAAAACCGAGGCTGGCGAGACAGTGTCGCTGATGATCTCGACCAAAGACTTCCTGGCTTCCATGCACAACGAAACCAGTTGCACCGACTGCCACGAAGACATCGACGAAAAGAACCACGGCAAAGTCGAGGTGCCGATGGAGAGCAAACGGGCCTACCGGATGTCGTACCAGGACTCCTGCACCACCTGCCACAAGAAAAATGTGGCCAAGTACAAGGACAGCGTTCACGCCATGCTGGTCAGCGACGGTAGCGACAAGGCGCCCACCTGTTCTGACTGCCACAACTCGCACACCCAGCTCTCTATCAAGGTGGTGGAGCCGATTGCCAACGTGCCCTGCGCCAACTGCCACAAGAAAATTTTCGAGGCTTACGCGCAAGACGTGCATGGCCTGGAGCGCGTCGCCAAAGGCAAGAGCGCTCCCATCTGTGCTGACTGCCACCAGTCCCATGCGATCCAGGCGGCCTCATTGGGAAGCGCCCTCAAAGACTCTTGCCTGACCTGCCACAAGGATGCCGCCGCCAAACATGAAGACTGGCTGCCCAATTCGGGGCGCCACTTCGAGTCCATCTCTTGCCCGGTATGCCACGCACCGGACGCCCAACGCCGGGTGAATTTGCGCATGGTGGATGCGGTGGGCGGCGCCCAGCTGCTGGAGAAAAAAGGGGTACCCCAGTTTGAGCGCCTCACCCAGGCCGCAGACGATGGCAACACCAGCCTGAACGAGCGGGAGCTGCGCAGCTTCCTCAAAGAATTCAATCTGGAAAACGTCGACAACAAAGCCATCCTGAATGGTCGTCTAGAAGTGCGCTCTGGCGTCAGCGCACACCAGTTGGCTGAAAAAGAGAAGGCGCTGAAAGATTGCAAGATCTGCCACCAGGCCGGTGCCACACCGTTCCAGAGTGTGGTGTTGACCATGGCTGGCCCTGATGGTCGCGCCATGCGCCACGGTGTCGAGAAAGAGGTGCTGAACTCCCTCACGGCCATGGGCACCATGCGCGGCTTTTACGCCATTGGCAGCACCCGCATCAAAATGCTGGACTACCTGCTGGTGCTGGTGGTGTTGGGTGTGTTGTGTGTGCCCATCGGCCACCTGACCGCCAACCAGCTCTTCAAAGGCCGACGCGAGAAGCTCAAGGCCCAACGGCAAGCTGCCCAAACCGCCGCTGAGAAATAAGGTCGAGTCATGACAACAGCTTACAAAAAAGTCTATATCCACCCGCTGCCGGTGCGCATCTGGCACTGGGTCAACGCCCTGGGGTTCCTGATCCTGATCGCCACCGGCTTGCAGATCCGCTACCTGGAGATGGTGCAAGTGCTGCCGTTCAGAACCGCCATCAACATCCACAACTGGGTGGGTTTTGTGCTGATTGGCAACTTCTTCCTGTGGCTGGGTTTTTACCTGTTCACCGACAAGATCACTGTCTACCTGCCCGAAATGAACCCCAAGAAGTACTTTGAAGACTCTTGGCGGCAGATCAAGTTTTATGGCTACGGCATCTTCCTGGGTGAAGAAAACCCGCATCACCCCACGATGCACCACAAGTTCAACCCGCTGCAGATCATGATGTACCAGATCATCATGCTGCTGCTGATGCCCATCCTGTTTGTCTCGGGCCTGCTGCTGTGGGATGTGAAGCGGTTTTCATACCTGGTGGACCTGTTTGGCGGCGTGCGGGTGGTCGATACCGTGCACGTGCTGCTGTTCATCGTGTTCACCGGGTTTTTGATCATGCACCTGTACCTGATCACCCTCGGCCACACCCGCACAGCACACATCAAGGCGATGGTGACGGGGTACGAGGAAGTGCCTGACAGCAAGACGCCTTGAACTTTTAACGCCAGCAGTCATCATCACCTTTGGCATCCCACTTTCGTCAACGTACCTTAAAGGAACCTCACCATGCGCAAAATGTCTTTATCCCTTTTGAGTGCCTCGTTCTTGCTGGCCGTGAGTGCCGCCGTACCGGCGCATGCCGCAGTGGATGTCGACGCTGCCAAGTCGCTGGCGAAGAAGAATGACTGTCTCAAGTGCCACGCGCCCGAGAAGGAGAAGAAGGGTCCGTCGATGAAGAAAATTGCCGAGAAATACAAGGGCAAGCCGGACGGCATTGAAAAAGCCATCAAAAACATGACCGAAGGCCAGAAGGTCAAGCTGACCGATGGCACAGAAGAAGATCACAAGATCATTGACACCAAGGACCCCAAAGAGTTGAAAAACATCGCGGAGTGGTACCTGTCGCACTAACACGGATTGGTCTTTTTTGACACAGATGGCCCCGGAAATCCGGGGCTTTTTTTTGCTCATCGTTTGAGTCGATTGACTTAGATCAAAAAAAAGTTGCTACAAAGCCAAAAACAATGCCCGCACGGCTCATGCGGATTTATCATGAACTGTGTCTGCAGTGTGAAGTTAACGTAAAGGTACAAATATGAGACAACTGTCAAAGATCAAGCGCATCCTGTCGTTGGGCCTGCGCTGCGGTGCCTTGGGACTGGCGTTGATGGCGGGCACGGCCTTTGCGGCCGATGTGGCCAAACCGCCGGCCGACCTGTTCCTCAAAGGGGATGCCAAGTGCACCGGTTGTCATGACGAGGCCGATGACGCCAAGCCCACCATGCTTGATTTGCATCCGTCCGTGCTCTCGATCGGCAAGACGCGTCACGGCATGACCGGCGATTCCCGTACTCCAACATGTACCAGTTGCCACGGCAACAGTGAAAAGCATGTGAACCACAAAGGCTCAAGCAAGCCACCTGCAACGGATGTGATTTTTGGCAAAAAATCTCAAACCTCCGCGAAAGTGCAAAGCGAGACTTGCCTGACCTGCCACGCGGGTGGCAGCAACATCCATTGGGACAATGGTGTGCATGCTGCCAACGATGTCAGTTGTTCCTCGTGTCACTCGGTGCACAGGGCAAAGGACAAAGTTCGAGACAAAACGCAACAGGCAGAGGTCTGTTACACGTGCCACAAAACGCAGCGCGCTGAATCATTCAAAGCTTCGCACCATCCAATGAACGAGGGTAAGGTGGTGTGTTCCAGTTGCCACAACCCGCACGGTTCCACCGGCCCCAAGCAGCTCATCAAGAACACGGTCAATGAGACCTGCTATACCTGCCACACGGAAAAGCGCGGCCCCTTCCTGTTTGAGCATCCCGTCGCCAGCGACAACTGTCTCAATTGCCACAACTCGCACGGCTCGAACAACATCGCCATGTTGAAAACTCGTCAGCCTTACCTGTGTCAGCAGTGTCACGACTTCACACGGCATCCTGGCAACCCCTATAGCGGTACAGGTCTTCCGCCCAGCGCGGGTGGTACTGCTGCCGCTCAGCAACTTCTGCTCCGAAGCTGTGCAAGTTGCCACACGCAGGTGCATGGCAGCAACCACCCATCCGGCGTACGCCAAACACGTTGATTTAGAAGGAGAAGAAAATGACTAACAAATTGAGTCCTTCCTTGTCACGTACCGTCCTGGCGGCTTCGATTGCGGCCATCTGGGTCGCCGGTCACTCGGCTTCCTGGGCCCAAGACGCCGATGAAATCCGCAGCCTTACACGACCTGGCAATACGGTTGAACTTGGGGTAGGTTTTACAAATGCCAACAGTTTCAAGTTTGGTGATTACACCGGCATGAACGACAAAGGCGCCTACCTGATCAGTAATGTCGAGTTGAACCATCGCAATGAGGCGAATACCCATTACTTCTCGCTTACCGGGCTCAATCTTGGCCTGGATTCGCGCAACTTGAAGTTGGAGGGCGGCGAACAGGGTAATTACGGCCTCAGTCTGGAATACGACGAGATACCGAAGTTGTCCCTGGATAGCTACCAGACGCCGTTCCTCAACCCCGGTACTGCCAATCTGACCTTGCCCACTCCCTGGGTACGTGGTGCGACTACTGGAGCTATGGCGGGTCAAATTGACAGCAACATGCGTCCGTTTGACATCAAAACCGAAAGAAACTCACTAAGTTTTGGCCTCACCAAAGAGTTGACGGCAGGCTGGGATGCGGTGTTGCGCGTCAAGCGTGAGAAGAGAGACGGCAGTCGCCTGATTGGTGCGGTGATGGGGAATTCCGGGGGCAACCCGCGCGCTGCGCTGCTGCCAGAGCCCATCGACTACACCACCGACGAGCTTGAAGCACAACTGCGGTACACGGATAAGAAGTTGCAACTGCAGTTTGCTTACTTCGGTTCATACTTTGACAATGCCAATAGCAGTTTGACTTGGAGCAATCCGTTTGCCGCATCAGTTTGGGCGAATGCAAGCACTGCACAAGGTCAAATTGGTCTGCCACCGGACAACCGGGCACATCAAATCAGTGCAGCCGGCGGTTACACCATTACGCCGGATACGCGTCTGTCTGGCAGTGTGTCGCTTGGCCGGATGACTCAAAACGACGCCTTCTTGCCGTACACGATTAACTCTGGCCTGACGAGCAATGTTGCACTACCTCGGACATCGCTCGATGGCCGGGTGGATACGTCGCACGTGGATGTGAAACTGTCGTCAAAACTGACACCCAAATTGCATGCGTCTGCTGGTTATCGCTACGACGAGCGAGACAACAAGACGCCGCAGGCGAGGTACCGCTACATCGGTGGGGACTCAGAAAATCAGGCTGCAGCGAACAATGCCAAGGATCGTACCAATCTGCCCGGAAGCAGCACCAAGCAGCAAATTGAAGCGCACTTGGACTATCACTTGACGCCCGATACCAAGCTCAAGTTTGGCTACGATTACGAGTGGGCAGAGAAAACGTTTGAGGCCATCACAGAAGAGAAGGAGCACACGGTCAAAGCGGAAGTGAACCAGCACTTCAGTGACATGGTTTCAGGTGGTTTGAGCTATGCGTACTCTGATCGCAAGACCCGTGCGGCAAATGGTAGTGACTACGATGCATCAGCTCCATTTTTGGCGAGCTTTACACCCGCCTATGCCATAGGCCAGTTTGACGCCTCGCTACCGCTGAACGGCTACTGGGACAACTTGCCGGCCCAATACAAGTTCTTTATGGCGCCCCGTAAACGGGACAAGGTTCGTGCATTTTTGAATGTGACTCCGACCGACAAAATCGACCTCCAAGCCGCCATTGACTACAAGAACGATGATTTCCACAAATCGCAGTATGGCTTGCAAAAGGCCAAAGGCTGGGCTGTGAATCTGGATGCCAACTATGTCGTGTCTGACACGTTGACAGGACATGTGTTTGCATCTTTCGATAAATACACGACAGGACAGCGCACGTACGCTTTTAACGGAGGTAGCCGGGCGATTACTGGCGGTGTTGATTGGACTGCGGACATCGACGATAGAACGACGACCTTTGGTATCGGCGCTCGTTACACGCCGTCCAGCAAATATCAGATTGGCGGTGACATCACCCATGCCGCATCAACTGGCACGACCTCTGTATTGAACGCGACCAATACCACTGGGGCGATGCCTGACTTGAAAACAAAACTGACGCGTCTTGATCTGTTCGGTCAGTACCAGATTCAGAAGAACCTGACCGTGAAAATGAAGTACATCTATGAGCGTTATTCATCTGCCGACTGGTCAATTGATCAAGTCACGGCCACGACAATGGCTAATGTGATTGGAACCAATCAGACGAGTCCGCAATACGATGTGCATTTCCTAGGTGTCTCGCTGGCTTACGACTTCTGACCGCGGCGTGTCCTGTGTGAACAAGTTCTAAGTTTCAAGGTTACAAAATGAAACCCCGGTTGTCTTTCAAGACACCGGGGTTTCGTTTATCTGGCGGCAGCATGACTTGCGCAGTAAGGGTGCGGTGGACATGACTCGTTCAAAGTGCAACAGCGGCGGTGTAGACGGCAACGCAAAGGCTATGACCGTGTTACCGAGCTAAAAGGTGAATCACTTGTTGAAACTCAAATTACGACCAACTTAAGTTGGAAACCCGACCAATTGAAAGCGACATTGCTGATGGATGCGCCAAGCACTCGCACCCAGGGGCAAGGTGGTGCCGGTTACTTGACGAGCAACGTGTTCACAGCGTTCAGATCATCTTCCTTGAGTGACCCATTGGCCTGGCGCAGTTTCAGGTTGCCCAGCAGCACGTCGTAACGCGCTTTGGCCAGCCGCGCTTTGGTGTCAAACAGGGTGGTTTGCGCGTTGAGCACGTCGATGTTGATGCGCACGCCCACTTGGTAACCCAACTTGGTGGCATCCAGGGCGCTCTGGCTGGAGGCTTCGGCGGCTTCCAGTGCTTTCACCTGGCCCAAGCCGGATTGCACGCCAAAAAAGGCGGCGCGGGTGCCTTGGGCCACGTTGCGGGTGGCGGCATCCAGATCGGCGCGTGATTTTTCTTCCAGCGCCACGGTTTCCTTGACGCGGTTCTGGATCGCAAAACCGGCAAACAGCGGCAGGTTGAAGTTCAAACCCACCGTGGCGGCGTTGGTGCGGTAGTCCGCTGATGTGTTGGTAGAGCCGTTGTTTTGTGTGATGTTGTAGCTGCCGGTCAAGTCCAGCGTGGGTTTGTGGCCGGCCTGGGCCTTTTGCGTTTCAAGCTGGGCGACTTCCAGCGCCAGTCGCGCCTGCTGCACCGCGGGGTGTATTTCTTCAGATTGGGCAACCCAGGGGGTGACGTCTTCAGGCACGACGGCGGGCAGGGCCACGGGCGCCAGCAGCGGGTTGGGTGCTGCGCCTGTTCGTCCGGAGACTTGGTCCAGCGCCAATTTTTTGACACGCAGGTCATTTTCAGCTGCAATCTCTTGCGCCAGCACCAGGTCGAACCGGGCTTGCGCTTCGCGGGTGTCGGTGATGGTGGAGGTGCCCACTTCAAAGTTGCGCTTGGCCGAGGCCAGTTGCTCGGACACGGCTGACTTCTGCGCCTTGACAAAGTCCAGGCTGTCTTGCGCGGCCAGCACGTCAAAGTAGGCCTGGCTGACGCGAACGATCAAGTCCTGATCAGCCGCCAGCAACTGCGCCCGGGCCAGCGCCGCCTGCTTTTTGCCTTGCTCGGCGGTGGCCACGTTGGCCGGGCGATACAAGGGCTGGGAGGCGCTCAGGGTGGCGTTCTGGTTGCCGAAGCTCTTTTCAAATGAAGGCACATCGCTGTCAATAGTGGTCCGGTTCGCACCCACCCCCAGGCCGACCGTGGGCAGCAGCCCGGCCTTGGCCTGCTCACCCCTGGCCAGAGTCGCGTCATATTGCGACTTGGCCGACTGGTAGCTGGCGTCAAAGACCTTGGCCGACTGGTACAGATCCACCAAACTTTGCGCCTGTGCGGGGAGGGTCATCGCTGCTGTGATGGCGAGCGTGAGGGGAAGCAGGCGCAGAGTGTTCATGGGAGTCCCGTGGGTAAGGCAAAAATCAGTAACGTGGCACCGTCGGGTCCACCTCGGCGGACCAGGCGTTGATCCCGCCCGCGATGTTGGCCACATGCTCGAAGCCCCGCGCTTTCAGGAACGAGGCCACCTGCATGCTGCGGCCGCCGTGGTGACACAGGCAGGCCACGGGCTGGCTGGGGTCAAGCTCGCTGATCCGTGGCGGAATCACGCCCATCGGGATGGCAAGCAGCTCAAAGCCGTCGGCCTGGATGCTGGCCAGCTGCAGCTCGGACGGCTCGCGCACGTCCAGCACGACCGGGCTGCCGAATTCTCGGACCGAGGCCAGCCAGGCCGGGAGTTGAGCGGGGCGGACTTGGTCAATCATCTTCAGAACTTGAAGCTGGATGGCTGCGGGAAGTTGACCAGGCGTGGGGCGTTGTCGTCCCATTTTTCGTCGGTTTTGAAGTTGCTCTCGCTGGTGCGGGTGATCACTTGTGCGTGCATGATCGGCTCGGTTCCCACGATCGCCACCAGACGGCCGCCCACCTTGAGCTGGCTCAGCAGCGCCTGCGGT
>Ga0209066_10004498_pt1 | contig 15138 bp, 19 predicted proteins | sample All_14_2_FD_187198 | JGI IMG/M metagenome (GOLD analysis project Ga0209066, IMG submission 187198) | Freshwater microbial communities in response to fracking from Pennsylvania, USA - Allegheny Zone_MetaG_DW_15 (SPAdes) (version 2) ...
TGATTAAGAAGGCAATGAAAAATTGTTTGAGGTTTGCGCTTGAAATTGATATTAGCGGTGGTAGAGTTGATTTCATTACATCTGAATTAAATTATAGAAACATGAGTTTGCCCGAGTTTACATGCTATGAAATTAAGGTGAGTTCTAATGATTTCAAATCAAAACACGGTCATAATTTAGACGGGGATTACAACTACTACGTTGTGTCAAAGGAGGTTTTAAATCACATCAAATCTGACAAATATTTGAATGAACGATTTTTTGGTGACGCAACAAACCGTTTTGAACACGAGGGATTAATACTGATAGGAAACTCTGGGCTAAAAGTGTTAAAGAAGGCCATTAGAAACAATTATACAAAACTGAGTTTTGAACAAAGACTAAGATTGTTGGACAAAATGCTAATAAGTTGGACCACTGGAAGCATGTTTAAATATTTGAAAAGGCAAGGAATAGATTTGAGGAATGAAGAAAGCGGGGTTTCTAATGAAAGTACACGAGCTAAAGATTAAGCAAGGCTACTGTAACGACATTCTGGTAAATAAAAAATCGTTCGAAATCAGAAAGAATGATAGAGGCTTTCAGGTCGGGGATATTCTTCACTTAAAAGTTATTGATGATGACACTGGAGAATATACGGGTTTTGAAATATTCGTCAAAGTCATGTATAAACATCACGGATTTGGACTTGAAGATGATTACGTCTGCATGGCGATCAAAAGGGTTTACTTCGAATTTGATAAGATGAATGGTGAACAATGAAGATATTTCCAAAAGATTGCAGCTTTAATTGCCAGCACTACAGCGAGATAGACATGGGCATATATGCTCCAGAAATCTATTGCGACTTGCTTAACGCTGTTAGAACCAGCGAGACATCTCAGAATGTCAGGGATTGTCCACTCGATAAAAAGCAAGTAAGTGATGAATGCTCATGTGATGCCATCTTTGAAAGATGCAGAGGCTATCGCGTCACCATGAAAGGAATGAAGGCGGTTGCGACCAAATACTTCATACCACACGCTTTTAATAAATGGGAGTGCATTAAATGCAGAAAGACACATACTAAGGACTGGTAGGATGAAATTGAATAGCGTATTAGAGAAAGTAGGGGAACATGAATAGCGTTAACTTAATCGGAAGGGCTGCCAGAGATCCTGAACTGAGATTCGTACCTGGTAGCGGCATGGCAGTGGCGAACGTGACCATTGCCATCGATAAAGGATTATCTAAAGAGAAGAAGCAAGAGCTCGAAGCGCAGGGAAGACCGACGGCCGACTTCATAAGGGTGGTGGTCTGGGGCAAGCAGGCTGAGAACATGTCGCATTATGTGTCAAAAGGCAAACTGTTTGCGGTGCAGGGTTCAATTCAAACGAGTACTTATAAATCAAATACGGGCGAGACGCGCTATGTAACGGAAGTGCTGGCGAATAGGGTTGAGTTCCTTGAGTGGGGGGAATACAAACAATCCAAAGGGACTGGAGATGACTTTAGTTTCGGTGGTGGGTTTGAAGACTTTCAGCATATAGAAAATGACGATGATGTACCGTTTTGATAACCGTTTATTGATTAGGGGGTTAAGTTGGATAAAGCAGAATTAAGAGAATATTGGTGGAAAAGAAAGAACATCGATAGATTAGTCGACACACTGGAAGAACTAAGAGCATTAAGGGACTGCCAGTCGCCAAGGTTATCCGATGAACCCAGAAGTGGTGGTGTAAAGGATAAGGTTGGGGACTTGGTAGTCAAGCTGAATGAAGTAGAGTGTCAGCTGATGCAAAAGCTTACTGAGTCATATGAAGCGCTATCTGCGATTGAAGAGGCAATAGAGGCTTTACCCGAAAGAGAGAAGCTGCTGATTCGGCTCAGGTACATTCAGTTTAAGGATTGGCCAGAGGTATGTGTGCTGATGAATTATGGGTGGAGTCAAACCCATACGATCCATCGAAAGGCGCTAAGATTACTAAACGGGAAAAAGAGCGTACACAATCGTACAAATTTATGACGTATAATGAAATCGTAAAGAACTAAAACTGAATCACATTAGCAGTTACAAGGCCATCACGAGATTAATCGCGGTGGCTTTAATCATTTATGAAAGGGACATGATGTGTAGTGTTCTCACACAAATCGCAAAAATGGAAAAATAAGAGAGTTATTATTCTCAAAAGAGATAGCTATTTGTGTCAAGAATGTAGGCGATTTGGAAAGAGAGTGGGTGCGTCAACTGTGCACCATATTTTTCCTGTTGAATTATTCCCGGAACTTGCTTTCGTGAATATTAACCTGCTTAGTTTGTGTGAAAGCTGTCACAACAAAATGCATGACAGAATTACAGATGTAGTTACAGAGACTGGGAAGCGTTGGCAAATCAAGATATCCCCCCACCTCAAAGAGGTCAATTTACTTAACTAGAGGACCGGAGGGGGGAAACGTTTCCAATAGAGCGCATCTCAAAAACTTTTTTTTGGAGGCAAAAATGGAAATTATCGACGAAAAATCAATCGATGAAAAATCGAAAAAATCCAATTTGCCAAAAGCACCACCTGGTAAGGCAAAAATTAAGAAGGCGACCATTAAGGACATGGAAGAGCTGGGCGTTTATCGAAAGGAGTACGGCAAGATCATCGACATGTATGTGGAGCTGGTCTACCAGTACAATATCTTAACGTATCGCTTCGAGCTAACCGAATTCAAGTATGAAGAGCCGACGGCACAGGGTGGATCCAAGAAAGCCCCTTTAGTATCCACACTCGAAACATTAAGAAAAGACATCCTGGCTTATTCGGACAGGCTTTGTTTGAATCCAAAATCGGTTGATGGCATTAAGAAGCAACCAAGGAAAAAATCAAAGCTAGAGTCGGCCATCGATAGTATGCGATGACTGAATACACCAATTACATCGAAGTAATGGACTACGCTACTAGCATAGTTGAGGGGCGCAAGCTTGCGTGTCCAGAAATAGTACAAGCTTGTGAGCGATTCTTCCGTGATTTAAAAAATGAGAAGTATGAGTTTAATCCTAAGGATGCCGACTTCGTAATCGGCATTATCGAAAAAACATTCGTACACGAAAAAGGCGAGCTTATCGACGGAACACCGTTGAGAGGAAAGCCTTTTTTATTACTGCCATTTCATAAGTTTCAGATTTACAACATCTTAGGATTCTTTCGAAAGGGTACACGGATCCGCAGGTTTAAAGAAGCGTTCATATTTATCCCGAGGAAGAACGTAAAGACCACTTTCGCGGCAGCGCTTGCGTGGGCATTAGGAATTCTGGAAAGGAAAAGCGGAAGTACAGTTTATATAGTCGCCGCCTCAATGAACCAAGCACTCCAGAGCTTTAAGTTCATCCACTACAACATCAAGGCAATGGGCGAAGAAGAGGAGTTTAGAATCCTCGATAACAACCAAGAGCACTCGATGTTTAGAGAGTTCTCTGAGGGGTCTTTATTTATCCAAGCCTTAGCTGCGAACCCTGATAAACAAGACTCGTTCAACTGTAATATCGCGATAGCGGATGAGCTTCATGCCTATAAAACCGCCAAGCAATATAACGTCATCAAAGAGGCCATGAAGGCTTACACCAATAAATTGATGATCGGTATATCAACCGCTGGCGACAACATGAACTCGTTTTGCTATAGAAGGCTACAGTACTGCAAAAAGATTTTGGATGGTACTGTGGTTGATGAGCAGTACTTCGTATTCATCGCTATGGCAAGTCCGAAAGAGGCTGGACAGGACATCGATTACCTTGATCCTAAGGTTCATGAGATGTCAAACCCTGGTTATGGTGAGAGCATTAGGCCAGACGACATAATGAACGATGCGCTTCAGGCCCTTAATGACCCACAGCAAAGAAAAGATTTTTTCGCGAAGTCGCTGAACGTCTTTACCGCAGCATTAAAAGCATACTTTAACCTAGATGAGTTTAAGCGGTCTGATACGTCCTATAACTGGACACTTGAGCAACTGGCTAAGCTGCCAATCAAGTGGTACGGTGGCGCGGACCTTTCAAAGCTACACGACTTAACTGCAGCTGTTCTTTATGGCACCTACGAAATGCTAGTGGATGGTGTGAAGAAAGAAATCGATATCATCATTCCGCATGCCTGGTTCCCGATCACTGAAGCGCATAAGAAAGCAGAAGATGATGGAATACCTTTATTTGGTTGGCTTGATGATGGTTGGCTTGATATGTGTAACACACCGACCGTTAACACGGATGATGTTGTAAAATGGTTCATTCAAATGCGGAAGATGGGCTTTCAGATTAAGCAAGTCGGCCACGATAAGAAGTTCGCACGTTCGTTCTTCACCTCTATGAAGAAAGCGGGTTTCTTAATCGTCGATCAACCGCAGTATTTTTATAAAAAGTCTGAAGGCTTTAGACGCATCGAAATGAAAGCAAAGAACAAGGAACTGTATTACATGCATGCAGAACCATTTGAGTATTGCCTGGTAAACGTCAAGGCAATCGAGAAAACCGATGACATGATTCAGTATGAAAAAATCGGTGAGAATGACAGAATTGATATATTTGACGCGTCAGTATTTGCATGCGTGAAGATGCTGGAGGCAACCGAAGCATCATCCAATGCAAAGGATTTTTTCAAGTGATAAGGAGGCACATGTGTCTAAGTCAAAAAGGAAAAACAGAGGTTCAATGAGACCTGAGCAAAAGACGCGGTCTGAGCCTGCGAGTGTTGCGTGGCTGACATCATTAGATGCATATGAGACATTATGCACTTCTGGCTACACGAGGCTTAGCCAAAACGCAGAAGTAAAGATGGCAGCTGTAAAGATCGCGGACCTTGTGAGCTCGATGACAATTCACCTTATGGAAAACACGGCTAAGGGGGATGTGAGAGTCAAGAATGAACTTTCAAGAAAGCTGGACATCGAGCCCTATTCACTCATGACCAGGAAGATGTGGTTATTCAATATCGTTTATACCATGCTTCTCGATGGCGATGGTAACAGCGTCGTGTTTCCAAAGTATTCACCTGATGGTTATTTAGAGGATCTCATTCCACTGAAACCATCCAGAGTTCAATTTCTGGATACTGCACAAGGCTACAACATAGTTTATCAGGGCAAGCATTACAACTATGATGAAATCATGCACTTCGCGATTAATCCAGATCCTGAAAGGCCATGGATTGGCACTGGATATAAGGTAGAGCTTAAAGACATCGCCAACAACCTTAAGCAAGCCACCAAAACCAAGAACGCTTTCATGAGCGATAAGTGGAAGCCATCTGTAATCATATCTGTTGATGCAATGGTGGGTGACATGGGCGACGAAGAGGGCCGAGACAAGATTCTAAATAACTACATCAGAAACAATGGGGAAGGAAAGCCGTGGGTAATTCCGGCAGACATGATTAAAGTTGATCAAGTCAAGCCACTTTCTCTTAATGATTTAGCAATTAATGACGCAGTACTAATCGACAAAAAGACAGTTGCAGGCATCTTTCAGATACCTGCTTTTTTCTTGGGAGTCGGTGAGTTTAAGAGAGATGAGTTTAACAGTTTCATCAACACGAGAATCATGTCAATCGCTAAAACTCTGGAACAGACCATGACTAAATGCATCATCGTAAACCCAAATTGGTATGTGAAATTAAACCCTCGAAGTTTATATGCATATGACATTAAAGAACTTGGTGAGTTAGGCGCGAACTTGTACACGAGAGGGATACTGAAAGGAAATGAAGTCAGAGATTCAATCGGTTATTCACCTGAAGATGGATTGGATGAGTTAGTAATTTTAGAAAACTACATCCCTGCCGGTATGATAGGCGACCAGAAAAAACTAATCAAGGAAGGAGGAGAGACTTAATTGACCAGAGATATATTTCAAACCAGAAGTATAACCACGAAGCTGGAAACACGAGCAGATGCTGATACATCAAAGAAGATTATCGCAGGCTATTTTATCGTGTTTAACAAGCAAACAGAGCTATGGCCTGGCGCATATGAAATTATCGATCCTGAATCGTGTAACAACACGCTTTCAAATGACATTAGGGCGCTGATTAATCATGAGCACCGCCTCGTTCTAGGCCGGAATAAAATCGGAACGCTCACTCTTCGCATTGAAGCCTATGGCGTATGGGGCGAAATCATCATTAACGAAAACGACGTCGACGCCATGAACCTTTACGCAAGGGTTGAGAGGGGCGATGTCGACCAATGTTCGTTTGGATTTAACATCGGTAAGGAAGAAGCTGACTGGCGTGAAGATGGCAGCGTCGTATGGACCATTAAGGAAGTGGACCTCCATGAAGTATCGGTCGTTACTTTCCCGCAGTATGAAGAAACGAAGGTTCAGGCTGGCATTCGTGAACGAAGAGATGAAGTCAAAGAGTTCAAAGCCAAGCAAATTGCTCATAGAAAACACATGTTGAGAGAAAGGATGAAAAAATGCTAAGACAATTGATTTTGAATAAGCAAATCAAAGAAAAAAGAGCTGCTTTAGAGGCATTAGCGGAGCAAGAGCGTTCTCTTGCTACACGAGAAGCTCAGATGGAAGTTGCAATCGAGCAGGCTAGTTCTGATGAAGACATGAAAGTTGTGGAAGAAGAAGTCGGCCTTATCGAAAACGAGAAAAGCGAGCTGAATCAGAAGAAATCCAAGCTTGAAGGCGAAATCGCTGATCTCGAAAAGGAAATCGAAGTCCTTAACAGCAAGACACCAATCAACGAATCAACCGAATCACGAAGCAAAAAAACTGAAATCACTGTAGTGGGAGGAAGAGAAATGAGAGTAAATGGCTTATTTAGAGACATGTCGTTCGAACAAAGAAGTGCGCTTGTTGCTAGAAGTGAAGTTAAAGAGTTACTTGATCAAGTGAGAGCCATCTTAAAAGCTGGTCAAACAAGAGGCGTTACAAATGCGGAACTTACTGTTCCAGAAGTGCTTTTAGAACTAGTAAGAGACAATGTCGAGAAGTATAGCAAGCTCATCGGTAAAGTATCGATGAAGCCTGTTAAAGGAGCAGGTAGACTAAACATCGCCGGTACTATTCCTGAAGGTATCTGGATGGAAGCAACCGGGAAGCTTAACGAGCTCGACATCTTATTTAACCAAATCGAGTTTGACGGCTATAAGGTTGGTGGATTCATCGCGATTCCAAAATCAACTGTAGAAGACAGTGACATTAATCTGGCTGCTGAAATTCTCGAATCACTTGCGCAAGCAATCGGCTTAGGCATCGACAAAGCAATCGTTTATGGTACTGGAAAGAAAATGCCGCTTGGTATCGTTACGCGTTTAGCACAAGCTGCAAAACCTGCCGACTGGCCAGAAAAAGGACCGGACTGGACCGATCTCAGAGCGACAAACCTTAGGAAGTTTTCAGGTTCTGCTATGACTGCTGAGCAGTTCTTTTCAACACTTATCACTAACCTAGCGTTTGCGAGAGTTAATTATTCAACTGGCGGTACAATCTGGTTGATGAACAGAACGACTAAAATGGCGCTTATGGCAAAATCATTAGGGTTTAATGCTGCTGGATCGCTTGTAGCTGGGATGAATAACACAATGCCGTTAGAAGGCGGAGAAATCATCGAGTTGCCATTTATTCCAGACAACGACATCGTGGGTGGTTTCGGATCACTTTACAAACTCGTTGAACGCGCTGGGATGTCACTCGCTCAATCAGAGCATGTCCAGTTCATTGAGGAAAATGTGGTCTTTAAAGGGACTGCGAGATACGATGGTAAACCTGTTTTCGGTGAAAGCTTCGTAGTTGTCAACATCAACAACGTTGCGCCAACAACCACTGCAACATTTGCTCCTGATAATGCAAATCCACAGGATGCTTATCTGTCTGAAATTAAGGTAGGTGCGTTATCGTTATCTCCAGCGTTTAGTGGTGCTGTAGATACGTATACTGTGGCAACCACTTCAGCAACGAACTCAGTGTCTGCTAAGCCGCTCAACGCTAAAGCAACCGTAGCGATCAAAGTGAACGACGTGGCAATCAACAGCGGCGATGCTCCTACTTGGGAAGCTGGCGCAAACACAGTTGAAATCACTGTCACTCTTGGCACTACTTCTAAGGTGTACACAGTAACCGTCACTAAATCCTAATAGGAGGTCTTAATGAACACTCAAGTGATAGTAGCGCTTGTAAAATCTAGCGTAGGATTAACCACGAACGTACGAGACGATTACTTGACTGCTATCGTAAATGGAGTTGTCAAAGAGCTTGAAGATGAGAAGGGGTTATCGCTGCAAAGCGATAACCCCTATCATTTGATGTTTTGTGTAGACTATGCTGAATGGCGTTACAGGAACAAATCGAAAAATGAAGATATGCCTAGAAATCTCCAGTATAGACTCCATAATCTGATGATTCATGTGGGCGGTGGTAGTCAATGATTTCAGCTGTTACATTTGACCATGAAGTTGAATTGATCAAAGAATTTAGTGATGAAGAAGTGGACACTGACGATGTTGGAAATCAATTAGAAGAGCCCACCACGGTAAAAATCCTTTGCGGTAAAAAATCATTAACCAGAAATGAATTTTATAAAGCCGCTTCAATAGGCTTGAAACCGTCATTGGTTTTAATCGTGAATAAATATGAGTACTCAGACCAGATGAAGTTGAAGTTTTATGATGAGATATATCAAGTTGTACGGTCGTATGGCGAACCTGATTCAGAATTTATTGAGCTAGTTTGCGAAAGCGACATTTCTGATAGAAAGTAATCAGGTGATCTCATGGATATCAAAGTTGAAGACCTAGCGAGAATGATTGCTAAGGAACTTGAAGAATATGTGGAAGGAATTGAAGAGGTATTGATTGAAACGATCGATGAAGTTGCTGCCGAAGCCTTGTATAGTCTTAAAACTGATCCAATAGTAAAGTCATTAGATGGTACTGGAGAATATGCAAAAAGCTTTTACTCAAAACTAGATGTTAGAGTAAGGGGTGCCAGAAAAGGGTTCTATAGGGTTACCCTTCATAATCATAAATATCGCATAGGTCATTTGCTACAATATGGGCATGCTATGGCTGGAGGCGGCAGAACGAGAGCGTTTCCACACTGGGATAAAGCACAGAGAATTGCAGATACTTTAGAGGAAAGGATTAAGGAGGTGATATCCAGATGACTCAAAAAAAACTACTAATAGAGTTAAAAAAGTCTGGATTTCCGACTACTTACAACGCTTTTAAAAGTAAAGTTAATCCGCCTTATGTTGTTTTTATAAGACCATCATCCCAAAATGTCTCTTCAGATAAAAGAGTCCACGGGAGCTTTCAAAACTATAACGTTGAACTTTATACCAGCAAAAAGGATTTAGAGGCTGAGAAAAAAGTTGGAGACATTTTGAGTTTAATCGATCCAGATTTTGAAACGACAGAAGTATTTATCGACTCAGAAAAAATATTGCAGGTCACTTACAGTATCACTGTTTTCCAGAAAGTAGGTAGTTAAATGGATAAAGAGAAAATCGTGCTTGGGAGCGGTACACTTTACACAGTAGAATTTACTGGAGAGGTTCCAGATAACGCCACAATCGAGACCGAAGAAAACGAACTCGGCAAGATTCAAGGCGGAGCAAGTATCGAATATAAACCAACTTATTATGAGGCAAAAGATGATAGTGGGAAAGTTGTGAAGAACATACCAACCGAAGAAGAAGTCATCTTAAAGTCAGGAGTTATAACTTGGAACGGTAAAACAATGGCCAAGTTATCAAGTACTGCACGAGTAACGGAATCAGGAGGCATCAGAACAGTTAAAATCGGCGGTATCAAGAATAATAACGGTAAAAAATACGTTATTCACTTTGTACATGAGGATCCAGAAGACGGTGATATCCGTGTAACCATCGTTGGTCAGAATCAAGCTGGTTTCTCGCTTGCCTTCACGAAAAACAAAGAGACGGTTGTTGATGCTGAATTTAAAGCGATGCCGCAAGATTCCGAAGGCACTTTAATCAAGTATGTTGAGGAATATGCTTCATTAGATGCTTTAGCTGTGGTCGTTATTGCAGGAACAGCTGGTAAAACCAAAGTGAATTCTATTACACCTACCCTCACAGCCGGGAATTCATATAGAGGCAAAATCGGAGCATCTGCAGAAGAGGTGGTATACGATACAGTATATACTACCGGATGGACTGCGGTCACTCCAGGCACGACTGAGTTTGCAGCGACTAGTGGTCAGGTGCTCACTATCATTGAAGTTGATGGTGATAACAAAGCAAAAGCGGTTGGTTCTGTAACGGTTCTGAACCAGATTGGATAACGAATGATTTAAAGAGGGCAGAAATGCCCTCTTTTATTTTAAGGAGCGTGTTAAATGCTAGATTTAAGCAACTTAAACAAGCGCTATTTTGAGTTGAGAATTGATAAATTAACACTCAAAATTGAACCGCCAAAAATGAAAACACTTAAGAAAGTTCTTGCTTTGACCAAGTCTAAAGACGAGGAAGCGATTGATGATATTGCAGAAGCATTAAAATCCATACTATCAAAAAACTCAAAGGGATATCAAGTCCCATTAGAAGTGATAGATGAGCTAGACTACGACCAGATGATCTTCATTATTGAAGCGTTTTTCAAGTGGATGTATGAGGCTAGAAATAACGACCCAAACTAAAAATCCCTCGTTGTCCAGATGATGATGAAGACGAGGGACATTATAAGCTTAATCATTTTGAAGAAAAGCTCATATGCGACTATACAGGTCTTTCCATTATGAGTTTAGAAGATTTAGATGCGTTTGAATACTGGTCTCTTCTTCGAGATGCTGTCATCTACAAATATATGCAAACTGAAAAAGGGCGAGAGTATTTAGATAAGTGCTGGATACTGGAACAGACGAAACCTGATAGAAAACGGTTAAGAGAAAAGTTTGGAAAGGAGGGAGCGAATGGCTAAGAATAATTTAAAAGGTATCAATATTGAAATTGGCGGCAGTATCGGCCCTCTGGATAAAGCTCTTACTGAAGTAAGTGTAAAGGCAAGCCGACTTCAAAGTGAACTAAAGGAAGTTGAAAGGCTTCTAAAATTGGATCCTACCAATACCGACTTAATAGCACAAAAGCAAAAATTGCTTGGGGATACAATTAAGGACACGGAAGAAAAACTAAAATCGCTTAAAGATGCTGAAAAGCAAGTTCAAAAGCAGTTCGAAGAAGGCAAGGTTTCAGAAGAACAGTATCGTGCACTTCAACGAGAAATCATAAAAACTGAACAAGACCTCAAAAAGGCCGAAGAAGCTGCTAAAAAGTTCGGTGGAACATTGACGCAAGAGCTGAAAAACGCCGGCAGTAAAATGAAAGAATTTGGTGATAAAGTTGCTGATGTCGGCTCAAGCATGACGACTAAAGTTACGCTGCCTATAGTTGCAGCTGGAGGAGTCGCTTTTAAGTTCGCAGCGGACCTTCAAGACGCTATGGGGGCCAGTGACCAAATTTTCAAATCTTCATCAGATGAGGTGAAGAAATGGGCCGATAATTTAGAAAGTTCTTATGGTATAGCCGAAGGTGAAGCGTTAACCTACGCGAACACCATGGGTGCAATGCTTCAAAACATCGGTGGACTGACTGAAACGGAAGCTGCTAAGCAATCACAGATGTTAGTTGAACTAGCGGGCGACTTAACAGCAATGTTCGGTGGCACTACTGAAAGTGCAGTTCAAGCTTTAACAGGCGCTTTAAAAGGCAATACTGGTATGCTTGATAACTATGGTATGGGAGTTAATGAAGCAACCATTAAATCAAAAGCACTTGAAATGGGCTTGATAAAAGAAGGTGAACAGCTCGATTTAGCTGGTAAACAAGCTGCGACTTTAGCACTGATCATGGAACAAACTGCAGACGCGCAGGGTCAAGCGAGCAGGGAAGCTGACGGAGCATCGGGAACTCTGAGGACGATGACAACTGATTTAAAAAACGTCGCTGGAGAACTGGGCGAAGTACTTATTCCTTTACTGCTTCCATTTATTCAGCATTTAAAGGACATCATCGGTAAATTCAAGGGTTTGTCACCAGAGATGCAACAAACCATCGTTAAGGTAGCGCTGGTTGCAGCAGCATTAGGTCCTCTTCTTCTAATTATCGGAAAGGTTATATCAGTGGTGGGGGTAATCACTTCGGCACTTCCGATTTTGGGTGCTGCATTCGGTGCGATTTCCGCCCCTATTGCCATCGCTGTTGGTGCAATCGCTGGTGTTATTGCTATTGGTGTACTCTTATATAAAAACTGGGATACTATCAAGCAAAAGGCGACTGAGATATTCAGTAGTCTTGGCAAGTTTATAGGTGGTATATTTGACGGCGTAACGGGCACAATTAAAAATTTCATCGACTGGGTAGTTAAAGCAATCGGTAAAGTGAAAGAGTTCTTCACGGCTAAGAATGACGCCGAAGGATCATCACCATTACATTCTGGAATTACAGCAGGCTTAAGTACATCAATTAACGGTTCACATGCAAATGGCCTTCCATACGTCCCATATAACGGTTATCTTGCCGAACTTCATAAAGGTGAACGTGTGCTCACTGCAGCAGAAAATAAGCAATACGGCTCAAGTGTGAATCATACGGGGACTATCAGGGTTGAGGGTGTAAACAACAGAGGTGAAGTTATCGCTGTTTCAGATATCATCATGGATCAGTTGAGAAGGGAGTTGAGATTGGGATGAATCAATTCTTAACTGTTTCGAATGTCGTGTTAAGCGAGAACATTGGCAAAATCGACCCTCCGGAGTATGAAAACCTAGAAGTGGTTAACATCACTTTAGATGGACAGCCTCATGTGCAGACGACAGGAAGCCCTTTAAAGTCAATCCGCTTCGACATCTTATCTACTAGCGAACAGGTTGACCAAATTAACCTTTTAAAGTCGCAAGGTTCGAGATTCAAGTTGGTAAAAGGCTCGGTGGTTTATACGGGTTTATTACTCGATAAGCCCATATGGAATCGAATCACCACCGATTTTCACACGTCAAGCATCAAACTAAGCATTAAAGAGGAAGGTGCACTATGAGACAAATAGGTCCAGATTTACTCTCAAAACTGAACTCAAATGAGCAGACAGCCGCCAATAAATCTGAACCTAAAATGAGTGTACAAGTGTCCAGGGCGCGAACCACGGTCATGGACAGCACATATTGGACCGTAGAGACGATTCGAACGAAAGCCGGACTAGGTGATATAAGTCTCGCCGCACGTCGCCTAAAAGCTCACGGGCGTCCGGATCGCCTTTATGATATACACGTGGATAACGGGGTGGTCAAAACGACTCTCCGTGAATATCCAGACCTACAGAAAGATGGTTGGCAGCCACAATTCGAGCTTGGAGCAGGTACCGCCGTGGCCATCGCATTCGATGGTGAGTGGGAGTTGTGGCGTAAGAAATGGCGCCTCAAGACGGTGGAAGCGCCATGGATATTCTGGGTGGATGGCGTGGGCGATCTCTACACGCAGCTCTGGGATGACATTGGCACGCGCGTGAAGCTGGCCAGCGGGGTCGCGAAGGTTAAAGCGATACGGGGATGGAAGAACTTCTCCATCCAGGCCAATGACCAAGGCATCATCGCCGCATACATCAAAACTGATGGCAGCGTGCATTATAGGAATTATTGTAGACAAGCGGACGACACCACCATTTGGGAAGTGGAGCGTGCGCTTTCTTCGTTTTCAGGCACAGCCCTCAACCTCAACCTCTTCATCACGAACGACTACCGCATGGGATTCGTGATCCAGAACAGCGCTAACGAAATCTCCTGGCACATCACTGAACGTAATTGGGCGGGGATGGCCTACGGCGCTGAAAATATCCGCGCGGCGATTACTGATATTACATTCGATGTTATTCCTGTCGAGTATGCGGAGGTTTTCGCTGATGAGCATATTACCGCGACGATTTCTGATCTGTTTTTCAATGTTGCTGAGCCAATCTATCCGGCACCGCAGTCGGCCGAAAATGAGGACGAATACACAATCACACTGGCGTTTAATCATCTGGTCGACTATGACTTAACTGCAGTAGCGTCGGCATTCACGATTAAAGACAGCACGAACACCGCGTTTAGCATATTAAGTACTGCACCTGGCATCGATAATAGTCAAATCGTCTTCACCATGGCAAACTTCGCCAGTGCATCGGGCAACATGTTCATTAATTACGACCGCAATATCATCGAACTGGACTCACTAAATCAAGGTAGCCGATTCGCCATTGAGTCGTTTAACTTCGAATTTACACCAGATCTCGCGCCTCCTGAAGGGCATGCGTTTGAATATATCAGTGTCAGCATATTGCCGACGTTCACGGTTACTAAGGTTGAGTACACGAACGCCTACACAGCCGAGAACATCACGGCAAGCATCGCAGACATTTCGTTTGTTGTTACTAAAGTTGGGAGTAATCCACTATAAGGGGTGATTTTATGCACATAGAACAAAAGGTAAACATTCACAATAGATTTGATGTTGAGGTTCGCGACGCAGTGACCGGCGAGCTTAAACAGAAAGCTACTGGTTTTAATATCGTGCTTGATCAAATGTGGACTCGCCTCTGTGGTGGGTCCTCATACTTTGTAAATATCCACTTCGGCACTGGCGGGGGCACGCTCAGCCCATCACGTACATCGCTCTTCACTCACCTCGGCACCAAAGCCGCAGCAAACGAAGAACTGGTCAAAGCACTGCCTGTATCCAGATGGAAACGCAAAATCGTACTTAACCCAGAAGAATTTGTCGGTTCAACCATCACCGAAGTTGGTATTGCATTCGGGTCTACTGCTTCAAACCTTGTCACACATGCTATGCTTAAAGATTCAGAAGGTAATCCTATTTCGATCACTAAAATTGACACAGACGTAGTTACAATTTATGCTACAGTTTTTATTACGTTTGATCTCCTAAATGGCAACCTAATGTATGTGAACTTACCTAGTGGGAACGGATTGATAAATTACTTGGTAGGGGGTTCAGCATTCCCAACAACAAATTTTAGACTTTTAGAAAATCCATCTGGTGCTATAAATTTAGGTACGATTAGTACTAATGCTACTTGGACAGCTGATACGTTAAATAAAAAAAGAAAAACAAACATACAAAGATTTGATATAAACACCGGTAATGGTCAAGTTAAGGCTCT
>Ga0209066_10004499_pt1 | contig 15137 bp, 9 predicted proteins | sample All_14_2_FD_187198 | JGI IMG/M metagenome (GOLD analysis project Ga0209066, IMG submission 187198) | Freshwater microbial communities in response to fracking from Pennsylvania, USA - Allegheny Zone_MetaG_DW_15 (SPAdes) (version 2) ...
CGCCTGCGCCCGCTGCCGAGAAACCGGCCGAGGTCGCCGCGCCTGCGCCCGCTGCCGAGAAACCGGCCGAGGTCGCCGCGCCTGCACCTGCTGCCGAGAAACCGGCCGAGGTCGCCGCTCCCGCGCCCGCCGCCGAGAAGCCTGCCGAGGTTGCCGCGCCCGCGCCTGCTGCAGAGAAGCCTGCCGAGGTCGCCGCACAGGGCGCAGAGGATCGCAATAGCCTGGTGTCGGAGCTGTTGACTTTGGAGGCCATTCGTCGCAAGTCGCTGGATGATCACGGTAATTCGTCGTTGGGGATCGCGCGAAAGGCGATGAAAGACGGAGATTACACGCTGGCGCGCGAGCAGTATAAACAGGCTTTGGATTTCATCGTCAACCGCCCTGCCACAGTGCCGATGCTTGAAGAGGCGCGCCAAGGCATGGCCGAGGCTTTTTACCGCGAAGCCAAACAGGCGATGAAGAAGGGTGATTACGAGAAGGCGCTTCCGCTCGCTTTGCAGGCTCAGGAGCGCGGGCACCCGCAGGCGGCGCGTCTGATCGAGACGCTCAAGAAAGACCCGGCCAAGACCGCCATGGATACGTCGAGCATTTCGCATCGGGTCAACGAGGAGGAGTACAAGGGACAGCGCGACGATGTCCGCCGCTTGCTCCGCCGCTCTCGCCAATTCTTCACGACGGCGGAATACGACAAGGCATTGGAGGAGTGCGAGCTGATTTTGCGTGACTATCCGAACAACACTGAGGCGATGGAACTGCGCGACCGGATCGCGGACCGGCTCAAGGCAGTTGCGGATGTCGAGCTCGAAGCCACCCGCAGCCTGATGATCCGCGACGTTCGCAAGACATGGTCCCCGGAGCGGTATGCGATCGAGAGTTCGCAGATGCCGAAAGGCAAAAGCGATATGACCTCGAAACGGATGGTTTCGGAGATCAGTGGGATCAAGACCTCTGAGCAGGTCATTCAACAGAAGCTTCGTGACATCGTGATTCCGGAAGTCACTTTCCGTCCGCCCGCGACGATCATCGATGCGGTCGATTTCTTCAAGCAGGCCAGCCGCGACTATGACAAGCCCGAGATTCCGGTTGAGCAGCGCGGCGTGAACTTGGTTCTGAAACTGGCCGCCGGTTCTGCTCCTGCGCCGGCCGCCGATGCGGCGGCTAACGCTGATCCCTTTGCCGCGACGGCGGCTACCGCCGCTACGGGCGGGGTGCCGCAGATTTCGGCGCTGAGCGCTCGGTTCATCAATCTCTATGATGCGCTCAAGCTGGTCTGCGATGTGACGGGTATGAAGTTCCGTATCCGCGGAAACATCGTGATGATCGTTCCTGCGAATGATCCTGACGACGAGTTAGTGACGCGTTCGTACAATGTGCTGGCCACCCTTCAAGAGCGTGTCGGCGCCGCACAGAGCGAGCTGACCCAGAACCAGGGCGGCGGCGGCGGGGACAACGCCTTCATGACGACGTCGAACATGGAGAGCAAGCAGGACTGGAAAACCTTCTTCCAGCAGATGGGCGTTAAGTGGCCGGACGGTTCGTCTATCTCCTACATGGCGACGATCGGTAAACTGCGCGTGACCAACACGGCCGAGCAGCTCGCGGTTTTCGAGCAGGTGTTGGAGGATCTGAATGTGACGCCTCGCCTGATCGAGATCGAGGCGCGCTTTGTGGAGGTTTCTCAGAAGGACCTCAATTCACTCGGGTTCGAATGGTTGCTCAACAGCGATTTCAGTTTTGATGCGGGCGGTTTCCTTGACAAGGCGCTCAACATGCGCGAGTTCAGCAATAAACAGGTGGCATTGACCGATGCGGCTGGCAATCCCCTGTACGCGGTCGACGGGAAAACACCGTTGTATGCATACCAGCCCTATCAGACGCCCGGAACGGTGACGGGCACGGGTTATTACAACGACAACGGGACGATCAAGCCGATCGCCGTCGGTTCGGGGCAGTCCGGACTTGTGAACGCTCCGACGCACAATGCCAGCGTGAATGCGATCGATGGAAACAGCTATACCACGGGCCAGCGGTACATGAACACGAAGGGCAACCCGATCTCAGGCGAGGGGAAGAGCGTGAACGACCAGTTCATGCGTGTCAATGCGTTCTTGGGTAACGCGGACCTCTCGATGATTCTCCACATGTTGAGCCAGCGGTCCGACACAGACCTGCTCTCCGCCCCGAAGGTCGTGACCAAGTCGGGCCAGGAGGCTGTGATGAAGGTGGTGACCGAGTACATCTACCCGACCGAGTTCGAGGTCCAGATCTCTCAGTCCAGCAGCAGCGGTCTTACGGGCGGGTCTTCTGCTGAGCCGTTGGCCATGGTCGAGCCGCAGAACTTCGAGATGCGCGAGGTGGGCGTGATCCTGCAGGTGGTGCCCGAGGTTTCTGCCGAAGGCCAGATGATCAACCTGATGCTCAATCCGCAGGTGGTGTCTGAGCCGGTGTGGAAAAACTACGGCACCAAGATTCCGAAGGGGACCCCAGCCAGCATATTTGATCCGGTCACCAGAACGTTCTACACCCCCGATCCCGTATATACGGAGTTGCCGATGGAGCAGCCGTTCTTCAGCGTCCGCTCGGTGCAGACGCAGCTGTCGATCTATAACGGCGCAACGGTCGTGATGGGCGGGCTGATCACGGAATCCCGCAAGACGATGGAAGACAAGATTCCCTTCTTGGGCGATCTGCCGTATGTCGGGCGTCTGTTCCGGAGCCGGTCGGAAGAGTCTGACAAGCGTAATTTGCTGGTGTTTGTGACGGCGCGTCTCGTGGATCCTGCTGGGCGTGCTGTTCGTATGAGCGGCGGGGAATCGGCCCTGATGTCTTCTGGCAGTGCGCCTCTCGCGCCGTCTGCGACGCCGCAGCCGCCTGTTGCGGCGCCGGATGCGCCGGCGCCAGCGGCACAGTAAGAGCAAGCTTTGCGTTCTTGGTATCGTTTGTGAGCCAGAGCGTTTGTTAGGGGGATGCGCCTCTGCCGGAGCTATCCGCAGGGCCTCTTTGCGAGGCCCTGCTATGATTCCCTTACATTCATCATCGGTGGCTGTTGCCGGTGTCTGCGGGAACTCGCGTTGTTTGGCAGGGGCTCTGGGTTTCTTAACGTGACAGCAGGTTGATTTTCAACGGCAGGCTTTCGGGTCGGTTTCGTTTTTACAAAGCGCCGTCGCCCGGTTCAATTCAACAGGTTGCGGACGGCTGTCTATCGACGTGGGCCTTTTGCGCTGTTTGGTTCTCTCTTGAATCCGTTTATAAAAAGAGGCACCCGCTTTTTTGACGGAGGAGGGTATGGTCGCAATGTGGTTCGGGTGTGGCTGAAGCTTTCCTTCGAATGAGAAAACGTGTCGCCATAACGGGCGGTATTGCTTGTGGCAAGAGTCTCTTTTCCCACTATCTTGGGCAGTTGGGAGTGGCCATTCTTGATGCGGATGATGTGGTTCATGAGTTAGAGGCTCCGGGCGGCGAGGCGATTCCGGTGTTGCGGTCTCTGTTTGGCGAGCGGGTCGTCAGGCAGGATGGCGGCATCGACCGGGAGGTGCTGGGCTCGATCGTTTTTGAAGATGCCGCAGCGCGAAAACAGTTGAACGATGTGGTGCACCCGCTGGTGCGGAAGCGGATCCGCCTCTGGATGGAGGAGCCCGGGTCGAGCTTGAAGGCCGCTGTGATCCCCCTCCTGTTTGAGGCGGGTTGGGCGGACGAATGGGATGTGATCATCTGTCTCGTCTCCAGTGAGGCGGTGCAGACAGAACGATTAATGCGCGTCAGGGGGCTGTCAGAAGAACAGGCTCGCCGACGCATCGCCGCGCAGATGCCGGTGGCAGAAAAAGCCGCACGGTCGCATCGCGTGGTTCACAACGAGACCGACGCCGAGGCGTTGGCGCGGGAGGCGGTAAATGTGTACCGTTTCCTTAGGGAGACATCGGAATGAGTACAGAGCAAGAGGCTTCTGAACAGAATGCTCAGCAGGGGCAGCCTGCGAACCGCGAGGTGACGCCTGGCGCGCCGCCCGCGAAGTGGGCTCGTTTTGCGCCCCGCCCCCCCTCCAATGCGCGCCCGTCTTCATCTGAGCGGAATGATCGCCGGGGCGGTGAAGGGCACGGAAACCGGGGAGGAGGGCGCAATCGCCCGCGTCCACAGAAGCATCACCCGCGCGGTGGTGGCGGGATGCCTCGCAACATGCCTAAGCCCCCGCAGGGGTTGCCCGCCGATTACGACCAGCCGGATGCCCCGTACAGTGCGCCGCCGCAGCACGCTCCGGGAATGTCGCCCCAAGAGGGGGCGCAGCAGCCGATGAGCCGCGGTCCGATCGTTGATGTCTACCAGCCGCCTGTGCAGGAAAACCTGCCGGCACTCTATTTGACCGACCTGCAGAAGAAAGAGGTTTCGGAGCTCTTGGAGCTGTTGCCGAACGCCAATCCGGAGGACCTTGCCTCGCTGCGCAAACACGAGATCATTTTCGAGATCATCCGCAGTTATCTGCGCCGCGGGGGAACCGTGATCACCAGCGGCGTGTTGGAGATCCTGCCGGACGGCTACGGGTTTCTTCGCGCGCCCAAGAGTAATTATCTGCAATGCCCGGAAGACGTGTATGCCTCGCCTTCGCAGGTGCGGCGTTTCTGCCTGAGGACCGGTGATCAGGTGGAGGGACCGGTGCGCGACCCGAAAGAGAAGGAGCGCTTCTTTGCGCTCGGGCGCGTGGATACGGTGAACGGTAAGCCGGCGGTCGAGGCGCGCCGCACGGTGCACTTCGAGAACCTGACGCCGCTCTTTCCGGATCGGCGTATCCGCCTGGAGACAACGGACACCGAGATCTCGATGCGGGTCATGGACATCTTTACGCCGATCGGCTTTGGCCAGCGCGGCCTGATCGTCGCGCCGCCGCGTACCGGCAAGACGGTGTTGTTGCAGAAGGTGGCCAATGCGATCTCGGCAAACCATCCGGACGCGATGTTGATCATTCTGCTGATCGACGAGCGGCCGGAAGAGGTGACCGACATGCAGCGCAATACCAAGGCGCAGGTGCTGAGCTCGACGTTCGATGAAGCCCCGGAGCGGCACGTGCAAGTCGCGGAGATGGTGATCGAGGTGGCCAAGCGCCAAGTCGAAAACGGCCGGGACGTCGTCATCCTGCTGGACAGCATTACGCGGTTGGCGCGCGCCTACAACACAGTGCAGCCGCACAGCGGCAAGATCCTGTCCGGCGGCGTGGACGCGAACGCGCTGCACAAGCCCAAGCGTTTCTTCGGCGCGGCCCGCAATATCGAGAAGGGAGGCAGCCTGACCATCATCGCGACCGCGCTGGTCGACACGGGCAGCCGCATGGACGAGGTGATTTTCGAGGAATTCAAGGGCACGGGCAACATGGAGCTCTGCCTCGACCGCCAGCTGGTGGACAAGCGTGTGTTCCCGGCGATCAACATCGAGAAGTCGGGCACCCGCAAGGAGGAGCTGTTGCTCTATCCCGAGGAGCTGAACCGCACGTGGATTCTCCGGCGCGCGCTCAATGGCGTGCCTCCGGTCGAGACCATGGAAATGATCGTCAAGCGCATCAAGAGCACCAAGAGCAACGCGGAGTTCCTTGTCAGCATCAAGGATGCGTGAGGGGAAAGTTTTTACGTGAAGTGAGACTGTGGGCGTGCTATTCTTGTACCCCTTTTTTTGGTGCTGGAAGATAAGGTGAAAGGTTTTTCTGGATGAAAGTGGATTCGAAGGTCATCGGGCCCTGCAAGGTCAAAGTGTTCGTCAAAGCCGAGGCGGATGAGACGCGGCGTGATTACGAGGAGGTTCTCGGGCTCTTTCTGAAGAACGGGCGGGTGACGGGTTTCCGGCCGGGGAAGGCCCCGCGGGAGATCATCAAGCGGGATTTCCACAAAGAGATCACCGAGGAGGTGCAGGGGCGCCTGTTCCGCACGCTCTATAAGAAGGCGCTCGAGCAGGAGAAGATCGAGATGGTTTCGCTGCTGGACGTGGGCGACATGCTTTTCTCGCCGGAGACCGGCATCACCTTCACGATGACGGTGGATGTGAAGCCCGTGTTTGATCTGCCGAAGTACAAGAAGATCCCGATCACTTTTGAGGATCCTGTGGTCACGGAGGAGCAGGTGGACGCGCAGATCAGCCGGTTGCGCCAAGCCTTTGCCAAATTCGAAGAGGCTCCCGCGGGGCATGCGGTTGGTGCGGGGGATCTGGTGAGCATCGACTTCGAGGGGCGGATTGACGGACGGCTGGTCAGCGAGATCGCCCCGGAGGCCAAGGCCGTTTCCGAGGGGAAGGATTTCTGGATTCAGGCGGAGGAGGGGCGTTTCCTGCCGGAGATCATCGGCGCGCTTCAGGGCATGAAAGCGGGCGAGACCGCCGAGGTTTCCGTCATGTTCGAAAGCGGGCATCCGGTGGCGGCTCTGAGCGGGAAGAAGGCGGCTTATCAGGTGACGGTCAAGGCTGTCCGGATGCGTGTGCTGCCGAAGGACGAGGAGATGTTCACGCAGATGAAGGTCGAGTCTCTCGAGAAAATGCGCGAACAGACCCGCGCCAGCCTGATGGAATCGGCGCAGGAGGCGGAGCGGCACCGCCGCGAGCAGACGCTCATCGATTTCCTGCTGAAGAAGACCGATATCGAGCTGCCGGAGTCACAGGTCGCTGAAGAGATCAACGTCACGCTGGACCGCATGATGAGCGAAGCCCATTACCGCGGACTGAAGCGCGAGGATCTTGAGAAGAACCGCGAGCAGATCATCGAGAGCGCAACGGCGAATGCCAAGCAGCAGCTGCGGCTGCGCTACATCTTGGGGGGCATTGCGGAGAAGGAGGGGATCACCCTCACCGACGAGGAAGTCGGGCAGAAGATCGCGGAGATGTCGGTCGAGTTGCGCTCGACGCCCGAGCAACTCCGTGCGCAGATCGAGAAGAACGGGCGCATGGACATGTTGCGGTCTCAGATCCGTGACGGTAAGACGGTGCGGTTCCTGTTGGAAGAAGCCAAACGTTAACGCAAAAAAGAGAAGTGACATGCATTCAAGCCAAGCATCCATGTTGGTCCCGATTGTCGTCGAGCAGACGGGGCGCGGCGAGCGTGCCTACGACATCTACTCGCGGCTGTTGCAGGACCGCATCGTTTTCATCGGCACGGGGATCACGGACGAGGTCAGCAATCTGATCATCGCCCAGCTGCTTTTCCTGCAGGCGCAGGACGCGTCCAAGGAGATTTCCGTCTACATCAATTCGCCCGGAGGTTCGGTTACGGCTGGTCTGGCGATCTACGACACCATGCAGTTCATCACCTGCGACGTGGCCACCTACTGCGTTGGCCAAGCGGCGAGCATGGGTGCGGTGCTGTTGGCGGCGGGACGCAAGGGCAAGCGGTTCTCGCTGCCGAACGCCCGGATCATGATTCACCAGCCTTGGGGTGGTGCCGAGGGCAAGGCCTCGGACATCAGTATCGCGGCAAAAGAGATCTTGCGTCTCAAGGACCGGCTCAATGAGATCCTCGCCGTGCACACCGGCAAAAGCGCTGACGTGTTGTCGAACGACACCGAGCGCGACTACTTCATGTCGGCCGTAGAGGCCAAAGCGTATGGGCTGGTGGACGAGGTCCTTTCTAAACGGCAGCCGGAGAAATAACTGTATGGCGCGTCGACCCACGAATCCCCCACCCGAAAACCCGGTCTGTTCGTTCTGCGGAAAGGACGAACGGGCCGGTGCCTTGGTCATCCCCGGTCCAGGCGCCAATATCTGCAGCGATTGCGTGGAGGTCTGCACGCGCATTGTGGCCGAGAACCTGCCTTCTTCCAAGAAGCGCGGGACCGGCGCTTTGCCGCCGCTGAAGGTGCCGCCGCCTGCTGAGATCAAGCAGTTTCTCGACCAGTACATCATCGGGCACGACACGACCAAGAAGATGTTGGCCGTTGCGGTGCACAACCATTACAAACGGCTGAACCAGCCTGTCGGCGGTTCGGACGATCCTTTTTCTGATGTGGAGATCGAGAAGAGCAACATTATGTTGATCGGTCCCACCGGCTGCGGCAAGACCCTTTTTGCCCGGACGCTCGCCCGCCTGCTCGATGTGCCGTTCGCGATCGCCGATGCGACGACGATCACCGAGGCCGGGTATGTCGGGGAAGACGTGGAGAACATCCTGTTGTATCTGATCCAGGCGGCCGACATGGATGTGCGCAAAGCCGAGCGCGGCATCGTCTACATCGACGAGATCGATAAGATCGCGCGCAAGACAGAGAATGTGTCGATCACCCGCGATGTGTCGGGCGAGGGCGTGCAACAGGCCCTGCTCAAGATCCTCGAGGGCACGGTCTCTCGCGTGCCGCCGCAGGGGGGGCGCAAGCATCCTCAGCAAGAATACCTTTCGATCAATACGCGCAACATCCTCTTCATTTGTGGCGGCGCGTTTGTGGGGTTGGATTCGATCGTCCGGCAGCGCGAAGGGCGCCAGACGATCGGCTACGCCGAACAGAACTCGGGCGTGCGCAAGCCGAAGTCCAAAGACGGGCGGCCCGCGCCGCTGTCCGTTCAGCCGGAAGACCTGATCCGGTTCGGACTGATCCCCGAGTTCGTCGGCCGCCTTCCCGTGCTGGCCTCGATGAGCGAAATGACCGAAGACGATCTGGTGCGCATCCTGACGGAGCCCAAGAACTGCCTGACGCGGCAGTATCAGAAGTTGCTCGCCATGGAAAAGGTGAAGCTGCTTTTCGATGAGGTGGCCTTACGGGAGATGGCCAAGCTGGCCATGAAGCGCAAGGCGGGCGCGCGCGGGTTGCGGGCGGTGATGGAAGACCTCATGATGGAGATAATGTACGAGGCTCCGGGCAATCCAACGCTTAAGGACATTCGCATCACGGCCGAGATGGTCCAGGCACAGGCCGAGGGCGGCGCGGCCGCCGCGCGGCTGCTGGCCTAGCGCACCTAAACCCCGGCAGGCTCACACCGCAGCGGCAACGATGCGGTTCTTCTCGTCGAGGCGCACGATCTTCGGATGGTGCGCCGCGCGTTCGGCCTCGTCGAGTTGACACCAGACCATGACGATCAACCGGTCGCCGATGGTTCCCTTATAGGCGGCGGCGCCATTCAGGCAGGCCACGCCACTGCCGCGTGGTCCGCGGATTGCGTAGGTTTCAAAACGCTTGCCGTTGTCGAGGTTGGCGACGAGCAACTTTTCATAGTTGAGGATGCCGATCGCATCCATCAGATCCTCGTCGATCGTCAGGCTCCCCTCGTACTCCTTGTCGGCCTGCGTCACTCGCAAATGGTGCAGTTTGGCTTTTAGAAGCGTGCAGAGCATGGTGTCCCTTTGAAAAAAAGCGGGCGCAAGAATAAGCTTCTCCAAGGAAATATGCAAGCCCCGATTCTGCCTGTTCCGGCAGAAGGGTGTGTAATCTTTCCCGGGCTGCGGTTCCCGCTTTTCCCGGGCTGCGGTTTCCCATATAATAAAAAATTCCAAAAGATTCAAGGAAAAGGCTCATGAAGATGGCCGAGAAGGGATGCGATGACCTACGAACTGTTTCTGTTGATCGTTGAGGCTTTGTCGGTCTATCTGCTCGTGCTGGGCGCACATGCGATGCGAGGCCGGTATGGGTTGGCTTTTTTTTATGCGCTGATGGGCGGTCTCACAGCCATCATGTCGTGGGTGACGGACGCGGGCGTCAGCGTGCAGGTCGGCCGGGTGACCTTCATGGTGGGGTCCACGGTCTTTTACACATCGCTTCTGCTCGGGGTTTTTGTGGTGTACGTGTTCGACGGTCCGCGTGCTACGCGTATCGCGATCTCCACGGTGGCGGGCGTCTCGGTGATGGTGCCGCTGATCGCCCTGATTTTGCATTTCCAGATGAGACTTTCCGGTCACGGGCCTCTGAGCCATGTGCCGATTCCCAGCCTGCGCATCAATGTGGCTTCGCTGGTGGCGACCGTGGCGGACTTGATCTTCCTCGCGATGTCGTGGGAATTTTTTGGCAAGCCGAGGCTGGGCCTTCACCTGTGGGCCAGGGCCTTTCTCACGCTGTTGGGGGTTATGTGGTTAGACGTGGCGCTGTTTGCGACCGGCGCGTTTGTCGGGACGCCAGGCTACCTCGATATCATGAAGGGGACACTTGTTAGCCGGATGATCATTTCGCTCTTTGCCTGTCCGCTGCTCTACTCGTATCTGAACTGGCAGAGGGAGAAAAAAGGCCTTCTGATCGAGAACCGGCCGGTGTTGGCGATTCTGAAGGAGGTGGCAGAAATCCGCATCGAACTGAGCTTGGCGCAACAGGAGATCGAGCACCGCAAGAAGGCTGAGTCTGAAAAGGCGGCGGTCATCGAGAAACTGGAGGCCACGCTTCAGCGGGTCCGGCGGTTGGAGGGGCTGCTGCCGGTCTGTTCTTCCTGCAAGTTGATCCGGGTCGACCCGGTGTCGGCAGGGGAGCCTTCCCGCTGGATTCCGCTCGAGACCTATCTCCACGAGGAGACGGCCGTCCAGTTCACGCACGGCATCTGTCCAGAGTGCGCGAAGCGGCTGTATCCCGAGCTGAAAGGGCCGGCGACCTGAGGCGGAAGCCGGCCCCCTCGTGATTCCCGTTCGGACGCTCCACAGAGCGTCCGGCGGCACTCTAACATGTGCGACACCTTCGCTTGCTATTGTTGCCTGTCCGCTTTAAAATAAAAACATATTACAGAACATTGAGATTTTGTAACGCGTTGCGGAAGTTGAGCCGAATGGGGCGAGGCAAGCCCGGTTGGCCTATTCAAGGGGAATCGCCGAAGAGGATCGGTAAAGGAGGAGGCGATGATGCGTCGGTTGATGGATCTTTGTGTGAAACATCCGGCAACCACGACGTGGTTGATGGTGATGATCACGGCTGCGTTGGGATTGCTGGCGGTCTTGCCTACGGTGACCCCGGCAGCCTTTCCGATGTTGCACGGTGCGCACATCGACACCGATCCCGAGAACATGCTTTCCGTGAAAGAGCCGGTGCGCGTTTTTCACCGCGACATGAAGACGGAGTTCGCCCTGTACGACATGTTGGTGGTGGGGGTGGTTAACGACCATGGACCGGACTACGTTTTCAACCCGGCCACTCTGCGTGACGTGCATGCGTTGGCCGAGTATGCCAAAACGCTTTGCGGCGAGTCGGTCGGCAAGAAGGACGATCCGCGCGCGGGCGTGATCGGCGTGGACATGATTGCCCCCTCGACCGTGGACAATGTGTCACAGGGCGGGTTGGGGGCGGTCTCCTTCGAGTGGCTGATGCCTAACCCGCCTGCGACAGCCGAGGCCGCACGCGCGGTGCGCGACAAGGCGATGCGACTGCCGTTCATGAGGGGCACGCTGGTCTCTGAGGACGGTCAGGCACTGGCGCTCTACCTGCCGCTTTCGGACAAGCATCTGTCCTATGTGGTCGCGCGAAAGCTGAAGGAGAAAATCGCTACGTTCGCATCGGGAGACCAGTACCACATCACCGGTCTGCCGATTGCGGAAGACACCTTCGGCGTGGAGATGTTTGTGCAGATGGCTCTTTCCGCGCCGCTGGCGATGCTCATTATCTTCCTGCTTCTGCTGGCTTTCTTCCGCAAGCTGGTCCTGATCATCTCGCCGTTGATCGTGGCGGTAGTGAGCTGCATCGCCACCATGGCGCTGCTGATCGCGACGGGGCACACGGTTCACATCATGAGCAGCATGATCCCGATTTTCATTATGCCGATCGCGGTGTTGGACTCGATCCATATTCTCTCGGAGTTCTTCGACCGGTATCAGGAGACAAAAGACCGTGCGAAGGCCATACGTCAGGTGATGGATACGCTCTTCACGCCGATGCTCTACACCAGTCTGACCACGGCCGTCGGCTTTCTCTCCCTGGCGCTCACGCCGATCCCGCCGGTCCAGGTGTTCGGCGTCTTCATAGCGATCGGCGTGATGGTGGCGTGGATCTGGACCATAACGTTTGTTCCCGCTTCGGTGATGCTCATCAGCGCCAAGTCGCTGGAGAATTTCGGACTTACCGAGCACAACTCAGAGGCCGAGGCACACTCCTTCATGACCCGTGTTCTCCGGGCCTTGGGACAAGGAACCTTCCGTTACGCGAAGGCGATTCTCGCGATCGCGGCAGTGCTTACGGTTGTGGCGATGTGGGGCATCAGCCGGATCGTCATCAACGATAACCCGGTCAAATGGTTTGAACCGAAGCACCCGATCCGCGTGGCCGATAAGGTCCTCAACGCACACTTCGGTGGCACCTACATGGGTTACTTGGCTCTGGAGCCGGCGGCAGAGCTGCCTGCTCCGCCTCGGGTGGCCGTCTCTTTGGAAGCGGCGTTAAGCCAGCGCGCAAACAGCTTGGCGGAAGCGAAGGTGGCGGGTGCGGCGGAGGTCTTCGCACAGTTGCGCTCGCAAGCCGAAGCGCTTGACAAGACCGTGCCGGATCGCGAGGCGTTCTTTGCGAAGCTTCAGACGTTCGCAAGCGGACAGGCAGAAGCCGCGTCCAAAGAAAGGTACGACGCTTGGGATGCGGCCAGTCTTTTTGTCAGCGAACAGTCCCAGAGCGGCCAGGTCTTCAAGACTCCCGCCGTGCTGACTTGGATGGCGGACCTGCAGGATCATCTGTTGACGATACGCAGCCCGGACGGGCGGCCGCTGGTCGGCAAGAGCAATTCACTGGCCGATCTTGTCCGCACGGTCTACCGCGAGCTCATGGAGGGCAAGGCGGAATACTACCGCATTCCCGAAACGCGCGAGGGTGTGGCCCAGACCATCCTGCAGTACGAGAGTTCTCACCGTCCGCAAGACCTTGCGCATTTTGTCCGGACCGACACTTGGCGGCGCACCAGTCTCTGGATCCAGCAGAAGAGCGGAGACAATCGCGACATGCAGGTGATCGTGAAGGCGGTGGACGACTACATGACGGCCCACCCGCCGCCTGTTGCGCTCAAGGCGCGTTGGTTCGGGCTCACGTACATCAACGTGGTCTGGCAGAACAAGATGGTCTACGGCATGATGGTCTCCTTCCTCGGCAGTTTCGCGGCGGTATGGTTCATGATGATCATCCTGTTCCGTTCGGCGCTATGGGGCTTCCTCTCCATGTTGCCGCTCACCGTGACGATCGGGCTCATCTACGGCATGATCGGCATCGTCGGCAAGGACTATGACATGCCGGTGGCGGTGCTTTCAGCGCTGAGTCTCGGCATGGCGGTGGACTACGCGATCCATTTTATCTCACGCGCAAAGGAGCTCTACCCGAAGTACGGTTCGTGGCAGGCGGCGTCGGGGCCGATGTTCGGCGAACCGGCGAGGGCAATCACGCGTAACGTGATCGTGATCGGCGTGGGCTTTCTGCCGCTGCTGGCCGCACCGCTGGTGCCTTATCAGACGGTGGGCCTCTTCATCGCTTCGATCTTGCTGGCGGCGGGCATGGCGACGCTTTTTCTGTTGCCCGCGCTGATCACGCTGTTGGAGCGCTGGCTTTTCCCGAAGGATGGCCCGGCCTTCATGTGTCGCTGCGGAACCTGTTTCTTTGCGGCGGTGGCCGGCGTGGGAACCGTGGCGTTGAACGTGCAGCTTTTCTGGGATGTGACCTGGACGGTGATTTCCTACGTGAGTCTGGCCTTCATCGCGGTTGCCGCGATGGTGTGTTTCTTGAACGGGCGGCGCAAGGCGTGTCGCCGGGATTGATTGGGGTGCGGAAGGTTGTGCCCCTTCGGGTCGGGGGCGGGCTTCTGTGCCGGCCCAATGGAGAGTCGAATATGAAAAAATCAATGCTGAGTTTGGCCTTGGTGCTGGCTGTTGCCGTTCATGCGCAACAGGCCGCGCCGACCGTGGAAGAGATCGTGGCGAAGGCGAACCGTGCCGCCTACTATCAGGGCAAGAGCGGGCGTGCTCGCGTAGCGATGGTGATCAGGGACGCGCAGGGGCGTGAGCGCCTGCGCGAGTTCACGATCCTGAGGATAGACCTCGAGCCGGCGGGTGATACGGCCGACACCTTTATGGGCGACCAGAAATTTTACGTGTATTTCGAGCGGCCGGCGGATGTGAACAAGATGGCCTATCTGGTTCACAAGCATGTCGGTCAGGATGACGACCGCTGGCTCTTTATGCCCGGGCTTAATCTGGTCAAGCGGATCGCCGCCTCGGACAAGCGTACCAGCTTTGTGGGGTCGGACTTTTTCTACGAGGATGTGTCGGGGCGTGGCACGGATGCGGACGTTCACGAACTGTCAGAGACCACGGAGACTTACTATGTGCTGAAGAGCACGCCCAAAGACCCGAAGTCGGTGGAGTTCTCTTCGTACAAGATGTGGATTCACAAGACGAGCTTCATTCCGGTCAAGGCGGAGTGTTACAACGAAAAAGGCGAGAAGATCCGCGAGGCCCAAGCGCTGGACGTTCAGCAGATTCAGGGCTTCCCGACGGTAACTAAATCGCAGATGAAAGACCTGCGGACAGGAAGCACGACGACGATCAGCTACAACAAGGTCGAATACAACACGGATCTGACAGAGGATCTCTTTTCCGAGCGGTATCTGCGCAACCCGCCGCGTGCTCTGTTGCGCTGACCGGGCGATGCGGCGGCTCGCACCGCCGCGTGTCTGCCTCAGTGCGGGCCATTGGAGATGGACATGTACTTTTCAGGAATCCGGATGCGGGTGTTGTTGGGGCTTCTTCTTCCTGCGACGGTCGCCGTTGCCGAAGAACCTGCGCTGCCCGCCGGACTGGGCGCGCTGTCGTCTCCAGCCCCGGCCGCTTCGTCCGAGCCCGCGCTGCCTGCCGGACTGGGCGCGCAGCAAGGGGAGGCGCCCGCAGTTGCGCTGGATGCTCCGCCCGAGCGGCGTCTTCCCGAAGCGCTGAGCGGCTTCTGGGAGGCGCGCGGCGGCGTCCGTCTGCAGGACGATCCGCACGAGAAGGCCGCTTCCTTGGGCGAGACGCGCTTGCAGCTTCAGGTCGATCAGGCGAGCGAACGGGTGGCGTTCAAAGGGGTGGCGGACTTTCTTTACGATCCGGTGCTGAACGAGCAGGTGATCGATCTCGAAAACGGCGACGGCTGGTTGGATTTGCGGCAGGCGAATGTGCTTTTGCGCCCGGTGTCGTTCATGGATCTCAAACTCGGCCGGCAGATCAATACATGGGGTACGGGCGACCTGCTATTCATCAACGATCTATTCCCGAA